>Ga0075305_1000184_pt1 | contig 11820 bp, 9 predicted proteins | sample Joice_CattailNLB_2_FD_120071 | JGI IMG/M metagenome (GOLD analysis project Ga0075305, IMG submission 120071) | Natural and restored wetland microbial communities from the San Francisco Bay, California, USA, that impact long-term carbon... | ecosystem: Environmental > Terrestrial > Soil > Wetlands...
TAGGTGGAAATTGAATAATAGATTTCCCGGTTATCTTTGTCCAGGTGAATGTGGGTGGTCTGAAAGGGTTTTTTGGTATTCATGGTCTGGATTAGCGGGCACGGATGCTTATCTCCGGAGCAGGGCTGGCCCTGACGGTGGGTAATTTCATAGCAATGCCGGCCGATGACATCCTGGCGCTCCAGACCCAGCCTCTTGAGCAGGCTGTCATTGACATCCATGATCCGGTAATCAAAGCCGATCATCATCACATCCTCCTGGATCAGTTCGTTGATGATCGACTGGTAGCGCGCACGGGTTTCCCGGAGTTCCTGATCTGTTTTTTTCTGCAAGGTGGAAACCCGGGAAATTTCCCAGAAAAGCTGGGCCGTTCGTTTGGATATGGCCCGGACGGTTTTCTTTTTTTTTTCCAGGATATCATAGAGGATATCCATGTTGCCGGTCAGCTCGATGATGAGGTCGATGTCATCTCTTCTAAAAAAATCATTGTAATCATGGGTGACAAACAAACCATTTTTTTTTGCTTTAACGAAACCGACAGCATCGTCTTTAATGTCTGCTACGGCAACAACTTTGGGTTGAACTTCCTGAAATTCGTGCCGTTCAATCACCTCCATCAAGCGTTTACACCGGCTCCCTCCACCGACAACTGCGATGTTCATTCGATAACTCCTTTAAAAGGTTATAAATAATCTATGAAATACCACCAGCTCCAGTTTAGTTCAATTATTATTTTTGGCTTTTAATTTCAGATAATTTACACTATACGGACTGACTGATGCGAAACAATTATAAGAGGCGGGTGGCAACGCTTGATATCCGGATATGGTTTCTGAAATAAAAAAACCGAAAGTCATCGTCATCTGTGGCCCGACCGGGGTCGGCAAAACCGCGGTCGGCATCCAGGTTGCCGAAACGCTGGGCGGTGAAATCATCAGCGCAGATTCCATGCAGATCTATCGTTACATGGATATCGGAACCGCCAAGCCGACCGTCGATGAGCAGAACCGTATCTATCACCACCTGATTGATATTGTTGACCCTGAAGAGGATTTTGATGCCGTGCGGTTTGCAGAAATGGCGCGGGAGAAGGTACAGCAATTGCATCACAGGGATGTCTTGCCTGTCGTGGTGGGCGGCACGGGGCTGTATATCAAAGCCCTGCTGCAGGGTCTCTTCCAATCCAATCCCGCTGACCCGATAATCAGAGAGCGTTTAATGAAAGAGGCGGCTGAAAACGGCAGCAGCCGTCTTCATGATCGCCTGCAACAGGTCGATCCGGATACCGCTGAGCGATTACATCCCAACGATTCCTATCGTATCGTCAGAGCGCTGGAAACCATCGAATCCACCGGGCGGTCGATTTCCGATCATCATCAGGATCACGGCTTTGCAGATGAGCCGTTTCAAGCGCTTAAAATCTGCCTGCAGATGGATCGCCAAAGGCTCTATGACCGAATAGATCAGCGCGTCGACCTTATGATCGAGGCCGGACTCGTTGATGAGGTCCAAAAGCTTTTGGGCATGGGGTATACGGCAGATTTAAAATCGATGCAGTCTATCGGATATCGTCATATGGTCGATGTCATTGAGGGGCGATTGTCCCGGGCTGAGGGTGTGCGAACTTTAAAACGGGATACCCGGCGCTATGCCAAACGCCAGTTTACCTGGTTCGGTGCTGACCAGGAGATGCATTGGTATGAACCGGGTCAGTTGAATGATATTATCAGATTGATGAAAGGGTTTTGGGAATGATCAGATGCTTCTGTTTTCCAATCACCAGACATAATCGCAATATTATTAACCTGTATCTCATAAGAAGCGCCCAATCATGGTAAAAAATTCTAAATCAGCTATTCAACTGCGGGCCATAATTGACAAATTATTTCTTTAAAAAATTATTCCTACCAACAATGGAAATTCCGACAAGAAATAACCCCGCCAGCAAAACAGTTACCGGTTCATGGAATTCGCCGGCCGCGAATTTTTCGCCGGGGCCATAAGTCTTATCTTTGAGCTCTTTCTCGTGCTTTAGAATTAGAATGTCTTCAAATGCGGGTTCCGCTAAACCAGGCTTATAGCTCTCACCGGGGCCAGTTGCTGCCCTTGTTGCGTCAAGTGAATCGATTAATACGTCAGCTGCGCTTGCAGCTTTGATAAAGGCCGCGATGCAATACAAGGCCAGCAGGAATTTTATATGATTATTCATTTAGCCTCCGGGGCAACCGGCTGATTAAACAATCAATAAATTACACCTGCAAACTTACTGCGGGCAGAGCGAGTTGAGGAATGCAGGTGGAATTGCATTTAATCAGACACGGTTTTGCCAATAATCGATCAATTTTTTTATGATAATAGTTCTCGAATTCACACTCTATATGATAGGAAACATTGGGCATCATTCCCCTCCTGTCAAGCATCAAGCATATAATCAGAAAAATTATTTAATACCCTGATCTGGTTGCCGGAAGGGAAGAGCCTAATTCTAATGTCCAAATCGTTATAATTTATTCCAAGCTCATTTTGGCGCGGTTCATTGATTTGCTATTGGGAAGGAAGTGCAAGAATAAAAAGAAAATTTAGTCTGCCAGTTGAATGTAGATATAATATCCGATCAGGGCCAAAATTAGGATAACAAACGGGATAATAAATTTTTTGGAAAGTTTAAATTGATCGGCCAGGTCATTTTCAGTAAAGCATACGGTTTCCTCACTGGGCGCGGTTCGTATTCCCAACGGAATCTTTAGATTGATTTGGCACTCCTTGATATAGTTTAGATCTATAAGGTCTTTTCCGTCAACGTATCCACTTAACAACGCACAATCACACATGGAGTTGATCAACCGCGGAATTCCATCTGATACCGAAAAAATTTCTTGACAGGCCTCGGAGGTAAACAGCTTTTTTTTTGCCCCGGCGACTTTAAGCCGATGGTAAATATAGTCTTCAGTTTCTGGTCCTGTTAAGTGATTGATATGATAAACCGCAGTTATTCTTTGACGGATCGCCTTATTTTTTTCATCCAGCAGCAAATCTTCAATTTCACTTTGGCCGACCAGAAAGATGTTTATCAGCTTCCGGTTGTCAAGTTCAATATTTGAAAACATTCTAATTTGTTCAAGAAGAACATGATTCAATCGGTGTGCTTCGTCTATGATAAGTATGACTTTTTTTCGCTGTGAATGCGCAGCATGCAAAAAACGTTTAAAATGAATAATAAAATCAACTTTTTTATTGAAATATTCATTCATCTTAAATTCGACAGCCAAAAAATTAAAAAAATCGATTGGATCCAAATCAGGATCTGGAACTGAGACAACCATTGACTTATCGTCGATCAGCTTGATGAGATATTTTAACAAAGAAGTCTTGCCTGTCCCGGCATCGCCGGTCAAGAGCAGAAAACCACCGTTTTCCATGATTCCATGTTTGAGAACCGCCAGCGCTTCTTTGTGTTTTTCACCAAACCATAGAAAACCAGGATTCGGATTGGGATTAAAAGGCTTGTATTTTAGATCGTAGTGGGCAAGATACATCTTATACGGGGTGGAGATTGTTTATAAGGATTATTATTCGTTTAATATCGGAGAAAAGAACGTAACATGCTGATGATGAATTTGAAATATCTTAATTATAACTTTGTGTCAAACTCAAAGTCATTTGAATTTCCCAGATCTTCGGTTTCCATTTTTCATTTCCTGCTAGATTTTCGATTATTACTCTGATACCCGGGCTTCCATGGACGACCTTGCAAACCATGCCCGTAACCGTAATGGCCAGTGCCGGGGATTTCGCATCCGACCCCGGGCGGATAGGATGCCGGTCATAGTTCTCCTATCGGGCGGAATCTGTCCGTAGATCTCCCGGTTGAAGGCCTCGATAATCATTTCGATCTCCGTTTTGAGTTGGGGGAACCATTGCTTCAGTCTTTCACCGTATTCAACTGGCGTTTCGCTCAAGGCTGCAGGCAATCCGCTTCGGCGCCCCCAGCGAAGCATGCCGGCATATACAGCTGCAGCGCTGTCGATCTTTTTTAACAGGAACAGCAATCCATTCCAAATACCCCCACAGATAGCCCCTAACATCGCAAGCAACTTAGATATCAGGGCTATCGGCCGTGGTTTGGATTTATCCGGGGTGTTTCTTTTCAGAAGCCAGCGAACCAATAGCCTGATCAAGTAGCCGCAGAATCCCAGGGCTATCAACCCCATGAAACCAAGCAAGGCCCAGCCGAGGCCCTGCGTCCACCCTATTTCGGAATCGGGATACAGTTGATCTCCAATTGAATCGCTGGTGCCAAAGAGCTTGATGTCTCTTCTGTGTCTTCCAATTGAGAATATAAAGCGGATCAAATTAACAATGACAGGGCCCATGGGCTCGGTTGTTTTTTGGAGAACGCTCTGCGCGGAATCGGCCATAAGGGTTAGATAGGGTAAGAACATTACTGTTAAAACGGCGCTGCCGATTAATACAATGGACACAAAGACCAGAACGATGCCGATACTGTGGTAGCCGGGACGAAAAGATTTCCGGACGTCACTTTGGTTCCGGGACAGGCTGATCGCAATCAAACTGAAGGTGAAAAAGGCGAACAACAGATAATGGGTCACCGGGACTTCCGGGAGGATTCCGCCTTTAATCTGGATCATAAATTGTATCAGAAGCAGCAGGAAAAGTGCGGCAAGTCCTTTATCAAATTGAAGGCACACGGCAAAATAGTTTGGTGGCCTTTTCACCATGGCGCGCGCCCCCAGCCAGAAAAGCAGCAGGCAGGCAAGCACCAGCAGTTGAATCAGCCAGTGCTTCAGTTCCTGCAGTTGCTCGAACCAATCCGCCATCCAGGAAATGCTGAACAAAAGCATGTGCTGGTAATAAAGCCGGTAAGTGGTTAAAAGTGCTGCAATGGTAAAACCGGCGATATGAAGTGCCAGGGATTGATACATCCGCCAGGATTTATGTCCGGTTAAAAAGGTGATCAAGGATGCCATCGTAAACACGGCCAGGGTTTCCGGCAGAGGCCAGGAGTGGTCAAGGATTAAAAGGGATAAAAAGAAAACCCAGGCGTAGCGCCAGGTGATTTCCATTGCGCCGCAGGACAGAACCAGAAAGGGTTTTTGTCTACCGGGTTTCATGTCTGACGGCTCCTGTCTATGCGGATTTCATCGATGGTATAGCGATTAATCCCTTTATCTGCACTCGAGGGCCGCGAATTTGGATCGCGGCGGCATACCAGAAAAGTAACCGGGATCCGTCGCTTCCGAAAGAATTTCTCCATATCTGAAACAGACGGGTCGTCGTCATAGCAAAAATGGACGCAGCTGACCCCTCGCTGTGATCCCAGAAATTGATTGATGACGTTTGGCATGGTTTGGTTTGGCATCGTCTGCATTCGGGCCAGGGTTTCCAGAATGGCGGGAATCTGCCGGGGGCCGCGGGTTAGGGGGATCGCTGATGAATTACCGCCCTTCAGGGTTCCGTTGGCAGCAAACCCCACTGCATATCCCAGGCCGTCCAATCTTACGGCGAGGGAGGCCACGACCTCCAGGGTGTGCTCAAAGCACTCTTTTTGAAGGCTTTTCTCAAAAGATCCTGCATCTAGGGTGAGCAGAACCTTTTCCTGCTCTGACGGTTCGAAAATTTTTTCCTGGAGCCGGAGATGACGTGCGCTTGCGTTCCAGTGAATATGGCGGGAGGGGCTGGAGGGCTGATAGTCACGGGTCCCGAGAATATAGATCGGGTCTTTTACGGGGCTTTTGGCGCCGGGCACACCAAAAAAATCCCGCTTCAGGTTGGCAACCGGCCTTAAAGAGACCAGGCGCGGGTAGACAATAATGTGGGTGACGTCCCGGGCGCTTATTTTTTTTTCAAAGAAACCGAGAAAATCGCCTGTCCGGATACGGGGCGGCCCCACCTGATAGACACCTCTGCGCAAGGCAACAAAATCCTGGGAAAATTTAACGGTTTGGTGCCACAAGACCGGGGCCTGCTGCCGGATGATGTTTCCACTATTTTCCGCAGGTTTCAGAGCGTCATCAAACGACCACTTGATTCTGAGCCAGACCGGAAGCCATTTGGCGTTTTCAACTGTCGTAGCCAGGCTGACGGTTTCTCCGGGGAAAACCCGCCTGGTTTCGATGGCGCTGTCACACCGGACGCGGGCAGGGCTCATAATGCTCCAGGCCTTTGTCCCGCCCATCACAACAAGGATGAGAATCGCCAGCAGGGATAAGTCATTTTGACGGTATACCAGAGCGATGAAAAGAAAAAGGCCCACAAAGAGGATTACCAACAAAGAATTGAAAATGGTCGGCTCGCGACTTTCCTGGTGTTCAGCGTTCATTAGGTTATCCTGACGCCACCGGCCTCCGGCTCGCAGAGCCTACCCTCTCTCCGAGCTGTATGCTCTACGAGCAGGAAGCCGGCCTGTAAGTCCTACGGGCTGGAAGCGGGCTCGGAGAGAACCGGTACGCGCTTGATCAGTTTTTCTATAAAATGGTCTGTGCTTTTGCCCTTTAGGCGCTCGTTTTCCGTAAGGATCAGGCGATGGGTCAGGACCGGATGCGCCAGATATTTAATATCATCGGGAAGAACGTAGTTGCGCCCTCTAAGAGCTGCCAGGGCCTGCCCGGCCCGCATCAGCCCCAGTGAGGCGCGCGGACTGCCGCCGAATTGGATGGCCTCGTCATCGCGGGTTGCGTGGACGATATCGGCTATGTATTCTCGAATCGGTGGCGAAACGCGGATACTGCGGCGGATTTTTTGCAGTTCGGTAATATCCTCGGGCGTTGCCACGGATTCCAGCAGCGGGAAGGGATCGGTCTCCTGAAACCGCTCCAGTATCCGGACCTCTTCGTTTTTGTCAGGATAGCCCAGTTGGGTTTTTAGCAAAAATCTGTCCAGCTGGGCTTCGGGCAGCGCAAAGGTTCCTTCCAGCTCAATGGGATTCTGGGTTGCCAGGACCAGAAAGGGCGCCGGCAGGGGATGGGTTTTACCGTCGACGGTCACCTGGCGTTCCTCCATGCATTCGAGCAGGCTGGATTGTGTGCGGGGTATGGTGCGGTTTATCTCATCTGCCAGCAGAACGTTGGTGATAACCGGTCCCGGATGAAATGCAAAAAGGCCCGTCTTTTGATCATAGACATTAAAGCCGGTAATATCGGCCGGCAGGAGATCCGGCGTAAATTGAATCCTGGCAAAAGAACCCCCGATGCTTTTGGCCAGGGATTTGGCCAGCAGGGTTTTAGCGACGCCGGGCACATCTTCCAGCAGGACATGACCCTCGGCCAGAAGACCCACCAGCATCAGTTCGATCGCCTGCTTTTTGCCTACAATAACCCGGGATATGTTTTTCGCTATTTTTTCGCACAATCCGAAATCCATTTTTTCTGGTCCCAGCTTAGAATTAATTTTGGAGCGCGTCAGTACTGGCGTAATAAACAATATGCGGTTATCTTTCTACAATACTCCATCACCCCAGTACTCCACGATCAATAAGCCCATCGAATTTATGCAACATGAAATTTAACTTATAACAGATTATAGTTCAATGTCCCAGCGCCCTACACAGGTATCGGTGCAATTACCTGCGAGGATACGAACATCCAGGTAACCAGAGCTGCGGTGAGTATGGCACCGAGATAAATTCTGCCGGTCAACTGATAGAACCAGGTTGAAATCGGTATCACCAGGATCAGCACCGCGATGATGTGGAAAAGGTTATGGGTATATGCGATGAACACACCCCCCGGGCCGACAAAGGGAATGGCTCCGGAAATAAACAACGGCAGGTATTGAACCATTAACAATAAAACCAGCGGTGCGACAAGAACCAGGATGTTGAATCCGGACCAGGAGATAAAGGTTTTTAACCAGGTCGGTTTCAAGGGTCGGCGCAATTGACCGTGCAGAAATACTCCCATCAGCAAAAAGCCCACCAGCAGAAACGGAAAGTAGGTGAACCAGAGCTGAGCTCTGTATGGCGTCAGGTCACTTGCAAAGGGAAAAATGAAGCGAAAATCAACCAGGAAGAAATTTTCCAGGGTGTGCTCGCTCAGGTAGGCAAAAAGAAACAGGATGGCTGCCAGCAGGATCGTTTTGGCAATTAGCACCCCCTTAAGGGTGAAGCGGTCCTCTCGATCGGAAAGTCCCAGCTCAAAGAGTGTCAGACCGTTTTCACGACTTTGCTTTTTAAACCATCTTCTGAAAAAGAAAAATCCAATGATGTTTATCCACAAAAACCACCAGACAATCCCGTTGGTCATCATCAGAGGGAATACCTTGTCGATGTGAACCAGATAGACATGGATTCCGAAAAGGACAAAGATAATCGGGAAGTAAAGCCACATGAGCACGCCATTGATAACGGCCGGCTTAACGCATGCCTTGCCGCGGCAGCTGTAATTTGCCGAAACCGGGAAATGCAGGGGTCTAAAAAATGAGGTCCGCAGCAGGACCAGCCCCAGGGGCAAAAGGGAGGCCAGGCAGGCAATCATGGCAGCCAGGGTCGACCACTCCTTAATTTGCCAGATCTGGTTATCGACCGGCACCCATTCTTCCGCCGGTGGATTAAGTGCCTGCTTGATCCATTGCAGGGCTTCGGCAATGGCTGCGCTGCTGTGGGATGTATGCAGATGGGTAATTTTCGGCATAAAGACCCGCCGCGCTGTACCGGCATTAAAATCTCCATAGGTTTTAGACAGCTCAGGGGTTTCCACCGGAAACACTTTACGGGTCAGCCCGGTGCCCATCCATTCTTTTTCAAAATCCCTGGTACCGGTCATGCGCCGGCGGAATTCATCGTATTTCCCAAAGATCATCAACATGTTCTTCGGAAGGGTGGTTGAAGCGTCATCCCGGTAGGCAAAGCCGGATATAACCAGGGCGCTGATCGAGGGATCTTTTACGGCCATATTGTAAACCATCTCCGCGCCGAGGCTGTGGCCCATCAAACCGATTCTTTTCCTATCGACAAAGGGCAGGGCTTTAAGATAGGTCAATGATGTTTGGCCGCCATAGGTGGAGTCAAAATCAGGATCATCCAGTTGCCCCGGAATGCCGGAGTTACCCCGCCCGATGGCATCAATTTCCAGAACCACAAGTCCCCGCCTTGCCAATTCGATGCAATAGGCATCGCTGGTTTCGCGATTGTTCTGGTAGCCATGGATGTACACGATGCCCGGCGCCGGACTGGACTGTGACGCCTTTAGTGGTTTGAGAAGTTTGGCGCGAATGACAATGCCGTTATAATTGGTATAGGTCACATTGGATACAGCAATTCTACCGAAACCTTTCTGGGTCAGCGATGCCAGAACAACGGCACCCATCAGAACGGCAAGGCAGATTATAAAAACAACTGGCGCTTTGCTGCGGCGATCGGGATCGAATAGCTGAGCAGTATTCATTAAGAATTCCTCTGTTTAATCATGGCCTGGTGCAGTCTGAATATTAGATTAACCACCCGCTTCGCTTGAGACACGGAGAGCACAGAGAAAAGTTTTCATTTGTCCGCCCGGGAGACGGCGGGCGGACAAATAAGCTCAAGCCCTGCGGACTAAAATCCCGGTTGATTCACAACCATGATATTTGTAAACCCTTGCCCTTTCAACCGCGAAGCAACTGAGTTCTTTTCCCCGGGCGTCGTCTCCCGCCCGGAGAAAAATTATACTCCTCTGTGTCCTCTGGTGCGCCAGGATAAGCCTGGCCGATCTAGTGTCCTGCAAAGTGGACACCCTGTTAATTGCTCGTTCAGCAGGTAGCGGAGCGGGCGGCGCACGGAGTAATCTGTGTAGCCGAAGCCCCGCCGAGCGAACACGTGAGCCGTAACGCAAGTGAACCCGATTCGGCCTCGTTACACGAGTGGAGCGTGACCAACCTTCCAGAGTATGGTGAAGTCCGTTGCCAATGGTGAAGAAATGAGTATATGCGGCCATTGGGCCTCCCGGGGTGATTGGGGACAGCGCGCGTGGAAAGAACGGTCGAGGAACCTGGGAGACCCGGCCCGGTGACAAAGTCGTGTCAACGTCTGTGGGGAAAAGATAACCAACAGGCGGCCGCGTCGGGAGTCGGAGGGGTTCATAGTAGCTGAGAAGTCCCGGAAACGGGATGGAGCCAAGGGACCCTGCTGAAGGAATGTTAATGTAAGACGGGAGGAATACCGATTGGAAAACCCTACTACGGAGAAGGTCGCCAAACCCGAAGCGGGAATGTCGCCAAGTCTTTCTTCCCTGAGACAGAAGCTGGGCCAAAAGGCCAAGCAGGAGCCGAAGTTTTGTTTTTATTCGCTTTATGACAAGATCAGCCGTAATGATACACTGGAAGCAGCGTGGAAAAAGGTGCGCGCTAACAAAGGTGCTCCTGGAGTGGATGGAGTCAGCTTTGAGATGATCGAGGTCAGCGAAGAAGGCATGCAGGGTTTTGTGGCAGATATCCAGAAGGCCCTGCGTACCAAGACTTATATGCCGGCCCCGGTACGCCGGAAGCTGATTGCCAAAGCCAACGGCAAGATGCGTCCGCTGGGGATCCCAACGATCCGTGATCGGGTGGTTCAGATGGCAACCCTTTTGATATTGGAACCAATCTTTGAGCAGGACTTTGAAGATTGTTCTTACGGGTTTCGTCCGGGCCGTTCGGCACATCACGCATTGGCGGAGATCCGAGAGCATCTGGCGCAAGGCTTCTGTGCAGTTTATGATGCAGATCTCAAAAGCTATTTTGATTCGATCCCGCATGACAAGCTGATGGCCTGTCTGCGGATGCGAGTCAGTGACCGGCACTTGCTGAAGCTGATTCGTATGTGGTTGAAGGTGCCGACTGTGGCGGCTGCAAATCAGGGCAAGGGTGGTGGCGGCAAGCTGGTTGCAAAATCGTCGAAAGGTACACCCCAAGGGGGTGTGATCTCGCCGTTGCTTGCCAACATTTACCTGCACTGGTTTGATAAGGTGTTCCAGCGTAGCAAAGGCCCCGGGCAATGGGCCAAAGCGAAGCTGGTGCGATACGCCGACGATTATGTGGTGATGGCGCGCTACATTGATAACCGGATAAGCAACTGGATCGAATTGAAGATTGAGGGATGGCTGGGATTGGAACTTAATCGGGAAAAGACGCGCATTGTCAACCTTGAACAAAAGGGAGCAAGCCTGGATTTTCTGGGCTACACGTTTCGCTATGATCTTGACCTGCGCGGCGGTGGTCATCGATATCTGAACATGTTCCCGTCGGCCAAGGCCATGACCCGAGAGAGGGCCAAGTTGCGAGAGATGACAAGTCCGAAAATGTGCTTCAAGCCAATACCGGCACTGATTGAAGAGCTTAACGGTCAGCTGCGCGGATGGAGCAACTATTTTGGACAAGGGTATCCCCGTAAGGCTTTTCGGGGAATAAACCACTATGTACGTAAGCGTTTGTTCTGTCATCTTTCACGTCGCAGTCAGCGCCCCTGGCGTCCGCCCAAAGGTGTGACCATGTATGCCCAATTCAAGAAATTGGGTCTGATCTACTTATGAAGCAACTTCGAATACTGTGCATGCCTGAGGCAAGAGCCTTCAGGAAAGCCGGATGCGGGAAATCCGCATGTCAGGTTTGACGAGGGGGAGGGGAATGCCCTCCCTACTCTACTGCCTCTGTGGTGAATCACAAAATCCTGTTAATTTTGTCTATAAGATTTTTAAGAACCTATCCATTTCTATCTAGTCACTAAATGCTTCGCCAGGCGCTTGGCCAGGCCGATAATGGTCAGCACTGTGGGCCGGTCCAGGGCTTCGGGGAATACGCTGGCATCGCAGACATACAGTCCGTCAATTTCGCTTTTCAGATTGTGATCCA
>Ga0075305_1000188_pt1 | contig 11730 bp, 8 predicted proteins | sample Joice_CattailNLB_2_FD_120071 | JGI IMG/M metagenome (GOLD analysis project Ga0075305, IMG submission 120071) | Natural and restored wetland microbial communities from the San Francisco Bay, California, USA, that impact long-term carbon... | ecosystem: Environmental > Terrestrial > Soil > Wetlands...
AAAAAGCACCGCTGAAAATATTCTCTACGATGCCTTGAACATCATCGAAGAGAAGACAAAACAGGCCCCGCTCAAAGTATTCGAACAAGCGGTTGACAACATCAAGCCGTTCATCGAAGTAAAATCGCGGCGGGTCGGCGGTTCCACTTATCAGGTTCCGACCGAGATCCGGCCCAGCCGCCGCACGGCACTCGGAATTCGTTGGCTGATCGAGTTTTCCCGCAAACGGCCCGAAAAGGGCATGGCCAAGAAACTGGCCGGAGAACTCATGGACGCCGCCAACAACCGGGGCGCTGCAGCAAAGAAAAAGGAAGACACGCACAAGATGGCCGAGGCCAACAAGGCTTTTGCCCACTTCCGTTGGTAAACGGCACTGCGCAAAGGACAGGGTGAATCGCTGTCCGGCACACTGCACACCTTGCACTGTGCTTGGCTGCGCATTTTAAGGGGAGGACGAAGAGATGGCGAAGCAGAAGTTTGAGCGAACGAAGCCGCATGTGAATGTGGGCACGATCGGTCACATCGATCACGGCAAGACGACGTTGACGGCGGCGATCACCAAGCATATGGGGTTGAAGGGCATGGCGCATTTTGTGCCGTTTGATCAGATCGACAAGGCGCCGGAGGAGAAGGAGCGCGGGATCACGATCGCCACGGCGCACGTCGAGTACGAGACGGCCAAGCGTCACTATGCGCACGTGGATTGTCCGGGCCATGCGGACTACATCAAGAACATGATCACCGGAGCGGCGCAGATGGACGGGGCGATCCTGGTGGTGGGAGCCGATGACGGCCCGATGCCCCAGACCCGCGAGCACATTCTATTGGCGCGTCAGGTGGGCGTGCCGCGGATCGTGGTATTTTTGAACAAGTGCGACATGGTGGATGACGAGGAGCTGATCGAGCTGGTGGAGCTCGAGCTGCGGGAGCTGTTGGACAAGTACGAGTTTCCGGGCGACGACACGCCGATCATCCGGGGCTCTGCGTTGAAGGCGCTGGAGAGTGACGATGCGGACAGTGCGGAGGCCAAGTGCATATTCGAGCTGATGAATGCGATCGACGATTTTATACCGGAGCCGCAGCGCGATGTGGAGAAGCCGTTTTTGATGCCGATCGAGGATGTGTTCAGCATTTCGGGCCGCGGTACGGTGGTCACGGGCCGGGTGGAGCGCGGAATCGTGAAGGTCGGCGAGGATGTGGAGATCGTGGGGATCCGGCCGACGTTCAAGACGGTGTGCACGGGCGTGGAGATGTTCCGCAAGCTGTTGGATGAGGGGCGGGCGGGAGACAACATCGGGGTGCTGCTGCGCGGGACGAAGCGCGACGAGGTGGAGCGGGGCCAGGTGGTGGCCAAGCCCGGTTCGATCACGCCGCACACCAAGTTCAAGGCCGAGGTGTACATATTGAGCAAGGAAGAGGGTGGCCGTCACACGCCGTTTTTCAACGGGTATCGGCCGCAGTTTTATTTTCGGACCACGGATGTGACCGGGGTGTTGACGTTGCCCGAGGGGGTGGAGATGGTGATGCCCGGGGACAACGTGACGATCGAGGCGGAGCTGATCACGCCGATTGCCATGGAGAAAGAGGTGCGCTTTGCGATCCGCGAGGGCGGCCGAACCGTCGGGGCAGGCGTGGTCAGCGACATCATTGAATAGCGGTAAGGAGTCTACCGGTGAGAATTATAGTAACCCTTGCGTGCAGTGAATGTAAACGAAGAAACTACACGACAACGAAAAACAAACGGACGACTCCGGATAAACTGGAGTTCAGCAAGTATTGCCGTTTCTGTCGGAAACACACGGCTCACAGGGAATCTAAATAAAATGGTTCCCGGGGCAAAGGTCATTAAGGAAAGACCCCTGTCGTGAAGATCTTCATGCAGGCCAGTAGCTCTAACGGTAGAGCATCGGACTCCAAATCCGGGTGTTGGGGGTTCGAATCCCTCCTGGCCTGCCAACTCAAATTTTGAACCAGGCTTGAAACCTGAGCGCCGGGGGGTGCTCTGACCCGCCGGCGCATTCGTTTCGAGCTTTCATCATTTTAGGAGACACTTTGGGACGTCTACTGCGTAAGAAACCCGTCAAGAAGAAAAAAAAGCAGGACGGCGCTTTGGAGAACGGTGCCTTGGTGAGCGCCGAGGCGACATCGAAGACGGTCGGGGACGTGTCCGGGGTCGAAAAAAAGGTAAAGAGCCTCGAGGCCAAAAAAATGGCTGTTTCCACCCGACCGGCACCGGCCAAACTCAAAGACAATTTTCTAACCAAATCGCTGCAGTTTCTCAGAGAAGTCAAAATGGAGCTGAAAAAGGTCACTTGGCCTTCGCGCAAGCAGACCATCGGCTCCACGGTTGTTGTTCTGGTTCTGGTGACGATCATTGCATTCTTCCTCGGAGCGGTCGATATCGGTTTGTCGAGTCTGGTGAAACTCGTGCTGCAATAAGACCAGGAGATGGAAAGTGACCGACAAAAAAAAATGGTACATCGTTCACGTGTATTCGGGGTTCGAAAACAAGGTCAAAACCGCTCTGGAAGAACGCGTTGCGACTTCTCCCCAAAAGGAGATGTTCGGCGAGGTGCTGGTTCCGACCGAAGAAGTCGTCGAACTGGTGAAAGGCAAACGCAAAACTTCCTCCCGAAAGTTTTATCCCGGCTACATTCTGGTCCGGATGGAACTCAACGACGAGACATGGCACATCGTCAACAGCACGGCCAAGGTCACCGGATTTCTCGGCGGCCGCTCTCAGCCGACGCCGCTGACCGACGAGGAAGCAGATCAGATCCTGAATCGCATGGAAGCCGGGAAATTAAAACCTCAGCCGAAATATTTTTTCGAAACCGGAGACGAGATACGGGTTATCGACGGGCCCTTCACAAACTTTAACGGCACGGTTGAGGAAGTCAACCCCGAAAAGGGCAAGATCAAGGTCCTGGTCAGCATTTTCGGGCGGGCAACACCGGTCGAACTGGATTTCGTCCAGGTCGCCAAACTCTGATCCGAAAACTGTATCCCGGACGCGGCTTTGCTCGGTCCGATGGCCGATTTTCAGTCGATTTTACTGTGAGGGCCCCTTATCTGGGCCGCGGTTTGACAACACACGGAGTGCGAGGAGCGAGAATTTCACATGGCTAAAAAAGTTATGGCAATGATCAAATTGCAGGTTGAAGCGGGAAAGGCCAATCCGTCACCACCGATCGGGCCGGCGTTGGGCCAGCACGGTGTCAACATCATGGACTTCTGCAAGGCATTTAACGCGCGCACGGCCGATGACGCCGGAACGATCACACCGGTTGTCATTACCGTCTATCAGGATCGGTCCTTCACCTTTATTACGAAAACACCGCCGGCAGCTGTTCTGTTGAAGAAGGCCGCCCAGATTGCCAAAGGCGCAGGTGATCCCAAACGGGACCGCGTCGGTAAGGTGACGCGTGCTCAAGTCGAAGAGATCGCGAAACAGAAAATGGTGGATTTGAATGCCAATGATCTGGATGCCGCCTGCAAGATCATAGAGGGAACGGCGCGCAGCATGGGTATCGAGATCGCCTGATCTAATTTGAAAAAAATACACGTCTCCAGTTTTCGCCATATGGATGGCTGTAAATCTGATCCATTTAATCAGTTGACAAGGTGGGTAAAGAAAATGCCGAAGCGTGGTAAAAAATACTTAGAGGCCAAAAAGAAGGTTGCCGCTGCAAAGAAAACGGATTTTACCGAGGCGGTAAAGACTTCCATCGATTCGTCCTTTGCCAAGTTCGACGAGACCATCGATGTAAGCGTCAAGCTGGGTGTTGACCCGCGCCATGCCGATCAGATGGTTCGCGGGTCCGTGGTTCTGCCGAACGGTATCGGCAAAGAGGTGAAAGTCCTTGTTTTTGCCAAGGGCGAGAAGGAAAAAGAGGCGCTGGATGCGGGTGCCGATTTTGCCGGCAACGATGAGTTCATCGAAAAAATCAAAGGCGGTTGGCTCGAGTTCGACAAAGCCGTGGCCACACCCGACATGATGGGCTCGGTGGGTAAAATTGGAAAGATCCTCGGCCCCCGGGGCCTGATGCCAAATGCCAAGACCGGCACGGTCACATTTGACGTCGCCCGCGCCGTTCAGGAACTAAAGGCCGGAAAGATTGAGTTCAGGGTCGAGAAGGCTGGGATTGTCCACGTACCCATGGGCAAAGTTTCTTTCGGGGTCGAAAAAATCGTCCAAAACCTTACCGCATTCCTGGAAACCATCGTCCGTCTCAAGCCGGCGTCCAGCAAAGGAACCTACCTGAAAGGCGTTGCGATCTCAACGACCATGGGGCCCGGCGTCAAGATCGATACAGCTTTGGTAAAGGACTTAGTGAAGTAAAGTGGCAGGGGAAACGGCTGGGCCGCCTGGAAGCATCTTTTGCCTGGGCCCGTGCGAAAAGGGCACCGACCCTATCTCGGCACATTAATCCTTTAATAACTTACAGTTACAATAACGACTATCTGTCAAAGACCGTAGGTACACTTTTTCGGCCAAATGGTTTAATCGGCGTTTGCCGGCCTACCGAGACAGGTTTGACACGTTGCGTTCGACTTCGATCGACATCTCGCGATCGCAAAATTGTGTGGACCTCATTCTCATGCCGCTGAACAGACGAAAACAATTCGCCGACAGAAACGACCTCCGGCTGGTTGCAGGTAATGAAAGGAGGTGGATTGAATTGTGAAACTGGATGAAAAGAAAAAAATCGTTGAGGAACTGCACGAGCGGTTGGCCAAGAGCAAGGTGGTTATCGTTACCGACTATAAGGGTTTGAATGTTGAGACGATGACCGAGTTGCGCAGGAAGCTGCGGGAAGCACAGATTGACTATCAGGTCGTCAAGAACACGCTCTTGATAAGGGCTGCGAAGGAGACTGGTGTCGCCTTGATTCAGGACCAGCTCAAGGGACCCAGTGCGATTGCGCTCAGCTTCGATGACCCGGTTGCACCGGCCAAGGTTCTGATGGAGTTTTCCAAAAAGAACGAAAAGCTTGAGATCAAAGCCGGCGTGATGGAGGACCGGGTGCTCGACCTGGACAGCATCAAGGCTTTGGCGGCCCTGCCGTCACGTGAGGCGTTGCTCAGTCAGCTGCTCTCCGCGATGATCGGTGTGCCAACCGGTCTGGTGAGAGTGTTGAACGGGATCCCGCAGAAATTGATGTACGCGCTGCTGGCCATAAAGGATCAAAAGGAAAAGGAAGCGGCCTAGCTTGCGCCGTCGATACCCATAACCTGTTTGCGAAGCGAAGATTACACACCGAAGGAGATTTGAAATGGCGGATATTTCGAAACAAGATGTGATTGATTTTATTGCCAACATGACGGTCCTTGAGCTGTCCGAACTCATAAAGGAACTCGAAGAAAAATTCGGCGTTTCAGCGGCCGCCCCGATTGCGATGATGGCAGCCGGACCCGCCGCTGAAGGCGGCGGTGCCCAGGCGGAAGAAAAAACCGAATTCGATGTCATTCTGGTGGCCCACGGCGACAAGAAAATTCAGGTCATCAAGGAAGTCAGGGCCATTACCGGCCTCGGGCTGAAAGACGCCAAGGACCTGGTCGACGGGGCTCCCAAACCGGTCAAGGAAGGCGTACCGAAGGACGAAGCCGAGAAGATCAAGGCCCAATTGGAAGAGGCCGGAGCCCAGGTCGAAGTAAAGTAATTGCATGCAATCTGAGGTCGGGATGGGGGATGCACGGTTGGAGACGCGGTTGAATTTTCAGAGAGCCCGTTTTTTGGGCGACGCGGCGTGTTCCGTTCTGTTCATCCACCATCACCGGCTGACCACAGGTCGTATCTTGTAACCTACAAGGAGTTGGAGAAATATGTCGGAAAGATCCCTGGCAAGCAGGCGGATAAGAAAAAATTTTGGTAAAATCCGTAAGATCGTCGACATTCCCGATCTCATTGCCGTCCAGCGGGAGTCATACAACAGATTCCTCCAGATGGACGTCCCCCCGGAGAAGCGAGAAGATGCCGGGCTGCAGGCGGTGTTTCAATCCGTATTTCCCATTAAAGATTTTACCGGAAGTGCGTCGTTGGAGTTCGTCTCATACCGTTTTGCTGAAGTCAAGCACAGTGTCGAAGAGTGTATCCACAGGGGAATGACCTACGAGATACCGGTGCGCATCACCGTTCGCTTGGTGGTTTACGACATCGACGCTGAAACCGGTGTCTCCAACATTCGGGACATCAAGGAACAGGAAATTTATTTCGGCACCATACCGTTGATGACTGAAAAGGGTACTTTTATCATCAATGGGACCGAGCGGGTCGTCGTCAGTCAGCTGCACCGCTCTTCAGGGGTTTTCTTCGATCACGACAAAGGCAAGACCCACTCGAGCGGGAAAATCATCTACAGTTCCAGGATCATACCCGTGCGAGGGTCCTGGATCGACATGGAAGTCGATCCGAAGGACATCGTCCACATCCGGATCGACCGACGCCGGAAATTTCCGATCACGATTCTCTTCAAAGCCTTCGGACTCAGCGTCGAGGACCTTCTGACCTATTTCTACTACAGCGAAAAGGTCCTGATTCAAGGCAAACGAATCTCGAAACAGTTCAACCCCGAATTCCTCAAAGGGCAGCGCGCCAACCGCGACATAAAAGATTCGGAAACCGGTGAAGTGCTGGTTAAAAAGGGCCGCATTATTACGGTGCGCGCGATCAAGCGGCTTCAAACCATCGGCATAGAGGCTATCCCGATCGGCATGGAAGATCTCATCGGCAGGGTTTTCGCCCATCCCCTATACGACCCCCAAACCGCGCTGCCGATCGTCAAGGCCAACGACACCGTCGACGAAGAAAATTTGGCCAAGCTCGAACAGGCTGGGATCAACGAGTTTGATGTGCTTTTCATCGACGGGGTGTCGACCAGCGACTCGATCCGCAAGACGCTTCTGATCGACAAGGTCGAGAGCAAGGAAGAAGCGCTGATCGAGATCTATCGTCGGTTGAGACCGGGTAACCCGGCGACTCCTGAAGTGGCCCAGGACTTTATCGACAATTTGTTTTTCAAACCCAATTACTACGACCTTTCCGGCGTCGGCCGTCTGAAGATCAACCAGAGACTCGGCATCAACACCTCGCTGAGCCTGCGAATTCTGCGCAAAGAAGATATCCTGTTGACAGCCAAGGCCCTGATCGAACTCAGGGACACCCAGGGTGTCGTCGACGACATCGATCATCTCGGCAATCGCCGGGTGCGGGCGGTAGGCGAGCTGCTCGAAAACCAGTATCGCATCGGCCTGGTGCGCATGGAACGCGCCATCAAGGAACGCATGAGCCTGCAGGAGGTCGATGCGCTGATGCCCCACGATTTGATCAACCCCAAACCGGTTTCGGCGGTGGTCAAGGAATTTTTCGGCACCAGCCAACTCTCCCAGTTCATGGACCAGACCAATCCGCTGTCTGAAACCACTCATAAAAGACGTCTCAGCGCTCTCGGCCCGGGCGGGTTGACGCGTGAGCGTGCCGGTTTCGAAGTGCGTGACGTTCACCCCTCGCATTACGGCCGTATCTGCCCGATCGAAACACCGGAAGGTCCCAACATCGGCCTGATCGTTTCTCTGAGCACCTACGCCAGGGTCAACAACTTCGGCTTCATCGAAACACCTTACCGGGTTGTGAAGGATGGCGTGGTCACCAATGAGGTCAAATTTTTGGACGCCTTCGAAGAAAAGGAACACCCGATTGCCCAGGCCAATGCCCTGATTGACGAAGATGGCCGCTACGTCAACGCCATGGTGACATCGAGGGTGGCCGGCGAGTTCATGATGGTGCCGCGCGAGGAGATCGAGTTGATGGACATTTCACCCAATCAGTTGGTGAGCGCCTCGGCTTCACTGATCCCCTTTTTGGAAAACGATGACGCCAACCGGGCGTTGATGGGCTCCAACATGCAGCGCCAGGCGGTTCCGCTGCTGGTCAATGAAGCCCCTTTGGTGGGAACCGGCATCGAAGGGGTGGTCGCAAAGGATTCGGGGGTTGCCATTGTCTGCCATCGTGACGCGGAGGTGGTCGAAGTGGACGCTTCCCGCATCGTGCTGAAACACGAACCCACGGGGGACCCTCGATCCAAGGACGTCACCATCTACAACCTGTCGAAATTCATCCGCAGCAATCAGAACACCTGTTTCAACCACCGGCCTATCGTGGTCAAGGGGCAGACGGTATCAGCCGGTGAAATCATCGCCGACGGCCCCGCGACCGACAAGGGCGAGCTGGCGCTCGGTAAAAATGTGACCGTGGCTTTCATGCCATGGGGCGGGTACAATTTCGAGGATTCCATTCTGGTCAGCGAACGATTGGTCCGCGACGGCGTCTACACGTCCGTGCATATCGAGGAATTCGAGGTCGTCGCCAGAGACACCAAACTGGGCAAGGAAGACATTACCCGCGACATCCCGAATGTGGGGGAGGAGGCTCTCAAAAATCTCGATGAGAGCGGCATCATCCGCTTGGGAGCGGAGGTCGTACCGGGCGATATTCTGGTCGGCAAGATTACTCCGAAAGGCGAAACACAACTCTCGCCCGAAGAGAAATTGCTGCGGGCCATTTTCGGAGAGAAGGCCGGTGACGTCAAAGACACGTCCCTCAGGGTGCCGCCGGGCATTCAGGGGATCGTGATCGATGCGAAAGTGTTTTCGCGGCGCGGGGTCGAGAAGGACGACCGGACACGGCTGATCGAAGACGAAGAAATCGCGGCCCTCGAAAAGGATCGCGACGACGAACTGGCCGTGATCGAGGATGTGGTGCGCGGTGAGCTCAAGGCGCTGCTGCTGGGTGAAAAGGCGCAATCGACGCTCAAGAAGGGTAAAAAGATCCTGATCAACAAGGGGGCCAAATTTGATGAAGAAACCTTGGACCTGGTTCCGTTGGCCCAGCTCGAGGGTCTTGTTCTAAAAGATCCGAAGCAGACCGAACGGGTGCACGAACTGCTCGAGCGCTATCGCGATCAGGGGGAACTCACCCGCATGGTGTTTGAACAGCAGGTCAGCCGTTACGCCAAGGGGGATGACCTGCCGCCCGGCGTCATCAAACTCGTCAAGGTCTATGTCGCCATGAAGCGCAAGCTTTCCGTGGGTGACAAGATGGCCGGGCGTCACGGCAACAAGGGGGTTGTTTCCAGAATTCTGCCGGTCGAAGATCTGCCTTACTTTCAAGACGGCACACCGGTCGACATGGTTCTCAACCCGCTGGGCGTGCCCTCCCGTATGAACGTGGGCCAGATATTGGAGATCCATCTCGGGCGGGCGGCCAAGACGCTTGGCGACCAGCTGAGCCTGCTGCTGGAAGAGCAAAAAAACAAGGCGCTGCGGGATACACTGAAAAGGATATTTTCCGACCCCGATACACAGAAGGTGATCGCCGGCTATGACGAAGAAGATCTGACCGCATTCGCGACCCAGTACAAGAACGGTGTTTACATGGCCACGCCGGTATTTGACGGCGCCAAGGAGGAAGAAATCAAGGCGCTGTTGGCGGAAGCCGGGGTCAGCACGACCGGGCAGACGACCCTCTACGACGGCCGAACCGGCGAGTCCTTCAAAGAAAAAATTACGGTCGGCACGATGTATGTGCTGAAATTGCACCACCTGGTCGACGACAAGATTCACGCCCGATCGATCGGTCCTTATTCGCTTGTGACACAGCAGCCGCTGGGCGGCAAGGCGCAGTTCGGTGGCCAGCGGCTCGGCGAGATGGAGGTCTGGGCCATGGAGGCTTACGGTGCGGCCTATGCCCTGCAGGAATTCCTGACGGTTAAATCGGACGACATGGCCGGGCGAACGCGCATGTACGAAAAGATCGTCAAAGGCCAGAACGTCCTGGAGCCCGGTATCCCCGAGTCATTCCGGGTGATGACCAAGGAGCTCCAAGCTCTGGGGTTGGATATCGATCTGATCGAGGGCAAGGGATGATATTCGCCTGACCCGGACAACGGCCGTTTAAGGTCCCCAATTGAGACGTGAAAGGGAATAAAAGCCATGATGGATACATTGTACGATTTTTTCGCTAAGCCGACCGATCCCAGAAAATATACCGGCATCAAGATATCGCTGGCTTCTCCGGAACAGATTCGCAAATGGTCGTTTGGAGAAATCAAGAAACCTGAAACCATCAACTATCGGACCTTTAAACCCGAACGCGACGGCCTGTTCTGCGCCAAGATATTCGGCCCGACCAAGGATTACGAGTGCAACTGCGGTAAGTACAAGCGCATGAAGCATCGGGGCGTGATCTGTGAAAAGTGCGGGGTGGAGGTCATTCAGTCCAAGGTGCGCCGGGAACGCATGGCCCACATCGAACTGGCGACACCGGTTTCCCACATCTGGTTTCTCAAGAGTCTTCCCAGCAAAATCGGAAACCTGCTGGATCTGACCCTCAAGAACATGGAAAAAGTGCTCTACTTCGACAGCTACATCGTCATCGATCCCCAAGAGACAGATCTGACCAGGGGGCAGCTGCTGTCCGACGAGAAGTACCGCGACGCGCTCGAAAAGTACGGTCCCCATTTCAAAGCCGGCATCGGTGCCGAAGCTGTTAAGGAGATGCTGGCCGATCTGAATCTGGACGAGACCTACAAGGAGCTGCGCCGTGATATCCGCGAGACCGGATCGGTCGCCAAGCGCCAAAAGCTGGCCAAACGGCTGAAGATTGTCGATGCGTTCCGCAAATCCGGTGTCAACCCGCTCTGGATGATCATGGACGTCATCCCGGTGCTGCCGCCCGATCTGCGGCCGCTGGTGCCGCTGGAAGGCGGTCGCTTTGCCACTTCCGATCTCAATGATCTCTATCGGCGGGTTATCAACCGCAACAACCGTCTGAAGCGTCTGATCGATCTGAAAGCGCCGGACATCATCGTCCGCAACGAGAAGCGGATGCTTCAAGAGTCGGTCGACGTGCTGTTCGACAACGGTCGGCACGGCCGGGTGATCACCGGTACGAACAAGAGGCCGCTGAAGTCTCTGAGCGACACCCTAAAGGGCAAACAGGGACGTTTCCGTCAAAACCTTTTGGGCAAACGGGTCGACTATTCGGGCCGGACGGTGATCACGGTCGGTCCCGACCTGCGTCTGCACCAGTGTGGTCTGCCCAAGATCATGGCGCTGGAGCTCTTTAAACCCTTTGTCTATTATCGGCTGGAGCAAAAGGGACTGGTTTCCACCGTCAAGAGCGCCAAGAAAATGGTCGAGCGGGAAACCCCGGAAGTCTGGGATACGCTCGACGAGGTGGTCAAGGAATATCCGGTGATGCTCAACCGGGCACCCACGCTGCACCGGCTGGGCATACAGGCCTTCGAACCGACCCTGATCGAAGGCAAGGCGATCCAGCTCCACCCGCTGGTCTGTACGGCCTTTAACGCAGATTTCGACGGCGACCAGATGGCGGTCCATGTACCCCTTTCGGTCGAAGCCCAGATCGAAGCGCGCGTCCTGATGCTTTCCAGCAACAACATTCTCTCGCCGGCCAACGGCTCGCCGATCATCGTTCCGAGCCAGGACATCGTCCTGGGGCTTTACTATATGACGCGCGGCATACCGGCCCGCAAGGGAGAGGGAAAGTGTTTCGCCAACCCGGAGGAAGTTCGCAACGCCTATGATGCCGGGGCGGCGGATTTGCACGCCGAGATTACGGTGCGCATGAACGGCAGCCGCGTCAACACGACCGTCGGCCGCATTCTGCTGTGGGAAATCATTCCGGAAGAGGACATCTTCGATCTGCGC
>Ga0075305_1000189_pt1 | contig 11723 bp, 10 predicted proteins | sample Joice_CattailNLB_2_FD_120071 | JGI IMG/M metagenome (GOLD analysis project Ga0075305, IMG submission 120071) | Natural and restored wetland microbial communities from the San Francisco Bay, California, USA, that impact long-term carbon... | ecosystem: Environmental > Terrestrial > Soil >...
CATTGAGGTGGCCGACAACGGGCCCGGTATCTCGGACGCCGACAAGACCCGGTTGTTCGAACCCAATTTTTCCACCAAGAAGGCCGGTATGGGGCTGGGTCTTACAATCGTCAGCACGATTGTCGGAGACCACAACGGCGTAATAAGCGTCCAGGATCATCAGCCCACAGGGGCCAAGTTCGTTATCGAACTGCCGGTCTAACCGGTAACGGGTCCGGTTTGGATTAACGGCAACGGGTAGAATTCGTCGCCGGATAACTTCTTCAAGGAGTTCAGAGAATGAATCCCTCCATATTGATCGTTGATGACGAGCCTTCGATTGTGCAGTCCCTGGCAGGGCTTCTAACCGACGAGGGCTTCGACGTACGCACCGCATCCAACGGCTACGAGGCCCTGAAAACAATTGAAAGCGAATCACCCGACCTTGTGCTCCTCGATATCTGGATGCCAGGCCTGGATGGCATCGACACCTTGCAGGAAATCAAAAAGAACAACCCCTTCATTCAGGTGATCATCATCACCGGACACGGGACGATCGAAACGGCTGTAAAGGCCACCAAAATTGGTGCATATGACCTGATCGAAAAGCCCCTTTCCATCGACAAGATTATACTCGCGATCAACAACGCCTTGAATTATCGCCGACTCGAAGAAGAGAACCGCTATCTGCGTAAGAAGATGATCGAGAAGAATTCCATCAGCGGAAACAGTCCGCCGATTCAGTTGCTCAAAAAACAGGTCGCCGTGGCTGCCCCGACGGACACTTGGATCCTGATAAAGGGCGAAAATGGAACGGGTAAAGAACTCATAGCCCGTACTATCCATCAACTCAGCCGGCGTGTCGACCAACCCTTGATTACCGTCAACTGTGCCGCCATCCCGGAAGAACTGATCGAAAGTGAACTATTCGGACATGAAAAGGGCGCTTTTCCAGGTGCCACTGTGAAAAAAAGAGGAAAATTCGAATTGGCAAACGGCGGGACCATATTTCTGGATGAAATCGGCGACATGAGCTTGAAAACGCAGTCAAAAATGCTGCGCGTGCTCGAGGAGCAGAAGTTCAACCGGTTGGGAGGCAATCGCACCATCACCGTGGATGTCCGCGTCATTGCCGCTACCAACAAAGAACTCGAAAAAGAAATTGAAGAAGGGACATTCAGGGGGGATTTGTTCTATCGTCTGAACGTCGTACCGATCGAGGTGCCGGCGCTGCGGAGCCGAATCGAGGATATCCCGCTGCTTGTCGACATCTTCTTCGAGGAATTTGCAAAGCAAAGTCAAAAGGAAAAAAAGAAGATGACTCCCGGTGCGCTCGATCTGCTCCGCTATTACGCTTGGCCGGGAAACGTTCGCGAATTGAAAAATTTGGTGGAACGCCTGGCCATAATGGTTGAAAAAGAAATTATCGACATCGGAGACTTACCCGAACCTTATAATCCCGCAGCAGGCCTCGAGGCCGTTCTCGGTGAATCCGAACTGCTGGCCATCGATAATTTGAAGGAAGCCAAGAAGGTCTTTGAAAGAGAATACATTCAAAAGAAGCTCGAAGAAAACAAAAACAATATAACCAGGACCGCAAAAATACTCGGCGTCGGACGCAGTTACTTGCATAAGAAAATAAACGAGATCATCAGGTAACCTTGCTCCTTATCGGTTAAGGAAAATTTCATTTGCGCATTATCGGCGGAAGCCTGAGAGGAAAAAATCTGGCTTCTTTGAGCGGCTCGGCGATTCGGCCGACAGCCGACCGGCTGCGGGAGTCGATATTCAATATCATCGCTGCGCGGGTTCCGGACGCTGCGGTGCTGGACCTGTTTGCCGGTACCGGCGCATTCGGCATTGAAGCACTGAGCCGCTATGCACGCGCGGCCGTTTTCATCGACAACAGCCGTGCGGCTGTAACTGTCATCAATCGCAATCTGGAGATGTGCCGGCTCCTGGATCGGGCACGGGTCATCCACGGTGATATTTCCCGCGGCCTCGACAGAATTCCAGTGTCTCAGCCACGGTTCAACCTCGTATTCATGGACCCGCCTTATAACCGCGGATTTGTCCGAAACGGCCTGGATTTACTCCGGCGCAACCCCTGCCTGGCATCCGGCCACTGTCTGATTATCGAACACTCCTCTCACGAACCGCTTCCGTTCGACCTAGAGGGCTATCACCTTCACGACCAGAGACGCTACGGAAAAACCCTTGTTTCGTTTTTAGAATGTGTGCTATGAACGCCAAACCAGCTGCCCCGGCACCTTTTTATTACTGCCGGCAAATGGCTCTTTTCTGCAAGCGTGGCGCAAATCACGCCGGAGGCGTCACAAGAGCGGGTCGGAGACGTGACGGGTTTGCAAAATCACTTGTGCGGCCCGCGAGACAAGGCTTCAGCGCAATTTCTTGATTTCCTTGAATTTGCAGAAAATTTCACACTTCTGGATCGGAAACTGATCCGTGCTCTTAATGCAGCCGTGGTTGGGCACTAACTCAAAAAGTCGCGGATGAAGGCTATGGCGAGAGTTGCGATATATCCGGGGTCTTTCGATCCGGTTACCAACGGTCATCTGGACATCGTCAAGCGGGGACTGAAACTGTTCGATAAGATCATCGTCACCATTTTGTACAACCCCGGAAAAGAAACCCTTTTTTCAGTGGAAGAACGGCTGGGCATGCTCCGGGAGAGCATGAAGAGCCTACCGCATATCGAAATCGATCGTTACGACGGTCTTTTGGTGGACTATGCAGCCAAGCGCAAAGCCCAAGCGATTCTGCGCGGCATGCGGGCCGTTTCGGATTTCGAGTATGAGTTCCAGATGGCCCTTATGAACCGCCGCCTCGACCGTGAAATCCAGACGGTTTTTTTGATGACCGGTCTGCGCTGGATTTTTACCAGCTCCTCCATTATCAAGGAAGCGGCCCGGTTCGGAGGCAACATCGAAGGCATGGTGCCGTCGAACGTGCTCAAAAAACTTAAAATAAAATTCGGCCAAAAGCAGGATGGTTCTTGACGGCGAATCTGCCATCTTTCGATGCGTTTCGGTCTTCCTTTCTCTGCCCCGATTGATATCATGGACCTCTGGCAGCTCACCATTTTTTGTAAAATCGTCGAACAGCGGAGCTTTTCAAAGGCCGGAAAACTGGTCCACCTGTCGCAACCGACCGTCAGCAGCCACATAAAGGACCTGGAACATCATTTTGGCTGCCGGTTGATCGATCGATTGGCCAAAGAGGCTGTCCCCACCAAAGAAGGCGAGCTTCTCTATCACTATGCCCTGCGGCTGATTGCATTGAGAGACGAAGCCGAAAAGGCTCTCAGCCAATTCAAAGGCGCCGTCGAAGGCAATCTGGCCATTGGCGGCAGCACCATCCCTGGCGGCCATATTTTACCGCGAATTGCAGCAGGCTTTATATTAAAATACCCGCAAGTATATTTATCCCTCAAAGTGGCTGACACAGGTAAAATAGCCACCGATATTCTCTCCGGGGAGCTCGAATTTGGGATAGTCGGTGCGCGAACGTCCAACGGCAAACTGGAGCAGCAGGTTTTGGTGGAAGACGAAATGCGTTTGATTATTCCGGCCGATCACCGCTGGCACGGCAAAAACGGCGTCACTTTTGATATGCTGCTCCAAGAAAGCTTTATCGTGCGCGAACCGGGCTCCGGCACTTTAAAATCGATTGAAGAAAGCCTCCAAAAAAAGGGCCATCGACTAAAAGACATTCACATCGTTGCCGAATTCGGTAGCACGGAAGCGGTCGTCCAGGGAGTTAAAAGTAAAATCGGCCTGTCTATCGTCTCTCCGATCGCTGTCATCGAACAATTGAAAGCAGGATCGCTCAAAGCTTTGCGGATTGAGGGTCTGGATCTCAAACGACATTTTTATCTGACCCGCCATAAACACCGCAGCCTTTCCCCACCGGCCGAGGCTTTTGTATCCTTCCTGGTGCAAGCCGCGGCCGAAACGGACCTCATGGGTGGACTTAGAAAAAGCGCTTGAGGACAATGAAGCCGGCGATCAATAAAACCGTAAAGGCCACAGCCAGGATGTTAAAATATTTGTCGATGAAACTCTGGATGCGGGCTCCGAAAATATAAATCAACCCGCCGACAAGAAAGAAACGGGCCGATCGGGACACAAGCGAAGCAATAAAAAAAACCATAAAATTGATTTCGAACATGCCGGCGGCAATGGTGAACACTTTGTATGGAATCGGGGTAAATCCGGCAACACCAATTGCCCATGCGTCGTATGTCCGGTAGAGAGTGCCGATATAGTCGACCTTGTCGGTCAGCCCGTAAAAAGCGATGATTTTTTCTCCGATCCCCTGCATGAACTGCCAACCGATCAAATAACCGAAACAGCCGCCGAGAACCGAGCCGATTGATGAAATCAGGGCGAATTTAAATGATTTGCGGGGAATCGCAACTGCGAGGGCAATCAACAGGACATCCGGTGGAATCGGAAAAAAGGAAGACTCGCTAAAAGCGAGCAGGAAAAGCGCCCATGAACCGTAGGGGGTTTCGGACCAATGCAGGACCCAGTCATAGAGTTTGCGCAACATTCAGCGGTCGCTCCAACCTTTTTCGCCGACCAGTTTGACAAAGCGACAGCCACCGAGATTACTGCGATGAATTCCGTCTTGGTCTTTTACTATTTTAACCAATTCCTGTGAGTGCTGATCACCGACCGGAACCACCATTCGTCCATTTTCGGCCAACTGGTCGATCAGAGAATCGGGAATACGCGGGGCACCGGCGGTGACGATGATGGCGTCAAACGGACTTTCTTCAAGCCAGCCGACGGTACCGTCACCGAAGCGGGTGATAATGTTGTGATATCGGAGGCGGTCGAAAATCCGACGGGCTTTTATCAGAAGGGAATGGATGCGCTCGATGGTGTAGACTCGATAGACGATTTCCGCCAGAATGGCGGCCTGGTAACCCGATCCGGTGCCGATTTCGAGCACCCGGTCGTTTGCCGAAAGCTGAAGTGCCTGAGTCATTTCGGCAACGATGTACGGTTGCGAGATGGTCTGCTGGTCCCCGATAGGAAGGGGAAAATCACCGTAAGCCTGGTCTCTCAAAGCTTCACTGACAAAGAGATGGCGGGGCACCTTGCGCATAGCCGCCAGGACTCCCTGATCGGTGATACCGCGGGTTTCAATCTGGCGTTTGACCATTTCTTCGCGCTGACGATCGAATTTTGTCGATTCTTTTTCTATCATGCACGCCATCCGGAAAAACTTTCGGGTCATATTTTGTAGATGATGCGTTTGTCCGTAATGATGATATCCACGTGCTTGTCGTGGGAGTCGATCGGCACTTGGGGAATGATTTGAAAGTCCAGGGCCAGAGCCACCTTGCGGGTCGTTACCGGCAGGTGCGGGATGAGCCGGTCGTAATATCCGTCTCCCGATCCAATTCTCCCGCCTTTTTCGTCGAAAGCAACTCCCGGTATGATGGCGATATCGATGCAGTCGATCGGCACGGTGCGGCACCGTCCCGGGTCCGGTTGCAGGATGCCGTTTTGGCCGGGTTTCAAGTCTTTTGCGAAGTCGTCAATTTTAAACAGCTTAAATTTCTTGGTGTCGGTTTTAACCAGAGGAAGAACGACGATCTTGTTTTGGTCGAAAGTGCGCCGGATAATTTCTGCGGACTTCACTTCGTTTGGATTCTCAATGTACAGCAGGGCAATCTTGGCCTCGAGAAAATTGGCGAAATCAAAAAGGCGGTTTTCAATCAAACTGGTTTTTTCAGCCAGTTCGTCCACGGAGAGTCTGCCGATCGTAGCGGCAATCTCTTTTCTGATATCAGCCTTGGTTTTCTGGATTTCTTCCATAACTGGTATTCCCTCGCCGGTAGTTCATTGGTTAAAAGGCACCCCCGAAATGCGTCAACCTGTATTCATCATTGACTAATCTGTAGCCTCATATTAGAGATTTCCAATTATTTTGTCGATTGCGTCCGGATGTCCGACGGCGACGGATAGCCGGTTTTAATACCTGCCGAGTCATGCGGTTCATAACCACTGCCACATTATAGAATTTCGAATACAAATCATAGCGAACGGCCTCCTTTAATACAAGAACATACCGAAAAAATAACATTTAATATAGGGCCGATATGTTGGAAATCAAGTTTGTCAGGCAGAATTTATCCGATGTCAAGCGTGCACTGGAGGCGCGACATTCGGAACTCGATATCAGTGCGTTCCAAACGGCCGATGATCTTCGGCGCGGTGTTCTTGTCGAACTCGAAGAACTGCGTCACCAACGCAACCGAGTGTCCGATCAGATTGCCGATTTGAAGAAAGTTGGTGAAGATGCAAAGGTTCTCGTTGAGCAAATGCGCTTAGTGTCGGCCAAAATAAAAATACTCGAACAAGAGTTGGCGGTGCACCAAGAAACACTCGACAAGATCCTGCTCGAAATTCCGAACATCCCGCATGCCTCGGTTCCGTTTGGCAAGGATGCCGCCGACAATTCACTTGTCAAACAGGTAGGGACACCACCTCACTTCGGATATGACGCTCAAGCCCATTGGGATATAGGGACCAGACTCGGTATCCTCGACTTCGAGCGTGCCGCCAAGATCACAGGCGCTCGCTTTCCTCTGTACCTCGGCGCCGGGGCTCATCTTGAAAGGGCCTTGATCAATTTCATGTTAGACATTCATGTCTCCGAGCATGGATACACAGAGGTCCTGCCGCCGTTCGCCGTCAACCGGCAGAGTATGACCAACACCGGGCAACTGCCGAAATTCGAACAGGATCTCTTCAAGCTCGAGGGCTGGGACTACTTCATGATACCGACCGCCGAAGTGCCGCTTACCAACCTGCACCAGGGAGAAGTGCTGGATGAAGGCCGGCTGCCGATTTATTACACGGCCGTCACCCCCTGCTTCCGATCCGAGGCCGGTTCATACGGTAAGGATACCAGAGGGTTAATCCGGCAGCACCAGTTCAACAAGGTCGAAATGGTGAAATTGACACAACCGGAGGTGTCCTATGATGAACTCGAAAAAATGCTGACCAATGCCGAGGCCGTTCTCCAGCGACTGGGGCTGCCCTATCAAGTGGTTTCACTTTGCACCGGCGACATGGGGTTCTCCGCTGCAAAGACGTATGACCTCGAAGTCTGGATGCCGGGTCAAGGCGCCTACCGCGAGATCTCGTCTTGTTCCAATTGTGAGAGCTTTCAGGCACGGCGGGCCAACATCCGTTTCCGGCATAAGGGGAAAAAAGGCACGGAGCTCGTTCACACCCTCAACGGTTCCGGGCTTGCGGTGGGACGGACCGTTGCAGCGATCTTGGAAAATTATCAGCAGGCCGACGGCAGTGTGGTCATACCCGAGGCGCTGCGACCTTACATGGGCGGCATGGAAGTCATAAAACCTTGAGAATAGAAGACATTCCCGAAGACATTCGCCCTTACATTTTGCCGCAACCGTCCGGCGCTCCCGTCTATCGCTGCCTGGGGTGCGCTGCGGAATACAGCATCGAGAAATTGCTTTACACCTGCCCGCAATGCCGGCAGGTATTGCTGATTGTCGACCGCAATGTCGATCGCTTGCGAGCAATTTCGGGAGGGATCTGGCGACGGGTACTCGACTACCGCAAGATGCTCACCCTTCCGGCCCTGAAAGGCATTTACCGCTATCACGAATTTATCGGCTCGGCCATCCCGTTGGAATCCGTTGTCTATTTAGGAGAAGGTCACACCCCGGTGATCGAGGCCAACGGTTTCATGCAGAAAAAAGTCGGACTCCGGTTTTATTTCAAAAACGACGGACAGAATCCAAGCGCATCATTCAAGGACCGGGGTATGGCCAGTGCGCTGAGCTACATTAACCACCTGATCCACCAGGGACTGGTATCCGAGGTGCTGGCGGTGTGTGCCTCCACCGGCGACACTTCGGCCGCAGCCGCCTTGTACGCGTCTTATCTGAATCCCCACATCAAATCGGCCGTGCTGCTGCCCCATAAAAAAGTCACCCCCCAACAACTTTCCCAACCGCTCGGAAGTGGCGCGGCTGTTTTTGAAATCCCGGGTGTCTTTGACGATTGCATGAAAGTCGTCGAACGGCTGTCAGACGAATACGATGTCGCGTTGCTCAACTCGAAAAACGCCTGGCGGATATTGGGACAGGAATCCTATTCCTATGAGATCGCCCAGGATTTTGAGTACGACCTGCGCGACAAAGTCGTCATCCTGCCGATCGGCAATGCCGGAAACATAACGGCCGTGATGAGCGGGTTCTTAAAGTTTCATGAAGCCGGAATCATCGGCGACTTACCGAAGGTCATCGGCGTGCAGTCGCAACACGCCAATCCGGTTTACCAGTACTACCTTGAACCGAACCCGTCAAAGCGAAAGTTTGTGCCGGTTACGGTTAAGCCGAGCGTAGCCCAGGCGGCCATGATCGGCAATCCCGTGTCCATGCCCCGGGTCATCCACTTGGTGGAGCGCTATAACCAGGAGGCCGGCCGGCAGCGGGTTTTTTTCGTCGAAGTGACCGAGCAGGCCATCATGGACTGGGAACTGCTGGCCAATCGCAACGGTCACATCGCCTGCACCCATGGTGGGGAAGCTCTGGCCGGCCTGGTGATTGCCCGGAAACAGGGCCTGGTCGACGGCGACGACATTGCGGTTATTGATTCCACTGCCCACGCGTTGAAATTCGCCGGTTTTCAGCAGATGTATTTCGAACAGCAGTTCCCGCCGGAATACGGCATCACAGTCGATCCGCAGTTGATCAACACACCGCTTTACCTCCGCCCGCAAGGCTTGGAAAAATTACCGGCGCCAGGAAAACCACTGAGCGGCCTTGATTTCGACCTGTTCGTGCGGCGCGTGTCCGAGGAGATCGCAGACAGATTAAACCTGAAAAAACCTTGAGCGCCTTGCGGCCCAGCGCGCAGTCGGCGGGGGGCTGCAGGCGTCTAACCGACCGATGAGGGACATTGAATATGAGAAAAAATCGAATTTTGTGGGTGGCCTGTGCACTTTTGCTCATTGCTTGCGCCGCAGACCGGACCGATTTACGAAAAAGGGAAGTCGCCTACAGGGACCTCGGCAAGCAATACTATCTGGCCGGTGATTTTACGAGCGCTCTGAAGTACCTGCTCGAGGCCGAACAGATGAATCCCGATGACCACATTCTTCAGAATTATTTAGGCCAGGTTTACCTCGCCAAGAACAAGCCCGATCTGGCCGTCACACACTTCAAACAGGCTTTGCAGCTGAAGCCCGATTATGCAGTTGCCAAAAACAATCTCGGGGTTGCCTACCTGAATGAGCAAAAGTATGATGAGGCGATTGCTATTTTCAAAGAAGTCTCCGGCGATCTGTTGTATGCAACACCGCACTATCCGCTGACCAATATCGGCTATGCCTATTACATGAAGAAGGACTACAAGGAGGCGGAGATCTACTACCAGAAAGCACTGGAACTGGAACCCAGTTTTCCGTTGGCCCTCAGGGGATTGGGGCGGACCTATCTGGCTATGGGCAAGGGTGCTGCGGCACAGGCGGCCCTGACCGCGGCCATCGACAGTGACCCGACGTCTGCAGAAGCCTACTACGAACTCGGAGAATCCTATCTTTTGCTGCAGAGCCCTGCCAAGGCAAAGGCCTCTTTTCAAAAAGTCGTGCAGCTCAAACCGGATTCTTTCGAAGCCAAGGCCGCAAAGAGTGAACTGATGAAGCTGCAAAACATTCCTTAAGACAATTGACGACGCGATCCAAATAAAAAACCCGCCTTTCTCAGCCACAGAGAAGGCGGGTTTTCTTTTCTTCCGAATGCGTTAGATAGCCTGGCGCTGCTCGAGCTGAACGATGCGCGGGGTGATGAAGATCAGCAGTTCATTGTTTGTGGTGTTTTCATTTTGCGTTTTGAATAGCCAGCCCATCAGGGGAATGTCCTTTACTCCGGGCCAGCCCGTTTCGGATTCCTGTCTATTTTTCTTAATAATACCGCCAATGACAATGGTGTCGCTGTCGTTGACCAACAGTTCGGTCTGGGCTTCGTTGACGTTGAGAGACGGTACGCCCAGAGTGATGGTCCCGATGTCGTTTTTGGTGATGTAGATTTTCATCAGGATGCGGTCATCCGGGGTAACGGTAGGGGTTACCTCCAGCAGCAGGTCGATATTCTTGAACTTTACCGTCGCGTTACCGGATGAATCCCGTTCCAGGTAAGGCCACTCGACGCCTTGCTTTATTTTGGCCTTCTTGTTGTCGAGCGTAACGATCTTCGGCGCGGTGATGATCCGGCCCTGTTTATTAGCCTCGACTGCATTGAGCGTGGCATCCAGCGTCAATGGCGTCCCGGCCAACTTGGCGAAGTTGAACCCGATTGTCGAAGAAGCGTTCGATGGGAAATTCATGGCCACGTTGCCCCCTAAGGCGGTATTGCTACCAAAGATCCCCGTCGGGCCCCAGCTCATATTCCAGTCGATGCCCAGTTCCATCGAGAATTCTTCGCTGACTTCAACCACGCGTGCCTCGATGATGACCTGTGGCGTTACGGTGTCAATGCGGCTGACGATCTCCTTGATCTGAGCGATTTTAGAAACGGTGTCGGTGACGATCAGCTGGTTGTTGCGCTGGTCTACGCTGATGCTGCCGCGGTCCGGCGTCAGCACTTTTTGTGCCAGCGGCAGGACTTCACCCTTGGCATCCGAATAATTGACCGAAATGTATTCGGTGACCAGAGGCTCAAGCGCTTTGACCACCTCTTGGGATTTCTGTTCGGCGGCGATCTTATCCTGTTTGGCCTTTTCTTCCGCCGTCAGGGTCGAAAGGGTGGCAATCCGAATGATATCGCCTTCATATACCATGCCGAGGCGGTTCATCTTTAATACAAGATCCAGAACCTGGTCCCAGGGAACCGGTTTTTCCAGGGTCAAGGTGACATTGCCGGTGACATCCTTGTCGATGGCGAAGTTCTTACCGCTGATTTCCCGGATGATGCGGAACACGTTCTTGATGTCGGTCTCATAGAAATCAAGGGCTATTTTTTCTCCGGTAAACACTTTGTGCGCCCCATAGGTGGTCACGGTCGGTGCTTTGTATGACGCCACCGCCGCCATTTGCATCACCGGCTCCGGAGCAGGTGGCCGCACGGCCGGTGCAGCGATGGGCGGCGGAGTCGGGGAGGCGATCGGCTCGCGTTGCGGGGTTGCTTGCTCTATGGCCGGTGACCCGGCTTCGGTTTGGGCCAAAATCTTCTTCCAGTCCGGCAAGTTGGCCTGTTCGAGTGGTATCGGCGCCACTGACGACGGGCCGAAGTGAATCATCAGGACGTCATCTTTCTGCTCGACGTCGTAGTTCACGGCTTCGCGCAGTTCGATGGCGACCAGAGTCGTTTTTGGCATCGATTTATTGTAAACCGGCGTGATACGGTTGACGGCACTTTCGAAACGCGTCGTGATCAGGGGACGATCGCGATATTTCGGCAGCTTGGTATCGAAGAGTTTCAGCTGCAGGAGTTTATCGGATGAATTTTTCAATTCGTATTGAACCGGTCGGGTGGTGCCGACGATAATGGTCGATTGTCCGGCTTCTTCGCTCATAAAATCGATCCGGTTTATCCATGCTTCTTTTTCAGTACCGGCAACCGCGGTGGTGGTTGCCGCAGGTCGCGAATCGGAAGCAACGGCCGTTACCGGCTTTTCTTCCATCGGTTTAACCACTGGTACCGGCTTTATGGCAGCGGCAGAGACCGCCGC
>Ga0075305_1000190_pt1 | contig 11692 bp, 8 predicted proteins | sample Joice_CattailNLB_2_FD_120071 | JGI IMG/M metagenome (GOLD analysis project Ga0075305, IMG submission 120071) | Natural and restored wetland microbial communities from the San Francisco Bay, California, USA, that impact long-term carbon... | ecosystem: Environmental > Terrestrial > Soil > Wetlands...
CGGTGGGGATGGCGATCAACATGGTCGTGATGCCGAAAAAGAAGTTGACATCGGGACCGGCGCTCATGGTGAAGAAATGGTGCACCCAGACGGAAAAGGACAGGACCATGATCGTCGCAGTGGCATAGACCATTGATCGATAGCCGAACAGCCGCTTGCCGCAGAAGGTGGCCACGACCTCCGAGAAGACGCCGAAGGCCGGCAGGATTACGATATAGACCTCGGGATGCCCCCAGATCCAGAACAGGTTGATATACATCATAATTTCGCCGCCCAGCGCGTTGGTGAAAAAATGCATGCCCAAATAGCGGTCGAGCGTCAGCAGGGCGAGGGCGACGGTCAGAACCGGAAACGCAAATGCCATCAGCACGGAGGTGAAAAAAGCCGTCCAGACAAACATCGGCATGCGCATGAGCGTCATCCCCGGAGCGCGCATTTTCAGGATCGTGACCAGAAAATTGATGCTGGTCATCAGCGAGCCGATGCCGGCGATCTGAAAAGCCCACATCCAATAGTCCACCCCTGTGCCGGGGCTGTATTGTCGTTCCACCAGGGGTGCATATCCGGACCAGCCGGCCTTGGAAAATTCGCCGACGCCCAACGATACCATGACCAGCAAGGCCCCTGCTGCGGTCAGCCAGAGGCTGACCGCATTCAAAAAGGGAAAGGCGACATCGCGCGCACCGATTTGCTGTGGTACGACGATATTGATCAATCCGGCCAGAAACGGCATGGCCATGAAGACGATCATGATCGTGCCGTGGGCGCTGAATATCTGGTCGAAGTGTCCGGGCGGCAGGTAGCCGTGCGAAGTGCCCGCAGCAATGGCCTGCTGAGAGCGCATCAGGATGGCATCGGAGAACCCGCGCAGCAGCATGATCAGCGCCAGGATAATATACATGATGCCGATTCTTTTGTGGTCGAGGCTGGTCAGCCACTCTTGCCAGAGGTATGTCCACTTCCGGTAATAGGTGATCAGTGCCAGGATGATCAATGCCAGCAGAATCGTACCGCCCACAGCGCCCATAATAATCGGATTTTCCAAAGGTATTACCGCAAGGCTTAACTTCCCGAACATATCAGCGTCCCCCCAATTCCGCGGTCTGGTACTCACGAATGATGAAGTCGAACAAACCGGGTTTGACTGAAGAGAAGTACATCACGGCGTGGTCGACACTCGGCTTTGCAAGATCCTGATAGCGGGCCGGATCGAGTTTGTCCGGTGATTGTCTGGTGTTTTGCACCCACGCTTCGAATTGCTCCCGGGAAACGGCAATTGCCTTGAAGTGCATATCGGCGTATCCGCGGCCGCTGAATTGCTGATTATGGCCGGCATAGCTGCCCGGTTCATCGGCCATGAGATGCAGCCGGCTCTGCCTGCCTGCCATGGCATAAATCTGGCTTCCCAGTTGTGGAATGAAAAAGGAAGTCAACACGGTGTCCGACGTGATCCTGAAGTTCAGGGGCACCCCGGTGGGGAAAACGATTTGATTGACGACGGCGATGTCATGGTCCGGGTAGATGAACAGCCATTTCCAATCCATTGACACGACCTCGATGCGGATGGGATCGATCCCGGGCTCGATGGGCTTGTAGGGGTCAAGTTGGTGGGTTTCGTTCCAGGACAGAATTCCAAGGGCCGTGACGATGGCAACGGGAACCAGCCACATCGCCAGATCGATCTTACCGGAATAGCTCCATTCGGGTGCATAGATTGCTTTGGTGTTGGAGGCTCTGTATCTCCGTGAAAACCAGAGGACCATGACAAGGACGGGAATGACGACGATCAGCATGAGCACGAATGCCTTAACGATGACGAGCCGCTCAGCATCGCCGATGGGCCCCTTGGAATCGAACAGGAGCATCTGGCTGCAGCCGCCGAGGAAGCCTGCAGCATATAGAGTGCACAACCCGCTTGAAACCAAAAAGCTTTTACTCTTCACTTGTCCATCCACCGGGTGTAGATTGTTGAGTCGGACTTTAGATATGCTAACCGGTGCCAATAAAAAATGGGCTGGATTGTTTATGTGTTTAAAAAAACAATGTACTTAAAAGATAATCTGCAACTATTTCAGGCAATTTCTATTTAAAATGATGCGATCCTGCCCTCTGTTTATCACCGTTCCAATCCGATATCAATGAAATCCTTTGGCCTCGCACTCAATCATCCGGCCGGATCTTTATGGCCGGGCGAAAGCTGCACCCGGAAAGGCGGCTGCAGCCCCAGGGTCGCCGGCAGGCCTGCCGGCAGACCTGCAATTCCATGAGGCAAGCCGGGCATGCGGCGAACGGGCAGTTGATAGGCAGCAGCGTGCCGCATAAAGCCGACGAGCGCTCCTTCCTCCAGGCCGAGTTGTGCAATGTCCCGGTCGTTTAGGCCAAGATAAGGCTCAGGTGCCCGCTGCGCGATTCCGGCTGCCAACAAACTCAGCTCCTCTGATCCGAAAATGTGATGAACGGCGACAACCAGCCACTGTTCCTGCGGTAATTCAAAATGGGCCGGAACATGGGTAAAATAAGGGATTTTTTCACAGACTTGGAACTCAAACAGGCGACGCCCCGGGTCGCCGCCGCGCAGCGGACCGCCGACTTCCTCCTGAAACCGGTTCAGCGACTGCACCGAATTCCACCCCGGCGCCCAATAATTGGTGATTAAAGACGGGGGCGGTTGCCCTTCGAATCCTTCCATTGAGAAGCACAAAGGGGTTAAAGGATCGGTCGGCGGTTTCGGCTCATGTATCGATATGTTCGATTCGATGGCCGTGCGGCCGCTGTAGCGGAAAGATTGGCGTGGAATCTTCATGCCGGCCATGCGGAACCCCTCCGGCGGTGCGATCCGCGGTGCGATGGTAAAATCAGGCTGGGCTTCGGCCATGGCTGCCAGAACATCTTCCAGGTGCTGCCACTTCTTGCCTTCCGGACGCCGGCTGAGGGTCAGCATGTCGCGCAGCCACATCCAGCTGGGTTGAATATCGCTCCCGGGCACAAAAACCTGATAGAAGCGCTGCAGGCGACCCTCATTATTCACCAGTGTGCCGGATGACTCGGCAAAGGTGGCCGCCGGCAGCACCGCTTCAGCCCGCAAAGCGGTGGCATTCGGCAGGTGGTCGAGCACAATGAGATGGCGGCATTCGTTCAGAAATCGGTCGATGACCGCGGACGGCGCCCGTCGATAAAGGTCGTTCTCCAGGACAATGGCGGTCTCGTTGTGGCCATTTTTTAGAGCCTCAAACGCCTCGGACAGCGGCCGACCGCCCAGGAGCCGCAGGCCGAGACTGTTGCACTCGGGTACCACCAGACACATCTCCGACGGTTTACCGCCGGCACACAAGGCCCAAGCCACATTGGCGGCTGCCTGCATGACGGCGGCGCTGCCAGGACTTGTGCCCGAGATGATAATGGGCCGCGTGGCGTGCTTTAATTTGTCTGCGATTTCCTCTACCAGCGGATGCAGTTCAGCTGTCAAGTCGGCAATGGGCGGGGCCTGTGCGGAGAGGGCGTGAGCGACTGCGAATCCGAGCTGTGCCAGTTGATCCGGTGCTGCGCGCACAAACGCGGCGGCGGCTGCATCCAGTTTGGTGGCATGGGTTGTGGCCACATAGAGCGGGCTGGGTTCTTCATGGACAATCTCGCCGATGGCCGCATCGTTCCAGTACGGGATGCCCAGGCGGATCTCTTCTGCCGTTTGCCGTCGCCTCAGCCAGTGCCGTAAAGATAAGGCCAACATCGGGGCGGTGTTGGTGATATCTTCTCCCAGAATCAGCATGGCATCAGCCAGTTCCAGGTCCCGCAGGGATGGAGAACGGGCCGGCCCGTTGCGGTGCATATCAATGGCAAGTCCGATCAGCTCATATTCCTGATCGGACATCCCCAGATAAAAGTTTTGCGGTCCCACGAGAGTGCGCAGCGCGAAATTGGACTCCAACGACGCGCGCGGCGAACCGATGCCGATCATGGCTGTTCCGGCATCAAACAGATCCGCCAGACGTTTCAGGATGCTGTCATTTGAGACCGGCTGCGCCTCAAAATTGTCAGCATTGTCTGCAAAGCTTTTCAGCAGGGGTCGGCGAATACGCCGCTGGTGGTTGACAAACAGGTAACCGTAACGACCGCGATCGCAGATAAAGTAGCCGTTCACATCGGCGTTGTAACGGTTGCGAATGCGGCGCAATTTTCCGCCACGCTCAGCCGGGAAGGTGTTGCAACCCAGTCCGCAGTGGACGCAGATTGAGGGCGCCGTCTGCAGGTCCCACTTGCGCGTAAAATGTCGGGAGGAGGTCTTGTCTGTAAAGACCCCGGTCGGACAGATTTCGACCAGATTGCCGCTGAATTCGCTTTCCAGAGGCCCGTCCGCCTGACGACCGAAGTAGACATGGCTATGGGCGCCGAAGGCTGCCAGGTCGAGCCCTCCGGCGTATTCGTTGTAGAAGCGCACGCAGCGATAGCAGTGAATGCAGCGGTTCATCTCGTGTCGAATAAAGGGCCCCAGGTCCTGATTCCGGTAGGTTCGCTTCTTGAAGCGGAAGCGCCGGCGGGTATGCCCGGTCATCGTCGTCATATCCTGCAGGTGGCATTCTCCGCCTTCGTCGCAAACGGGACAATCGTGGGGGTGGTTGGTCATGAGCAGTTCGATCATCTGAGCCCGAAAACGCATGACCTCAGGGTCCTCGATGGAAATACGCGTGCCGTCTACGGCGGGAGTCAAACACGCCATGACAATCTTGCCCGTCTGATCTTTTTCATCTTTGAAAAGCTTGACCGCGCACAGCCGGCAGGCGCCGACCGAGCCCATGGCCGGGTGCCAACAGAAATAAGGAATATTAAAGCCGAGCGAGAGACAGACATGCAGCAGGTTCTGTCCTTCTTTGGTCTCATAGGGCCGGCCTTCAATGTAGATGGTGGGCATCGGTCAACTCCACGGGCATTGTTGTCTGACGAGGTGTTGCTCAAAATCATTCCGAAAGTGCCTGAGCGCGCTTGCCAGCGATTCCATGGCTCCGGAAGCCAGATCGCAAAAGGTATGGCCGGGTGCCATGATCTGGATCAATTCCGGCAGCAACTCGAGGTCTTCTTTCTCGGCGCAGCCTGCTTCGATTTCGCGCAGCAGTTCAACCACCCACGGAAGCCCCTCGCGGCAGGGGGTGCACCAGCCGCAGGATTCATGGGCATAGAACTTTTGCAGGTTATAAACCATCCCAACCGGGCAGGTTTGATCGTCGAGGATGATCAGGGTTCCGGTGCCCAGGCGGCTCCCGACCTTAGCGAGTGAGGCGATATCCAGCGGTGTATCCAGTTCTTTTTCGAAGACGAATCCGCTGGAAGCACCACCCGGAATTACCGCTCGTAATTTCACCCCCGAACGCATACCGCCGGCATACTGCTCCACCACTTCGCGGATAGTAATGCCGATCGGCAACTCCCAGACGCCTGGGTTATTGACCTTGCCACTCACACTGTAGATCTTGGTTCCGCCCTCCGCGGTTCGACCCAGGCCGAGGTACCATTGAGGACCGTGAACAAGGATGGGCGGCACGCTGAAAAGTGTTTCGGCATTGTTCACCACGGTGGGCTTACCGAAAAAGCCCTCGGTCGACATATGCGGCGGTTTATGCCGGGGGATCGGTCGCCTGCCTTCAAGTGAGTTGAGCATGGCGGAAGCCTCGCCGCAGATATAGCGGCCGGCGCTGGTGTGCAGGTAAATTTCCAGATTCATGTGGGAATCGAGAATGTTCTTGCCGAGGTAGTTGTGCGCGTATGCCTCGCCGATGGCATTCGCCAGGCGCGCGGCCGCTTTGCGGTACGATGCGCGCAGGAAGATGTAGGCTGTTTCGGCCTCAATGGCATAAGATGCCACGGCGATGCCCTCAATGAGTTGATGCGGGCTGCCCTCCATCAGAAAGCGATCTTTAAAGGTGCCTGGCTCCATTTCATCGGCATTACAGACCAAATATTTGACGGTGGGAACTTGCTCGCCCCTGGGCATAAAGCTCCATTTCCGGCCGGTCGAAAAGCCGGCTCCCCCACGACCGCATAGTTTGGCGTCCTTGACGATCTGAATTACCTCATCCGGTGTCAGGCTGCGCAACATCTTGCGCAGCGCCTGATATCCGCCTGCCGCTTCATATTCCTTCAGGCTAAGAGGCTGTCCGTCGGAACGAAAAGAACCCGTCATGGGCAGTTCCATCTCTTTGAACTCCAATTCTTGAGGCTAACTTGGCCGAATCGGGTCGATCTTATTACAGACTCAGGGCATTGAATTCGTAGTATAGAGTAGTATAGAAAGGCAGCCGCCGCCCGGACCGCGGGCATGTCACTGCCCCTGAAGGTTCGAATTTTTAGTCCTCCTGATCAAAATGCCCATTGTCGATCTTTTCCGGGACCCAAAGGGGGCACGAAGTTTCGCCAAGCATATCTCTGCAGAATTCTGCAAGAAATGGGTTAAAGTATGTATTTTTATAGAAAAATCTATGTATTTTTCTGAGATTGATCTTCTTCCCCGGTCTGGGGCCAGGGGGCTCAACCTTGCGCTCGCTAAACACTGCGCGATCCACGTTTACCAGACCACCATTTTTTCGGCCAAAGTCCGCCGGAGAGCCGGCCTGCAGCTTCGTGTAAGACGATCACGGACAATAAAGTCAGCAGATATCCTACCTAAATATCGGATTGATTCCGATACCCGCACATCTCAGATCATCTTATCTTCATTTACAACAAGGGTAAAGAAAAGAAATGGATGAATGCACAAAAGAGGAGGACCTTTCGTGACGCACACAGAAAACAGGTCACCTTACATTCTGGTAGCCGCTGATAATTCGACGGAGGCCCGGGCGGCTGCTGAGGCGGCTATTCAGGTCGCACAAAATCAGAACCTGGCGATTCGAGGGCTGTATGTGGTTGATGAAGCCCTGGCCCTTGAGACCTATGCCAACTATCACGCTGAACTGCCGCCGCTGCCAATGGCATCTAATTCTGACTCCCGGGAACCGACCTCGCGTGCAGAACTCATGAGCTGGTTCGAGACCCAGGGGGATGTAGCGCTAAATTGGTTACAGACGGCATGTGACGAAGCCGGGATACCGGTGACCACGTCATTGCAGGCAGGCGGCGTGGCGGAGCTGTTAACCCGCGATGCTGGCAAAGCTCAAATGCTGGCTATTGGCCGCCGCGGCCACAGCCACAGGGGTGATTCGAAATCCCTGGGTCACAATTTTCGCAAAATTGCACATCAGTTGCACCTGCCCATGCTCGTAGGAGGCCTGACATCGCCTTCCCTGCATCGCCTGTTATTGGCCTACCACGGCCTGGCGCATGCCGACGAGGCTCTGTCCTGGACCGCCAGGCTGCAGCGTAGTCTATCTGCCGAGGTAATCGTGTTAAGCGTTTGTGAAGACACCAAGTTTTGCCTTTCCGGCATTACTCTGGAAGACATCAAGGCCAGGATTGCTCACAGCGGCCTGGATGACTATCGTCTGATATCCGCCCAGGGCCGGCCATCGACCGCCATGGCTGTCGAGGCGGCCGCCAACGATGTCGATCTGATAATTCTGGGCAGTTATCGCCATGGTGCTCTATTGGAATGGTTCGTGGGAAGCACCGTGGACCGATTACTGCGGGCGACGTCGTTGCCGATACTAATTGCCTGAGAATGCAAATCAATGAATTCAACCAACACCCAGGGAGAGAAATAGGAATTGGCCGGCCACATGTCGAATTTTTTTAATTTTTACCTGCTTGTCATTCCAGCCATCGGTGGTGCTGTCTATGGAACCCTTATTTACCGCTTTGCCCGCGAGGCAAAGGGGCACGGTGTACCGGAGGTTATGGAGGCCGTGGCACTTCACGGAGGCCGCATCCGGCCGCGCGTAGCGGTGATCAAATAACTCGCCTCGGCCATCTGCATCGGAACGGGAGGATCGGTGGGCCGGGAGGGACCCATTGCCCAGATCGGATCGGCCTGGCCTCGACGGTGGGACTGCTGCTTTATCTCTCCGACGAACGGGTGCGAAATTTGGTGGCCTGTGAAAATGCCTGCCGGTCGTTGAACAGCGCTTGGCAGGTCGCAGGCAAATGAAACGAGCGAAAATTACATAAGAAGGAGGAATTGAAAAATGAAAAAACATCTGTTGGTGACACTTTTGGCCATTGTCATGTTTTTCCCGGCGGGAGGTGCATTTGCACAAGCGCAAAACACTCCTGTAAAAACGAGCATTGCCGGCAACGTGCCGGAAGGTGAGCATATCAATGCTTTTCGCATTGACAAAATTATTGGTTCCGCGGTGATAAATCTCGAGGGCGAACGCATCGGAAGCATTGATGACCTGGTGATCGACATCGACACGGGAGATATTATGTACGCAGTTCTTGAATATGGTGGGTTTATGGGCCTTGGCGAAAAGCTGTTGGCCGTTCCCTGGCAATCCCTGACAACGGTACCCGCTGAAGGAATCTTCATCATAGATCAATCAAAAGCAAAACTTAAAAAAGCCCCGGGCTTTGACAAAAACAAATGGCCGGATATCGGCGACCGGAGTTGGGGAGACGGGATAAACGAATTTTATCGCCACCACATTCCCAAGCATCTAACCTCTGCGGCTGCGGCAACCTCTCAGAAACAGAAGATGTATCCCGGCTACCGGCCTTATCCAGGGTATGCGACCGAGCCATACCCCTATCCGAGTGTTTGGCAAAACCTCTATGGAGAAATGTTTGATCCTAAAAAAATTGAAACCGTCAGCGGGGAAATCGTAAGGGTTGAATACTATGAGGAGTCAAGCCTGATTATCTATACCGATGCAAAAAAAGCGGTTTTGGTGGCACTGGGACCGACCGGTTATTTAGAAAGCCAGCCGAATGTCTTGCGACCGGGCAACAGGGTAACCGTGACCGGTTCAAGGGTAATCGTGGACGATACCCCCTTGTTGATCGCTACAAAAATTAGAGAGGGCAAAGAAGAATTGCGGTTAAGAGACAATGAGGGTCATCCCATTTGGATCGGGTGGCAACAAATGAAGTAACTTTTTTGAAACTCCCATATAGCGGGATTTCGGCAGGGCTGTATGCCGGATTCCCGCTGTAATTTCTCAATTCGCGCCTGAACGCATAGTCCATTGTCCGGGAGCCTCCACGGCGGCGTATGTTCCTTTTCCCGGATGTGTGATAAGATCCAGCCGTCCTCCCAGACGGTCAAGACGTTCGCGTATACTGAGAAGACCAAAGAAAGTCAGAAAATACAAGGAGACGGCCAACCTATGAACACCAACAGCTATCCACCGATTGACCATTATGGTTTCATCGCTGACTGTCATTCCGCAGCCCTGGTTTCCAGGACAGGCTCCATCGACTGGTGCTGCATGCCGCGCATCGATTCGAACAGCTGTTTCGGAAGGATTCTCGACTGGGGAAAAGGGGGGTATTGCCGGATTGCACCGGCAACCCGCTATGAAAGCCGCCGGCAGTATCTGAAACAGACGCTTGTTCTTGAAACCACCTTCCAAACTGAGACCGGCCGGGCACGGCTTCTCGATTGTTTTACGATGCGCGGCGGGGGTGAACACGATCCCCACCGACAGATCCTGCGCGTCATTGAAGGTTTGCATGGAAAGGTCGAATTTAGGCTGGACGTTGTCCCGCGATTTGACTTCGGTGCGATAAAACCCTGGATCAGGCGCTACCGGCAAGAATACCACATCGCTATCGGCGGCAGCGACGGGCTTCTCATTTCCGGCGATATCTCGATAAAAATTCAACACCGCCATGACATGACTGCAAATTTTACGGTCGAAAAGGGGCAGCGCCGGCACCTTTCCATATTGCATCGACCGCCGGAAAACCTCGACGAAAATCTGGTGGATGTGCCCGATGCGGACGAGCTGAACCGCCGCCTGGTGAAAACCATCGAATGGTGGCGTGCCTGGTCGGGCCGGGGTCAATGTAGCGGACCCTATGCCGAACAGTTGCAGCGATCGGCCATTGTGCTAAAAGGGCTTTCCAATGCACCCACCGGCGCGATTGTGGCTGCAGCGACCACCTCTCTGCCTGAGTCACCGGGCGGATCCCGCAACTGGGATTATCGCTTTTCCTGGATACGCGACTCCTCATTTACGGTGCGTTCGTTGGCGGAACTCAATTACATAAGGGAGGCCGACGGGTTTCGTCGTTTCATCGAACGCAGCGCGGCCGGCAGCGCAGATCAGCTCCAGGTCCTTTACGGCATCGGCGGAGAACGGCGCCTGCATGAATATGAAATTGATGATCTGGAAGGGTATCGCGGAGCGAAACCGGTAAGGATCGGCAATGCCGCCGAAAGCCAGATCCAGCTGGATGCCTATGGTGAGCTGCTGGATCTGGCCTGGCACTGGCACTGCAGGCAGCGATCGCCGGACGACGATTACTGGGAATTCCTGGTGGAGCTGGTCAATAAGGTTTGTGACTGCTGGAAAACTGCCGACTGCGGTATCTGGGAGTTCCGTGGCGATCCGCGGCACTTTGTGCATTCGAAGGTGATGTGCTGGGCGGCGCTTAACTATGGAATACGGCTGGCCGGTGAGCTTGGCCGCAGCGCGTCTGTCGGCAAATGGGAAAAAGCCCGCGAAGCAGTTCGACGAGCGGTTGAATCGAAGGGCTATGACGCCGAACGCGGGATCTTCATTCAAGCCTTTGAACACTCCGGAATGGATGCGGCGCTGCTGCTGCTTCCCATGGTCGGCTTTGTTGCCTACGACGATGAACGCATGATTCGCACTGTGGACACCATTTGCCAAGAACTCGGCGAAAACGGATTGCTGCGCCGCTATGCGGACGGGGAGGACGGCATGCAAGGCCGGGAAGGTGTGTTTTTGGCCTGCTCATTTTGGCTGGCGGAATGCCTGGCGCGGCAGGGCCGCCTGCACGAGGCCCACCGGACCTTCCAACGCGCCTTTGCAGTGGGCAACGATCTGGGTCTTTTTGCGGAGGAATATGATTCCGCGGCCGATGAGATGCTGGGTAATTTTCCCCAGGGCCTCACACATCTGTCGTTGATCAGCGCGGCAGTCGCTCTGAACGAAATCGAAGGGGCTGAAAGGCGCAGCGCCGGCAACTGTAAGCCCAATTAATCCGCCTTAGAAAATAGCATACTCAGGGTGGTGTATTGATTTTTGAAAATTGCTATCTCTCAGGACACAGCTATTAGCACCCCAAGCCCCAATTTTCTCATAAAAAATAGTATGCATATGTCTGTCTCCCTTGTGCGGCGAGAAATCCGGCCGCTTCAGCGCGCCGGTCCGGCTTTTCTGGAGAGGGGCACCTGAAGTATTCGCTTCTTGATAAACCGGTAAACCCCTTCGATCGTAAAAGCCAAAAGCAGCATTGCCAATAATATCCAAAGATGTGACGGGGCTTTTTGAGCGATTGCCCACATCAGGCTGCCGAGGGCTCCCAGGCAGAGCACGACGCCCAGGATCGGTATCCAGCGCCGGCTGCCGGATTTTTTAGCCAGTACGGCGTTGGCCCCGTTTACAGCTGCGAAAACTAGCAGAAATCCGGCGCTACCCATCATTGAAATACTCTAAAGGTCAAAGAGGTTTGCGATTACCATGGTTGCGCCGGCGGTGATCAGAAGCCCCTCCACCGGTTGATTCCACACCTTGTGTTCGAGACTTTCGGGCAGTTCACCGTCTTTGGCGATGATGTAACTCAGTCGGCTTGCGCCATA
>Ga0075305_1000196_pt1 | contig 11431 bp, 15 predicted proteins | sample Joice_CattailNLB_2_FD_120071 | JGI IMG/M metagenome (GOLD analysis project Ga0075305, IMG submission 120071) | Natural and restored wetland microbial communities from the San Francisco Bay, California, USA, that impact long-term carbon... | ecosystem: Environmental > Terrestrial > Soil >...
GATCGAGGCCAACGACGAGATGCACGCCGGCGAGGCCCCGTCGGTGGTCCCGGCCACCGTGCCGAAAGCCCTCACCGCCGACGATCTGGCGATCCCCGACGACGCGGTCGCCGTCGAGGCGCACACCGCCGGGTGGGTGCAGCAGATCGACGTCCCGACCGTGCTCGACGCACTGCCCCCCGGTTCGACGGCGCGCGTCGTCGTCCCGCTGGGCGGCTTCGCCGCTGCCGGTAGTCCCCTGCTGTGGGTCTCACCGGGCGACGAGGTCGACGCCGAGCAGATCCTCGAGGGCTTCGCCCTGGGCGACACCAGGACGATGCAGCAGGACGTCGGCTTCGGCCTGGTGCAGCTGACCGACATCGCCGTGCGCGCCCTGTCGCCCGGCGTCAACGACCCGAGCACGGCGAACGACATCGTCGTCCACCTCGGCAACATCTTCACCGTCATGTGGGCGCGACCGGTCGCCGACTCGTCGACCTCCGACGACGACGGCCGGACGGTGATCAGCCCGGCCGTCGACCACGGCGACCACCTTCGCCGGGCACTCGATCCGATCCGCCGCTACGGCCGCACCGATCCCCTCGTCGTCACCACGATCATGCGCACCCTCCTGACGCTGCGCGCCGAGGTCGAGCGGCGTGACCTGCCGGGTCCGCTGGCGCCGATCGATCGCTTCATCGCCGACACCTACGCCACGGCCGATCGGACCGACTGGAGCACCGGGGAGATCGCCGAGGTCGAGCACCTCGCCTCGGGAGCGGAGCGAACGCCGCGGCCTCCGTCCCCGAGTCTCTGACGTCTGGTGCGACGCGAGGTTTCGCCGCGTCGGCTCGCGGGTAGAGCCAGGCGGGTACACCCCCAACCGAAAGGACGTTCAAGGATGAGCGGAGAGAAGGACAAAGTGACCGGCCGGGTCAAGCAGGCCGCAGGCGACCTGACCGACAACGACGACCTCAAGCAGGAGGGCCGTCGCGACGAGGCCGCCGGCAAGGTCAAGGACGGGATCGACACGGCCAAGGACAAGCTGAGCGACGCCGTCGACGACGTGCGTTCGAAGCTCGACTGACCCGACGTTTGCCGACCGCGGTGCAGGGGTAGCCCCGAGGCCATGAGCTTCATCAAGGGATTCATCTTCGGTACCGCGGTCGGCATCGCCGTCGGCAGCGCGATCAGCGAGTCGCAGCGACGCCAGTTCGTCGCCCGCGTGACCGCTCCCGCCAAGCGTCAGGTCGATCCCATGGCCGAACGCCCAATGGCCGAACGGGTGGCAACCATCGCCACCGCCTGACGTCTCGCCGTCGGGCCCGTCGAGCCCCCGTAGAGCCAGGTCGTCAGGTCAGGTTGAGGTGCTCGGCGAGCCCGCTGATCTCGATGATCCGCCGCACCGACTTGCTCGGCTCGTGCACGATCAACTTCGTACCGGCTGCGCTCGCCCGCTGATGGGCGTCGACCACGACGCGCAGGCCGCTCGAGTCCATGAACTCGACCGCGCTGAGGTCGATGTGGACATCACCCTCGCCGAGCAGCGTTCCGAGCTTCTCACCGAGCTGCGGCGCGCTGTGTGCATCGAGCTCTCCGGCGACGTGGAGACGACCGTCGACGTCGGAGAAGAGACAACGAGAAGGGCTTTCTGGCACCGGCACAACCTAACGGACGTATCGCCTTGCGCGCACCGCCATCGGGCTCGTTTCGCCCCCCGACGCGAGACTGATCGACGATGCCCCGCAGCGCATCAGTAGCGACCCTCGACCACCACATGACGGCGCCGGTAGCCGTCGGTGTAGCTCCCGATGTCGAACAGGAACCCGAGCACGACGAAGAACCAACCGAATCCGTTGATGCCGTCCTGCCAGTTGTCCATCAGCACGTAGAACAGCGTCGCATACGGGAGGAAGAGGAAGCCGACGAACCCTTCCCAGAAGCTCGAGAAGGCGCGGTCGTTGTAGTCGCTGAAGACCTCCAGCAGCACGAGGCCGATGCGCGGGAACGCGGCCCCGACGAACAGCAGCAGGCAGCCACACATCGCCGGCGACAATAGGCGACGCGGCAAGCCGCCTGATCACCGCTCGTAGCAGCGCAACTCGACCACCGCGCCGTCGGGATCGCGCACGTACAGCGAGCGCCCGTTGCCACGAGCCCCGTAGCGCGTGACCGGTCCCTCGACGACGTCGAGGGAACCGCCGGCCGCCAGCGCGGCGAGATCGGTGGGCTCGACGACCAGGCAGAAGTGGTCGAGACGGCCGTCGTCGCCGGAGCCGCCGCCGACGAGGTCGATGATCGTGCCCGGGGCGACCCGCACCGAGGGGAAGGGAACCTCCCGGCGCCGCCACTGCTCCACGCGCACACCCGCCATCCCGAGCACCTCGGTGTACCAGGCCAACGTCGTCTCGACGTCGGCGCAGCGCAGCACGATGTGGTCCATCTCGACGACCCGCACCGGTCCGCCGCCACCCGCGCTCACTGGGCCGCCCGCCCTGCGACGTCGTGGTCGAGGCGTTTCACCAGCGTCTTCGGCGCGACGGCGCGATAGCTCTCCTCGACGAAGTCGAACAGCACCTCGTGCTCGTCCTCGGGGACGGCGTCGACGTAGATGGTGACCCAACCGTGCTTGCCGAGCCCGTACCGGGTGGGCATGGCATCACGGAACGCCAGGCCGTGGTCGCCGGACTGGGGCAGCTTGACCGTGAGCGCCGGGCGCTCGGCGTCGGCGCGGCTGACGAAGACGAAGATCTTCTTGCGCACCTTCACCACCCGGTCACCCCACGGTTCGTCCGGCCACGCCTCGGGGAACGATCGGGCGTACTCCTCGAGTGCATCGACCACGGCGCCGGGGGTCTCGGCCATGGGGCTTCAACGTAGCCAGGCGGCAGGCCACTGCGGAAGGGCGTCGCTCAGATCCGTGCTGCGCTGAGGACGAACGCGCGCAGCGGGATCGTCCAGGTGCCGCCTTGCTCCATCGGTGCCAGCCGCTCGACGATCCTCGCCCGGATCGCCGGACGAGCTTCGTCGCTCTGGGCCCGGTACAGCGCCCGCGAGCGGACCGAGGCCTTCTCCAGCATCGCCAGCAGCATCCCCGGACCGTCATCGGTCACCGCCTGCATCTCGACGATCTGCTTGCGCGCTGGCGTGAAGCCGGTTCGCGCGAACAGGTCGCCACTGATCTCGTCGTCGTACCAGGCGAACATGTCCATGCCCTCGGGGAGGTCGACGTCGAGCGTGCCACACTCGGCGATCGAGCCGATCCCCACGGCGAAGAACGGATTGTCCGCCGGCGGGATCCACGAGGCGATGGCGATCCGTCCGTCGTCGGTGAGCACGCGACACGCCTCGGCGAACACGGCGGTGTGGTCGGCGAAGTGGGGCATCCCGAACGACGACACGACGGCGTCGAAGGAACCGTCGTCGAACGGCATCGCCTCTCCCGGTCCGACCTCGAACTCGACGCCGGGGTGCCGCGCCTGCGCCTCGGCGACCATCGACGTGCTGATGTCGAGTCCGGTGACGCGGGCACCGCGTGCGGCCGCTGCAGCGGCGATCCACCCCGGCCCCGTGGCGACGTCGAGCACGCGCACACCCTCGCCCACGCCAGGGGCATCGAGCAGGGCGTCGGCGACCTGGGCGCTCGTCCCCTCCGTGAGCTGGGCGTATTCCGACGCCACCTCGTTCCAGCCGGTGCGCTCGAACTCCAGGAACGCTTGCGCCTTCTCGTCCATCCCGGTACCCCCTCCGTCGGACGGCATCCGAGCGTAACGCAGCTCGCGGACGCGGCGGGTCAGGGCCGCTCGAAGACGATCACGCTGCGTGCGACCTCGCCCGACTTCATCTCCTCGAACGCCTCGTTGACGTCGTCGAGGTCGATCGTCCGCGAGATCATCTCGTCGAGCATCAGTCGCCCGTCGAGGTACATCTCGATGAACCGCGGCATGTCCGTGCGGAACTGGTTCGATCCCATGTTCGAGCCGGTGAGCGTCTTCTCCATGAGCAGATCCGGGCCGTGGATCTCGACCTTGGTACCCACCGGGATCATGCCGATGACGGTCGCCTGCCCGCCGTTGCGGATCATCCGGAACGCCTGCTCCGCGGTCTCCTTCAGGCCCACCGCCTCGAAGGAGTGATGGACGCCGCCGCCGGTGATCTCGCGCACGGCCTCCACGGGGTCGACCGCGCGGGCATCGACGAAGTGCGTGGCGCCGAGGTTCTGCGCCAGCTCCATCTTGGCGGGCGCGGCGTCGACGGCGATGATCTTGTTGGCACCGGCGATGCGCGCCCCCTGGATCGCCGCCAGTCCGATGCCACCGCAACCGATGACGGCCACCGACTCGCCCGGGGCCACACGGGCGGTGCGGAAGACGGCGCCCAACCCGGTCGTCACGCCGCAGCCGATCAGCGCCGCCCGGTCGAGCGGCATGTCCTCGGGGATCTTCACCAGCGCGTTCTCGTGCACCAGCATCTGCTCGGCGAACGACGACAGGTGGATGAACTGGTTGACGGCCTCGCCGTCAGGGCGGCGCAGGCGCGGTGGCTCGCCCTCGCCACGGACCAGCTCGGTGGCCTTGTTCTCGCACAGCGTCATGTGTCCGTCGAGGCACTGCGAGCAGTGGCCGCAGAACGCCGAGAGGCAGGTGATCACGTGATCGCCCGGGCGCACGTGACGCACCATCGAGCCCACCGCCTCGACGACGCCCGCCGACTCGTGGCCGAGGACGACTGGCAGCGGGTACGGGTACTTCGCCTCCATCATGTGGAGGTCGCTGTGGCAGACCCCGGCCGCAGCGGTGCGCACGAGCACCTCGAGCGGGCCGGGCTCACCGACCTCGACGTCCTCGATCTCGAGTCGGCCGGGGGCGGTGTTCAGGACGGCAGCTTTCACGTGGTGCTCCTCGCTTGTCGATCACGTCCGCAGGAAGCGGCTCAGGATGCAGAGGTTCCCGGGGCGTCCCTCGCCGTCGACGACGTGGTCGCGCAGCGTCGCCTCGCGCTCGAAGCCGACACCGACGAACATGTCGATGACCCGGTCGAGCCGCTCCATCACCTCGATGTACAGCTTGCGCAGGTCGAGCTCCCGGGCGACCTCCACGGCGCGGTCGGCGAGGGCGGTGGCGATGCCTCGGCCCCGCGCCTCGGGCAGCACGACGAGGCGGACCTCACCGACCTCGCTCATCCAACCCGGCTGCGGGTTGACGGTGAGGATGGCGACCATGTCGTCACCGATGAACGCACCCAGCCGGCGGGCGTTCGTCCGCTGCGTCCAACCGGCGACGGACACCTGACTGAGCAGCGAGCGGTCGATGAACGCGCGGTCGCCGTGGGGGATCTTCGCCACGAAGTCCTCCGCCGCGCGGCGGTGGTCGGCAGTCAGCGGTCGGACCTCGAATGCGGACACCGTTCCCTCCCTCGAGCCACGGTGATCGGGTGATGCGGTGATGGCTGAATCTAACCCGACGCCGGTGGCTCGGCCGGCGGTCCGAGGAACCGCTCCAGCGCGTTGGCCGTGACGCGGGCGACGCGGACGTCACCGGCGAGCCCGAACACCCAGTCGGTCGTGCCGACGGTGACCACCTCACCGCCATCGCTGCCGTACGGCCGGCACGTCAGCATCACCGAGTTCCCGTAGCGGACGCGGGCGAGGTTCGCCTCGGTGGTGTCGCCGTGGAGCCGGCCGGCGATGAACTCGAGATCGCCCTGGTCGCTGAGGGCGGCGATCGACGAGGGGTACTCGCCGACCGCCAGGTTGCTCGACGGTGTGAAGGCGACGATCTCGATGTCGGCGGGCAGACCCGTCCGGGCGGCGGCGACCGGCAACTGGTGGTCGTCGAAGGCCACCGGGCAGCCGACCGTCTCGTACCCGACGACGCCGTGATCGGCGCCGAGCACGTCGCCGTACCGGAGCCCCGTGCCGGCGACCAGCCAGTGACCCTCACGGTAGATCACGAACCCGCCGACTCGCCGCGCCGTCGCCATCCCGAACCGGTGGTAGAGGCCGAAGGCCGAGCCGGCCCCGAGCAGCTCCCACTCGGGCCGGCCGACGAGCGGGTCCGCCCACATCCCCGTCATCTCGCCCGCCCGGCCGGCGGCGACGACCGGGTCGGTCTCGTGGGCGGAGTACTTGTGGCACACCATCGCCGGGCCGCGGTCGGTGTCCTCCAGGCGCACCTGCCAGAACATCGTGTTGCCCGAGAAGCTCACGAAGTGGCCGCCGTCGCGCACGTGGTCCTCGACGGCGCGCCGTTGCCCGGCGGACCAGTACTCGTCGTGCCCGACGCTGACGACCAGGTCGTAGCCGCGCAGCGCGTCGGGGTCGCGCGCGAGGTCGGCCGACACCGCGAGGTCGAACCGGTACCCCGCCCGCTCGGCCCACTCGAGGAAACGCCGCTCGTGCGTGAACCACCCGGCCGAGCCGATCGCCGACGGATAGGACCGTTCGGTCCGGTAGCGCTGGAAGATCTCACCGTCGGCGTCGGGCTCCTCGCCCCATCGCACCGGACGCGCCTTGCGATCGTCCCGATCGACCTCCGGGCGGCACAACATGCCACGTCCGAACGGGCGGGCGAAGGACACCTGCCGGCCACCGGTGTAGAGGCTCCGGCCACCCCAGGTGTTGTAGGCGTTCCAGGTGTTGGTGGCGAGCACGCACAGCGCCTGCGCCGTGGGGCCGCCGGCAGGTGGCCGGATGACGAATCCGGCGTGCGCGACGTCGCGGCCGGCGGGGGCGCCGTGGGCACGGAGCGTGTCGAGGTAGAACCCGGACCGCCACTCGGAATCGGTCGGGATCTCCACCGCCGTGGGCCAACCGCAGCCGCCGGCGTCGGCATCCGGCGGCGGCGGCAGGAACGAGCCCGCGACGTCGTCGGCCGACCAGACCGGCTGACGGGTGCCGCCCCATCGCTCGACGAGCACGTCGTAGCGCTGGCGACGGGTGGACACGTGCAGATCGACCCGCTCACCGGGCCGGTAGCTGAGCCGGCCGCAGTACCCCTCGACGTCGTCGTGGAACGTCTGGTCGTCGGCCACCGGCGGGACTCGCCCCTCGTCCCGGCTCACTCGCCGACGAACCTGGGTGGGCGCCGCTCGGCCATCGCCCGGGTGCCCTCGGCGAAGTCCGCCGTCAGCCGCAGGCGCTCCTGCTCCAGCCGCTCGTGCTCGGTGGCCGCGGCGACCCGGTCGGCCAGGTCGCCGCGCAGCGTCGCCCGGATCGATTGCACCGCCAGCGGCGCCGATCCGGCGATCTCGTCGGCGAGCGCCCGCGCCTCGTCGGCCAGCTCGGCGAGGGGCACGAGGCGGTCGACGAGACCGATCGCCGCCGCCTCGTCGCCCGGGATCCGACGACCGGTGTACAGCAGCTCGGCGGCGCGTTGCGAACCGACGATCCGGGGCAGCGTCACGCTCAGCCCGAACCCCTGGTGGAACCCGAGCCGGGCGAAGTTGGCGCTGAACCGCGCTTCGGGCGCGGCGACCCGGAAGTCGGCGGCGAGAGCCAGGCCGAGACCGCCCCCGATGGCGGCGCCCTGTACGGCGGCGACGACCGGCTTGACCGTGCGGAACAGGCGCACCGCCGCCTGATACAGGTCCTCGGTGGTGTAGGCCGGTGCGCTGGAGGAGAAGTCGGCGCCGGCGCAGAAGTGCTTGCCCTCGGCGGCGAGGACGATGGCCCGGCACCCGGCGTCGCCGTCGAGTGCCTCGAGGGCATCGGCCAGCCCCTCGATCATCGCCAGCGAGAAGAAGTTGTTCGGCGGCCGGCAGAGGCGGGCGATCGCCACGTGCCCGGCGCCGCGCTCGACCTCGACGTACTCGTCGCTCACCCGGCCGACACTACCGACGCGCCGTGGCGGCGTCGGCAGCGGCCGCGACGGCATCGCCGGCGGCCGCGCCGCAGCGCTTCACCGCCGACGCGCCGACGTCGTACGGTCGCGCCGTGATGCACCTGCCCGCCGACGGTCGCCCGCACATCCCGGAGCGGCGGTGACTGAGGTGGCCACCGAGCAGGAGATCCGCGTCGCCGTGGGCGAATGGCTGGCGGCGAACTGGGATCCGGAGACGTCGCTGCTCGAGTGGCGCGAGCGGCTCACCGACTCGGGCTGGGCCGTACCGTCCTGGCCGCGTCGCTGGCACGGCCGCGACCTGCCGTCGTGGGCGGACAAGGTCGTCGCCGACGAGATCCGCTCCACCGGCGCAGTGGGTCCGCCGCTCGGTGGGGGCATGTCGCTCGCCGCGCCGACGATCGTCGCCCACGGCTCCGACGAGCTGCGGACGCGCCTGCTGCGGCCCACGATCACCGGCCGCGTCACGTGGTGCCAGCTGTTCAGCGAGCCCGGCGCCGGCTCCGACCTCGCCGGGCTGAGCACGACGGCCGTGCGCGACGGCGACGACTGGATCGTCAACGGCCAGAAGGTGTGGAACACGAGCGCCCACCACGCCGACTTCGGGATGCTGCTGGCGCGCACCGACTGGGATGCGCCGAAGCACTCGGGCATCAGCTACTTCGCCCTGCCGATGGCCCAACCCGGCGTCGAGGTCCGTCCGATCCTCCAGATGAACGGGCACTCCTCGTTCAACGAGGTGTTCCTCACCGACGCCCGCGTCCCGGCGGCGAACCTGATCGGCGAGCAGGGAGACGGGTGGCGCGTGGCCCGCACGACGCTGATGCACGAGCGCACCTTCGCCACGATGCGCCGGCCGACGTTCCCGGAGCGCGGCGGCGGGCGGGCCATCGAGGAGGCGGCGGCGGAGGCCGAGGAGCACTTCGCCACCTACTCCTGGTACCCGCAGCGAGCCGGTCGTCCCGACCTCGTGGCGCAACTGGCACGCCGACGCGGACGCGGCGCGGATCCGCTCGTGCGCCAGGAGATCGCTCGGCTCGTCGCCTTCCAGCGGGCCAACGAGTGGACCGCGGCGCGGGCCCGGGCGGCCCGCGAGATCGGGCGGCCTCCTGGGCCCGAGGGCTCGCTCGGCAAGCTCGCCGCCAGCGAGGTGGCCCGTCGCTCGGCGCGCGCCCACAGCCTGACCGCCGGCGCCTCGGCGCTGCTCGCCGGCTCCGGCGGGAGCGACGACGAATCGGACGACGCCGTGCGCGTGGTGGCCGAGGTCCTCCTGTCGACACCGGCGCAGTCGATCGCCGGCGGCACCGACGAGATCCAGCACAACATCATCGGCGAGAACGTGCTCGGTCTGCCGCGCGAGCCGGCGCCCGATCGAGGGGTGCCGTTCCGCGACGTGCGCCGCTGAGCGAGGGTCGCCGGCAGTGCCGAACGCCGCCGGCGCGCGGACGGCGTCCGGTCCGGCGCCCACCGCCTACGATGCCCGCCGTGATCGAACCCATCGACGACCTCGAGGGCGTCGTCGGCATGCGTGCCGTCGGCCAGTTCACCATCGAGGACTACTGCGCGGTGGTCGAGCCACAGCTCGACCGGGTGGCGGAGACCAACGGTCATCTGCGCCTCCTGCTGTATCTCGGCCCGGACTTCACGGGGTTCGGCGACGGCGCGTGGGGCGAGCTCACCGACGAGATCCGCCACACGCACTTCCACAAGGGTGCGGTCGTGACCGACGACGGCCACATCCGCACCGGCCTCAACGTGCTGAAGTGGGCGCTGCACGGCCAGGTGCGCACCTTCCAGAACCACGAGTACGACAAGGCGGTCGACTGGGTCGCCAGCTAGCGCGGGCACCTGCCAGGATCCGACGATGGCCGCCACCGACATGACCGACACGGGCACGACCGACACGGACATGACCGACAGCGAGCGGGAGGCCTTCCTGGCCGACCTCCACGTGGGCATCCTCTCGATCCAGCGGGACGGCAAGGGGCCGCTCGCCCTGCCCGTGTGGTACCGGTACGACGACGGCGAGGTGTCCATCTCGATGGACGGCTCCTCCGCCAAGGCGATCCTCCTCGGACGGCACGGGCGAGCCTCACTGACCGTGCAGGACGAGACACCGCCCTACCGGTACGCGATGGTCGAAGGTCCGGTGACCGTCGCCGAGGAGGACTTCGACGTCCTCGCCATGGCGACCCGATACCTCGGTCCCGAGCTCGGAGCGTCCTACGCCCGCAGTTCCTCGTCGGAGGGCCGCGTCGTCGCCCTCCTGCGCCCGGAGCACTGGTTCACCTGCGACTACGGCAAGCCGCTGCGACGGCCGACCGCGTGAGCGTCAGGCGATCGCCGCCTCGATGCCGCCGGTCGCTCGCTGCAGGTCGTCGACGGTGAGCGCGATCATCGTCCGGTGGTCGCCGCCACCGGCCCAGACGGTGGGGTGGGCGCGCAGCGTCGTGTCGATGACCGTGCGCAGCGGAGCCGGATGACCGCAGGGTGCCACGCCCCCGACCTGCTGGCCGGTGGCGGCGAGCACCCGCTCCGGTGATGCCCGCCGTAGCTCGGCGACCTGCAACACCTCGGCGACGAGCGTCAGGTCGGCTCGATGGGCGCCGCTGACCAGCACGAGCACCGCCTCGTCGTCGGCGACGAACACCAGGCTGTTGGCGATGGCGCCGACGTCACACCCGAGGACGTCGGCGGCGGCCGCGGCCGTCGGAACCTCGGACTCGAACGTCATCGGCTCGACCGCGACCCCTGCCGAGGCGAACCCGTCGACGACGGCTCGGACGGTGTCCCCCACGGCTACGTCGACGGCGCCATCGCGTCGCCGGGCAACGGACCATCCGGGTACAGGGCCGCCTGGAAGCGGCGCATTCCCGCCAGCCAGCGATCGCGATCGGTCGCCTTGCGCTCGACGTAGGTCTGCACCTCGGGGTGCGGCAACACCAGGAACCGCTCGTCGCCGATCGCCTCGATGCAGAGGTCGGCGACGGCAGACGGCTCGAGCACCCCGTCACCGCTGGCCACGCCGCCTTCGAAGTCGATGTCGCTCTCGACGTAGGTCGGGCTGTTCTGGATGATGTTGGTGCGCACTGCCTGGGGGCACAGCACCGAGACCCGGATCCCCTGGTGGTGGTGGGCGATCGCCAGCCACTCGGCGAGCGACACCGCGGCCGCCTTGGTGATCGAGTACGACAACGATCCGATCTGCGTCAGGAGGCCGGCCGCCGACGCCGTGTTCAGGAGGTAGCCACCACCATTGGCGATCATCGAGGGCAGGACGGCGCGGGCGGCGTAGATGTGGGCGAGGCAGTGCACCTCCCACATCCGCTGGATCGAGTCGTTCGAGTCCTCGAGCCCGCCGGTCGTGACGTAGCCGGCGTTGGACACGAACAGGTCGATCGGCCCGTGGGCGTCCTCGACGTCGCCGACCATCTTCACGATCGACGACTCGTCGCTGACGTCGAGGGTGACGGCGGTACCGCCGATCGAGGTCGCCACGCGGGCGACCTCGTCGCCGTGCAGGTCGGCGACGACCACGTGACGGGCCCCGGCCGCAGTGGCGGCGCGGGCGATCGCCTCACCGATCCCGGAACCCGCACCCGTGACGACGACCA
>Ga0075305_1000203_pt1 | contig 11260 bp, 8 predicted proteins | sample Joice_CattailNLB_2_FD_120071 | JGI IMG/M metagenome (GOLD analysis project Ga0075305, IMG submission 120071) | Natural and restored wetland microbial communities from the San Francisco Bay, California, USA, that impact long-term carbon... | ecosystem: Environmental > Terrestrial > Soil > Wetlands...
CCTGCGCGTGATCGCGGCATAGAATTCGACGCGCGGGTCGCCGGCCTCCACGGGCGCATCCGTGCCGCCGGCGATCTTCGCGCCGGCGTCGAGGAGCTTGCGCCAGGCGTAAGCGCCGCCGATGCGGTCCGGCCCGAGCCGCGCAGGCGCGAACAGCATGTCGCTGAGGGCGTGCGAGGTCTGCATCGAGGCGATCACGCCGAGAGCCGCGAAGCGCAGCATGTCAGCTTCGGCCACGACCTGGGCATGCTCGATCCGGAAGCGCGGGTCGGCGATCGCGCGCTCCGCGGCCGGCACGATGCGGAAAGCCTTTTCGTACTGGTCGAGGGCTACACGGTTGCCGCGATCGCCGATGGCGTGCGTCTCGACCTGTATGCCGCGCCGGAGGCCGGCGACCGCAATGCGCAGGACCTCCTCGGGCCGCGTCACGAACAGGCCGAGGTGGCCTGGCGCATCGCTGAACGGTTCCTCGAGCGCGGCACCCCGGCTGCCGAGCGCGCCGTCCATGTAGAGCTTGATCGCCCGTACCGTCAGGCGCGGATCGCAGCTGCGGTAGTCACGGCCTGCGGCAAGCAGCTTCTCGGCGTCCGCGGACGGCCCGCCTATCGCGGCGTATACGCGCAGCTTCAGGCGTCCGGAGGCATACAGCCGGCACAGCTGCTCGACTTCGCGCCAGTCCGTCCCGGCCTCCTGCATCGAGGTCCAGCCGAGCTGCAGGTAGTGCGAGGCGCCCGCTTCGAGGGCGCTCGCGACTTCCGCGTCGGTCCGCGGCGGGACGTGCCGCCACGCAAGGTCCATCGCAGTGTCGATCAGCATGCCGGTGGCGTCGCCGGTCGCCGGGTCCCTCAGGATCTGCCCGCCCGGCGGGTCAGGCGTCTCGCGCGTGATGCCGGCGACCTCCAGCGCCTTCGAATTCACGACCGCCGCATGACCGTCGACGCGGTCGAGGTAGACGGGACGGTCGCTGACCACGGCATCGAGGTCGCCGCGCGACGGGAACTCCGCGGGCTTCCACTTCGACTCGATCCAGTTCGACCCGACGATCCACGGCGAAGCGTCGGTCGCCGCGCGCTCGGCGAGGCGGCGCTGCAGCGCCGCGACGCTTTCGACGCCCGTCAGGTCGAAGCCGAGCTCGCGCCAGCCGATGTCCGCGAGGTGGGCGTGGGCGTCCGACAGACCGGGAAGCACGGTCTTTCCCGCCAGGTCCACGATGCGCGTGCCGGCGGGCGCGAGCTCCCGCGCAGCCGCGGCATCGCCGACGAAGGCGATTCTCTGGCCGATCGCGAGCACGGCCTCGGCATGCGGCTGTGCGGGATTGCCGGTGTGGATCGTGCCGCCTTCCAGCAGCAGGGCGGGCGGCGCATCGGCGGCGAAGGCAATTGCCGCGCAGAGCGCGGCCGAAGCGCCGAGCGCGGCGCGCAGTGGCAGCCGGGCCATGTCAGCTCACAGCCTTCTGGTTCTTCACCACGTTGGTCGCGAGCGCGATCATGGAAGCGACGTCGGACAGGTTCGCCGGTACGACCAGCGTGCTCGAGGCCTCGTTTGCGAGCGTGCCGAACTGCTTGACGTACTCCTCCGCGATGCGCAGCTGCATCGCCTCGGCGCCGCCGCGCCCGGCCAGCGCCTCGCCGACCTGCTTGAGCCCCTCGGCGGTCGCCGTCGCCACCGCGAGGATCGCCGCGGCCTCGCCCTCGGCCTCGTTGATCTGCTGCTGCTTGTTCGCCTCGGATTCCTTGATCACGCGCTGCTTCTCGCCCTCGGCCTGGTTGATCTTCGCGTCGCGCTCGCCTTCCGAGGTCAGCACGACCGCGCGCTTCTCGCGCTCGGCGCGCATCTGCTTCTCCATCGCCTGCAGGACGTCCTTCGGCGGGTTGATGTTCTTGATCTCGTAGCGCAGGACCTTGACGCCCCACGGCGCCGAGGCCTTGTCCAGCTCCGCGACCACGTTGGAGTTGATCGTCGCGCGCTCCTCGAACGTGCGGTCGAGCTCGATCTTGCCAATCTCGCTGCGCAGCGTGGTCTGCGCGAGCTGGATGATCGCGAACCGGTAGTTGGTAATGCCGTAGGAGGCCTTGCTCGCCTCGAGCACCTGCAGGTAGAGCACGCCATCGACGCCAACCTGCACGTTGTCCCGGGTGATGCAGACCTGCTCCGGGATGTCCATCGCCTCTTCCTTGAGGTTGTGCTTGTAGGCGATGCGTTCGAGGAACGGCACCAGGATGTGGAAACCCGCCTGGATCGTGCGGCTGTAGCGGCCGAGATTCTCGATCACGTAGGCGCTCTGCTGCGGGACTACGACGGCGGTCCTGGAGATGATGATGATCGCGAGCAGTGCGACCACGCCTACGACGATCATGTTATCCATGCCGGTTACTCCGATTTGACGTGCAGCGTGAGGCCGTCCACGCGGTCGATGACCGCTTCGTGCCCCGCCTCGATTGGACTATCACCCGTGTTGCGCGCGGACCAGCTCGAGCCCCGGTAGTCCACGCGCCCGCTCTGGCCGGGCTCGAGCCGGGCGGTGATCAGCACGCGGTCTCCCACGGTGAGCCGCTCCTCGACCTGGCCACCGCGTCCGCGCACGAACTCGTAGATGCGCCGGCGGAAGGTCACCATGGCCGTGACCGACAACACGGAGAATACGATCCACTGCATCCAGTCCGGCAACTCGACGCCGAACAGGCCGAGCAGCCCGACGAGGGCCGCGGAAAGACCGATGAAGACCAGGTAGAACTGCGCGTCGATGACGAGCATCTCGACGCCGAGCAAGCCGATGCCCAAGACCAGCCAGGCCCACCAGACCATCGGTCACCCTCCGGGCGCGGTTCACGCCCACTGCCTGGCAGGCAGCTTAACCGCTTAGCGCATCGCGTTGCAGGGTGGTGCGCTGGCCGAGATCAGGTCGGAACGCTCCGCGCGCCGGATCTCCTCGCGCGAATCGGAGTGCCGGACGTGGATGTGGGTGACGCGGCCCTGCTTCAGGCATTCCACCGCGACCGGGTCGTCGAACGGTTCCGACAGATCCTGCGCCTGGCCGACGTAGAGCGCCTGGTACTGACCGGGACGCGTCTCGCGCGCGAAGATGAAGTTGGCCGGACCCGGGCCGAATGCCGTGCCGTACATGTACACGGTGTAGCGGTATTTCTGGCCGGACTTGCCGGTCCAGACGTGGATTCCAAGGTCCCCCATGGGCGCGGCTTGTACCCCGGTTTCGATCCGGCGGCAACTGCCGGCGACAAATTCTGCTTTCAGGTCGTCCGGCCCGCGCCCGGGAGTTCAACGCCCGGATCGCGCCGTGTACAGGCCGTCGAAGGCAGTCGTCCAGGTCTTGCCGCCGTCCGCCGTCGACTCCCAGTGCTGGCGGACGGCGCCGCCCGGGACCGGCGTCCAGGTGATGCGCTGCACGTTCGCGGGATCGCCGACCGTCTGCATGACCATGGACTCGCCCTCGAGCCCGCCCTCGAGATACAGCGCGCCGCCCTGATTGTCGATCCAGGTCTGGTGCCACCGCTTGCGCACGGCGTCGTAGAAATTGAGGCTCGTGCCGGCATAGCCCGTCGGCGTCGTGTACTCCTCGCGCAGCGTGCAGCCGTCGTTCACGAGCGTGATGCGGTTCCGGCTGGTCGATCCGGGAGCGGCCGCCGACGTGACGTCCCAGTCGCCGAGCCAGAAATCGAAATGGCGGAATTCGGGCGTGTTGCAGGGCTTCCTCGGTTCGACGATCGCGGCAAAGCGCGGATCCCCGCGCAGCGATTCGAATTCCGGCAACCCCATCGCCACCTGGTAGGCGCCGGAGCCGGTGGCGAACCAGGCCTCGAGCGCGGCCAGCGCCTCCGGCGCCTGCCCATTGGCCGCGCGCGCGCGCGCGAGCCGGATCAGCGCCAGCGCATTGGCGGGCTCGCGCGTGGCGATCTCCTCGTACGCGGCAGCGGCCTCGGCCCAGCGTTTCGCTTCGAAATCGCGGGCTGCGTCTTCCATCGTCGCCGCCGATGCCTCCGCGCAGAAGAGCGTCAGGCAGGCCATCCACATTGCGCTACGCATGCTCGACCTCCAGTTCCGGACCAGGGGCCCAGATTGCGCCTGCGCCGGCCCGGCGGCCAAGGCCGCTGCAAAACCAAAACGGCCTCAGGGAAACTCGCGCTCGAGCGCGTCGGCCGTGACGAATACCGGCCGGATGTCCACGGGAACGCCATCCAGCCGACCGAGCACCGCCTGAACGTCGGGTCGCAGCACGACCATCCTGGCGAGCAGAGCCTGCGCGCCGGCGTAATCGCCGGTCGCCTGCAGCGTCATGAGCGCGCTCGAGAGCTTCTCCACCGCCTTCTTCGCGCGTCGCAGGTCGACGCTGAACGTGCCGTCCGGATTGACCCGGTACGCGCCCGCATCCAGCAGCCAGTTGACCTGGAGGGCCATGCCGCGCGCATGCGCATCGTCCATGCCGAAGCGCAGCGTGCGGAATGCGGAGGCCAGGAAGGTCGTGTACATGCGCCGCTCGCCCGCGGGGTCGATCACGCCCTTGTTCATGAGCTGCTGCAGAGCCCATAGCCCGGTGATGTCGGCCTTCGCCTCCTCGATCGTGCTGTACAGCTCCTTCAGCGCCGGGCGAACTCCGCCGCCGGAGCCCTGCCTGCCGGTATTGGTCGGCCCGAGACCGTGCATCACCTCGTGCATCAGGATGTGCGTGAAGAAGGCTTCGAAGTCGACGTGCTCCTGGTCCCGCGCGGCGAGCGCGACTTTCGAGATCGGCACGAGCGTGTGGTCGAACTTCGCCTGCTGATAATTCTTCAGCATCATCCGCTTCGAGCCCATCTCCGCGACGATGCGCTCATCGTTCGGCAGGTTGAAGGCGGCCGTCTGCACGTCGTGGTTGCCGTCACCGGCCGAAAACACGACATTCACGACCCGCATGGGCGCGAGCCCGCCGAGTTTCGTGCGCCGGTAGGCCGGGTCGATCGGGAGCCGGTCCTCGAGCCACTGCAATTCGTCGGCGAAGCGCCCGAGCTTCGCGGTCGCGTCGTCGTCCCGCACGGCGATGAAGGCCTCGAAAGCCGCCTTGTAGTTGAACCAGCCGTCCTCGTAGACCTCGTAAGGTCCGATGGTCGGTTCCACCGCCGAGTCGAGCTTCATCCAGGCGACGTCGCTCGCGTAGTAGTCGTTCGTGAGGAAGGCGTCCGCACGCGACTCGAGGAATGCCTTCAGGGTCGGGTTCGCCGTCGCCTTCGCGGCCGCGCGCAGCAGTTCGGCCATCAGCGCAAGCTCGCCCTGGTACTCGAGGCTGTAAGGGACTGCCTGGAACCTGCCCGCCGTATCCCGGCGGATGGTCGTGAAGAAGCCCGTTGCCGCGACGCGCTCTTCCGCCGGGAGGCCCGCAAACCAGGCCTCGACCTCGGCCCTGGTCGCGCCCGCGGGGTAGAAGTTTGCGGCTTCCGGTTTCGCCGGCGCGCCGGGAATGAAGATCGCGTTGTCGTCGAGCCGCGACCAGGGGCCGCGGTTGACCATGAAGTATTCGAAGCGCGCCCGGCCGAGCGGCGAGTCGTCCTCCAGGAGGCGCAGCATCATCGCCTTGTTGCCGGCCCACAACTGGCGCATGAAGAGCGCATCGGTCATGCGCGCCGCCTGGATCAGGCTCGCGAGCGCACGCCGCTCCCCTTCCGGCAGCCCGGCGATATCCACTCGGATGTCCACGGGCGCGAAGCGGGCCGTCATCTGCTCGAGGCGGACGACCTCCGGCGGCAGGCGGATCTCCTGCGCGATTGCAACCAGCGGCAGCAGGGCAAGGCAGGCAAGGAATTTACGCATCGATGTACTCCGGACCGGCGGCGTCGGCCTTCCCAGTGCGAGGTTACACTAACGACTTTCGCGGATGGACCCATGGAACCAGTCCTGCACCGCGCCTCGCGCGCCACCGCGCTGGCGCTCACATCGGCCGTGCTGCTCTCGGGCTGCGCCGGAGCGTCCCCGGCGAGGGCCGGTCCCGGCTACGCGTACTACGTCACCGGCAATGCGGAAGACGTCGTGCGGAAAACCCGCGGCCTCTGGGTGGCCCAGGGCGGCGGCGACGACGTGGACGAAAACTACGTCCGCATGGGCGCCTACGGCGGCGGTGGCGATTTCGTCGTGCTACGCGCTTCCGGCGCCGACGACTACAACGATTACATCTTCCGCCTGTGCAACTGCGACTCGGTCGAAACGATCGTGTTCGACGGCGGTGCGGCAACCGCGGATCCATTCGTGATCCGGACGATCCGCGGCGCGGAAGCACTCTTCATCGCGGGCGGCGACCAGTCGAACTACATCCGCTACTGGAAGGACACGCCGGTCGAGGATGCGATCAACCACGTTGCCGCGAAGCCGGCCCCGATCGGCGGGACGAGCGCCGGCATGGCGGTGATGGGCGAATTCGTCTATTCCGCCGAAGGACTGGAAAGCCTGACCTCCGCGGCCGCGCTCGCCGATCCCTATGCTGCCGACCTGACGCTGGCGCGGGATTTCATCGCCCTGCCCGGGCTCGAAAACGTCATCACCGACCAGCACCTGCAGGAGCGCGACCGGATCGGCCGGACGGTCGCGTTGCTGGCGAGACTGCAGCAGAACGGCTGGTCGCAGACGCCGCGGGCGATCGCCGCGGACCGCGAGACGGCGGTGCACATTGATCCGGCCACTGGCTTGGCCGAGGTTTTCGCCACCGCGGACCACCCGACGCCCTATGTCTACTTCATGTCATCGACCGGTCCACCGGCCGTGTGCGAACGCGGCAGACCTCTCACGGCCGGCGACATCGAGGTCTATCGCCTGGGACCGGGCGGGAAGTTCGACCTGGCGGCGTGGCAGGGCACCGGAGGCGTCGAGTACACACTCACGGCCCTGGACGGCGTGCTGCATTCGTCGCGCGGAAACAACTACTGAGCGAAGCCGTTGGCAAAGACGCAACGCTTGTTATACGCTCATGTGAAATCTTATTGTACGCTCGTTCAACGTGTTGCGACGATCCGACCTGGTGACGTAGCTTGGGGGAACGACTGATGACCGCACAGAAGACGCCTCTGGCTGCTGCAATCATCGCGGCGCTATATCCCGCCACCGCGGCGCTTGCGCAGAGTCCCGAGGCCGGTCGTCTGGAAGAAGTCGTCGTCACCGCGACGCGACGTGAAATCAATCTCCAGTCCGTGCCGCAGAGCATCACCGCGTTCTCGACCGCCGACATCGAGCAGCAGGCGTTCCAGAGCCTCAACGACATCGTGAACGCCATTCCCAGCGTCAACATGATCAGCTGGCAGCCCGGCTCGAACGCCATCGTCATGCGCGGCGTCGCGACCTCTTCGGCGGAGTTCCGCACCGACAGCCAGGTGTCGGTGTATCTCGACGACCAGCCGATGACTGCCATTTCGCAGCAGGTCGGGATCCGCCCGATCGACCTCGAGCGCATCGAGTCGCTGCCCGGACCGCAGGGCACGCTCTTCGGCTCGAGTTCCCAGACCGGCACGCTGGTCTACGTCACGAACAAACCCGACGTGACGGGCTTCGGCGCCCAGATGGATGCCGAGGTGAGCTCGACGCGCGGCGGCGAAGAGAGCTACGACGTCAGCGGGCACGTCAACATCCCGGTGACCGATGACTTCGCGATCCGCGCGGTCGGCTATTACGCGAAGGAAGGCGGATACGTCGACAATATCCTCGGAACCACGCTCGTCGGAGGGATTGACAACGCCGCGGTCGTCGAAGAGGACTGGAACGACTACACGGTTTACGGCGGCCGGGTCGCGGCACGCTGGCAAATCAGCCCGAAATGGGAGTCGACGCTCAGCCTGATCGGCCAGGTGGGCGAGAACGAGGGCGGCTGGGAGTCGGACCCGGCGCTCGGCGACTACAAGATCACGCGCTTCTCGGACGAGTTGTACGAGGACAGCTGGTACCAGGCCTCACTCAACGTCAAGGGCGACCTGGGCTTCGCGGACCTGTCGGTGACGGGGTCCTACTTCGACCGCGACATCAAATACGATTACGACAATGCGAGCTATGACCAGTGGCGTACGGCCTACTACGGCGTGTACCTCGATCAGCCCCTCTACAACACGGACTACCTGATCGGGACTTTCGCGAATGACCAGATCCAGGAGCGCTATTCCGCCGAAGTGCGATTGACCTCGAAGGGCGAGAGCCGCCTGCAGTGGATGCTCGGCGCGTTCTACGAGGACGTGCACGACGAGTGGACAGTCACCGCGAATATTCCGGGTTACCAGACCACGACCAGCTGGGCCTACGCGCAGTACCTCGCCTACTACTACAACGCGCAGGGCTACGACATCCAGTATCCGCTTGACCCGACGGAGATTTACTACTTCGGCAACTACGACAACACCGTCAAGCAGACCGCCGTGTTCGGGGAACTTTCCTTCGACCTGACTGACAACTGGACGGTCACGGGCGGCGCCCGCTGGTTCGAGTACGAGCGCGACGTAGCCGAGACCCGGGCGACGCCATTCGGATATCCGATCGGCAGCGACTTCGACGGGGGCGGCGTCGTGGCGAGCCAGGCCACCGACTCCGACACTGTGCTCAAGTTCTCGACGCAGTACCGATTCAGCGATACGAAGATGATCTATGCGCTTTACAGCGAGGGATTCCGCCTGGGCGGCAACAATGACCCCCGCGCGTCGGAGAACGGCATCCTGCCGGCCGAGTACAAGCCCGACACGCTCAAGAACTACGAGGCTGGCATCAAGACGCGCTGGCTGGACCAGTCGCTGCAACTCAACCTGACCGCGTTCTTCATGGAATGGGACGACATCCAGCTGAACCGCTCGGGATCGACGGCCGGCAATCCCTGGTGGATGCGGGGTACATTCAACGGCGGCAAGGCGGAACAGAAAGGCATCGAACTCACCTTCGGCTGGTACCCGACCGAGAATTTCAGCATCGATGCCAGCGCGTTCGTCGCCGACCCGGAATTCTCCGAAGACACCTTCTACCCGGACGGTGACCTCGCAATCGAATCCGGGACGACCATGCCGGTTTCGCCGGAGGAGAAGTATTGGGTCGCAGCCGCCTACACATTCCCGAATCTCTTCGGTGCGCAGGGCGACCTGTGGACGCGGATTTCCTGGAGCTACCAGTCCGAGATCTGGAACAACCTGACCGCGATTTCGAACTTCGTGGAGGCAACGACCCCTGAAGAGCGGAACGACGCGCTCGAGCAGCTCATCCCGTCGTACACGTCGACGACACTGCAGCTCGGGTTCACCCACGACAACGGCTGGGAAACGTCGCTCGTGATCCGCAACCTGTTCGACGAGCGGGGCGTCACCTACATGAGTTCATCCGACTACAGCTCCGGGCCGGATGATGTGCTGCCCTGGACGGACGACCGGTACAAGCACATCCGGTCGCTGCAGCGGCCACGCACGATCGGGCTCTCCTTCAGCAAGAAGTGGTGAGCGCCGCGCTGCCAACGGGATGACGTCCGGGCCCGTACTGCCGGCGGGCCATCGCGCGCCGTGAAGCTCGTCACGACCTCCGTCGTGCGCGGCACGCACCAGGGCGAGAGCCATGGCGGCGTGTATCTCATCGACCTCGAGCGGCGCGACGTGCGCCAGGTCGTCGACTGGAACACGACCGTAATCGACTGGCAGGGCCGCGGCTGGGACCGGGGCCTGCGCGGCATTGCCTTCGACGGCGAGGTCGTCTACATCGCCGCCAGCGACGAGCTGTTTGCCTACACGCCGGATTTCCAGCCGATCGGATCATGGCGCAACCCGTATCTCCGGCACTGCCATGAAATCGCAGTCTACGAACGGCGCCTGTTCCTCACTTCGACCGGGTTCGACAGCATCCTCGCCTTCGACCTGGACAGCCACGAGTTTCCCTGGGCACTGCACCTGCTCACGCAGCAGTTCCGCTTCAAGGGAATTCCCTTCGACCCGCGCGGATCCGGCGGCCCCTTGCAGCTCAACAAGCTGCACCTGAACAGCGTGCACTGCTCGGGTGGCGGAATGTACGTGACCGGACTCAAGTCGGGAGGCATGCTGATCTACACCGGCGAGAAGGTGCAGATGTCCGCGGAATTGCCGCCGGGAACGCACAATGCGCGACCCTTCCGCGATGGAGTCCTGTTCAACGACACCGAAGCGGATGCCCTGCGCTACGCGGGCCGGGGCGAGGGCCTGGAGGACCGCGCGTTCAAGGTGCCCCGCTACGGACAGGAATCGCTGCAGAGTCGCGGGCTGGACGCGAGCGGCATTGCCCGCCAGGGCTTCGCCCGCGGTCTGTGCGTGCTGTCCGAAACGCTGGTGGCCGGCGGCTCATCGCCGTCGACCGTCTCCGTCTACGATCTCGCCGCGAACCAGCGACTTCTGTCCGTGAACCTGACCATGGACGTCCGCAATGCAATCCATGGCCTCGCCGTGTGGCCATTCGACTGAAGCGGAGCGGCGCAGGCCTCAGAGCCCGGCTTTACGGACGGACTCCGGGAGCTCCTCGACGATATCGCCGAGTTCCTGCTGCCAGGTACCGAGGTACTTCTCGTAGCGGCGCCAGTAGCCGAGCGCATCGGTGTAGATCGGCTTCCTGACCTGCTCGGAGCTGGCCGTCTTCACCGCGCGCTTGTTCTCGTGGAAGTGCAGGCAGGCCTCCTCGAACGGCAGCCCGCAATGCGCGAGGATGCGTCGTACCTGGTTCTCCAGGTCGGCGACCGTCTCCTCGTAGTGCACGTCGAGCACCTTGCCCGGCAGGACCTGGTGCCAGTACTTCATCGTGGCGTCGTACTGGCGGTAGTAGGCGGCGAGTTCTGACATGTCGTACGTAAAATGCTGCCCCTTGGCGAACAGCTGCTTGAAGCCGCCGAGGCAGCTGTCGAATGGATGCCGTCGTGCGTTGATGACCTTCGCGTTCGGCAGGATCAGGTGGATCAGGCCGACGTGCGAGAAGTTGTTCGGCATCTTGTCGGTGAAGAACGGCCGTCCGGTCGAGCGGAACGCCGCCGTTTCCTCGAGGTACTGCCGCCCATAGGCCTTGAGGTCGCGTCCCCGGAGGTCAGGGACCGATTCCGGGTACCTCTTCTTGTCGGCACGATAACGGCCTATCGAAAAGGCCAGGTGCACGAGCGTCGGCAGCTCGGCCGTGCCCTCGACCTGGCTGTGGCTGGCCAGGATCTGCTCGATCAGGGTCGATCCGGAGCGCGGCAAGCCGACGATGAAGATCGGCGCGGCGGATTCATGGCCCTGACCGGCGAACTTCGCGAACAGCGCGGGCGTGAAGACGGACG
>Ga0075305_1000210_pt1 | contig 11005 bp, 10 predicted proteins | sample Joice_CattailNLB_2_FD_120071 | JGI IMG/M metagenome (GOLD analysis project Ga0075305, IMG submission 120071) | Natural and restored wetland microbial communities from the San Francisco Bay, California, USA, that impact long-term carbon... | ecosystem: Environmental > Terrestrial > Soil >...
ACGGCTTCTGGGTCGAGGACGCCACCGACGCCTTCTGGCGAGAGGGCCTGAAGATCACCGTCGAGGTCAACCCGACGGCCGAGGCCTTCGTCACCTATCCACCGGCGACGACGGCCTGCGCGTCGCCGAGCAACCAGCCGGTGCCGCCACCGCCGCCGAACGTCACGCCGCCGCCCGGCGGCGGCACGTCGTCGCAGACGCCGGGGCTGCCGGTGACCGGTAACGAGAGCGGGGTGCTGGCTCTCGTGGCAATGCTGCTGATCGGTAGCGGCGGCACGCTGGTCTGGTTCTCCCGCCGCTTCCGGATGTGAGCAACGTCCGTTTCGTCGGTGCCGGTCGGCTCACACCCGACCGGCCGACACCGACGTCGGCGCGAAGAGCACCCGTGCTCGCCGGTGGTTGACGTAGGCCCTCAACGTCATCCACACCGTGAGGCCGCCCCAGATCCCGACGATCCCGAAGGTTGATCCCGGCGTCGACACGGCCAGCACGACGATCGACACGGGGATCACCGCCAGCAGGTAGGCCAGTGCGGCGCGACCGAGGAACCGGTAGTCACCGGCGCCGATGAGCACCCCGTCGTAGCCGAACGCCACGGCTCCCGGGATCATCAGCACGGCGAGCACGAGGAGCCCCGCCGTCGCCCGCTCGACCACCGCCGGGTCGGCGGAGAACGTGCGCGCCAGCAGCGGCGCGGTGACGGCGACCACCACGGCCAGCACCGCCGCCGTCCACAGCGACAGCACGACCACACGGCCCGCCAGCTCGTTCGCCGCGAGCCGGTCGTGACGGCCGAGCTCGTCCGCCACGAGCGTCTGCGCCGGCACCGAGAGGGCGTCGAGCGTGAGCGCGAGGAGGAAGAACAGCGCCAGGCACACCTGGTGTGCGGCGAGCGTCGGATCGTCGACGCGGGCGGCGACCGCCGTGGAGCCGGTGAACACGGCGAGCATCGAACCGACGCGCAGCAGGAGGTGACTCCCGGCGGACGCCAGCGGCTGCATCCTGGCCCAGTTCGGCCGGCGGCTGCGCGTCGGCGCCAGGCGGCGCCGGATGACGGCGAGGAACCAGATGCCGGCGACCACCTGGGCGACGACGGTCGACCACGCCGCACCGGCGACGCCGAGGTCGAAGCCGAACACGAGCACCACCTCGACAACGGCGTTGAGCACGTTGGAGACGGCGAGGATGACCAGGGGCGTGCGGTAGTCGGCGGCCCCTCGCTGCACCCCCTGGGCCGCGAGGGCGACGAGCACGAAGGGGATCCCCAGTGCCGAGATCCGCAGGTACGTGATGGCGTGGGTCATCACCGCGCCGTCGGCGCCGAGCAGGGTGGCGAGCGGGCGGGCCAGCACCACCAGTGCCGGCACGGCGGCGATCCCGACACCCACCGACAACCACATCGCCTGCACGCCGACACCCGCGGCTCGCTCCTCCTGACCGCCGCCCAGGAGCCGGGCGACCTGCTCGGTCGTGCCGTAGGCGAGGAAGTTCGATCCGGCGACGACCAGGCTCAACACCGAGACCGCCACCGCCAGCCCGGCCAGCTGATCGGTGCCGACGCGGCCGACGATCGCCGTGTCGACGAGACGATAGAGGGGCTCGACGGCGAGCGTGCCGAGCGCCGGGACGGCCAGCCGCACCACACGACGGTCGGTCGCCGTCAGCCTCGGCCGCCACATCGGTCGACGCATCCGGGTCCGCCCTCAGATCGGCGACGACCGGGGCGGCGCCGGCGTCACGCCGGGAGCAGTCCGATCGCGCTCCAGGCGCGATCGAGCGTCGCCGCCGACACCTCGCGCGCCTTCTCCGACCCGACCGCCAGCAGCCGTGTCAGCTCGGCGCGATCGTCGAGCAGCTCGAAGTAGCGGGCGCGCACCGGTTCCAGCTCGGCCACGACCGCCTCGCCGGTCGCCGTCTTGAGCGCGCCGTACTGGTCGTACTCCTCGGCGATCGCCTCCACGGAGCGGCCGGTTACGGCGGCGTGGATCTCGAGCAGGTTGCTCACCCCGGGCTTGGCCTGGCGATCGAAGCGCACCGCTCCCGGGCCGCTCTCGGAGTCGGTGACCGCCCGCTTGAACTTGCGCATCACGGTCGCCGCGTCGTCGACGATGAGCACGCAGCCCGCCTCGGAGTCCTCGGACTTCGACATCTTCGAGGTCGGGTCCTGGAGGCTCATCACGCGCGCGCCGGCCCTCGGCGTGACGGCGTCGGGGACGACGAAGGTCTCACCGAAGCGATGGTTGAAGCGGATCGCCGCGTCGCGCGTGATCTCGACGTGCTGGCGCTGATCCTCCCCGACGGGCACCTGCTCGGCGTCGTACAGCAGGATGTCGGCAGCCTGCAGCGCCGGATAGGTGAACAGGCCGGCGGAGATGAACTGGTTCTCCCGCTTGGCCGACTTGTCCTTGAACTGGACCATCCTCGACAGCTCGCCGTAGCTGATCGTGCACTCCATGATCCAGCACAGTTGCGTGTGCTCCGGCACGTGGCTCTGGACGAACACCGTGGCGACGGCGGGATCGAGGCCGACGGCGAAGAGCATCGCCGCCAGCGACAGCGTCTGCTCGCCGATCACGCCGGGCTCCTCCGTGACCGTGAGGGCGTGGAGGTCGACGATGCCGTGGAAGGCGTCGCACTCGTGCTGACCGATCGCCCAGTTCCGCAATGCCCCCAGGTAGTTGCCCAGATGGACGTCACCGGTGGGCTGCATGCAGGACAGGACGCGGGTCGTGCTGGTCACGGCACCGGACGCTACACGTCGACCGATAGAAGCACGCCGGGGGATACCCGAATCGGCGGTCGACGCTCGGTAGCGTTGGGACGTCATGGCTGTCGAGGTCAGCACCCCCGTCTACGAAGGTCCCTTCGACCTGCTGCTGCAGCTGATCCTGAAGGAGCAGGTCGACATCTACGAGGTCAACCTCGCCACGATCGTCGACGCCTACCTGCGCGAGCTCGACCGGCTCGCCGAGCTCGACCTCGACGTGGCGACCGGGTTCCTGCTGATCGCCGCGACGCTGGTCGAGCTCAAGGCCCGTCGCCTGCTCCCGAACTCGACCGACGTCGACCTCGACGAGGAGCTGGCCCTGTGGGAGGAGCGCGATCTCCTGCTCGCCCGGCTCCTCGAGGCGAAGACGTTCAAGGACGTCGCCACCGTGTTCGCCCAGCTCGCCGACGACGCCAGCCGTTGCTTCCCACGGGTGGTCGGCCCCGACGAGCGGTTCGCCGCCGTGGTGCCCGACCTGCTCGAGGGCACGACCACCACCCGCCTGCGCAACGCCGCCATCCGCGCCCTCACCCCGCGGCCGGTACCGGTCGTCGACCTGTTCCACGTCACCCCGATCCGGATCACCGTCGCCGATGCCGTCGCCGAGCTCGCCGACGAGCTGCCGCGGGTGGGCACGATCTCGTTCCGCCGCCTGACCGCCGACCTCGCCGACCGCATCGAGGTGATCGTGCGCTTCCTGGCCGTGCTCGAGCTGTTCAAGCAGGGCGCCGTCGACCTCGACCAACCGGAGCGCTTCGGCGACATCCAGATCGCCTGGATCGCCGACGACACGTTCGACGAGTCGGCACTGCTCGTCGACGTCTACGAAGGCTGAGCGGGACGTGCCCGCGCCGCCGGCCGCCGACGACGAGAGGAGCACACCGTGGACGAGATGCTGATCCCCCCCGAGCAGCAGGTGGCCGAGCTCAAGCGGGCGATCGAGTCGATCCTCCTCGTCGCCCACGACCCGGTGCCGACCGATCTGCTCGCCCAGCTCCTCGAGCAACCGACCGTGCTGATCGAGCGATGGTGCGACGAGCTGGCGGCGACCTATGCCGCCGACGGCAACGGGTTCGAGCTCGTGCGCGTCGCCGGTGGCGTCCGCTACCAGACCGCCCCGGATCTGACGCCCTACGTCGAGCGCTTCCTCCTCCACGACCAGCGGGCACGGCTGTCGGGTGCCGCACTCGAGACGCTCGCCATCGTCGCCTACAAGCAACCGATCTCGCGACAGCAGGTGGCGTCGATCCGTGGGGTCGATCCCGACGGCGTCCTGCGGACGCTGCAGGCCCGCGGCTACATCGACGAGGTCGACCGCGACCCCGGGCCGGGCCAGGCGATCCTCTACGGCACCACGTCGACGTTCCTCGAGAAGCTGGGGCTCGAATCGCTCGACGATCTCCCGCCGATCGCCGAGTTCATCCCCGACGCCGATGTCGTCGAGGCACTCGAGCAGGGCCTGCGCGTCACCCCGGTCATCGAGGTGCACACCGACGGGCCGACCGACGTGCCCAACGGCTGAGGATGCCCGATCGTCCCGGCGTACCGGAGCGCCCCCTGTGGGAACAGCAGGCCGAGCGCAACGCCGCGCTGCCGACCGGGGAGCGGTTGCAGAAGGTGCTCGCCGCCACCGGCTGGGGCAGTCGCCGCGTCTGTGAGGAGCTGATCGCCGCCGGCCGGGTGACGGTCAACGGCGAGGTCGCCGAGCTCGGTCGGCGCGTCGAGGTGGAGCACGACCGGATCGAGGTCGACGGGGCCCCGATCGGGGCGCGGCCCGATCTCGTCTACTACCTGCTCAACAAGCCCGCCGGCGTCGTCTCGACGAGCAGGGACACCCACGGCCGCCAGACGGTGATCGACCTCGTGCCCGCCCGGCCGCGGGTGTTCTCGGTCGGGCGCCTCGACGCCGACACGGAGGGGCTGCTCCTGCTGACCAACGACGGCGCCCTGGCGAATCGCATCGCCCACCCGTCGCACGGCGTCGAAAAGGAGTACCTCGCCGACGTCAGCGGCGGGCGGGTCGCCGCCGGCGCGCTGCGCGCCCTGCGCGAGGGCGTCGAGCTCGACGACGGTCGCACCGCGCCGGCGCGGGTGTCCCAGCCGCAGCCGGGTGTGCTGCGGATCACGATCCACGAGGGCCGCAACCGCCAGGTTCGACGGATGTGCGAGGCGGTCGGGCATCCCGTCCGCCGTCTGGTGCGCACGCGCATCGGCCCGCTCTCAGACCGCTCACTCGGCCCGGGCGAGTGGCGCGAGCTCAGCCCGGCCGAGCGGCGATCCCTGGTCGAGACGGTCGCCGTGGCCGCCCGCCGGTACGATCCACCGACGTGATCGAGCGCCCCGGACGCCGCGCCAACGTGATCGGCCTCGGCCTGATCGGTGGCTCGATCGCGCTCGCCCTGCGGGCGCGCGGATGGCACGTGTCGGGCACCGACGCCGACGAATCGACCGTGCGTGCCGCCATCGAGCGTGGCGCCATCGACGAGCCCTCGATCGACCCCCGGGCGGAGATCACCTTCGTCGCCGTTCCGGTGCTGGCGGTGGTCGAACAGGTGCACCGGGCGCTCGCCGAGACGACCGGTCCGGTCACCGACGTGGGCAGCGTGAAGGGGCCGGTCTGCCGCAGCTGCGACGACCCGCGCTTCGTCGGGGGCCACCCGATGGCCGGCAGTGAGCTCGACGGCCTCGACGGTGCGGACGCCGATCTGTTCAACGGCGCCGTGTGGGTGCTGACGCCAGGCGAGCACAGCGACGACGCCACGTTCGCCACGGTGACCAGCGTGGTCGCCTCGCTCGGTGCCGAAGTGGTGGCCCTCGCGCCGGAACGGCACGACCGCGTGGTCGCCGTCGTGAGCCATGTGCCGCACCTGACCGCGGCGACCCTGATGGGTCTCGCCTCCGAGCGCTCCCAGGAACACGCCGCGCTGCTCCGGCTGGCCGCCGGCGGCTTCCGCGACATGACCCGGGTCGCCAGCGGGCAGCCCGACATCTGGCTCGACATCTGCGCCGAGAACCGTGCGGCGATCGACGAGGAGCTGGGGCGCCTGATCGAGGATCTCGTCGAACTGCGGGCGATCATCGACGCCGACGACCGCGAGGCGCTGTACAAGCGACTGCACGAGGCGCGTCAGGCCCGCGCCAACCTGCCGGCGCGGGCGGTGCACCCCGAGGAGCTGTCCGAGGTCCGCATCCCGATCCCCGACCGCGCCGGGGCGGCCGCCGAGGTCTTCACGCTGGCCGCCGAGCTCGACGTCAACATCGCCAGCTTCGAGGTCGTCCACGTCGCCGAGAGCAACCGCGGCGTCGCCGTCGTGATCGTCGATCGCGCCCTCGCCGATCTGTTCCGGGGTGGCCTCATCGCCCGCGGCTTCCGTCCGGCGGTCGAGGCGCTCTCGTGACGCGGTACGCACGGTGAGCACGAGCTCGGTCCAGCGCGTCCGGCGCGCCGACGGCCCGGTGGTCGCCGAGGTCCGCGTGCCGCCGTCGAAGAGCATCACCAACCGGGCGCTGATCTGCGCCGCCCTCGCCGACGGCGAGAGCGAGATCGTCGGCATCGCCCCGGGTGACGACACGACGGCGATGGTCGAGTGCCTCCGCCGGCTCGGCATCACCGTCGAGCTCGCCGAGCACGACGGACGCACGACCGCCGTCGTCGCCGGCACGGGCGGGCGACTGCTCGACGGACCGATCGAGCTCGACGCCGGGCTGGCCGGCACGACCTCGCGGTTCCTGACGGCCTTCGCCGCACTCGGTCCCGGGCCGTACCGGATCGACGGGGCGGCGCCGCTGCGCATGCGTCCGATGGGGCCACTGCACGACTCCCTCGCCGCGCTGGGCGTCCATCTCCGGCCGATCGACCGCTGGGGTCGCCTCCCCGTCGAGGTGTCGGGTCCGCCGCGCGGCGCCGACGCGATCGTCATGCCGGGCGACGTGTCGAGCCAGTACGTGACGGCGTTGATGCTGATCGGCCCGGCCGTGCCCGGTGGCATCAAGCTCGGCCTGTCCACCCGTCTCGTGTCGCGCCCGTACATCGAGCTGACGCGCACGGTGATGGCGGCGTTCGGCGTGACCGCCGTCGAGGTCGAGGCCCGTCACGTGTTCGTCGACGCCGGCGAGTACTTCCCCTCGAGCTTCGAGGTCGAACCGGACGCGTCGTCGGCCAGCTATCCGCTCGCCGCGGCGGCGATGGTCGGTGGCGCGGTGAAGGTCGCCGGCCTCGGCGCGGCGTCGGCGCAGGGCGACGCCTGCTTCGCCGAGATCCTCGCCGGGATGGGCTGCATCACCTCGGTCGGTCCGCACGACTCGGTGGTCATGCGGCGCCGCGACGAGCCGTTGCGCGGCATCGACATCGACATGTCCGACGTATCGGACCTCGTACCGACGCTGGCCGTGCTGGCCACCCAGGCGGTCACGCCGACGCGCATCACCGGCGTCGGCTTCATCCGCAACAAGGAGAGCGACCGGCTCTCCGACCTCGCCGCCGAGCTGACCAAGTCCGGAGCCGATGTCACCGTCGAGTCCGACGGGCTACTGATCCGCCCCACCGACCTGCTCCACGGCGCTCGCTTCGACACCCATCACGATCACCGTCTGGCGATGGCCTTCGGCCTGCTCGGACTCGTGGTCGACGGGGTCGAGATCGCCGATCCCGACGTCGTGCGCAAGAGCTGGCCGGGATACTGGGACGCGCTCGCCACCATCCCCGCCAGACGGCCGTGAACAGCGCGGTCGATCCGCCGTCGACGGCGACGGCGGCCTCCCGGCGCGTCGCCGCCTTCGATCTCGACGGCACCCTCACCACGCACGACTCGGTGGTCCCGTTCCTCCGGCTGGTCGCCGGCACCTCGCGACTGCTCGCCCGGATGCTGCGCCGACCGATCACGCTGACCCGCGGCCTCGCCAACGGCGACCGCGACGGGCTCAAGGCGCTGGCCACCAGGTGCGCATTCACCGGACGGGTTGCCGCCGACGTCGACCGCCTCGGCGCGAGCCATGCCCAGCGAATCCTCGCCGAGTGGTTGCGGGGCGACACGGTCGAGGCGTTGCGGGCGCACCTGGCCGCCGGCGACCGCGTCGTGCTCGTGTCGGCCTCGTACGAGGCGTACCTCGGCCCGCTCGGCTCGGCACTCGGCGCCGATGGCGTGCTCGGGACGCGGCTGGCCGCCGACCACGGCGTGCTCACCGGCGGCCTCGACGGCGACAACTGCCGGGCGGCCGAGAAGGTGCGCCGCCTGCACGGCTGGCTCGACCGGCATTGCGGTGGGCGAGCCGCGATCGACCTCGTCGCCTACGGTGACTCGCCCGGCGACCGGGAGCTGCTGGCCGACGCCGACGTCGCTCACTGGGTCGGACGGTACCGGCCGTGATCCGCGCCATCCTGCGCACCGCCAGGCCGAAGCAGTGGCTGAAGAACATCCTCGTGTTCGCCGCCCCCGGCGCCGCCGGGGTGCTGGACGAGCCGCGCCAGCTCGGCCTCACCGTGTTGACCTTCGTCGCCTTCTGCTGCGCCGCCAGCGGGATCTACTTCTGGAACGACGTCCTCGACGTCGACGCCGATCGACGGCATCCGACGAAGCGGTTCCGCCCCATCGCCGCCGGCGAACTGTCCCTTCCCGTGGCCCGGGTGATCGGTACCGTCCTCCCGGTGGTGGCGATCCTCCTCGCCGCCCTCACGGGACGGTGGCAGACACCGGCGATCATCGCCACCTACATCGCCGTGACCATCGCCTACTCGATCTGGCTGAAGCACGTCGCGGTGGTCGACCTGGTGACCGTCGCCGCCGGCTTCGTGCTGCGCGCCGCCGCCGGCGCCGCCGCCGTCGACGTGCCGATGTCGCGATGGTTCGTGATGTGCATCACGTTCGGCTCGTTCTTCATCGTCGTCGGCAAGCGCTACGCCGAGCTGCGCGCCGTCGGCGACGGCGCGGGAACGCGGACGACCCTCGACACCTACACGGCCGACTACCTGCAGATGGTGCTGGCGGTCAGCTGCGGCGGGGCGCTGATCAGCTACTGCGTCTGGGCGTTCGAGACGAGCAGCGACGCGTCCTCCAACCTCCCCTGGTACGAGCTGTCGATCGTGCCGATGCTCACCGCGCTGTTCCGCTACCTGCTGGTCGTCGAGCGGGGCGAGGGCGCGGCGCCCGAAGAGGTGTTCACGAGCGACCGCCTGCTCCAGCTGATGGGCCTGGCGTGGGTCATCATCTACGGAGCGGCCGTGTATGCGTCCTGACCCAGCCACCACCACGAGACCAGCGAGATGAGCACGAGCATGGATCACCGCCAACCCGACCCTGAACAGGGACCGCGTCCCGTCGGCGGCTCGCTGACCGAGGTCCTGGCGACGGTCGACGACGTCGAGGGCTGGATGACCCCCGGCCAGGCGGCGGCGCTGCACGACGCCGCCACCCGCTGTCCGGACCACGGCTCGATCGTCGAGATCGGCAGCTTTCGCGGGCGCTCGACGATCGTGCTGGCATCGGCCGCCGCCCCCACCGTCTCGATCGTGGCCATCGACCCCCACGCCGGCAACGATCGCGGTCCGCAGGAGATCGAGGGTTACGACGCCCAGGCCGAGGACGACCACGAGGTCTTCTTGCGCAACCTCGCCGCGGCCGGCGTCGCCGACCGGGTGCGCCACGTCCGGAAGTTCTCCGACGACGCCCTCGCCGACGTCGACGGTGCGATCGACGTGCTCTACATCGACGGCGCCCACCGGTACGGCCCGGCGCTGGCCGACATCACCGCGTGGGGCGATCGGGTCAACGACGGCGGGGCGCTGCTGATCCACGACTCGTTCTCGTCGATCGGGGTCACGCTGGCGATCCTGCGGCGCCTCCTGTTCGGCCGCCGGTTCCGCTACGTCGACCGCTCGCGATCGCTGACCATCTATCGTGCCGACCTCGAGCGCGGCGTCGCCGCCCGCGGCCGCAACGCGGCGCGCCAGCTGGCCCAGCTCCCGTGGTTCGCCTGGAACGTGCTGCTGAAGGTCTTGCTCAGCCTCGGCCTCGCCACCGCCCTCCGGCGCCTCGGGCGCCAGGCGCCGGAGTGGCCGTACTGAGCCATGCTGGCCCATCAGGCCCTGCTCACCGGCTGGGGACGAACCGCGCCCAGCCGTGCCACGGTCGTCGAGGCCGGGGTCGAGGAGCTGGCGCGGCCCGGCGCGCTTAGCGAGCTCGACCGCAGCGGGAGGGGTCTGATCGTCCGCGGTCTCGGGCGGGCCTACGGTGATCCCGCGCAGAACGGCGGCGGCGTGGTGGTCAGGCTGCCCGCCGCCGCCACCTCCGGGGCGGAGCCGATCGTGCTCGATCGCGTCGCCGGCACGGCCACCGTCGCAGCTGGGGTGAGCATCGACGAGCTGCTGCGCCACATCGTGCCCCGCGGCTGGTTCGTACCGGTCACGCCGGGGACGCGCTACGTCACGATCGGCGGCGCCATCGCCAGCGACATCCACGGCAAGAACCATCACGTCGACCTGACGTTCGGCCACCACGTCGTCGCGATGCGGATGCTGCTCGCCGACGGCTCCTGCGTCGCGGTGACCGCGGACTCCGATCCCGATCTCTGGAACGCCACCTTCGGGGGCATGGGCCTCACCGGCATCGTTCTCGAGGCCACGTTCGGACTGCTCCCGATCGAGACCAGCCGGTGCCTGGTCGACACCGAGCGTCTCGCCGACCTCGACTCGCTGGTCGAGACGATGGGGCACGGTGACGACCGGTACCGCTACTCCGTCGCCTGGATCGATCTGCGATCGGGCGGCCGGCAGGTCGGACGGTCGGTGCTGACGCGGGCGGACCACGCCACCATCGCCGATCTCGCCGAGTACGCCCCGCGCGCCGCCGACGACCCGTTGCGCTTCTCGCCGCCCTCGCTCACCGACGTTCCGCCCGGGCTGCCGAACCTCGTCGTGCGTCCGGCGGTGCGGATCTTCAACGAGGTGTGGTACCGCAAGGCGCCGCGCTCGCACCGGGGCGTCGAGGGGCTGACCGGCTTCTTCCACCCGCTCGACATGGTCGGCAGCTGGAACCGCCTGTACGGCCGCCGCGGATTCCTCCAGTACCAGTTCGTCGTACCGTTCGCCGCCGTCGACACGATGCGCGACATCGTGGCGCGCGTCGTCGCCTGCGGACACGCCAGCCCGGTCGCCGTGCTCAAGCGCTTCGGTGCCCAGGGGAGCGGTCACCTCAGCTTCCCGATGCCGGGATGGACGCTGACCTTCGATCTCCCGGCGGGGGC
>Ga0075305_1000222_pt1 | contig 10715 bp, 8 predicted proteins | sample Joice_CattailNLB_2_FD_120071 | JGI IMG/M metagenome (GOLD analysis project Ga0075305, IMG submission 120071) | Natural and restored wetland microbial communities from the San Francisco Bay, California, USA, that impact long-term carbon... | ecosystem: Environmental > Terrestrial > Soil > Wetlands...
CAACAGCGAGTCGCCGGATGCACCGCGCCCGGTCCGGGATGGCGTCAACGGAAACTTCGTGCGCGACGTGCTCCAGCGCGGCTACCGGCTGGGCTTCATCGGCAGCGGCGACAGCCACGACGGTCACCCGGGCTTCTCGGCGCTCGGCAACGCGCCCTCGGGCGGACTCGCCGCGATCCTGACCGACGACGCGACCCGCGACGGTGTGCTCGCCGCGCTGCGCGTGCGCGACGCGACCGGTACCGGGCAGCACGTCGACATGGCGATGGTCGACGCGATGACCTTCTCCAGCGACGCCATCGTCGCCAGCCTCGACGGCTATCCGCGCGCCGACGACATACGCGGCGACGTCTGGGACACCGCCGCCGGGCAGATGATGATCACCGGCGGTCTGAAGTGGATCTGGCACCAGATGTCGCGTGTGCACGGGCTCACCGATCCGACGCCGAAGGACGCCGAGCTCGAGGCCAAGCTGGCTTCGCGCCGCCGCATCGTCACCGACTTCCTGTGCGCGCTGCCCGACCGGGCCGCCGTCGTCGCCGCCCTCGACGCGGCCAACCTGGCATGGGGCGAGCTGCGCCACGGGAGCGCGGTGCTGGAGTCGCCGACGCTGGCGGCCCGTCGCTCGGTGGCCACCATCGATGACCGTGCCGGCGGCACGCGCCAGGTCGTCCGTGCGCCGTACCGGATGTCGCGCAGCGACACCACCGACGTCGGGTTCGCCGCCCACCGCGGCGAGCACAACCGCGCCGTGCTCGCCGAGTGGCTCGACTACGACGCGGGAGCGGTCGACGACCTGGTGCGCGACGGCGTGCTGCAGGCCGACGAGTGGGCGGCGGCCGCGGCCGGCGAACCACTGTCGACGGGGGACGGGCCATGAGCGGCGACGAACGGCTGCAACGGCTGGTCGACGAATCGGACCTGCGCGACCTCCTGCATCGCTATGCCGCCGGCCTCGACCAGCGCGACTGGGAGCTGTGGCGCGCGGTGTTCACCGACGAGGTCGTGATGGACATGACCGACTACCAGCCCGAGCCTCCCCCGCGTCCGGTAGCCGCCGATCGGGTGGTCGGGGCGATGCGGGTGCTGTTCGCCGGCTTCGACGCGACCCAGCACTTCATCGCCACCGAGCGCTACGAGCTCGCCGGCGACACGGCCGTCGTCACCGCCCATATGCGCGCCGAGCACTGGGTGACGTCGGGGCAGGGCGGCGATCGGTACACGATGTACGGCACCTACACCGACCGTTGCGTGCGCACCCCCGATGGGTGGCGGATCGCCGCGGTCACCCTGCGACTCCTGCGCGAAGAGGGCAACCGCCAGGTGATGGACCACGCCGCCGCCCGCGGCCGGGCGCTCCGTGAACGGCGTTGAGCGAGGCGCCCGCCGGGCGCGAAGCGCGCTCGGTGTCCCGCGATTTGGAACACTTGTGATCATGTGCACACGTGTGGCCCCCATCGCGGTGGTGGCCTGCCTGCTGTTCGCGGCGTGTGGGGGCGGAGACGACGCATCGGACTCCACCACCCCCGACACCGACACGGCCGGCGAGACCACCACCACCGCAGCCCGATCGACGACGACCTCGACCAGCAGCAGCACGACGACGACCACGTCGCTCGTCGTCGAAGGAGCGACCGTCGTGGTCGCCAACAGCAGCATCGTGTCGGGGGCCGCAGGGCGCATGACCGACGAGCTGGCCGGCGCCGGCTTCACGACCGGCACGCCGACGAACGGCACCGAGCGCCTCGAGCAGTCGGTCGTCTACTACACCGATGCCGACGGGGCCGAGCAGGTCGCCCAGTCGGTCGGGGTGGTGCTCGGTGGCGTCGAGGTCGACGCGATGCCCGACCCGATCCCGACCGAGAGCGGGACGCTCGAGGGCGCCCAGGTCCTCCTGCTGCTCGGCAACGAGCAGGCCGACCAGACGCTCGCCGAGCTGGGTGGCGGCAGCGACACCGGGGACACCGCCGACACTTCCGGCACCGCCGACGCGGCAGTCGACACGTCGGGCAGCACGATCGTGGTCGCCAACGACAGCGGTGTCGACGGCGCCGCCGGGGCGATGTCGGACGAGCTGGAGAGCGCCGGGTTCGCCGTCGGCACGCCGACCAACGGAGTGGAACCCCGCGCCGACTCGGTCGTGTACTACACCGACGCCGATGGCGCGCAGGACGACGCCGAGGTGCTCGCCGAGGCCCTCGGGGGCGTCGACGTCGAACCGATGCCCGACGAGATCCCGACCGAGTCGGGCGAGCTCGACGGCGAGGTGCTGCTGCTGCTCGGCACGAACCAGGCCGGCAAGACACTCGACGAGCTGAGCCCGTGAGGAGCCCACGACCATGACCACACTCGACCATCCGACCCGCTCGATGTACGGCGACGACGGGAGCAAGCCGCCGCCCGAGCTCCACCCCGACGGCGTCAACCACCTCGCCATCTCGACCGCCGACATGAAGGCCCAGCTGACGTTCTGGGGCGATGTGCTCGGTTGCCCGACCAAGGCCCTGTACTGGATGCACGGGGTGGCCGACACGTTCCACGGCTTCGTCGAGCTGGCACCGGACAGCTACATCGCCTTCGTCCAGGCGCCCGACAACCCGACCGACCCCGTGTGGGGGATCACCCACTCCGGCAACGCCGGCGATCCCGTGACCGCCGGGACGATGCAGCATCTCGCCCTCAACGTCGGCTCGATCGACGACCTGCTGACGATGCGCGACCGCATCCGCAGTCGCGGGATCCGCGTCCTCGGACCGATCGACCACGGCTTCTGCCAGTCGATCTACTTCGCCGGACCGGAGCACCTCGCACTCGAGGTGAGCACTGGCCGTGCGATCGACGAGCGCCAGTGGATCGACCCGGAGGTGCAGGGTCTGTGTGGCATCTCCGACGACGAGATGGCTCGCCTGCTCGCCCCGGCGGGATTCGAGCGGCCGGACGAGCCCGTCGCCCAGCCGCCGTACGACGAGTCGCGGCCGCAGCAGCACTACCGGACTCCGCAGCACGCTCGGGCGATGGACGTCCCCGACCCCGACGTCTGGCAGCGGTTCAGCGAGACCACCCCGCCCGTCCCGCCGACGGGCTAGCCACGTCGGATCGGGGTGTGAGTTCGGCTTGATCGGGTAGGCGGTCCCGCGCGCGCCGCAGGGCTCGCCGACGCTGTTCGACCCTGAGCTGGCCGGGGGCTGTCGCGACGGCTATCCCTGGGAGAACACCCACCGCAGACCGTGCGGGATCAACGAGTAGGGCACGGTGAAATGCGTCTCCTCGTCCCAGATCATCGTCTTGAGGGTGAGGTTGGGATAGTTCCGACCGGCGAGGAGCTCGCCGAGGCGACGGGTGTGCGCCTCGGTGTCGGCGACGTCGAAGATCGCCGTCGCGCTGGGATCGAACGCTGGGCTCATCACGTGCTCGGCGCCACCGGCAGCGATGTAGACGATGGCGTCGAGGTCCCGGTGGGTCGCCGCGTACTGCGCTTCGTAGTCGAACACGAGCGGGTTGTTCCAACAGATCCAGGGGCTGCCGATGATGTAACGCTTGAAGAACCCGTGATGGTTGAACAACGTGTAGCAGCCGAACAATCCGCCCATCGAGTCGCCGACATAGGTGCGATCGTCGGTCACGTTGTAGTTCGACTCGATCCATGGCCAGAGTTCCTCGGTCATGAAACGAATGAACAGTGGTGCGCCGCCGCCCTTCGCCTCGATGCTCGTCATCGGGGATTCGTTCAACTGTTGGAGTTGCCACTCGTCAGCGTCGGGTGAGAAGTCGTACATCCGTCGAGACGTGACGAGTTCGAGATCGTTGCCGGCGGGGTAGCCGATGCCGACGGTGAGCGTGGGCGGGATCTCGCCTCCCATCAACAACATCCAATTCACGTTCGCCGCGAAGCCGAAGCCGAAGTTGGCATCGGTGGCGTACACGACCGGCAGCGGTTCCGGCCATTCGATCGGGGGCACCTGCACGTAGATCTCGAAGTCGAAATCCATGATGTCGGAGTGCACGACGTGCGTCGTGGCACCGGGAATCACCGTTGGTTCAGACATGGTGTTACCTCCCGCACATGAGCGTTGACGTCGACGGTAACCCGACTCCTCGCGAGCGGTTGCAGCAGAGATCGCCCACGGCTCGACTGCCGATCCGATCGAGCCCAGCCATCGGGCAAACCGTGCTCGGTGTCGCGCCTCATCGGTCGTCGTCGAGGGCCTGGTCACCCAGATAGCTCGCCTCGAGAACCTCACGATGATCGTCGAGCTCCTGCGCCGTGCCCTCCATCACCAGCTCGCCGTGCGTCAGCACATAGCCGCGATCCGCCACCGAGAGCGCGGCGTGCACGTGCTGCTCGACGAGGAGCACGGCAACGCCGCTGTCGTCGGCAATCTCGCGGACAATCGGGAGTAGGCGCGCGACGATGATCGGCGCCAGGCCCATGCTCATCTCATCGACCATCAACAGCTTGGGGTCAGCGATGAGCTTGCAGCCGAGCGCCAGCATCTGCTGTTCGCCACCGGACAGCAATCCAGCCTTGCGATCGAGGAGGGGTTCCAGCGCCGGGAAGTAGCGGAGGACCTGAATCTTGTCGACCGTGCTCGACCGGTGGCAGTGGAGCCGCAGATTCTCCTCGACGGTGAGCTGGAAGAGGATGCCGCGGCCTTCCGGTAGCAATGCCAGCCCTCGACGAGCGAGGGCATGAGGGGTCGGTGACCTCGACGGTGCCCCGAGCACATCGATCTCGCCGTCGATCATCTTGAGGATGCCCGCGATCGTGAAGAGCGTGGTCGTCTTGCCGGCGCCGTTCGGGCCGAGCAGCGCAACGACCTCACCGGACTCGACATGCATCGACAGGCCGCGAACGGCTGGCACGCCGTTGTGGCCAGCCGTGAGATTCCGGATGTCCAATGCGGTCGTCACGCGTTCGCTCCCTGACCGAGATACGCCTCGATGACAAGGTCGTTCATCCTGATCTCGGCAGGTGTTCCTTCGGCGATCAACCGACCGAAGTCGAGGACGTAGATGTAGTCGCAGACGTCGAGCACGAGGCCCATGTCGTGGTCGATCAGGAGGATCGACACGCCATGTTCCACGATCTCGAACAGCTCGCTGCCGAGCGCTCGGCTCTCCTCGGTGTCCAATCCGGCCGCGGGTTCGTCGAGGAGCACGACCTTCGGCGAGCCGGCGAGCGCGCGTGCGACGCCGACGAGCTTCTGCTGTCCCAGCGGCAGCACGGACGGCCGACGATCGGCGTACGGCGTGAGACCGACGACGTCGAGTGCCCAGTTCACCTGCCCGAGATCGACATCGCGCTCGGGTGCGACGAAGTCGAGCAACACCGACTTGATCGATGGTCGCTCACTTGCGACCCGAAGGTTCTCCTCGACCGAGAGATCCGTGAAGAGCTCGAGCGACTGCCACGTGCGGGCGAGGCCGCGCCGAGCGCGCTCGTGGGCGAGCAGCGGTGCCATCGAGTCTCCGTCGAAGTCGATGGCACCCTCCGACTCCACGAACCCGGTGAGGGCGTTGATCGTCGTCGTCTTCCCCGCACCATTCGGCCCGATCAGACCAACGATCTGGCCCTCGCGCAGACGGAGGTTCACCCGATCGACGGCGCGCAGTCCGCCGAAGGTGACGGTCAGGTCTCTCGCTTCGAGGATGATCGGCGCATCGCTCACGTCGCGGCGGGCGGGACGATCCCGAGCCGCACGAGTCGCCGCGTGAATCTCGTCGTCGAGGGCGTGGTCGTGTCGATCGACGTCTCTACCGAATCTCGCCTTGATCGCCCGCCAGTTCCTCTGGTTCGCCCCGGCGATGCCTTCCGGGTTGAAGATCGCCGTGATGATCAGCCCGAGGCCAGCGAACAACGCGTAGGAGCTTCCGAGGTCGATGTTGCGATCGAGGATCACGAACCCGATGCCGAGCGGCGCGAAGGTGCCCGCGATCACCGCGCCCGACACGCTCGTGATCCCTCCCAGGTACGCAAACGCCAGGAACGACAGCCCGACCAGCGTGGCGAAACTGTCGGCGGACAGTTGCCCGCGGCTGTAACCGATGAACGCGCCCCCGATTCCGGCGAGAAACGACGCGATTCCGAACGCCACCAACTTGGTGTTGGCGACCGATATGCCCACCGATGCGCCGGCGAGTTCGTTCGAGCGCACCGCGAGGAACCGACGCCCGGTGGCGCTGCGCGCCAGGTTGGCGACGAGCAGCGCACACACGGTGACGACGATCAGGACGGTGATCCCGAATCCGAGGCGGGCGATCGTGCGACCTACACGAACGCCGAGATTCACTCCGAAGATGCTGATGTCCGGAATCGGGTTGCCCGAGACATCGGTGAAGCTCGGATTCCGGAAGATGAACTTCTCGAGCGCGACACCGCCGGCGAGTGTGACGACGGCGAGTTGCGCACCGCGAACGCGCAGGGCCGGGATGCCGATGATCACACCGAACACCGCCGCCACCGCCGCAGCCAGCAGCGCCGAGATCGGGAACGGGATGCTCAGCCCCTCTGAGAACTTGCTGAGCGCGAACCCAGCGGTCCCGGCGATCCCGGCCTGAGCCAGCGAGATCTGGCCGACGAGCCCCGTCAAGACGACGAGCGACAGCATGATGATCGTGATGATCAGACTTGTGATCAGCCCGAATCGATAGCTCCCGCCGAGCACGATCATCAGCACCAGGCCGATCAGGAACACCGGGACGACCAGCTTCGCGTCCGTTCTCGGCCGGATCACCTCGGGAAGTGGGTCGGATTGCACCTCCCCTCGGGTTGGCAACGCGTTGCCCAGAAAGTAGAGGGCGACGATGATGATCACGAAGGGAACGGCGTCGGACACGCCGGTGATCGCCCAGTCCGGCCACCATGACTTGCTGGTCTGCAGCGTGACGATCGACTGGAACGCGCCGAGGCCCAGCGCGAACGCTGTCGTGATGGCGATCGACTGCAGGCGCCCCACGAGCGCCGCAGCGAGGGCCGGGACGATGGCGAGCGCATAGGTGATCGGATTGAGGATGACGGTCGGGGCCGTCAGGATGACGAGCCCGCCGACGACCGTGCTCGACAACACCCACGTTGCGCCGGCGAGCAGCTGCGGCGAGTACCCGGCGAGGCTGACCGCCTGCTCGTTCTCGGCCGACGCCCGCGTCGCCAGACCGATGCGCGTGAAGCGAAAGTACGCCCACACGGCGACCGCGACGATCACGACGATCAAGGTGAGCCATACTCGATCTCGAGAGAAGTCGGCACCGGCGAAGCTGACGACCTCGTTCGGCAAGATCGGAGGGACGGCGCGCGGCGTACTTCCGAACTGCATCACCACCAGCGCTTGGATGAAGATCAGCACCCCTACCGACGCCACGACCTTGGCGAGCACGGGCGCCCGACGCAGCGGCCGGAACACGAGGAAGTGGACGAGCAAACCGATCAGGCTGCAGGAGAGCAGCGCCAAGATGAAGGAGAGCGTGAACGGCAGGTCGTCACCGAGCTTGAACTTGTGGGGGATGATCGCGACCGGCACGACCAGATTGCCGGTTCGCGCTAGCTCGTCGTAGACGTACGCGCCCCACATCGCCATCGCACCGGTGGCGAAGTTGATGATGCCCGTTCCCCGATAGGTGATGACCACGCCCATGCCGATCGCCGCATAGATGCAGCCGAAGCCGAGGCCGACGACCATGAAGAGCAGATACTGGTCCACACCTCTCCTGTCCTTCTCATGCCGCGCCGAGTGTCAACCCAGCGGCGGAGCGTCGACCGTCGGCGGTTTCCTAGAGTCCGGACGCTTCGAACGCATTGAAGAACCCTTGGTCCATGAACGGGACGCGGGACACGGTGCCGTCATCGTTTGCGACGACCTGCCACACGATCATCTCGGCGCCGCAGTGCGACGTCTCGAGCGGCCACGGTGCCAGCCCGCATTGGAGGTCGCCCCCGAGCCATCCCTCGGTCACGCCGGCATTCGCAAACGCATCGAGGATGGACTCGCCGGTGATCTCGCCCTCGATGGTCTCGAGAATGGTCCTGATCTCGAACCAGCTCGAGTACGGCGCAACCGCGAAGCCGTTGATCTGATCTTCGGCGCCAGCGGCGGTCATCTGCTCGACGTAATCGTCGAGCCGCTCCTGGATCTCTGGCGGAGCGAACTCGCGCGTCTCCGGTAGGTAGACGTCACCCGAGGTCAGCACCCCGACCGCAGCTTCACCCAGAACCGGAATGAAGACCGAGCATGAACCGGCGAAGACCGGCTTGTCGTAGCCGACCGCCGCCGTCGCGCCGACCAGACCGATGCAGCCGGGTTCGGTGAGCTGGCCCCAGATTCCATCGACCCCGGCCGCCTGAGCCGTGGCGACAGCTGCGGTCCAATCAGGAGCCGCCGGATCGACGATGATCTCCGTGAACTCGATGCCGTTCGCCTCCATGACCGGGCCGATGGCGCTGTCCACGAAGTCGGCATACGCCGGGCTGTCCTCGCCGATCACGGCGATGTTGGTGACGCCCAGTTCATTGAACGTCTTGGCTGGGGCAGCCGCAAACGCGCCCGCTGCGCTGTGCAGGAGGTAGGCACCGGGGCTGTTCTTCTCGGTGTTCCCCCAGGAGTTGGACGAGAGATACGGAATCCCGGCGTCGATCCAGAGTTGGATCGCCGCCTCGGATGCGACCTCGATGCCCATGTAGGCAAGCGCGACGTCGGCTTCGATCAACTCATTGGCGCAGTTGATCGCACCCTCGGGTGTGGCGTCCGACAAGCAGGTGACGACTTCGATCTGAGCGCCATTGATTCCGCCGGCCTCGTTGATCGCGTCGATTGCCACCTCACCGCCGATTCGGAACTCGGGAAGCGAGAGGGCACCGCCCTCGTTGTTGACGTAGCCGATCTTGATCGTCTCGCCGGTCCGATCGATGGCGCCGCCCGACTCGCCGTCGGCCGCGTCGGTGCTCGCTGATTCGTCATCGGCCGCTTCCGTAGCGGCCGGCTCGTCGTCGGCCGCATCCGTGGCGGCCGGCTCGTCGTCGGCCGCGTCGGTGCTCGCTGATGCGTCCGCTGTGTCGGCGGCGGCCGCCTCGGTGACGTCCGGTTCGGCTGCCGTGCCGTCGGCGGGTGCGTCGTCGCTGCCGCACGCGGCTGCGACGAGCGCCAGCGCGAATAGTCCCGCGAGCGACCTCTTCAATGGTGACACCATGATCGGTTACCAATTCCCCTGTGAGTTGTTCGTCGCCGACCGGGTGCGTCCGGGCCTGACTACTTGGTTTCGATGGAGAATACTGATGGGTGATGTGGCGACCGTGACTGGAGCGGCTGCCGCCATAAGGGCGAACACCGACAACGAGGTAGGCGCGATGGAGATCCACGGCACATGCGACAAGCGATTCGAGCGGGTTCGCGACGCGTTCGTCGAAAACTTCGATGAGGGACTCGAGGTCGGAGCCGCGGCGGCGGTCACGGTGGACGGCGAGTTCGTCGTCGACATCTGGGGCGGCGACGCCGACCCGAAGGGGACACCCTGGGAGCGCGACACGATCGTCAACGTCTACTCGACGACCAAGACGATGGCCGCCACATGCATGCTGGCACTGGCCGACCGGGGCGAGCTCGACTTCGACGCACCGGTGGCGCAGTACTGGCCCGAGTTCGCGCAACACGGCAAGGAGTCCGTCCTCGTCAAGCACGTCATGTCCCACACCGCTGGGCTGCCGGGGTTCGTCCCGCCGGTCACGGCCGAGCAGATCTATGACGTGGAGGCGATCGCTGAGCAGCTCGCCGGACAGGAACTCTGGTGGGAGCCGGGGACGCAGTCGGGCTACCACGCACTGACCCAGGGCAATCTCGAAGGAGAGATTCTCTATCGGATCACCGGCACCCGGATGGCCGAGTGGTTCCAGAGAGAGATCGCCGACCCGCTGGGGGCGGACTTCTACATGAGCCTGCCCGCCTCCGAGGACGCGCGCGTCGCGGAGTTGATCCCGCCCGATGTCAATTCGACGACCGAGCTCGTGATCAACAACGTCCCCGTTTCGATGGACTCGATCGCCGGACGCACGCTCACCAGTGCGATGCTCGACGCCACCGAGCCGAGAACTCGCGAATGGCGGGCCGCGGAGATCCCCGCCGCCGGCGGCATCGGCAACGCCCGATCGATCGCGCGCATTCACTCGATGCTCGCCTGCGGCGGTGAGGTGGACGGGACCAGGATCATGTCCGAGGCCGGAGCGCGCCGCGGTCTCGAGGAACAGATCGACAACTACGACCAGGTGCTGATGGCGCGCCTGCGCCACGGCATCGGTTTCGCCCGGGAGCTCGAGGGTTGGACGACGAGCCCAAACGAGAACAGCATGTTCTGGGGCGGCTGGGGCGGCAGCCTCGCCATCGTCGACTTCGACGCTCGGGCGTCGATCTCCTACGTCATGAACCGGATGGACGCCGAGCTCACCGGCGACCCGCGCAACCAACGCATCGCCGCAGCCGCCTACGCCGCGCTGGCCTGACGAGTCCGTCCGCACCATCAGGAACCGCTACATCCAGCGAGCAGACAGAGCAGGGAGCAACACGATGTCCACCCAGGTGACGACCGCATCAGGAATCGTGCAGGGGACCGAGTCGGACGGTGTCCACGCCTTCAAGGGGATTCCGTACGCGGCGACGCCGGCGGGCGATCTTCGATTTCGGCCACCCCTCCGTCCCGCGTCGTGGGATGGTGTGCGCGACGCGACGCACTAC
>Ga0075305_1000224_pt1 | contig 10639 bp, 7 predicted proteins | sample Joice_CattailNLB_2_FD_120071 | JGI IMG/M metagenome (GOLD analysis project Ga0075305, IMG submission 120071) | Natural and restored wetland microbial communities from the San Francisco Bay, California, USA, that impact long-term carbon... | ecosystem: Environmental > Terrestrial > Soil > Wetlands...
CCTCGCTCGAGACGGTGCGCGTGCTCGTCGACGAGGTCGTCCCGCAGCTGGCGAGGTAGGTGCCGACGGCGGCGCTCCCGGCGCCCGGCCCGCGGCGCCGACCCCCGGCCGGGGTCACCGGCCGCCAGTAGCCTCGCCCCCGGTGAGGTTCGAGATCCTCGGGCCAGTGGCCGCGCATCGCGGCGACGAGGACGTGACCCCGCGCGGCTCGCTGCAGCGGCGTCTGCTCGCCGCCCTGCTGATGGCGGCCCCACACCCGGTCGCCGTCGATGCGCTCGTCGAGGTGCTCTGGCCCGCCGGGGCTCCGTCGGCGAACGCCCTGCAGGCGCAGGTGTCGAAGCTGCGGCGCGCCGTCGCCCCGGTGCCGATCGAGTCCGGTCCCGCCGGGTACGCGCTCGTCGCGCCGATCGGCAGCATCGATCGCGAGCGGTTGGAGAACGAGCTCGAATGGGCCGCCGACGCCGTCTCGACGGAACCGGCGGCGGTGGCCGCTCGCTTGGGTGTCGTGCGCGCCGCCGTGCGCGGCGAGCCGCTGGACGAGCTCGCCGACGTCGATCTCGCCCGCGCCGAGCGGACCAGGTTGACGCTGCTGCTGGAGGCGCTCGACACCCGCCGGCTGGAGGCGCTGGTCGCCGCCGGCGACGCCACCGGTGCGCTCCCCGAGCTCGAGGCCCTGGTGGCGACCCAGCAGCTCGACGAACACCTGTGGGCGCTGCTGATGAAGGCCCAGTACATGCTCGGCCGGCAGGCCGACGCCCTGGGCACGTATCGACGTGCCCGTCGCGTGCTCGCCGAGGAGCTCGGGGTCGAGCCCGGCCCGGAGCTCGAGGCGACCCAGCGGCTGGTGCTCGACCACGATCCGGCGCTGGGCGCCGGTCGACCGCCACGGACGCGTCGCCACCGTGTACCGGCGCGGCTGTCGTCATTCGTGGGACGCGCCGACCTGGTGGCGGCGATCGACGACCGGCTCGCCGCGTCGCGCCTCGTGACCCTGCTCGGGCCCGGTGGCGTCGGCAAGACCACGAGCGCGATGGAGGCGCTGCGCGACCGGCCGGGGGTGGTCGAGATCGTCGAGCTGGCACCGTTGCTCGCCGACGATCCGGCGGACGTCATGACCGCCGTCCTGACGTCGCTGGGCGGCATCGATTCGCCGCCGAACGCCACCCGCGACGAGCTCTCCCTGTCGGAGCGGGTGATCGGGGCGTTGGCGGGAGCGCCGACGACGCTGCTCGTCGACAACTGCGAGCACATCGTCGGTGCGGCCGCCAAGGTCGTGCACGAGCTGCTCGAGGCGTGCCCCGAGCTGCGGGTCGTGGCGACCAGCCGCGAGGCCCTCGGTGTCCCCGGCGAGCACGTCGTCCCGGTGCCGCCGCTCGACGAGGAGCCGGCGATCGAGCTCTTCGTCCAGCGGGCGGCGGCGGCCGGCGGGAAGATCGAGATCGAGCGCGATCGCCCGGTGATCGCCGAGGTCGTCTCGCGGCTCGACGGGCTCCCGCTGGCGATCGAGCTGGCCGCCGCCCGCACCCGCTCGTTGACCGCCCAGCAACTGCGCGATCGGCTCGACGACCGCTTCGCCGTGCTCGCCCGGGGGCCGCGCACGGTCGATCGCCGGCAACAGACCCTGCGCGACGTCGTCGACTGGAGCCACGCCCTGCTCGACGAGGCGGAGCAGCGCGTCCTCCGACGGCTGTCGGCATTCGAGGGCGGGGCCTCGCTCGACGGGGCGCAGGCCGTGTGCGGCGACGACGAGGTGGTCCTCGCCGCCGAGGTGGAGGTCGTGGTCGAACGACTGATCGACAAGTCGCTGGTCGTCACCGACCGGCGCGCCGACGAGATCCGCTTCCGGATGCTCGAGACGATCCAGTCCTACGCTCGGGAGCGACTGGGCGCGTCCGGGGAGCAGGAGGCCGTGCTGCTGCGACACGCCGGTTGGTTCGCCGCCCTCGTCGAGCAGGCCGGGCGGGGCATCACGGGAGCCGATCAACGCCGGTGGCTGGACGTCCTCGCCGTCGAACGGGAGAACCACCGGGCCGCCCTCGACGTCGCCCTCGCCTACGGCGACGCGACGCTGGCGCTCCGCTTGACCGCCCCGCTCGGCTGGTACACCTATGTGACCGGTCAGTTCGAGCTCGGCGCGCAGATGCTCGACGACGCGCTCGGCTGCCCCGGTCACGGACGTCCTGCGGATCGGGCGCTGGCGCTGGCCATGTACGGCTGGCTGCTCGCCAACGGGCCGGATCTCGAACGTGCCCGCAGCGCCGCCGACGAGGCGTTGCTCCTGCTCGCCGACGTCGATGACGGGTGGGTGGAGACGCTGGTGTTGGCGTGCTGGATGATGGTCTCGTTCTTCCTCGGCGACCTGGACGCCGTGCGCAGCACCATCGACGACGCGCGAGCAGCTGCGGCACGGGCCGATGATCCGTGGTCGTCGGCGATGGTCGAGCTGGTGCGCGGCGAGATCCTCGACATGACGGGCGATGGCGAGCACGCGGACGAGGCGTTCGCCACGGCGGCGGCGGGCTTCGAGCGCGTCGGCGACCACTTCGCGTACTCGATCTGCCTGGGCGAGGCGGCCGCCGTGGCCGGCGCCCGCGGTGACTACGACCGGGCGGCCGGCCTCCTCGCGCGGGCCATCGAGTCGGCCGAGTCGAAGGGGTTCTCCTCCCACCCGATCGCGCTGCGCGCCAGCCTCGCCAACGTCGAGATCCTGCGCGGCGACCTGCTCCTCGCCGAGCGGATGCACCTCGAGGTGCTGGAGGCGCTCGAGGGCCAGCCGTTCCAATGGTTGCGGACGATCTCGTGGACCGGACTGGCGATGATCGAGCGGCGGCGTGGCGACGCCGCTGCCGCACAGCGCTGGCTCGATGAGGCGTGGGAGCTGCGGCGGACGCAGAAGGTGCCGCACATGCAGGCACTCGTACTGGTCGCCCAGGGCTTCACCGCCGACATGCGCGGCGACGGCGCGACTGCGCTGGCCCTGCAGCTGCGGGGCCTCGATATCAGCCTCGAGATCGACAACCCGCGCGGCGTGGCGTACTCGTTGGAGGGCGTCGCCGGTGCGCTCGCCGCGCTCGACGGGGCACAGGTCGCCGATCTCGGGGCGCAGTTGCTCGGTCGGGCCGACGCGATCCGACGCCGCAGTGGCGGCCCGATGCCGGCCGCCGAGCGGTTCGACGTCGATCGTGCCGAGGCGCGCCTGCGGGGGCGGCTCGGGCCGGCGGCATTCGAGCGCGCCGTCGCGGCCGGCGCCGACGCGTCCAACGACGAGCTGATCGCCGCGGTGGGCGCGGCGACCGGCGGCCGCTGAACCAGCACGCCTGCCGGGTCGCCGGCGTGTCCGACCCGCTCGTCGGCGGGTCAGCGGCGGGTCAGCGATCGACGGGTCGAGGTCAGCGGGTCGTCAGCGCCGTCGCGCACCGTGGTCATCGCCCGTCGACCCGGGCTGCACGACCCACGGAGGATTGCCATGTCGAAGTACCTGTATCGATTCGGAAGGGCCGCCGCGGCGCGGCCATGGAGGGTGATCGGCGCCTGGTTGATCGTCGCCCTCGCCGTCTTCGCGCTCAACGGTGCGATCGGCGGACCGACCCGTGACGACTTCCGCGTCCCCGGAACGGAGGCCCAGCGCGGCATCGACCTGCTCGACGAGCGCTTCCCGAGCGAGGGTGGCGCGTCCGGGCGGGTCGTGTTCGCCGACCCGGACGGGGACATCACCGACGATGCCGCCCGGGCGACGGTCGAGGCCACGCTCGCCGAGTTGGCCGCCGGTCCCAACGTCGTCGCCGTGTCGGATCCGTTCGACCCGTCGAACGCCGCGGTGAGCCCGGACGGCGACGTGGCCCTGGCGACGATCCGCTACCGGATCGACCCCCCGGGCGAGGAGGAGGGGCTCGCCGCGCTCGAGGCGGTCGACGACGCCCGCCAGGCCGGGCTCGAGGCCGAGCTGTCGCGCAGCGTGGTCCAGGGCGTCGAGGAGGTCGAGGGGTCGGAGGCGATCGGCCTGGGCGTCGCCCTGCTGGTGCTGCTCGTCGCCTTCGGCTCGGTGATCGCCGCCGGCATCCCCATCGCCTCGGCCGTGTTCGGGATCATGATCGGGCTCGGGTTGATCGGTGTCGCCGCCGGCTTCGCGGACGTCCCCTCGATCTCGCCGATGCTGGCGACGATGATCGGCATCGGCGTCGGCATCGACTACGCGCTGTTCGTGGTCACCCGCCATCGCGGGTTCCTGCACAGGGGGATCGACCCGGTCGAGGCGGCGGCGCTGGCCAACGCCACCTCCGGCACGGCGGTGCTGTTCGCCGGGACGACGGTGGTCGTCGCCATCGCCGGGCTGTGGATCGCCGGGATCCCCTCGGTGGCGGCGATGGGGTTCACCTCCGCCATCGCCGTGGCGGTCGCCATGGTCGCCGCCGTCACACTGCTGCCCGCCCTGCTCGGGCTCGCCGGTCATCGCATCGATCGCTGGAAGATCGGGCGCCGGGCGCACGCCGAGCTGACCGAGTCCGGGGCGACGGTCTCGGGTCGGTCGGCCGACCACGTCGGACGGCACCCCTGGCGCTACGCCATCGGTAGCTTCGTCGTGCTGGCGGCGTTGTCGGCGCCGGTGCTGGCGATGCGCACCGGGATGGCCGATGACGGAAACGGCGCCGGCTCCACCACCTACCGCCGGGCCTACGACCTGGTGGCCGACGGCTTCGGCCCAGGCTTCAACGGCCCGCTCACGGTGGTGCTCGACGGAACGGTCGAAGGCGGCACGGCGAGCGTCGTCGACCCCGACGTGACGGCGCGGGTCGCCGATGCGGTCGCCGCCACGCCCAACGTGGCGGCGGTGGCGCCCCCGGTCGTCAACGACGCCGGCGACACCGTGGTGCTGACCGTCGTTCCGGTCACCGCTCCCCAGGACGAGGCGACCGCTCGGCTGGTGGCCGACCTGCGCGACGACGTGCTGCCCGCCGCCGTCGGTGCGGCTCCCGTCGACGCCGTCGTCACCGGGCAGACGGCCGGCTACATCGACATCAGCGAACGGCTCGGCTCGCGCCTGCCGCTGTTCATCCTCGCCGTGGTCGGCGTCAGCTTCCTGCTGCTGATGGTCGTGTTCCGCTCGGTGCTGGTGCCGTTCAAGGCGGCGGTGATGAACCTGCTGTCGATCGGTGCGGCCTACGGGGTGGTCGTCGCCGTGTTCCAGTGGGGGTGGGGGGCGAGCCTGATCGGCGTGCACCAGACGGTGCCGATCACCCCCTTCCTGCCGATGATCATGTTCGCCATCCTGTTCGGCCTGTCGATGGACTACGAGGTGTTCCTCCTCTCCCGTGTCCGGGAGGAGTGGGTGCGCACCGGCGACAGCCACCGCAGCGTGGTCGACGGGCTCGCCGCCACGGCGCGGGTCATCACGTCGGCGGCGCTCATCATGATCAGCGTCTTCGCCGCCTTCCTGCTGGCGTCCGACGTCGAGATCAAGATGTTCGCCGTCGGTCTGTCGGCGGCCATCGCCATCGACGCATCGATCGTGCGGATGGTCTTCGTCCCCTCCTCGATGGCGCTGATGGGCGACGCCAACTGGTGGCTGCCCAGGTGGCTCGACCGGGTGCTCCCACGGATCGACGTGGAGGGCGCGGCGGTGGTCGAGGCGATCGAGGTCGCCGTCCCCGACGACATCTCCGAGATCGAGCCCGAGCGGGAGCTCGTCGCCCGCTGACCCTCGTCGTCTCCGAGCGCCACCGGTCCGTCCGGTCCGGCCTCGACCTCCGTGAGGTCGGGCCGGACGTGGCGCGTCCGGGGTCGTCCCGGTGGGCTCCTACGAATCCCCGTTCATCGAGGTGGTTCTCCCTCGGCGGCCGGAACCGCCTGGGTCGCCTCGTGCTCGGTCTCCATGACCGTCCGCAGGCCGAGTCCGTTGACGACGCGGTTGATGTAGTTGTAGTACGCGATCATGTTGTTGATGTCGAGCAGGTCGAGGTCGGACAGCCCGTGAGCCCGCAGCCTCGTCAGGTCGTCTTCGCTCATCTCGGTCGGCCGCGTGGTGAGCTTGGCGGCATGTGCGCAGACGGCGTCGAGCCGGGCGTGGCCGGTGGCCGGCGAGCTGGGGTTCGACTCGACGGCGGTGAGCGTTCCCTCGTCGACGCCGAGCGAGCGCAGCTTGAGCCGCAGTCCCGAGGCGCAGTGGGCCGTTCCGTTGAGCAGCGAGGTGACGTACGCCGCCATCTGCCGCTCGATGTCGGGCACGTCCGATGGACAACCCTCGACGGCGCGGTAGAGGCGCAACCGCTCCTCGACGATCGCCGGATAGAGGCTGCCGAGCATCGTGAACTCGGCCGGCTCGCCCAGCTTCGACGCCTGCCAGTCGTACGCCGCCTTGAGGTCGCCGGTGGCGTCGGTCCAGTCGACGGTCTCGATCCAAGCCATGCCGGTCACGTTAGGGCATCGTCGGCGATCGGCGCTGGGCGATGACGACCGGTCCGGCGCCGCTGCGGACGGGGATCTGGTTCTTCCCCGAACAGCCGGCGGGGGTGCTCGTCGACGCCGTCGGCCACGCCGAGCTCGCCGGTCTCGACGAGGTGTGGATCGGCGACGAGGGCCCGGCGCGCGATCCGTTCGGCGTGCTCGCCGCCGCCGCCACCACCACGAGCCGGGTTCGCCTCGGCGTCGGCGTGACCAACCCGTACCTGCGGCACCCGGGCGCGCTGGCGACGACGATGCTCACCGTCCACGAGCTGAGCGGCGGCCGGGCGATCCTCGGCATCGGTGCCGGCGGCCAGATCTCCCTGGCGCCCTACGGCATCCGTGCCGAGCACCCGCTGGCGGCGGTGCGCGAGACGGTGCGCGTCGTCCGGGCGGTGGCCGAGCGGGAGCACACCGACGGCTACGAGCCGCCCGACATCGCCGTCACCGCCGCCCACGCCGGGCACGACCTCCCGATCTACATCGGGGCCCGCGGGGAGCGCCTCAACCGCCTCGCCTCGGAGGTCGCCGACGGGTCGTTCGTCGCCGGGCTCCCTCCGTTCCGCTACGCCGAGGTCGTCGGCTGGTCGCGCGCGGTGCGCGCCGTCGAGGTCGCGCTCTACCCGAGCGTGGCCTTCACCGACGATGCCGTCGAGCACCACCGCCCCGAACTGATCTGGGCGTTGCTCGAGAGCCCCGACGAGCTGCGCGATCGGCACGGTCTCGAGCTCGGCCCGCTGCAGGCCGCGGCCACCGCGCTGCGCGGTGGCGATCCCGGTCCGGCGAGGCGCCTCGTCACCGACGAGGTGGTCGCCGACGTGCTCCTCGTCGGCGCCCCGGAGGAGGTCGGCGAGCGGCTCGCCGAGCTCGTGGCCGAGCACGCCCCGACGTCGATCGGTCTGGCGCTGTTGCAGCGCGACCTCGATGCCGGCATCGACGCCGCGGCGTCGGCGTTCGAGGCGATGCGCGCCGTGCTCGATCACGGCCCGGTCGGTGAACCGACGTGAACGTCGGCGTGATCGGCCATGTGATGAACCCGTCACGGGCCGACGCGGTGGCCATGGCGTGTGCCGCCGAGGAGGCGGGTGCCGCCTGGATCGGGCTGGCCGACGCCTTCTGGTGGCGCGACGTCTGGATGCAGCTGGCGGCGGTCGCCGACGCGACGACGACGATCGCCATCGGGCCGGCGATGACCAACCCGTTCCTCCGCCATCCGTTCCACACCACCTCCGCCCTGGCCACGCTGCAGGAGCTGGCGCCGGGCCGGGTGTTCTGCGGGATCGCCGCCGGCGGCTCGGAGGTGGCCCACGCCGCGGGCGTGTCCCGGGCCGACGCGCCCGAGCGGGTCGCCGCCCTGATCGAACTGCTGCGATCGGTGGCGCAGGGCGACGCGCTCGACCCGCCCAGCGATCGCCATCTCGACCTGCCGTTGGCGCCGGTGCCGACGCTCGTCGCCGGTCGGGGCGACCGGATGTTGCGTGCCGCCGGCGCCCACGCCGACCGGGTGCTGCTGTGGTGCGTGCCCGACAGCGACCTCGATCGCACGGCCGGGCTCGTCGCCGATGGCGCGGCCGCCGCCGGTCGCGCCCCCGAGATCGTCTGGGCCCCACTCGTCGCACACGACGACGCGACCCGCCGATCGATGTTGAACGCGGCCGTGTACGCCGCGATCAACACCGCGCCCGCCGTGCGGCAGTCGTGGGGCATGCCGCCCGACCGCGTCGTCGCCATCCGGGCGGCCCTGGTGGCCGGCGGCACCACCGCGGCGATCGAGCTCGTCCCCGGCGCCGCCCTCGACGACCTCGTGGTCGCCGATCCGGCACCGGCGGCGGTGGCCGGGCGCGCCCGCCAGATCGGCGCGTCCTCGATCGCCGTCCCCTGCTACGACCCGGACAGCCTGGCGCATCAGGTCGAGTGGGCCGGGCGCGTCGTCGACGAGCTCGGCTAGGGATGGCGCGCCGCTCAGCGCACGACGGCCACCGGGACGTGGGAGTGGGCGGCCACCTCGGCGCTCGTCGAGCCGAGGAGGAGCCCGGTGAACCCACCACGGCCACGCGAGCCGACGACGACCAGGTCGGCGTCGCGCGAGGCCTCGATCAGCGCCCGGCTGCCGATGTCCTGCACCACGTGGCGGCTCACACACACGCCGTCCGGCGGTGGCCCGGCGGCCTCGACGACCTTGTCGACCACCGCCTGCGCCGCGGACTCCAGCTCGGTGACGTGCTGCGGCATGCTGCCGAAGAGGTCCCACGCGAGGGGCTGCAGCGACCACCCGTGGATCGCCGTGACGTGCTCGGCACCGGACAGCTCGTAGGCCCAGCGCAGGGCGCGCACCGACCGGCTGTCGACGACCGGGGCGTCGTCCGGACCGACGTCACGATCGTCGACGCCCACGACGATGCGGCGCGGCAGCGCCGTGCGGTCGCCATGGACCACCACGACTGGTCGATCGGCGTGGTGCAGCACGTAGTTGGCCGTCGAGCCCAGCATCATCGCCATCCGGCTCTCGCCGCGATGGCCGACCACGATCAGGTCGGCATCCGACGCCTCGGCGAGGATGCACGGTCCCGGGCGACCCTCGCTGAGCATGGGATGGATGCGTTCGTCGTGGTTGGGCGCGAGCAGCCGGTCGAGCGAGTCCGCCGCCACCCGTTCGAGGTCGTCGGTGCGCAGCGGCTCGACCGGTGTCAGGTAGGGGGACTGGCCGAGGTGCGGTGGCGCCCACGCGTGCACGGCGACGAGCAGGTCTCCCGGCCCGGCGTAGCGACGAGCCCAGGCGAGGGCCTCGGCCGCCTCCACGCTCGAGTCCACCCCGACGACGATCTTCTGCCGACGCTCTGTCATCACGACCTCCTCGAGCCGTCTTCGGCTGCGCCTCGATCGTGCGCGGCCGGCGTCCCGGCCGGGAAGGGGACAATGACCTTGACCCCCAGGCCATCGCGCGCGGCACGATCCGTCACCGGCGCCGTCACCGGCGCCGTCACCGGCACCTTCCCCGGCACCGGCACGGCATGACCTTCGGCCCTCGGCGCGAGCGCGGGGCGGGCGTACGTTCGGTGGTGTGGGTCGTTCCCGCACGGATCTCGAACCGCTCGTCGGCGAAGGGGTGCGGCGCACACGCCGGGGGTGGGCACGGGCGACGCACGGCGGGCGCGGTCAGGGCAGGAAGCGGAGGTATCCGAGCTCGTACTGCCAGCGGGCGGCGCATCCCAGGCAGCGGAAGGCGACGCCGTCGTCGGTGCGCTCGACGTGGAACCGGTGTCCATGGCAGCGCGGACAGGTGTCGAACGGGGTGGCCCGCTCGACCTCGAAGGCGGGCGATCCGGTCGACGCGGTGGCGGCCATGTGCCCATCGTCGGGCCGGACGCGCCGCGGCGACAGTGCTGAAGGTCACATGATCGGCGCCACGAGGGATCGGCCGCGGAGGCGCCATGGCTGACGGCGCGGCCTCGCCATGGGACGTCGGCGAAGGCGCCGGCCGGCATCTCGACTCGGTCAGCCTCGTCGACGGGACGACCTTCGCCGTCTCGGCGACGTCGGGAGCGATCGGCGCAGCAGCGGTGCACGGCCTGTACCTGTTCGACACGCGCGCCCTGTCGCGATGGTGCCTCGACGTGCGCGGGTGGCACGTCGAGCCGCTGTCCTACGTCCCGGGTGGACCGTTCGGCGGGACCTTCGTCGCCCGCGCCGACCACGGTCGTGGACCCGACGCGCCGGTGACGCTCATCCAGCGGCGCTTCGTCGGCCGGGGGATGCGCGAGGACATCGAGGTCCGCAACCACGGTGGACCGCAACGGCTGACCCTCGAGCTGTCGATGGCCACCGACCTCGCCGGCCTGTTCGAGGTCAAGGCGGGCCACCGGACCACCGAGCGGGTGATCGAGACGACCGGCGATGCGAGCGGTCTGCGGATGCGCGCCTCCGACGGGGTGGCGTGCGTGCTGGAGGCGGTGACGGTCGTGTCGTCCGAGCCGCCCGACGACGTCGACGACGAGGCCGGCAAGTTCGTCTGGCACCTGACGCTCGCCGCCGGAGGGTCGTGGTCGACGTGCGTGCAGGTCAGCGTGGCGGCGGGCGGGCGCGAGATCGCGCCGAGCCACCGGTGCGGCGACCCGGTGGAAGAGGCGATCCCGGTCGGTCGGCTGCAGCGGTGGCGAGCCGCGACGCCGGACGTTCGTTCGGGCGATCCCGTGCTCGACCG
>Ga0075305_1000231_pt1 | contig 10463 bp, 8 predicted proteins | sample Joice_CattailNLB_2_FD_120071 | JGI IMG/M metagenome (GOLD analysis project Ga0075305, IMG submission 120071) | Natural and restored wetland microbial communities from the San Francisco Bay, California, USA, that impact long-term carbon... | ecosystem: Environmental > Terrestrial > Soil > Wetlands...
GGGATCGCCGAGTAGGTCCGCAGGTAGTTCAGGCTGCTGTCGTCGCCCACCATCGGCTCGGTCATCTCCGATGGGAAGTAGCCGGGGCAGAGCGCGTTCACCCGCACGCCCTTGCGGCCGAACTGCAACGCGAGCTCGCGGGTCATGTTCACGACAGCGCCTTTGCTCGCGCAGTAGTTGGCCTGTTTGATGGGTGCGGATACGACGTGACCGAGCATCGACGCGACGTTGATGATCGAACCGGTCCCGCGCTCGATCATCCCCGGCGCGCACAGCTTGGAGAGATGCCAGATGGCGGTGACGTTGATCTCCATCGCCGAGCGGAACCGTTCGAGGCTCTCGTCCTCGATCGCCATCGTCGCGCCGATGCCGGCATTGTTGATCAGCACGTCGACGGCGCCGAACCGCTCGGTCGCCTCGGCGACGAGGCGCTCGCGATCGTCGGCCTCCTCGAGGTCGGCGCGGATCGCCACCGCACCGGGCAGCTCCTCGGCGAGCCGGTCGAGCCGGTCGAGGCGACGGGCCGCCAACACGACGTCGGCGCCGACCGCGTGGACGACGCGGGCGAACCGTTCGCCGAGCCCGGAGGACGCGCCGGTGACCAGCGCGACCTTCCCGTCGAGTCGGAACAGGTCGAGGGGCGCGAGGGCGGCGGACATGACGCCGACTCTACGGTCGGCGTGTCCGACGGACGCGCGATCGCGTGTCGATCACTGCGGTCGCGTGAAGTTTCGACGAAGGAACTGATCGACCCGGGGCACCGTACCGATGCAGGGTGTATGCAGGTCGAAATGGGACTCAGCCGCCGCACCTGGACCGCCGCCGTCAGGCTCGCTCTGGTCATCTCGACGGTGGCCGCGCTGGCCGCCGTGCTCGTCAGTTCGTTCGGTCACGTCCCGCACGCGGCCATCGTCCTGCCGGTCATCCTCGTCGCCTTCGTGGCGAGTTGGGTGCAGACCACGCGACTCCAGCAGGAGCAGGAGCAGCTGCGCACCGAGACCGTGGCGGTGCGCACCGCAGCCCGCGCCGTCCCCATCGGCTGACCGCTCGAGCGGCGCGTCTCGCGCCGCGCTCGCCTGCGACGCACGCATCGGGCTCGCGACGTGCCAGCATCGAGCCATGAAAGTTCGCATCGGCTACGGCCTCGGCACGCGGACGCACCTCAACGACGGCTCGTTCGGTGCCGTCGTCGATGCCCTCGAGCGCCTCGACTTCGACTCGCTGTGGCTGTCCGAGCGGATCGGTGGTGAGGCCCCCGACCCCGTCGTGGCGATGGCCTACGCTGCCGGCCGGACGGCGACGTTGAAGTTCGGGATGTCGGTGCTCGTGCTGCCGGGACGCAATCCCGTGGTGCTGGCCAAGGAGTTGGCCACGCTGGCGACGATGTCGGGTGGGCGGTTGCTGCCGGCGTTCGGGCTCGGGGCGGTCGACCCGGTCGAGCAGCAGGCCTTCGGGGTGCAGCGCGCCGAGCGCGCCCCGTTGTTCGACGAGATGCTCACGGTGATGCGCAAGTGCTGGACCGGGGAGCCGTTCGACCACGACGGTGATCGATACCACTACGAGGGTGTGCGCGTCCTGCCGCGCCCGGCGCGGATGGACGTGTGGCTCGGCGGGTACGCGCCGTCCGAGCTGCGCCGGGTGGGCCGGCTGGGCGACGGATGGCTCCCGTCGTTCGTGCTGCCCGAGGACGCCGCCGCCGGTCGCGTCGAGATCGAGCGGGTGTGTCGCCAACACGATCGCGAGATCGAAGATGACCACTACGGGGTGCTGATCCCCTACGCCTTCGGCCCGATCCCCGACGTGCTGCTGGCCCGGCTCGCCAAGCGCCGGCCCGACATCGACGACATCACGCGACTGATCCCCACGTCGTGGGAACAGCTGACCCGCCTGATCGGCGAGTTCGTCGACGTCGGAACGTCGAAGTTCGTCGTGCTCCCCGTCGACGAGCCCGGATCGGCCGAGCGCTGGGAAGCCCACCTCTCCGAAGCGGCCGACGCGCTGCTGCCGCTCGAGGTCGGCTGAGTCGTGACCGAGGCGCTGTTCGAACCTGGCGGCGACGCGCGCTGGACGCCGACCGAGCTGTCCCGCGGGCCGTGGGACCCGCGGCACTGCCACGGCGGACCGGTCGGCGCGCTGCTGGCCCGTGCCGTCGAGCGGTTCGACGACGAGCCCGGTTGGCACATCGCCCGGCTCACCATCGAGCTGATGCGACCGGTGGCGGTCGGCGTGCCCCTCGAGGTCCGCACCGAGCTCGAACGTCCGGGTCGAAAGGTGTCGCTGGTCGGGGTCGCGCTGTGGGCGGACGGCGCGGAGGTGGCGCGGATGCGGGCGCTGCGCATCGGCTCCGGCGCGGCGCTGCTGCCCGACTCCACCGTGCACGTCGACGATCCGCCGCCGGCTGACCCGGAGACCTCGCCGACGTCACCGCCCGAGTGGCGCGCCGGGTGGGTGGCCAGCACCGGCCCGGCCTTCCACTCGCACGCCGTCGAGCACCGCTACGTGACGGGCAACGTCGACATCCCCGGTCCGGCCGAGCTGTGGGTCCGCTTGACGACCGACGTCGTGCCCGGGGAGCAGCCGAGCGGTCTGCAGCGGGTGGTCGTGGCCGCCGACTTCGGCAACGGCGTGAGTGCGGGCATCGCCGACGACGGCTACAGCTTCATCAACCCCGACCTGACGATCCACCTCGCCCGCCCCTCGGTCGGCGAGTGGGTCGGCATGCGCAGCGCCACCTACTACGGCGAGCCCGACTTCGCCGGCTCCGGCTTCGCCGAATCCGCGCTGTACGACGTCGAGGGCCGAACCGGGCGCAGCGTGCAGAGCCTCCTCGTCGCCCGCCGCGACTGACGCTCGGCGCGCCGTCCTCGGCGTCCTGCCGGCGAGATCGCGACCGCGGGTCAGGGCGCCTGGAGCACACCGCCCGCCAGCGACCGCAGGGTCCCCCGCTCGAACGTCGATGCCGGGTACTTGACGATCCGGTAGGTCGCGCCGGAGGGTCGCAACGAGATCGCCAGCAGCCGGTTGCCGGCGGCGTCGAGCTCCTCGATGATCGGGTCGAGCGGTGTGCCCCAGTCGATCAGCACCGCCCCGTCGGTGCCCACGCGGACGCTGCCCAGGGCGGCGCTCTGCATCCCCGCCGGGTGCCGGCGCTCCCAGAGCATCGTCGCCGTCCCGTTCACCGCGTCGATGGCGTAGGCGACCGCCCGGGCCGGTCCGGCCCCCGCCCCGGTGCGGTTGTCGAACATGGTCAGCACGCCGTTGCGCAGGCGGGCGTCGTGGGGGCGGCGCGGACCGCCGAGGGGGTCACCGACGATGGTCAGCGCCCGTGCCCCCGGATCGGTCGACGCCACCGCACCGAGCGTCCACACCACGTCACCGGTCGAGCGGCTCACCCGGAAGACGGTGTCGAGGTGCCGGCCCGACACGATGTAGTCCGGCGCGGCCGGATTGCCGTCGTCGGCGAGGTCGATCGAGTTGATGTGCACGATGTCGACCTCGCCGCCGTTCGGTTCGCCGGGGTACCGCCCGAACCGCTGGGGAAACTTCGACGAGTCGTCGGCGAAGTGGTCGGCGCTGTTCCACGCCCCGATCACGGCGCCGGCGGCGTTCGTCTCGACGATCGCACCGTCGACGACCGAGTCGTCGGCGAAGAAGCCGGCTCCGAGCCCGGTGAGGTCGACGTTGCGGCGCAGCGGATAGCTGACGAAGGCGCCGCCGCCGTTCGGCAGGTGCAGGTAGTCGTGATGATCGACGGGCAGCGACGGATCGTTCGTGCGCAGGTCGGCGACGAGGTTCCCGGAAAGGGTGTGGACGCGGCGCGAGAGATCGTCGGTGTCGGCACCGAAGAACTGGCCGATCGATCCCAGCGAGATGTTGCCGTCCGGGGTGAGCTTGGCATCGATCAGGACGCGGTCGTTGCGCTTGTACCACACCGGTGCCCCGCGCTGGTCGAAGATCACGGTGAACTGTCCGAGCGTGGGATCGCTGCTGCCCTGCCCGAACGTCGTCAGGTACCACCCCCCCGACGGCGCCCCGGGTCGATCGACGGCGAGATCGGGGAAGTCGGCCGGGAGACAGCGGAAGGAGTAGGTGGACGCGCTCGACCCGCGCGTCAACCGCACCGTCGTCAGCCGATCCGTCGTGGTGACGACGCGGTGCGTCGCCCGCGGGGCGACGGCGGCGCCGTTGATGCGCACCGACGTCAGCGGGAGCGCGTCGATCGTCAGGTCGAGCGCGTTCTGCCCCGCCGCGCAGCGGATGGCGTAGTCGGGCCCCGGCGGGGTGAAGGCCGGCCAGACGCTCACCGAGCCGAACGACAGCCGCTCGGCGAGCGAGCCCGCGGGTGCTCCCATGACCCCGAACAGGTCGACCACCACATCGGTCGCGACGTGCGCGTAGATGCACACCTCCCGCGTCGCCGACAGCTCGACCGGCACGAGGTTGGAGGCGTTCTCCCCGGCGGCGAAGTTGAGCGACGACGACGTCGGCTCGGCCGAGGTGCAGGGGTACACGCGCAGGTAGCCGCGGGCGGAGGGATCGACGGCGATCACGTTGAGCAGCACGGCGACAGCGCGGTTGCGCAGCGGGTTCCGGGCGACGGGATCGAAGCGGCGGATCTGACCGGCGGCGAAGCGCACCTTCGGGCCGCCCGTTCCGTCGCGCGTGTCGACCAGCCGCGTACCCGGTTGCGGGGTCAGCGTCGCCGCCGGTCCGAACGACGGCGCCGGCGCGTAGTAGCCGACGACGTCGACGATGAAGTGGACGTCCCGATTGCCCCGGACGCAGAGCTTGCCCCTGGCGGCCCCGGACGAGCCGAGGCCGACGACCGCGGCGACGGCACGCGTCTCGCCGGCCAGGAAGTTGAGGTTCGAGGCGAGCGGGGCCTCCTGACCGCACGGGTAGGCGAGCAGCCAACCCGCGCCCGCGGCGTCGGTCGCCGTGAGGTTGACGACGGCGGCGGTGGCACCGGCCGGGATCGGCCCGCCGGTCACCTGGACGTCGCGGATGTCGCCGGCCGGGAGGCGCTGGGGCGGCGCCAGCTCCCGCGTGTCGTAGACCCGCCGCGGGTCGATCGAGGTGAAGCGGTCCGGGCCCGGACCCCACCACCCCGCCAGGTCGACCACGAGGTGCGCGGGCTGGTTGCTGAAGATGCACACCCGGCGGGCGCTGTCGAGCATCGCCACCGAGAGGTTCGGGGTGGCGACCCCCGCCCGTGAGTTGAGGTTGGAGGTGGCGGGGCGACCGGCGGCGCACGGGTACACGGTGAAGAAGCCGTTGCGCTCGGCGACGGCGGTCAGCGACAGGGCCACCGCCGTGGCAGCCGCCGGCGCCGGCGATCCGGCCATGTCGATCCGCAACGTGCAGCCCTTGCCGAGCGCCGCCGTCACGCCGCCGGTGCCGTCGCGGGTGTCGACGAGGCGCCGCGGGTTGATCGCCGTGTAGCTCTCGAGGGAGTCGGTGGGCGTGGCCTCGGTCGCCGCCCGGTCGCCGCAGAACACAGTGGCCGTCGCCGCCGCCTCGGCGGGGGCGTGCTCGGTCGAGATCGCCACCGGCAGCGCGACCGCGGCGACGAGGGCCCCGGCGAGCGCGGGGCGCGCGACATGGATCGGGCGGCGGAACCTCATCGCGCGGCAACGTAGCCGCGCCCGTCGCCGCGGTGGCGGCGACCCGGGGACGGGGCGCGCGGAGCGGCCGCCCATGGTGCCGGTCGGCGGCGTGCGGTGGCGCCGTCAGCGAACGGTCCGCCATCGGATGGCTATCGGCGCTTCTGGATGTTCGCCCACTCGTCGCGCAGGCCGACCGTGCGGTGGAACAGTCCCTGCTCGCGGGGATCGGCGGCGAAGTACCCGAGTCGCTCGAACTGCACGACCTGCCCCGGCGCGACGTCGGCCAACGACGGCTCGAGCCGGCAGTGCTCGAGGAGCTCGACCGAGCTCGGATCGAGGTCGTCGAACACGTCGCCGGTCGCCTCGCCCGGCACCTCGGTGGCGAACAGCCGGTCGTAGAGGGCGACGGTGGCGTCGACGGCGTGGGCCGCCGAGACCCAGTGCATCGTCGACTTGACCTTGCGGCCGTCGGGCGCGTTGCCCCCGGCGGTCGCCGGGTCGTACGTGACGTGCACCTCGGTCACCCGGCCCTCGCCGTCGGTCACGTGGTCGTGGGCGGTGACGAAGTAGGCGCCGCGCAGACGCACCTCCCGACCGGGGCTCAGCCGGTAGTACTTGGGCGCAGGGTCGACCATGAAGTCGTCCTGCTCGATGTAGAGCACGCCGGAGAACGGGGCGAGGCGGGTGCCGTCGCCCGGGTTCTCGGGATTGTTGACCAGCTCGACCTGCTCGACGACGGGCCGGCCGGCCTCGTCGGACGGCCAGTTGGTGATGACGACCTTGAGCGGGCGCAGCACGGCCATCCGCCGCTGGGCGACGCGGTTGAGCTCGGTGCGCACGAACGACTCGAGCAGCTCGATCTCGTTGCGGCTGTTCGTCCGCGCCACCCCGATGAAGTCGCAGAACTCGCGGATCGCCGAAGCCGGGTAGCCCCGCCGGCGCAGCCCGCGCAGCGTCGGCATCCGGGGATCGTCCCACCCGTCGACCGTCCCGTCTTCGACGAGCTGCATCAGCTTGCGCTTCGACGTGATGGTGTGGGTCAGCTCGAGCCGGGCGAACTCGATCTGCCGGGGCTGATCGTGGGGCAGGGGGAGGTGGTCGAGGAACCAGTCGTACAGCGCCCGGTGCGAGTCGAACTCGAGGCTGCACAGCGAGTGCGTCACCCCCTCGATGGCATCGCTCTGGCCGTGCGCCCAGTCGTAGGTGGGGTAGACCTTCCACCGCTCGCCGGTGCGGTGATGGGGGGCGTGGAGGATGCGGTACATCACCGGATCGCGCATCTGCATGTTCTCGTGCTGCATGTCGATGCGCGCCCGCAGCACCTTCGACCCATCGGGGAACTCGCCGTCGCGCATCCGCCGGAACAGATCGAGGCTCTCCTCGGCCGGACGGTCGCGGTAGGGGCTCTCGACGCCCGGTCTGCCGTACCCGCCCCGCTGGGCGGAGATGGTCGCGCCGTCCTGTTCGTCGACGTACGCATCGCCCTGCGCGATCAGCAGCTCGGCCCAGTCGTAGAGCTGCTGGAAGTAGTCGCTGGCGTAGAGCGGCTCGCCGTCGAGCGGATAGCCGAGCCACGCCAGGTCGTCGACGATGGCGTCGACGAAGCTCGCTTCCTCGGTCGTCGGGTTGGTGTCGTCGAAGCGCAGGTTGCACACGCCACCGAACTCGGCGGCGATCCCGTAGTCGACCGTGATCGCCTTGGCGTGGCCGATGTGCAGGTAGCCGTTGGGCTCGGGCGGGAAGCGGGTCTGGACCCGGCCCCCGAACGTGCCCGCCTCGTTGTCGGCGATCACCGCGTCGCGGACGATGTTCGCTGCTGATCGCTCGTCTCGCTCGGCCATGCGGGGACCAGTATGGACGCCGGGGCGCGTCTTCGGACCGTCCGTTCCGCTCGGTGCGGATCCGGCTGGTCGTCACCCGGAGCGCGGGCAGGTCGGCCGCTACGGTGTCGCCGATGACCGAGCGTCCGACGCCGACCCACGACGCCGAGGGCGTGCTGGAGATGATCGGCCCCGGCACGCAGCTCGTCGTCCCGTTGGCCAACGGTGAACCGACGGCGCTGCTGGACGCCATCGAGGCGGCTGCCGCCGCCGGCGACCTCGACGGCGTGCGGGTCCACCAGATGCACGTGCTCCACGACCGCCCGTACCTGCGCGGCGACTACGGCGACGATCTGCGCCACGTGTCGTACTTCCTCTCGCACATCACCCGCCGGTACTTCGCCGACGGCTGCCTCGATCTCGTGCCCGGCCACTTCTCGGAGGTGTTCGTGCTGATGCGCTCGCGGGCGCCCGATCCGATCGTGCTGTGCGCCGCCTCCCCTCCCGACCGTCACGGCTACTTCTCGCTCGGGGTGTCCGCCGACTACGTCGCCAGCTTCATCGGCCGGGCGCGGTTCTTCCTCGAGGTGACCGAGGCGATGCCGCGCACGTTCGGCCGCAACCAGATCCACTGCTCCCAGGTCGCCGGCTGGTGCCGATCCGATCGCCGGTTGGTGCAGGTCCCGCCGACCGCGCCGGGCGACGAGGATCGCCGGATCGCCGAGTTCGTCGCCGAGCGCATCCCCGACGGCGCCACGATCCAGACGGGCATCGGCGCCATCCCGAACGCGATCATGGCGGCGCTGGTCGACCATTGCGACCTCGGGGTGCACACCGAGCTGCTCTCCGACGGGGTCGTTGACCTCATCGAGCGTGGGGTCGTCAACGGCGTGCGCAAGCAGATGAACCGCACCAAGACGGTGGGCACGTTCGCCCTGGGAACCGACCGCCTGCACGACTTCCTCCACGAGAACACGGCGATCGAGCTGCACTCGGTGCGCTACGTCAACGATCCCCGGCTGATCGCCCAGGAGCGCAGCTTCGTCTCCGTCAACGCCACGCTCTCGGTCGACTTCCTCGGGCAGTGTGCGTCGGAGACGATCGGCGGCGACTACTACTCGTCGTCGGGCGGCCAGAACGACTTCGCCCGCGGCGCGATGTACTCCGATGGCGGTCAGGGGTTCGTCGTGTTGCACTCCACGACCTCGGACGGGCGCTCGCGGATCGTGCCCCGGCTGGCCGCCGGCGACGTCGTCACGACACCGAAGAACACCGTCGACAAGGTCGTCACCGAGTGGGGCGTCGCCGAGCTGCGGGGCCGCACGATCCGGGAGCGGTCGGCCGCGCTGATCGAGGTCGCCCACCCCGACCACCGCGACGAGCTGCGCGCCGAGGCGGCGGCCATCGGGTACCTCTGCTGAACCCGAATTCAGCCGGCCCGACTTCAGCCGGCCCGACTTCAGTGTGAGCACAAACCGGGCGGCCGCCGGTTTCCGCTCACGCTGACGCCCGACCCCGATTCAGTGTGAGCACAAACCGGGCGGTCGCCGGTTTCCGCTCACGCTGACGGCAGGTGTCCGGCCCGGTCGGGGACCAGCCGCGCCGGGCACCCCGCGCTTGTAGACTGCCGTGGTGCCGATGCCAGGGGAACATCATCCGGCCTTCGAGGAGTACTGCGAGTGCATCTTCGAGCTCGACGAGGACGACGTCGAGGTCATCCAGGCCCGGATCGCCGAACGGCTCCAGGTGAGCCGACCGGCCGTCAGCGAGATGATGAAGCGGCTCGAGGCGGAGGGGCTGATCACCTCCGACGAGGGAATCGAGCTCTCCGAGCGCGGCCGCCAGCTCGCCGAGCGGGTGGTCCGTCGGCACCGGCTCGCCGAACGCTTCCTCACCGACATCCTCAAGCTGTCGTGGGCCGAGGCGCACCACGAAGCGGGCCGCTGGGAGCACGTCATCAGCGACTCGGTCGAGAAGGCGCTGACCGGGCTGCTCGGTGATCCGACGACCTGCCCGCACGGCAACCCGATCCCGGGCTCCGACTACGAGGCGCCCGACGCCGAGCCCCTCGCCGAGGTCGGTGTCGGCGGTGCGTTCACCGTTCGCCGCATCACCGAGGAGCTCGAGTTCGAGCCGGGCCTGCTCGAGTTCCTCGAGAGCTCGGCGATCCAGCCGGGCAACCGCGGGGTGGTCACCGCGTCGTCTCCCGACGGCACGGTGACCATCGAGATCGACGGCCGCCACATCGGCGTCGGCGCGTTCGCCAGCGAGCGCATCCTCGTCAGCGGCTGAACGACCGCCGCGCGAGCATCATCCCGATCCGCCTCGGCCGAACCCGAGCAGCCGATGCATGAGTCGGTCGAGGAGTGGAATCCGCTCGCCCCCACGCTCCTCGGCACGGCGCTCCTCGGCGATGCCCTCGGCGAGATGCTTGTCGCAGTAGAACTGGTAGGGAGGCCGTGGCTCGCCACAGATCAGGCACCGGTACTCCTGCTTGACAGGGTTCGGATTGCCCCCGTAGCCACCGAAGGTCACGAGTCGATCCTACGACTCGGGTCCACGGGCCGTCCCCGCTGCGGAGGACAGGGCGTTCAGACCGTCGGCGTCGGCCGCGGCGTCGGGTCGATGATGCGGACGCGGCCGGTGTCGTCGGCGTTGCAGCGGCGGACGATGTCGGCGGTCCCTCCCGGACCGTCACCGTCGCGCCCGTTCCAGACGGCCAGCACGTAGGGCCGACCGCCACCGATCTCGGTGGCCAGGGAGATCATCCGCGAGTTGTTGAGGGCGAAGACCCCCTCGCCGGCGGCGGCGTAGCCCTCCGGGGGCTGGAGGAGCTCGCTGTGCTCGAGCACGGCGTGCAAGCGGTCGACCCACGAATGGTCGCCGTCGAGCACGACCGAGCTGGCGATGAAGTCGTCGAGCGGCAGGGCGAGGCACACGACCACGGCCGCGTCGCGCTCGAGCGCGGCCTCGTCCACCGACGCACGGCCGCTGGCGGCGAAGATGCCGTGCTCGAACATGGGATCGAGGGGGACGA
>Ga0075305_1000234_pt1 | contig 10336 bp, 10 predicted proteins | sample Joice_CattailNLB_2_FD_120071 | JGI IMG/M metagenome (GOLD analysis project Ga0075305, IMG submission 120071) | Natural and restored wetland microbial communities from the San Francisco Bay, California, USA, that impact long-term carbon... | ecosystem: Environmental > Terrestrial > Soil >...
CATCAAGATGAAAGGCTATATTTCGGGGTTATGTATACAAAATACACCCTAGCAAAAAAGGTTAATCAATTATTTGATTAACCTTTCCTTAAAATCTGGCGGGAGCGACGAGACTTGAACTCGCGACCTCCGGCTTGACAGGCCGGCGTTCTAACCAACTGAACTACGCCCCCGATTATTGTTATGCCTACCTTCTGAAACATTGGGAGGGATACCCGATCTTGCAACCTTCCCGCCACCACTTTAAAGTGGTGGGCCGAATCCCGCTTCCGGCGGGATGACCTGCCCGGCATTTTCCCGCCACCACTTTAAAGTGGTGGGCGGAACAGGGCTTGAACCTGTGACCTACGGCTTGTAAGGCCGCCGCTCTCCCAGCTGAGCTACCCGCCCAAATCAATTCCTGGCCTGCGCCGCGGAAAAGAGCTTAGCTAACAATTTAAACCTATCTTGTCAAGGGCAATTTAATTGTACTTGAATATACAGCCGGCAACACATCTAAACCAGCCGTCGGGGTTCCTCTGAATTCTCAACCGTCATTTCAAAGGGGATGTCCACCTTCCGGAAAAGGGAATCGCCTTCATCCAGAATCAAGGCATGGGTCAGGACTTCGTCCATATGTTCCACCGAAACTATTTCTAACTGGTCGGTTATGGTCTTGGGGACATCCTTTAAATCCTTTTCGTTTTCTTTAGGAATTAGAATCTTTTTAATTCCGCCCCGGTGGGCAGCGATTATTTTTTCCTTCAGACCGCCGATGGGAAGTACCCGGCCCCGCAGGGTGATTTCACCGGTCATGGCCATATCGCGATGCACTTTTCGTTTGGTTAAAGCCGACACCAGGGAGGTGCACATTGTAATACCGGCGGAAGGCCCATCCTTTGGAATGGCTCCTTCCGGAATGTGGATATGGATGTCATATTTCTTGTAAAACTCATCTTCGATCATCAGGTTTTCTGCCCTGGACCGGACATAGCTGAGTGCGGCCTGGGCGGATTCCTGCATGACATCACCAAGTTTGCCCGTAACGGTGAGTTTGCCTTTACCGGGCATCATCAGAGTTTCGATAAACAGCAATTCACCTCCCACCTGAGTCCAGGCCAGCCCGGTCACCATGCCGATCTGATCTTTTTCCTCCACCTGTTCCTGGCGGAATCGAAAGGGCCCGAGGTGGGTAGGAATTGATTTTTCGCTGACCCTGAACTCGTTTCTGTCTTTTTCTTTCAAAACTTTACGGGCCAGTTTGCGGCAGACCGAAGAAATCTCCCTCTCAAGGTTTCGCACCCCGGCTTCACGGGTATAGCGCCGGATGAGGGTCAGGATGGAATTCCTGGAAAAGACGACATTTTTATCCTCCAGGCCGTTGTTTTTAATCTGTTTGGGAACCAAAAAGCCTTCGGCTATATTATATTTTTCATATTCGGTGTAGCCGGGCAGCCGAATTATCTCCATCCGGTCCTGCAGGGGCAGCGGGATATCGGGCAGCGTATTGGCGGTGGTAATAAAAAGGATGTCGGACAGATCATAATCCAGATCCAGATAATGGTCATTGAAGCTGAAGTTTTGTTCCGGATCCAGAACTTCCAATAGGGCGGCTGAGGGGTCCCCGCGGAAATCCATACTCATCTTATCGACCTCATCCAGGCAAAAAACCGGATTATTAACACCGGCCTTTTTCAGAGATTGGATAATCTTCCCCGGCATGGCACCGATGTATGTTCTGCGGTGCCCACGGATTTCAGCTTCATCCCGCACACCGCCTAGCGACAGGCGAACATATTCTCGCCCCGTGGCCCGCGCGATGGATTTGGCCAGGGACGTTTTCCCTACGCCGGGAGGTCCGACAAAGCAGAGAATCGGGCCACGAATCTTTTTGACCAGAATCTGAACCGCCAGATATTCCAATATTCTTTCTTTGGGTTTCTCCAGCCCGTAGTGGTCCTCGTCAAGAATCTTTTCAGCCTCATCGAGATCATCACGCACTTCAGAACTCTTCAACCAGGGCAGACTGATGATCCAGTCAATATAGTTTCTGACAACCGTTGCCTCGGCCGACATCGGTGTCATCATTTTTAATTTTTTCAACTCCTGCTCGACTTTTTCGGTGGCCTCCTTGGACATCTTCTTGTTTTTTATCTTGTCTTCAAGCTCCCTGATTTCGTCGGCAGCGTCATCTTCAGCACCCATTTCCTTTTTGATGGCACGCATCTGTTCATTCAGGTAATAATTTTTCTGGGTCTTCTCCATCTGTTCCTTGACCCTGGTTTTGATGCGCTGATCCATTCTAAATACTTCAATCTCCATCTTTATGAGACTCAGCAACAGAGCCATTCTTTCGGATAAATCGACTGTCTCCAGCAAGCGTTGCTTATCTTCGATTTTAAAAGCAAAATGAGCAGCCACCGTGTCGGCCATCTGGGCGGGATCGGAAATGGAGGCGACATTATTGATCAGTTCTTTTGAAATACTTTTATTTAGCTTGGCGTATTCTTCGAAACTCTCCTGGACGGAACGGGTCAACGCCTCTGCTTCAGCCTGCTGCAACCCCTGGCTTTCAATTTTTTCAAGCTCAACCTGAAAAAAATCCTGATTATCGATAAAGCCGACAATCCTGGCCCGGGTTTTACCTTCCACCAGGGCCTTGACCGTGCCGTCGGGGAGTCTTAATAGCTGCAACACCTTACCGATGGTTCCCACCTGGCTGATATCTTCCTCACCCGGATCATCGATACCGGCCTTGGTCTGGGTGGCCAGGAACACGTTCTTATCTTTGTTCATGGCATCGGAAAGCGCATTGACCGACATTTCGCGCCCTACGAAAAGGGGCGCCACCATATGGGGGAATACTACGATGTCCCTGAGGGGCAACAGCGGAAGCAATAACTTTGAATTGACAGATTCTTCGTCTTTGAAAAATTTCGGAATGTTTACCATAGTTAATTAATCTCAAATCCTTTTGGAAGTGGTCCCAAACCCCCATCTAATCCGCCTCCGACGGATATTTGGACGCGATCTGAGGCTTTGAAACCACCTCTATGCTTGTTTTTTGGTCTGCTCGTATAGCAATATAGGCTCTTCCTTGCGCAGCACTACATCTTCGCCGATCACACATTCTTTCACATTTTCAGATGAAGGCAGTTCATACATGATATCCAGCATGCAACTTTCCAAAATCGCGCGCAACCCTCGAGCACCGGATTTTCGTTTCTGGGCCTCTTTGGCGATGGCTGAAAGAGCGCTGTCGGTCAACCTGAGGTTGACTCCTTCCATTTCGAACAGCTTTTTAAACTGCCTGAGAAGCGCGTTTTTCGGCTCGGTCAGGATCCTGATCAAAGCGTCTTCATTTAATTCATCCAGAGTGGCAATCACCGGCAGGCGACCCAAAAATTCCGGGATCAGTCCGAATTTGATTAAATCCTCGGGCTGTACCAATTTCAAAATGTCGCCGATACTTCTTTCTTTCTCCTGAACGATTTTGGCGCTGAATCCCATTATTTTTGAACCGAGCCTTCTTTGGATAATTTTTTCAAGGCCGGTAAACGTTCCACCACAAATGAAAAGGATGTTCGAGGTGTCAACCTTAACAAAGTCCTGCTGGGGATGCTTACGGCCGCCTTTGGGCGGCACGCTGGCGGTGGTCCCTTCAATAATTTTCAATAATGCCTGCTGGACACCTTCACCGGATACGTCCCGGGTAATCGAGGGATTGTCCGTTTTGCTGGCGATTTTATCAATTTCGTCGATGTAAACAATTCCGCGCTTGGCCTTTTCTACGTCGTAGTCGGCATTTTGAAGCAAAGAAAGAATGATGTTCTCAACGTCTTCTCCGACGTAACCGGCCTCGGTCAAACTCGTGGCATCGGCAATGGTAAACGGCACATTTAAAAAGCGGGCCAGGGTTTGGGCCAGCAAGGTCTTACCGCAGCCGGTGGGGCCGATTAAGAGGATATTGCTCTTTTGAATTTCGACGTCACCCGTACTGATGGTTGGATCAAGGCGCTTGTAGTGGTTGTAAACCGCAACGGAAAGCACTTTCTTCGCGGCTTCCTGTTCAATGACGTAGCCATCCAGCTTACCTTTGATCTCCTTGGGAACCATGATCTGTTCGGAACCTTTGGAATCCTTTTCGCTCTCCTCTTCTATGATTTCACTGCAAAGCTGGATGCACTCATCACAAATATAAACCGCCGGACCGGCAATCAGTTTTCGGACCTCTGATTGATTTTTCCCGCAAAAGGAACAGAAGAGATTATCATTTTCGTCTTTTTTCTTTGGCATGTTAAGCCTCCGCCGCGTCTATTTTATCAAGGTCGTCTCGGGTCGAGATAACATGATCGATGATTCCGTACTTTTTGGCCTCCGCACCGGTCATAAAAAAATCGCGATCCGTATCTCCTTGTATCTGCTCTATTTTCTTGCCGGTATGATGAACCAGTATCTGGTTCAACGTATCTTTCATTCGCAGGATTTCCTTGGCCTGGATGGCGATATCGGAGGCCTGACCCTGGAAACCTCCCATGGGCTGGTGTATGAGAATCCGGGAATTCGGCAGCGAATACCGTTTGCCGGTAGTTCCGGCTGTCAGCAATATAGCGCCCATGCTGGCAGCCTGGCCGACGCAAACTGTGGTTATATCCGGCTTGATATACTGCATGGTGTCATAGACTGCCATACCCGCCGTAACCAGACCGCCAGGGGAATTAATGTAAAAATTGATATCCTTGTCAGGATCTTCGGACTCCAGAAACAGAAGTTGTGCAATCAAAAGATTGGCAACCTCATCGTTCATCGCGGTCCCGAGAAAAATAATCCTGTCTTTGAGCAGTCTGGAGTAAATGTCATAGGCCCGCTCGCCGCGACTGCTTTGCTCGATGACCATGGGTATAAGTGGCACAGAGTTTCTCCTTTTGCAGCGTAAGACCCTGGCAGAGGTCTCACATTTTGATGTTGTTTATTTAATACGGAGCAGCCATAACCGGACAATTGAATATTTAATATGGTCAATCATTCGAATCGGCCTGCTGGTTTTCCTTGTCGTCAGCTTCCACTTTTTGGGGGTCAACATCCTCAATCTTGCTATTCTCAAGGATAAGCTTGATCGCCTTTTTTTCAAGTAGGGTATGTTTAAAATACTCAAGCCTGTCCTTGTTTTGGTCGTAATGTTTTTTTATTTCCGCAACCGGCTGCTTGAAGTTTTCGGCCATCTCATTTAAGGCCTCTTCCAGCTCTTCATTTGAAACCTCAAGGCTTTTCTGATCGATTATTTTGCCGAGCAATAGATGACGTTTAACCTGATTAAAGGCTACGTCACGATATTTTTCAGCAATGGACTCCCGGGAAAGGCCCAACTCTTCCATGGTGATATTGCGATAAGAAAAAGAACGAATAGCCTCTTCGACAATGCCTTCCAGTTCCATATCGACCATTGCATCCGGCACTTCAAAATCAGATCTTGAAATCAACTCACTGAAGATTTGCTCGTGCAATTCCTGCTCTATGCGTTTGGCATACCCCTGTTCCAGGTTTTCAGAGATAACCTTTTTTAAATCGTCCAGGTTTTCGTATTGGCCGGCCTTTTTAGCAAGCGCATCGTCAATGGGAGGCAGCACCTCTTCCCTGATTTCATTGAGGGTCACCTGGAATGAAATTTCTAGGCTGGCCAGCTTTTTATTATGATAATCGCCGGGAAAAGTTATCTTGAATTCTTTGTTATCGCCGGGCTTCATGCCAACCAGCTGGTCATCAAAATCTTTAAGGATGGGTCCTTCCCCAATTTTCAAATTGAAATTTTCGGTCTTGGCTGTTTCATCAAACGGCCGGCCATTCTTAAACCCTTCAAAATTGATAAGTACATAATCGCCCTTGCGGGCCGCGCGATTTTTTTCAATTTTCTCGTAGCGGACAAAATTTCTCTGGAGCATCTTTAACTGGGCATCAATTTCCGCATCGGAAACCGTATAATTAGTCCGCGTAAGATTCAGCCCGCTGATGTCAATATCTGCGATTTCAGGCGCAATTTCAACCGTGGCATCATATTTATAGGAACCGGCTGCTTCCAGTTCCGGGGGATCCACCTGGGGATTTCCAACAACTTTTAACTCGGTTTCTTTGAGGGCGTCAATAAAAGAACTTTGAATTAATCTGGAGGTCACATCGGCATGCACATCCTTCTTAAATAACCGCTCCAAAGCCGAACGGGGCACTTTACCCGGCCGGAAGCCCTTTACCTTGGCATTTTTTTTAAGCGCATTATAGGCCTTGTCCAACTCACGGACGACCTCGTCTTGGGGTATTTCAATATGAAGCGTTTTTTTAACGCTGTTAACATCTTCAACCGAAACGTGCATTTCCATCCTTTCTAATAAATTAAGTACCTGTCAACTTACTCCCCCCAGGTACTTAGTGCCTGTATTGACAAATATGGTTCCGTTTTCCGGGTTTTTTTATGTTGTCGTATTTAGGGAATTGGTGACTTCGCGTTGAATATCGAAAGTGGTGCGAGAGGGGAGACTTGAACTCCCACTCTGTTGCCAGAGCTGGATCCTAAGTCCAGTGCGTCTACCAATTCCGCCACTCTCGCATGCCAGAAAACCATTCACGAGGATAACGAAATAGTACCCCCGGGCAAATCCAGCCACTTGACTTTATACCCGATTTCGTTAGATACCAGTATAAGAGACAATCCTGAAATTGTCAATGCGAATAGCATGTTAAGACGACTGCCTGACATTGATATCAATCATTGCGACTAAAAGGTGAAGAGCATATACCAATATCAGGCGATATTCAACAGGTTTTATTGAGTTTTTGACGGCAGCGATAGAGGATGAATGTATTGAAACCTGTCTTCCCATTAAATCGGCACCTGTGCTTGGCTCTGGCAGTCAGCTTGGTGTTTTTCGGCATTGCCGCCCGGGCCATCGCCAGGCAACCTTTGTTTGAAGCGTTTAAAAGCATCATCGTCATCGATCCCGGCCACGGCGGACAGGATTTCGGTGCCAAAGGACCCGATGGCGCTTTAGAAAAAACGGTCACACTGGAGCTGGCACGACTGATAGTCTCAGAACTTGAGCCGGAATTCAAGGTGGTGCTGACGCGTACCGATGATTACGGGCTGGATCTGGATAACCGGACCTCGATGGCCAACCACCTGCGAGCAGCTATATTCATCAGTATTCATACCGGCGGCAGTTTCGTACACAGCACAACGGGCACCTCGATCTATTATTATCAGAATTTTTCGGACCCTGATCTGGGCAAGGAGCAGCCTCCATCAACCGCCGGTGAGAAAGATAATGAACCGATATTATGGAAAAATGTTCAAAGCAGCCACCTTGCCAAAAGCCGGGCCCTGGGTCGCACCATCGATGACCGCCTCAAGAGTATCACTGCCATCCAAAGCCGGATAGAGGGAGCCCCGCTGGCGGTGCTGCAGGGTGCGGCCATGCCGGCCATCCTGATTGAAGTCGGATATCTGACCAACCCGGCCGAGGAAAAAAATTTACGCGACCGTCGTTTTCTGATGGATTTTGCTGCGCAAATCGCCAGGGGCATCGAGGACTTTTTAACTTCGAATCAACCGTAAGCTTGCATCAAAAATTAAACCGTGATACTGAAACCCCCTGCCGAAATCGGGGCGTGGCGCAGCCTGGTAGCGCGCCTGCTTTGGGAGCAGGAAGTCGGAGGTTCAAATCCTCTCGCCCCGACCAGTATTTTCAATAAGTTATATTATTATTATAAGCAATCCAGGCGGTTCAACTTATGAGCTGCCCCACCCTATGCCCCACCATAAACGTGTAGATCAGAGTAAATCCATGTAAAAAGACATATAAAAAAACGCAGTCTGCTGCGTATTTTAAACATGTCCTAAGATATGGATTTGGAAAGGGTCAACTTGATTGTTGATTATCTTATTCAACCAGTCATGATTTCAATGATAGTTGCCCATCAATCCATCCCATAATTAGCGCCACAATAAAATCTATCTCCGCCTCATTCAGCGCCCTGCCCTTTTCAATCCGATACCATTTTCCTAGACATCCCCGGCAACAGGTGGCGGTGGCATGCTGGGCGATGAACACCGGATGCCCTTTCATCGGTGTCTGTTTGCCATCATTTTTCGGAAAAGCGGGCGCAAGCCGGGCATTTATAAATTGATATGCGTGCTCCTTGATGGCTTCGAGACCTTTGGTAGCGATGTAATCCCGGTCTATCTGGGTTAGTCTGAATTTGGATCTGAATTTGGATTTCTTGAGAGAATTTAACGAATGGTTTATGCGGTCATTCATGTTTTCTGTAAGTGCGATGCTATACCTGTCTCATCAATGAATCCTGCCATCATTGTCCAGCATATCCCAAATCAATCCTTCCCAACCTGAAATAAGGCCTTCATCACCACATTTTTCGCAACGCCAATGAATATGTTCGAAGGCTTCATCGAGGTCTATGTCCAATTCGCCTTTACAGGCTTTTCGCTGAGGCCTGCGCCAACAATTCGGAGCCGATTCAGTTTGTATACCTGCCGCAACTGATGTGGCATAGATTATGATCTCGCTGAGCTTTTTAACCTTTAAGCTTAGTTGAGGGACTGCCGGGCCGCTTTTTGTTTCGTCCAACCAGTGCTGTATATTGATCATCCACATGATTATTAACCTCGGAGCACGATGATGGCGCTGGTAAACTTGGCGTTTTTTCGTACATCTAAAGCTTTTTGTAAGATATTCCGATATTAAAAAGCAAGCGAAGATAATCAAGATCAGACATAATAAAGGTCTGGACAAGGTGTAAAAAGGGCGTCGCGTCTTGATTAGTGATTTGTTAAAGCTTTTAGTCACTAATCAAGACGCGACACCCATGTTCCTCACTGATTTGTTAGCAGTTTTAAACTTAATAATTAGTAAGCCTTTTTAAGAGTATATCTTCTATATTTCGACGCGAATCCAATACGGATAATACATAGACACGTTTGCTTGATATTCTATATAGGATTCTCCACGGAGGGATGATCAATTCACGATATTGTAGTATTCCTTGATCCCGTAGTTCCGGGACGATGCGGCCTCTTTCAGGGAATGTAAAAAGCGTGGACGCCTTTTGCTTTATGTTTCTAAATATTTTAAGGGCGTTAGATGGGCTGTCGTCGGCGATGTATTCAATAATGTTTTGTAAATCAATCTCAGCTATATTTGACCATACGACCTGGTATTTTTCTTTCATTTCAATTTGTCTTTTATAATATTCTCAATGCTACCGAAGACTTCCTGCTGAGGTTTTGCTTTTCCGTTTTTTATTTCATCTTCACCTTGGGAAATCAGTTTCAATATCCCAATAGCATTCCGCATATTCTCGTAGCTTTTTGGATCTTGCAATACGGCTTTTGGCTCTCCATTTTGTGTAATGATAACGGGACGATGGGTTTCATTAATTTGTTTCAATATATCAGCTGCTTTTGATTTGAGATAGGTAACGGGTTTTATGTCTTGTATAATATTCATTTTAGCACCTCCGGTCCTTTTATAGTACTAAATTAAGACCGCTGTCAAGCCCAAAATTTCATTTTTGACCTGCTAACAGGCGGCATGACCTGCGAAGCGCACATTGATGAAGCCAAGGGCGTCTGTGGGCATCCTCAACTCCAGCGCTTCGTTTGGTCCATGCCCTCGTTGGGCGGCCCCGTGACCCTCCATGGCGGCTACCGGACAACCGAAGGAGGCACCAGAAGCTCTCCGGTGCGGAGGCGGATTCTTACCACTCGAGCTCAACGTTAGTGAGGCGAAGACGTTCCTTGAAACCACATGAAAAGGGTGTCGCGTCTTGATTAGTGATTTGTTAAAGCTTTTAGTCACTAATCAAGACACGACACCCATGTTCTCATCTCAATGGGGTGAAAGCGCAATCCAGTGGTCAAGTCATAATCAAGGTCGGCGTGATGCATCATGTGCAGACGCCACAGGATAGGAATAGAATGAAACATTACGTGTTGAAGATAGATGGCCAGATCCAGTATGACGATTCCGGCAGTCAACTCTAACCAGAGCGGCAGGTCAACATTGTTCATCAGGCCCCAACCGTGCTCCTGAGCTTTTATGGCCATGTTTACCGCCAAGACAGGAAACAATAGACGCACCAGCAAAGGGTTTAAGAAGGTGATGGCCAGGTTGCTGAGCCAACGTGTTCTTTTAGAAGTTGTTAAAGCGCGGCGCGGCGCCAGAAGCTCCCAAAGAGCCACTATAGCAAAGATAGTGATAAAGAAAACAATTCGGATCGTAATTTCATGGGATATTTTTATCATGGCAGTTAAACAATAGTTAAATGGGAATTTATCCCTTTAATCGCCTCC
>Ga0075305_1000241_pt1 | contig 10060 bp, 10 predicted proteins | sample Joice_CattailNLB_2_FD_120071 | JGI IMG/M metagenome (GOLD analysis project Ga0075305, IMG submission 120071) | Natural and restored wetland microbial communities from the San Francisco Bay, California, USA, that impact long-term carbon... | ecosystem: Environmental > Terrestrial > Soil >...
GGGCCCACCCCCACAACCGTTTGCCGCTGACTTCGCTTCGCGTACAACCAAATCCCGTCACCGGCCGCCTGGGGTGCATGCTGGCGGGTTGACCAACGGGCGCTTCGATAGCCATCCATTCTTTTACCGCCCCGATTTCCCCAAAAGGTATGCCGGTTTGGGCCATTCCCCAGGGGCCGGGGTTCATTCCGATCAGAACGATTTCTTTGACCGGCGTGCCATAACGTTCGCAATACTGTGAATAAGGCTTGCGCGCGTATTCCAGCGGGTTGTAAACATGGGTGATCGGAGCTCCAAACCGCAACTGTTTCAGATCCTCCAGCAAATCATCTATTATGTTTTCATGATCCATTGATAAATGTCTATTGATTATTGAAAATTGAATATTTAAGGAATTCTGTCATTTATTCGTGTTAAGATGTGTTGGTCGTTCCATCGGCTATCGACTTTCAGATTCCTTTAATAGACAATAGTCAATCGAAAATCGTCATTCCCAACAGTCCTGCAATTATCAAGAGCAATCCCAAGGTTTGAACAATGTGATAGATGCCGTTGTTGTCAAATTTCCAGATCAGCGTGAAGGCAATTGATTTTCTGGCTTGCAGCCCGGCGGCGACTAGGCTGAGCATTACACCGCCTGCCAAAAATCCAGCACCCGGCCGACCGGTAACGGTTAGAAACAATTCCGCACAGAATGCAAATGAGAGTGCCAGTCCTTCATACACAATGAATAAAAAGAAAAGATCAGGATAGATCAGGGTTGTCAGATAAAATCCCAGACCGGCAAAGAGCATAAACGGCAAAGCTCTTCTTGAAGCCGCGTAGCTCCACAGGTCATTTGTGATTCCGACGACAAAAAGGGAAACCGCAAGCGCCAGAGCCATGTTCAGCACCAGCCATATGCGGTTGTGAAGGGTTGTTTTTAAAAGCAGTCCGTGGGCCACTGTCCCCAGGGCTGCCGCCAGCCCAATTAACCCCAGGGCCGTCGACCAGATATTGATTCGCCACAGTTCGCCGGTATTCACCGGGGACCACTGCAAAAGTAGAACACCGCCGAATGCGACCAGGGCCAGGATGATGTCGGTTACCGCCGTAGTTTGTTCAGCAGGGTCTTCTACCAGTTTCATTGACCTGGAACCATTACCGCCGCTGGTCGTCTCAAACAAGGACCTTGCTGCGCAAAATAATACCGCGCGCTGTTGGGGCCAGGAAAAACATCCGCCAGATTCATTTCAACCTCAGATCTTTAAAGCTCAACCCTTTGTCGGTCAGACAGTAGTTGGGTTGACTGTCCGGCCCGCAAAGAAATGAGCCATCCATCCTTTGCAGATATCCTTTTTCAACCAGATTAGATAATTCCCCCTTTTTTCCTAAATGATTCCCGGGATAATACACTCCTTTTTTCATCTTCTCCAGAATTTTTTCCGTCATCTGAATTCCCCGACTCCTTCCGTTTGTCCCACCCCTGCGATTTCGAATATAGCGGTTGTCAAAAAAACGTTCCGTGTTTTGGTCATAAAAGCCGGGCTGGCCGGCCAAAGCGCTTTAAATTCTGCTGTTTTTGGAATTATGGATAGTTGGGGCGAGACTATTTAGGACCACATACTGAGGCCTGTGTCAACCCAAGAATTCTATATCTTTTGCTTTTATTTCACCTGGGACAGATAAGATATCGAATTTTTTTGAGAATCGCTTTAGAAGCAACTAGTTTAATTTTTATTTTGGTTGATGAGCTTGAGACAGATTTGTAAATTCCTGTAAGTCTGGACATCGTCTGGTTTGAGCCGCAGGGCGGTGTAGAAATGTTCGAGGGCCTCCTGCAATTTCCCCTGGCGGACAAGAGCGGCTCCCAGGTTGCTGTGCACCTTGGCGTAATCCGGTTGCAGGCGCAGGGCCGCCCTGAAATGAAAGATGGCCTTTTCAAGCTCGTTCTGGCCCGCCAGGGCGACGCCGATATTACTATGGGCCGCTGCATAGCCGGGATTGATATACAGGGCGATCCCGAACTGTTTAATGGCCTCTGCTGTTTTGCCCTGGGATGCCAGGGCCGTCCCCAGGTTGTTGTGAGCTTTGGCATAGCCGGGATTTATTTGCAATGCCTTGTTAAAGTGGGCAATTGCTTCTTCAATTTTTCCCTGATTTTTCAGGGCATTGCCAAGATTGTTGTGAGCTCGGACCTTTTGGGGCGATTTTTTTACCACATCGCTCCAGAGGCTGACGGGATTGCTCCATATAATGTTGCGTTCATAGGTCCATGCTGAAAATACCAGGGCAATCGCACAAACCGTTGCGATTTTCAGGATGTTCGATCGTAAATAGCGATCTGTCAGGATGGCGGCCATCAAGATGATCATCATGGAGGGCAAATAGGTGCGATGCTCAAATACCAGTTCAAGCCCGATGATCGATGATTCGATAACCAGATTGCCGAAATACCAGAGGAGACAGAAAGATATAAGCCGATCTTTTTTGGCCAGGCACACAGACCATGTAAGCAATCCGATGATCGCAACCAGCGCCAGAAGGGTTGTTAACGGGTCAATCAGGGAATGGGAAAGGGGAAAATCATAATCCAGATTCAGACGATTCGGGTGAGGGTAAATCAGAAGGCTCAGGTATAAGATGACCACCCGAAACTCGGTCAAGACGCGCTGGGTCAGGGTAAAATTTCGAAGTTCATATCGAGACAGGATTTTTGTAAACGGATGGCCGCCTAAATATATAAGTGACACACCGATGAGCAGGATGAATACGACGATTAAAAACGGCAATTGTCGCTTCAGCCATTCACGGCTGAGGTCCTGGAAGAAAAACCATTCATAGAGCAAGATGAAACAGGGTAAGGTGGCGGCGGTTTCCTTTGTGCCAAGTGCCAGGATGCCGGACATCAAACAGGCTGCAGCCAGGAGCCATTTGAAAATGGGGCTTTGTGTCAGGCGGGCCCTCGCATAACACAACATGGATAGAATGTAAAACATGGACGCCATACTGTTCATTCTCTGAACAATGTAGGTCACGGACTGAATATGCAGGGGGTGAACCAGCCAGATAAGCACCGTGATGTAGGCCAGCCACCTGCTGTTCCCGAACCGGGACGCCAGGCTCGGCAACCCTAATGTTGTTTTAATAAATAAAAAGAGGAACAAACCGGCCGACATGTGAATCAGGATGTTCACCAGCCGGAAACCAACGGTACGATAACTGCGGTGATAATAATTGAGGGCAAAACTGATGTATGCCAGCGGACGATTGGATAGCGGGCTTTTTGATGCGGCATCTATTAGGCCGGACCATGAAAGCCGGGTCAGACGGATAGCGGGGTTGTCTTTGATGTTACTTCCGTCATCAAGTACAAAAGGCCCCTCCAGGCTGCCGGAGTAAATCAAAAAGACCAGGAAGATCGTCAGGGCCGCCAGGGACGTTTTGAGGGTAAAATTCAAAATGTCCTGTCTGGACTGCCTTTTGAAGGAATCGGGGCGCCCGGTCGGTTGACCTGTCTGTGATTTGTCTTGCATGGGGCTATTATACCGCCTGGATATCTGTCTTGGGCCTCAGGGTTTTGAGTACCTCCCCGGCACTCCGGGCCATATGCATTCCATCCGTGCCGATGGCCAGCAGGGTAAAATCCTGCTGAATGAAAGGTACAGCCGCTTCAGCTGTCGCGGCAAATATACCCAGGCGAACCCCTGCTTTTTTGCAGGCTTTTGCTATGGTTTCAATGGCCTGTTTAACCTCCGGATCGGTCAGCTGTCCCATTTTACCCAAAGCGGCAGATAAATCGTAGGGACCGATAAAAATGGCGTCAATGCCCGGGACCTTCACAATCCCGGAAATGTTATTCACAGCCTGGGCGGTTTCAGCCTGCAAAACAACGGCAACTTCATTGTTGGCCCTCTGCATGTACGCATTAAACCCCAGGCCGTATTTATGGGCCCTGCCGATGCCGACGCCACGGGTCCCGCCGGGAGGGTATTTGCACATTCGAACGACAGCCTCAGCGTCTGCGACTGAATTCACCTGGGGTGCGATAATCCCGTGGGCTCCAATATCCAGCGCTTTTTTGATCCAAACTTCACCATTGGCCGGGACGCGGACAAGACATGGACAGCTAGGGCCGGCAGCCTGCAAAATCGTTTGCGCACCGTAAGCGTTGAAAGGGCTGTGCTCCGTATCTATAAACAGCCAATCAAACCCCACCTCAGCCATAATTTCGGCGACCTCGGCCGAAGGAAGCGTTATGAGGGTTCCCACCAGCACATCACCTCTTAACAGTCTTTTCCGAAAATCTGCTTTCACTCTGATCTCCAATCTCTCATGTACGGCAAGCTTGAGACTATTATAATATATATCGATCCACGGTGGTGATTTTTTTTCCTCTAAACACCAGGTTAGCTTTTTTGTTGTAATCTTAAAGGTGTTTGTCCTTCACAATCTCCAGGGCCTTCAATTTGATGGTCCCGGGTATCTCGGGTTCGATGTAGAAGACATATTCATCAAATATGCCGCCCAGCAAAATATCAATTTGACGGGTGCGCTCGATGAATATCCCGCGTTTGTCGAAAAAGATATCGCCATTATGGTCTGTGATAAGGGTCATCGCAAACAATTCGCGTTTTCCCTTGCGGACCGAAAACCGGTCGCCTATTTTAAAAGGTGTGTCCACCAGCTGATCTTTGTGTATCAGGATGCCCTTTCGGTCAGGATCGTAGAAAGCGATTTGATCGGGGCTGATAGGGGACATGGATGTCATATTTCTTTTCCAATCGATATCATTACTTAATTCGAAACTTGTCCGCCCTCCAAAAGCGGATAAACCTCAGGTGGATTCGTCATTCAACATTCGACATTCCCTTAAAATCCCACCGCCTGCCCATCTTTTCTGGGATCCGATGCAGCACAATACCCATGCGGCAGTCGATGGATCACCTGCGCACCGCCATAGGGAAAGATGTCCGCGTCCTCGACCAGAGCGTGACCGCGGTGTTTAAGGTCGTTGATGATCGTCTCTGGCAACCCGGGTTCAATGGCGACACTGAAATCGTCACCCACTCTCCAGCGGGGCGCGTCGCAGGCTGACTGGGCATTTTGGCCGTAATCAAACATCCTGACCATCATTTGGACGTGGCCCTGGGGCTGCATGCTGCCGCCCATGACTCCGAAACTCATCAAGGCCCGGTTGTCCCGGGTGACGAATCCCGGAATAATGGTCTGAAAAGGACGTTTGCCGCCGGCGACACAGTTGGGGTGGTCTTTATCCAATACAAAGCCGTAGCCCCGGTTTTGCATGGCGATGCCGGTGTTCGGAATCACAATCCCTGATCCGAAGCCCAGATAGTTGGACTGAATGAAGGAGATCATCATCCCGCTTTCATCTGCGGCTGTAAGATAGACGGTACCGTGATCGGTGGGCAACCTCGATTCAGGGTGGCGAGCTTCTGTCATGGATATTTCTGCCGCCCTGCGGGTCAAAAAGGCGCTATTTAAAAATTCTTCGGGGTTAACCTCCATGGCCCCAATATCGGCAACGTGCCGATAGGCTTCGGCCAATGCAATTTTCATGGCCTCAATCTGAAGGTGCAGGCTGTCGGCTGAATCGGCCGGATATTGCGAAAGATCAAACTGATTCAGGACTCCCAGCGCAATGAGAGCTGCCAATCCCTGCCCGTTGGGCGGTATTTCATGCAGACAGACATCGCGGTATTTGACTGCAAGGGGCGTCACCCATTCGGAGCTGTGTTCTGCAAGGTCCCCAAGGCTCATGAAGCCGCCGTTGAATTTGGCGCAGTCAACGATTTGCTGGGCCAGGTCGCCGCGGTAAAAGGCCTCTCCCGTGCTGTCGGCAATCAGTTTGAGGGTTCGGGCCTGGTCCCTGCAGACAAAAAGGTCGCCGGTCGCCGGGGCTCGTCCGCCGGGCAAAAATGTTTGCCCGAAATCCGGGAAATCCCGGTAGCGGTCGGCGGCAACTGCCCAGCGCTCGGCTGTTCTGGGAGAAACAATAAACCCATTTTTCGCATATTCAATGGCAGTCGCAAAAAGTTCGGCGAAGGGCAGTTTGCCGAACCTTTGGGACAGTTTGACCCAGGCATCCACGGCGCCGGGAACGGTGACGGCCCCCCAGCCCAGATCCGGCATTTGGTCCAGATCGGCATAGTGTTCATAGGACCATGCCCGCGGTGATCTTCCGGAACCGTTTAATCCGAAAAGCTTATCGTCGCTCCAGACCAGGGCGAAGGCATCACCGCCGATGCCGTTGCTGGTCGGCTCGACCACCGTCAGGGTAGTGGCGGCGGCGATGGCCGCATCAACTGCATTACCCCCCCGGAGCAGCATGCCTAAGCCGGCCTGGGCCGCCAGGGGTTGGGAGGTGGCCACAACATTGCGTGCCAGAACCGGCATCCTTTGCGAAGGGTAGGGAAATTCCCAATAAGAAATCATTGACCAGTCCTTTATGGTATCGATTACTAAATTCAGTAAAATACACCCCTTGTGCGATGCCGCGGTAGGGCCTTATATTCGGGCTGCTGACCTCGATTCCAGAGAAAGTTATCAAGGGCCGGCGATGTGACCGCTTTTCCCGATTCTGAAATTTCCTTTTTAATCAGTTCCGCCGCATGGACGGCACAGGCCCTGATTTCCACTTCTTCGGTTGAGCCGGCCGGAATAAGTTCGCCCCCATTGATTCTTGCGGTCAAGGATTCTTCATACATCAAAACCCCGTCGATTCGCAACACGTGGGGCACAAGATTGTCGGCAAAGATGGTCATTTGATCCAGATCCTCGAAATGCCCCCACTCCCGGCCTTGAAAGGCCAGTGATAGATCGGCCGCGCTGATCTGGGCGCGTTTGTAGAAAAGGACTTCGCAGCCGTCATAGGAGGCGGCGTCATTAAAGTAAGGCATATTTTTGAGCAACTGCACCAGACGTCCGGCCGATGATTCAGCGGATTCAACCAGCGCTGTGAAACTCCCGTGGAAGCGGTTCAGGACCAACCGACCCAGATCGTTTAAGGCAATCGAAAAATGCTGCATTAACTCCCGGACAATTTTATTGTCAGGATCCTGATCGAACATACGCGTACATTCTTCAACTGAAATTTTAGCCAATTGCCGGGCTGATAAGGGCCCTTGTGTTGCATAAGCATCATTTAAGGCAGAGGCCATCGTAAAATACCCCGACATACCGGCTCGCTTGCGCAGATGGGGGAAATAGCCGGAGCCGAAATTGATGGTAGCGAGGGTCAAAAGGAAGTTAACGGTATCTTCTTTTTTGCCAAGGTAGTGACATTTGGCATCGAGCTGGGGTTTGGCTACTTTATCAACCGGCAGCGAAGCGGCATAAGAGGGAATGCGGCTGTAATCAATCTTGACCCGCGTTGCCCGCTCTGCAACTTTGCGGCAGCTTCTGCGAATGCAATCAAATATATGGTTTGATTCTGGCTTCAACTATGCTCCCGGTTCGCGTAAACTTCAACGTCCACAGCGGTACAACGGAAATTGTTGCATTTGTCGGCCGAACAGGCCGTCACCCCGATGATCAAGTCCATTTGAGCCTGCAGCTCAATATAATCGCCGGCCCTGGATAAAGGGGTTTTAACGGTGGTGTCGCTTTGTTTCCTTCCATAGATTTTTCTGTGAAATTTGCCAATCTCAACTCCTATTACAGACGCCTGTTTTGGGGAGCCCTAAATAGCGGCCACAAATAAATCAATCCGACTATCGGTCCGGGGACCATGAAGAGAAAAACAGTTTGGATGTCTAACCACCCTACCAAAAAATTTGTAAACTGGATACTGATGATGGTGATGAAAAATCCAATGCTGGTGACGATGGTCAATGCCGATCCGACCAAATCGGGGGGGGCGGTTTTAGCGGTCAGGGCTGAGAATTGCGGAGAATCTCCCACCACCACGATGCCCCAGAAAACCAGAAAGCTCAGAAACACGGCCGGCGGCGCATGAAACATCAACGGCACTAGCAGGCAGCAAACTGCCGATGACACCAGCTGGTAAAAGGCAACTGCGGAACTCCCGACCTTTTGGGACACAAAGCCGCCGGCGATGCAACCCAGGCATCCCGCGGCGATTGCACTGAATGACCACCAGGAAACATTCAGCGGCTGCCGGGTCATTTCGGCATATTTACCCAGCAGTAGCGGTATAAATGCCCACACCGTATACAGTTCCCACATGTGGCCGAAATAGCCGAACGAAGCGGATCTTAGATCCTTTGATCGAAAAATTATGGCCAAGGCTTTACGGTTGAATTTAGTTCCCTTGACCAGGTAAGGGCCGTCAGGCACCAGGAGCATCATCAGGCAACCGCCGGCCGCGGAAATCACAGAAATTGATAAAATCACAGTTTCCCAGGGCAAGCTCCGGTTCAGGCCTTTAATCAAATGAGGAAAAGCCGTGCCCACTACCAGCGCTCCCACCAGCCAGCCCAGCGCCCGACCCAGGCCCCTTTTATACCAACCGGCGGCAATTTTCATTCCGACCGGGTAAATCCCTGCTGTAAAAAAACCCGTTATGAAACGAAATATCAGCAATGACGGCAACCCATCAGCCAGCAGGTAAAGGCCCAGATTGGCGAGCGCCCCCAGCAAGGAGCAAGCAAAGTAAACCATTCGGGGAGAATAGCGGTCCGCGATGGTAAAAAAGGCAAATAGGAGGGTTCCCACTATAAAACCGAACTGAACGGAAGAGGTCATATAGCTTAAAGAGGCATCGCCAAGTCCCCACTGGCTTTGAAGATCACCCAGGACAGCGTTGCTGGCAAACCAGAGAGATGCCCCTGCAAACTGAGAAAATATAATAACCGGCAAGATCCAACTATGTCTTTTTGCCACTCTGGAAGCACTTTCGCGAATTGCTTATTTGATTTGAAGATTTATTCATCCACCGGGCCGAGAAGGCAAACCACATGCGTTTCCTTGGTATCCTTATCCCCAAATACCGGATGCAGGCTCATGTCGGTTTCCTTCCGGTTTTTGCAATTAATATGCGGTATTTGTCTGCCATGGGATCCTTATTCAAAAACCGCTTAAAGTGTGCGTGTCATGCCGGGATTGATTTCATCGAAACCGGGCCTGACGAAGGCTCTGGCATCCGGAAATTCGGCTTCGGTTCGTCTGCGGAGACGATCGAGATGGGCAATTATACCAATAATCCTATCTTCCTCGTCCGGAAAATGTTTTATGATTTTGCCCCAGGCGCTGATAGATCGATCCATACCGATCAGGGAAACTTTTGTGGAGCCATCCGAATCTTTGGGGTAGCTGTCCAGATCGTCGTCCGTCGCTTCGTCACAGGCACTGTCAAGGGCACGTCTGAGTTTGACATATATCTGGTGCTGGTACCAGCGTATGACTTCCACGGATTCGATCAGGGTTACCGTATTCTCATCCGGCGGAGACTGGTTTGAATCAGCCGCCGCTGTCGCCTTTAAACCGGAATGATCATCTTCAAATATATAAACATTTGAATCAAACCATTCATCCACCATGGTGATATAGGACTTGGCCATATGGGAAATTATATGGACCACGGACGGGTCTTCCAAACGTTCATCTTCATCATCGAGTTCAATCGAATCCAGATCAATTCCTTTTTCCGCTGCCATCTCTTTTAGCATGCTCAGGGTTTCTGCGAAGGTCTCACTGAGTTTTTGCCAGAAGACTTCATTGGTGATGTCGACATTTTCAAGGTTGCCGAATTTTTCTGCGCTCATCTCGAAATTCAGGCAGCGTGCCGTGAACGAACAGCGTTCACACCACCGATCGCAGTAATTATAGATGCCGGGAATATGATTCGTTTTTTCACCTTTTTTGCCCGGCGTGTCATCTTTCGTTGACAAGTAATTTCTCCTCATTTGCAATGGTTGCCAAAAACATGACGTTACATATCACAAATCAATAAAGTTGGGAAAGGGCGAAATTGGTCAACTGTGAACCATTGATCAATGATTTAGCCTGCCTGTGATTGTTAGCGACGGTAAGGGTTAAGAATTTTTGAGATAGGCTGGAGTAAACCGGGGACGGTTACAGGGTCAGGCTATCCAGATAA
>Ga0075305_1000245_pt1 | contig 9952 bp, 8 predicted proteins | sample Joice_CattailNLB_2_FD_120071 | JGI IMG/M metagenome (GOLD analysis project Ga0075305, IMG submission 120071) | Natural and restored wetland microbial communities from the San Francisco Bay, California, USA, that impact long-term carbon... | ecosystem: Environmental > Terrestrial > Soil > Wetlands ...
CAGCTCTGGACCTTCTGCAGTTGGGCGTCGATGCTCTCGTTGATCAGTCCCGCGACGCGCAGCGCTTCCGAACCTGCATGACCGTCGACGAACGGTTTGCGGCCGGTCTTGATGCAATCGAGGAATGACGCAATCTCGTTGGCGAGACTGTCTTCTTGCGGAATGTCGATCGTCTCGGTGGTGATCGCCGCGAGACCCTGCGTCATCGGATCGCCGCGCAGGCCGTAGCCGAAAATCTTGCGCTCGCCGAGATCGCAGTTGAGATAGTTGCTCTGGGCGAAGACACGAAGCCGGCGCTCCGTCTTATAGCTCACGCGGCTCGCCGTGACGTTGGCGACACAGCCGGACTCGAAGTTGATCCGCGCATTGGCGATGTCGATCTTGCGCCCCATGACGCCCGTGCCCACGGCATCCACCTTGGTGACCGGCGCACCGACGAGCCCGATGATCATGTCGATGTCGTGGATCATCAGGTCGAGGATGACGTCGACCTCCACGCCCCGGGTCTTCCACGGGGCGATGCGATAGCCCTCAAGGTAAAGCGGCCTGTCGATTTTCTCGGAGATGACGCGGTAGGCGGCGGAGTAGCGCTCGATATGTCCCACCTGGAGCACGGTCCCGCGCTCCTCGGCCAGCGCCGTAATTGCCTTCGCGCTCTCCACGGTGTCGGTGATGGGCTTCTCGATGAGCACGTGCAGCCCCGCCGCGATGAGCTCGCGCGCCACCTCGAAATGCAGCGGCGTGGGCACGGCGATGCTCACCGCATCCACGCGATCCAGGATCTGGCGGTGATCGGTCACGGCTTCGGCGCCGAACTCATCGGCGACGGCTTTGGCCCGGTCCGCGTCCGCATCGACCACGGCGACGAGCTTCGCGTCCGGATTCTTGGAATAATGATTGGCGTGGAAGCGCCCGAAATAGCCCGCTCCCACGACGGCGGTGCGAATCTGCTCTGCCATTGGCCTTCCCGTTGAACGTCTCTCGCCGGGCTTTTTGTCGCAAAATCTTCGCCTCCGCCAGCCCTCAAGCCGCGAAGGTGCGTCGCAGGCGGAAATTGGGGCGTGAAACCGCCCGCGACTCCAGGTAAGCCCTTGCCACGCTTGGCCGAAGGAGGGACCGAATGCCGCAACCGCCGTCGAAGGAGGGACCTCGCCTCCCCTCCATGCATGCAAGGTAAGCCCATGCTGCTAGGCTCAGAACGGCTGATCGCCTCCGGGCGGCTCGACGGCCTGAAGGTGGGCATTCTCGCCAATCCGGCCTCCGTCGATCACGCGTTCCGCCATATCGTCGACCGGCTCGCCGAAGCGGACAGATTCACGCTTGCGGCGATCTTCGGGCCCCAGCACGGCTTCCGTTCCGATCTCCAGGACAACATGATCGAGACGCCGCACGCGGACGATCCGAAGCGCGGCGTGCCGATCTTCTCGCTCTATAGCGAGACCCGCGAGCCGACCAAGGAGATGCTCGACCTTATCGACGTGCTGGTCATCGACCTCCAGGACGTGGGCGCGCGCATCTATACGTTTATCTACACCATGGCGAATTGCCTGCGCGCGGCGGCGAAGACCGGCACCCCGGTGATCGTTTGCGACCGGCCGAACCCGATCGGCGGGCTGCAAGTCGCCGGTCCGATGCTGGAGCCGGGCTTCGAGTCCTTCGTTGGACAGTTTCCCATCCCCATGCGTCACGGCATGACCGTGGCCGAGCTGGCAAAGCTCTTCAACGAACATTTCGCAATCGGCGCGCCGCTCGAGATCGTTCCCATGGAAGGCTGGTCGCGGGAGCTCTATTCCGACGGCACCGAGATTCCCTGGATCATGCCCTCGCCCAACATGCCGACGCTGGACACGGCCATCGTCTATCCCGGCACCGTGCTGTTCGAAGGCACCATGGTCTCGGAGGGCCGCGGCACCACGCGGCCTTTCGAGCTGATCGGCGCACCCTGGCTCGACGGCGCGGCCCTCGCCGCACAGCTGAACCAATTGAGGCTCAGCGGCGTTCACTTTCGCGAGGCAGGATTCGAACCCACGTTTCAGAAGCACGCGAACGAGCCGTGCCAGGGGTGCCAAATCCACGTGACCTCGCGCTGGGACTTCGAGCCGGTCAAAGCCGGCGTGGCCGTGATGCACGCGTGCTACGGTCTCGCGCCAGACCAATTCAAGTGGCGCGAGCCGCCCTATGAGTACGAGCACGACAAGATGCCGATCGACATTCTCGCCGGTTCCACGCAGTTGAGAGAGCAGATCGAGCAGCAAGTCCCTATCGAGGATATTGCCGCAAGCTGGCGCGGCGGGATCGGGGCGTTCGAAGAAATCCGCAAGGCATACCTGCTCTATTAAAGTCCGGTGACGCACGGACCTCGCGAGGGCGCATGTTTCCCATTGCCGACGACAACCCGCGCATCAATACGCCGACGGTGACCTGGTCGATCATCGCCGTCTGCGTGCTGGTTTTTTTCTGGCAGTTCTCTCTCGGTCAGACCGGCGGAGAGATCGCCGTCTATCAATTCGGCATGATCCCGGCCCGGCTGTTCGGTACCGCCACCCTCGACCCGGCGCTCGCCGAAATCCCGGCCTGGGCGACCGTCTTCACCTCCATGTTCATGCATGGCGGCTGGATGCATCTCGGCTTCAACATGCTGTTTCTTTGGATCTTCGGCGACAACATCGAGGACTCCATGGGGCATGGCCGCTATCTGGCGTTCTATCTTCTGTGCGGCGTGGCCGCGGCGCTGGCCCAAGCCCTCGTCAATCCGGGATCGACCGTCCCCATGGTGGGCGCGAGCGGCGCCATCTCCGGCGTGCTCGGCGCCTACCTTCTGCTACATCCGCGCGCCACGGTGCGCACCATCATCTTTCTCGGCGTCTTCGCCACGATGATGCACCTGCCGGCGCTGATCGTGCTCGGCCTGTGGTTCGTGCTTCAGCTTGTGAGCGCGGCCTTTTCCACGTCGGGCGAGCCCGGGGTGGCCTTCTGGGCCCATGTGGGCGGTTTCGTCGCCGGCATGGCGCTCGTGCCGCTCTTCAAGAAGCGCGACGTGAGCCTGTTTCAGCCCGCGCGCTACAGAGCGTTCCAGATGGAGCGCCGCCGCGGACCTTGGGGATAGGTCAAAACTTGGCTAGCGCGTGAGGCTCGCCAAGGGCTGGGGCAGTTTCGACATCATGGGACAGCCGAGCGTTTTCTCGAACGCCTCGACCAGCTCCTCCTGGCTCTCCGCGGTGATGTAGAGGCCGCCGGTCTCCTCGGCGAGGCATCTGACGTCGAGCGCGCTCTGCGCCCCGGTCCAGAAGGCCGTCATGCGAAAACCGATCACGTGAACCGTGAGCTGCAGGCCCTGCGCCTTCAGTTTCTTGCCGAGATCGCAAGGCGCGCCGTCGCAGGTCTCCTCTCCGTCCGTGAGCAAAACCACGACGCCGGGATCGGTCTTATAGTGGAGAACCTCGGCCGCCTGCTCCACGGCGGCCGTCAACGGCGTCTTCCCCGACGGATTCAATTCACTCACATCGTGCAAGATGCGCTGCGCCGCGTTGGGCTGAGGCTTCAGTTTGAGCTCCACGTTGCATTGCTTGTAGGAGCCCGGCCCGTAGGTGATGAGCCCGATGCGGCGATAATGGACCACGCGCGGCAAAGCCTGAGCGAGGGCTTTGCGAACCTCGTCGATGCGCCGAATCTTGGCGCCGATGCCTTCGGCCAGGCTGCCGGCCATGGAGCCTGACGCATCGAAGACGATCATGGCGTCCTCGGTGCATGGCGTTGGAGACTCTTCGGCCGCGACCGCAGTCATCGGTCCGGCAAGAAGCACGATCAGTGCGAGCGCGGCGCGCCGTGCGCAATCTGAGAACCTGTTCATTGCGGGACCTTAGCGCATGGCCTCGGTCGAGCGCCAGCGCGGGGAGTGAGCAAAAATTCCTGGCGTCGGCAAGCGCCATCAGCCAAGCTGCCTTCCCTTCCGGGCGGTCCGTGGGACCCAAACAGATTGGTCAACGCCATGCCGGTGACGGACCGTCTAACCTTGAGCCTGCTCGCGGTATGCACTGCGATTCTCGTGGTCATCGCGCTCTACCTGGCCAGTGCGATCTTTGCGCCCTTAGCGTTCGGGCTCTTTGTCCTGGCGCTCGTTTGGCCGATGCAAAAGGCGCTTCAGGAGCGCATGCCACGCGGATTGGCGCTGTTCCTGACGCTCTTGGCGACGATCGTGGTGTTCTTGGCCTTCGGCTCGCTGGTCGCCTGGGCGCTGAGCAGCATCGCCGATTGGCTGATCACCAACATCGCGCGGTTTCAGGCGCTCTACGTGCAAAAGACCGATTGGCTCGAAGAGCACGGCATCTTTGTCGCGGGCACGCTGGCGGACACCTTCGACGTGGGGTGGCTCATTCGCATGTTTCAGGAAGTGGCCCGGCGGCTCAATCGGCTCGCCGGCTTCGGCATCCTGATTTTCGTTTTCCTGATGCTCGCTCTTCTGGAGACCGAAGAGTTTCGCCAGCGATTGGCGCAACTGGGCAAGCAGGAGCAAGGCGGCAAGCTCATCGACGCCGCCCGTGAGATCGCGGTCAAGTTTCGCAAATACATGATCGTGCGCACGCAGCTCAGCATTCTTACCGGCTTGGCTGTGTGGGGTTTCGCCTCCCTCGCCGGCGTTGAGCCGGCGCCCGCTTGGGGCCTCCTGGCGTTTGCGCTCAACTACATCCCCTTCATAGGCTCCTTCGTCGCCACGCTCCTGCCGGGCATATTCGCGTTGGTGCAATTGGACACGTGGCTCGGTATCGCCCTCGTGTTTGCCGGGCTGGCAATCATCCAATTCCTGATCGGCAACTACCTCGAACCTCTCGTCGCCGGCGCCGCGCTCTCCATCTCGCCTTTCGCAGTGGTGTTCGCGGTGTTCTTCTGGGGCTTCCTTTGGGGCATACCCGGCGCCTTCATCGGCGTGCCTATTCTGATCACCGCGATCGTGATCTGCGCCCAATATCCGTCAAGCCGATGGATCGCGACGCTCCTGTCAGGCGGCCCGGCGCCTGATCCTTCCGCCAAGAGCTAGCCCGGATCAATGGCGCGTAAACGTCAGGCCGACAAAGTGGGCTTCGCGCCGATCCTCGATCCCCGCGTGGGAGACATCGAGGACGACGCATCGAGCACCAAACGCCGCTCGATGCTGTCGCTCGCCGGAAGCCTGCTTGTCGAGATCAGCCTGCCGAAGCTGATCGTCGCCTGGATCCTTCTGCTCGTCGTGCCGGGGCTCCTGCTCGGATTGGCACCGCTCGTCATCTCGTCGTGGTTCGGCATGGTCGTGAACAAGGTCGCGTCGGCCTTTATCGGCCTTTGGTCCGCGCTTCTGTTTGTCGGCGTCGTGGCCGTGGGTTGGTTTGGCTGGCGGACGCTGTTTCGCATGATCGAGAAGAATTTCTGGGCCCTGAACTCCATCGTGGTTCAACCCGGATATGCCGCGGCCCGAGAGATCCTGCGTCACCTCGCCGAGAAGTTCATTGCCAAGACCGCGACCGAGAAAACCCGCGCGCGGCTGCGCGCCGCATCCGCCGCGGTTGCCGGGGTCGTCGTCTCGGGCCTCGCGGTTCTCGTCCTGTGGCTCGTCTGGCCGAGCGCCCACCTCTTCGGACACATCTCCGAGGTGAGCAGCTGGAGGGACCTCGTTCCCGTGACCCTTGCCAACAGCGTTGTCCTGATCACCGCGTACTTCGCCATCGCCGCGCTCGTCTGGGGCTTCGCCGACGCGACCATGGCCGAGCCTCGCAGCGTCAAGACCTTCTACGAAGGCCCGGTCACGGGACGTCAATGGCGCGTCGTGCACCTGTCGGACATTCATGTGGTCGGCGAGCGTTATGGCTTTCGCATCGAGAGCGGCCGGTCGGGCCCGCGCGGAAACGACCGGCTCAAAAAACTGTTGGCGCAACTGGAAGACATCGACGCCAAGGATAGGCTGGACCTTATCCTGATTACCGGCGACATGACCGATGCCGGCATCTCCACGGAGTGGGCGGCGTTCTTCGAGATCCTCATGGCGCATCCCGGTCTTGCCGCGCGCACGCTGATCCTGCCGGGCAATCACGATCTCAACATCATCGACCGGGCCAATCCAGCGCGCATGGATCTGCCCACGAGCCCGGACCGACCCTTGCGTCAGCTTCGTTCTCTGTCCGCGATGAACACCGTCCAAGGAACGCGCGTCCGCACCGTCGATCTCGAGGCCGGCCGTTTGGGGGCGACTTTAGAGGATCTGCTGAAGCCTCATGTGAGTGAAATCAAGCGCTTCGCCGATGTCGCCCGGCCGCGTTTTTCCGCGACGCTTCCCGAGCTCTGGACCAAGTCTTTCCCAATGGTCCTCCCACCGGAGACGGAGAACGGCCTTGGCATCGTGCTCCTGAACTCGAACGCCGATACGCACTTTTCTTTCACCAACGCCCTCGGCATGGTTTCAGCAGGGCAAGTGCGCGGCATCGAGATTGCCCGCGAGACCTATCCGAAGGCCTGCTGGATCATCGCCCTCCACCACCATGTGATAGAGTATCCTTGGGCGGCCAAGGCGCTGTCGGAGCGCATCGGCACGGCTCTGATCAACGGCAACTGGTTCATCCGAAGCATGAAGCCGCTCGTGGGTCGGGCCATCCTGATGCACGGCCACCGGCATATCGATTGGATCGGCGAGTGCGCCGGCCTGCCGATCGTCTCCGCTCCCTCCCCGGTCATGGAGGTAACGAACGAAAAACCGACCGCCTTCTATATTCATACGTTGACGACCGACACAGAGGGGCGCCTCGAAATGTTGCGCCCCGAACGCATCGCCGTTGCAGGCGAACCTTTTGCCGACGAGCATCGGCCGGGATGACGCAATGACCGATCGCGAGCCGCTCCTTGTCGATCTCGCTCTGCAAGGCGGAGGGTCGCACGGCGCCTTCACCTGGGGCGTGCTCGACCGGCTCCTGGAGGAGCCTTGGCTCACCATCGAGGGCATATCGGGCACGTCGGCCGGGGCGATGAACGCCGCCGTTCTTGCCGACGGTTTCTCGCGAGAGGGACCGGACGGGGCGCGTGCCGCGCTTGAAGCCTTCTGGCGCAAGGTCTCGGACGCGGCGCGGCTGAGCCCGTTTCAGCGGTCGCCGCTCGACATCCTTCTCGGCCAGTGGACGCTCGACTACTCGCCCGCCTTCATCGCCATGGACCTGATGTCGCGACTGGTCTCGCCTTACGAGCTCAATCCTCACGGCGAGAACCCCCTGCGGGCCATTCTCGATCAGTGCATCGACTTCGAACATTTGTCGCGCAGCCCGATAAAGCTGTTCGTGACCGCCACGAACGTGCATACGGGCCGCGGGCGTGTCTTTCGCAACAACGACATCACGCCCGACGCCCTGCTTGCCTCCGCCTGCCTCCCTACCCTGTTCCAGGCAATCGAGATCGATGGAGAGAGCTATTGGGACGGCGGCTACTCGGGCAATCCGACAATCACGCCCCTCATTCGCGAATGCCGTTCGACGGACACCATACTCGTCCAGATCAACCCCATCGAACGGAAGGGCACGCCGCGCACGGCACGAAACATCCTGAATCGGCTCAACGAGATTTCCTTCAATAGCGTTCTCCTGAAGGAGCTCCGCATGATCGCGCTCCTCCGTCAGGCCTCGGATCCTGGAGACAGCGAAGGCGCACGCTGGTCTCATATGCGCATTCACCGCATCTCGAGCGAGCTCCTACTGAAGCTCGGCTACTCGTCGAAGCTCAACGCGGAATGGTCGTTTATCTGCATGCTGCGCGACCAAGGCCGCGAGGCCGCGGCCGCGTTCCTCAAGTCGAACAGCGGCGATTTAGGGCATCGCTCCTCGCTCGATCTCGATGTTCTTCTGGAAGGCGTCTGAGACGAAGCGGTAGCCGTCAGGAGAAAGCAAGCCGTGAGGGTCGCGAGCCTTCGGCCCAAGCGACCCTCACTGAACCTCTACCTTCGGACCTTGAACGCCCAGATGATCAGGACCACGCCCTGAATGAGCAACAAGATGCCGAAGACCAAGGGAACGGCGAGCGCCGCCACCATTGGCGAGCCGAGCAGGATCAGGCCGATCACGAAGTTGACGAGGCCGAAGATAAACGAGCCCACGCCGCCGCCGGTGAAACCGCCGATCATGGCGAACACGCCGATGACGAGGCCGAGAACGCCGAGCCAAACCACGATCGCCGTCGGCAGCACGATGGCCGCGAACAGCGGATGCCGCAGCACGATGATGCCGGCGACGATGCCGAGAACGCCGATCAGCAAGGACCAGTACCAAGGCACGGAGCTGTCGACGAAGACGCGCACCAATTCGAGCACGCCGACGAAGAGCCAATAGAACCCGAGGAAAATAACAAGGGCGACCAAGGTCGATGCTGGGTTCGTGATCAGCAAAATGCCGAAGATGATCGCCGCGATCCCTTCGAGCAGAAACACCCACCAGACATCCGACTGATCTTTATGCGCCAAGGCTGCTGCCATTTTCGGTAACCCTCCCTGTGCCGCCGCTGTTGAGAAGCCGGCGAGCGGGCAGCAACTCGACCGGCGACGCACGTTACGGTAGGTGTCGAATTATACGCCTTCTGTTTCATGAATACCGCGCACACCGCTTCCCCCTTGCTTTTGGCTGGTTTTCGGCCGGGGAATCCGGGTGGCAGCGGGCGCCTGCTTGACCTATTTAGAGGGTGATTCTTTCGGATGCGGCAGCGATTGCCGCGCCTCGAAGCGGAGACAAGCCATGCCGCGACCCGTTGTCCGCGTTCCCCGTTCGAGCTGGCGTGCCACCGGCACCGCCGAGAGCGATCGCGCGATCCCGGAGGAAACGGCTATCGCCTTTACCTTCAACACCGCCTCCTACGCGGTGATGATGGCGAGCCCACAGGACCTCGAGGACTTTGCCGTGGGCTTTGCCCTGACCGAGGGCGTTGTGTCTTCTCTCGAGGCCATCGACACGATCGAGGTGGTCGAGGAAGAGATAGGCATCGAGCTGCGGGTCTGGCTCAAGGCGAAGGACGCCGCGGAATTCCTGGGACGCCGCCGCAAGATGGCGGGCCCTACCGGCTGCGGCCTGTGCGGGCTGGAAAGCCTGATCGAGGCGATGCGCCCGCCCCCGGAAGTCGGCGACGGACAGGTGCTGACGCCGGACCAGATCATGACGGCCGTGAACTCGCTGTTTCCGCAGCAGGCGCTCAACCGCGAAACCCGCGCCGTCCATGCCGCGGGCTTCTGGGACCCCGCGCGAGACCTGGTGGCAGTGCGCGAGGATGTCGGCCGCCATAATGCGCTGGACAAGCTCGCCGGCGCGCTGGCCCGCGACGGCAGCACCGCCGCGCAAGGCCTTGTCGTGCTGACGAGCCGGGTTTCCGTGGAGATGGTGCAGAAATCCGCGGCCATCGGCGCGCCGATCGTTGCCGCCGTGTCAGCGCCGACCGCGCTCGCCGTACGCATGGCGGACGCTTGCGGCATGACGCTCGTGGCCATCGCGCGGAAAGACGGCTTCGAGGTTTTCACCCATCCGCGCCGCATCAAGGGCACGCTGGAAAGCCACGTCGCTTAAGCCGCCGCCTTTTAGGAATACGCCACCCAGACGTTCGGCTCCTCATAGGTGCCCGTCTGCTTGTCGACGTCGATCTTCACCGGCGCAATCGCACCTTTCAAGGCGTAGGGTCTCGTCTGCTGAAAGCGCTCCTTGGACCAATTCTCCCAAAGCCGAGTTGATCGGGATCGTCGAACGCGAGATCCGCAGCGGCTATCGGGCTTCATTTTTCTGACCGGAATCGCCCGCTAGTCCCGCCCCGCTTGGCCGCCCCGCGAACCCAAAGCCCCGCCGCCGCCACAAAGCGCGCCTAGCGTCGCTCGCAATGGGAGGACGCCTGCGCCATGAAAATGATGATCGCCAATTTCTTCGTCGCCGCTCTTGCCGTGGCCGCGGCCTTTGGAGAGGCACCCGCGGCGCGA
>Ga0075305_1000246_pt1 | contig 9948 bp, 9 predicted proteins | sample Joice_CattailNLB_2_FD_120071 | JGI IMG/M metagenome (GOLD analysis project Ga0075305, IMG submission 120071) | Natural and restored wetland microbial communities from the San Francisco Bay, California, USA, that impact long-term carbon... | ecosystem: Environmental > Terrestrial > Soil > Wetlands ...
GACCGGCCAGTTCGGCAAGAACCACCTGGGGGACCGTGATGAATTCCTGCCGACCGCACACGGATTCGACGAGTTTTACGGGAACCTGTACCACCTGAACGCCGAGGAAGAACCGGAGCAGGCCGACTATCCGAAGGACCCCGAGTCTCGCAAGCGCTTCGGTCCGCGCGGTGTGATCCACAGCCTGGCGATGCCTGACGGCACGCAGAAGATCGAAGACACCGGTCCGCTCACCAGAAAGCGCATGGAAACCATCGATGACGACATCGCCACCCGGGCTGCGGCGTTCATCGACAAGCAGCACCAAGCAGGCAAGCCGATGTTCGTGTGGGTGAACTTCACCCACATGCACTTCCGCACCCATCCCAAGCCCGAGAGCATCGGACAGTCGGGACGCTGGCAGAGCCAGTACCACGACGCCATGATCGACCACGACAAGAACGTGGGCACCGTGCTGCAGAAGATCAACAATCTGGGCATCGCCGATAACACGATCGTCCTGTACGGGACCGATAACGGCCCGCACATGAACACCTGGCCCGACGGCGGCATGACGCCGTTTCGCAACGAAAAAAATTCGAACTGGGAAGGAGCTTACCGCGTCCCCGCCATGGTGCGCTGGCCGGGCAAGATCAAGGCCGGGAGTGTGTCCAACGAGATCATTTCGCACATGGACTGGTTCCCGACCCTGCTGGCAGCGGCCGGCGATCCGGATGTGAAGAACAATCTGCTCAAGGGGTACAAGGTCGGCAAAACCACCTATAAGGTGCACCTGGACGGGTACAACTTTCTGCCTTACCTGACCGGGATGGAGTCGAAGGGCCCCCGGGAATCCTTTTTCTACTTCTCCGATGACGGCGACCTGACCGGGTTGCGGTACGACAACTGGAAGCTCGTGTTCATGGAGCAGCGCCAGCGCGGCACACTGCAGATCTGGTTCGAGCCCTATACGCTGCTGCGGGCGCCCAAGCTGTTCAACCTGCGCCTGGATCCCTATGAGCGGGCGGACGTCACCTCGAACACATACTGGGACTGGTACATTGATCACGCATTCTTGATGGTGCCGGCACAGGCTTACGTCGCCAATTTCCTGGCGACCTTCAAGGACTATCCACCGCGCCAGAAGGCCGCCAGCTTCAGCCTCGAGAAGGTGCTCGACCAACTCCAACAAAACATCGGATCGAAGTAGAATGACCGCCGGGGAGGGCGCTTGCGCTGGGAGCGCCCCCATAATTTATACCTGCAAGGAGAATATATATGAAGCGTTTGCTTGTGAAGTGCCTGCTCATCCTGCTGCTCGCAAATACAGCCTTCGCCGCCGATCCATTGCCATCCTGGAACGACACTGCCCCGAAGAAAGCCATTGTCACTTTCGTCGAACGGGTGACCGGCGAAGGCTCTCCGGACTTCGTCCCGCCTGCCGAGCGCATCGCCGTCTTCGACAACGACGGCACACTGTGGGCCGAACAGCCGATGTACTTCCAACTGTTCTTCGCGCTCGACCGCGTGAAGGTTCTGGCGCCGCTGCACCCCGAATGGAAGGACAAGGACCCTTTTGCCTCGCTGCTCAAGGGCGACGTGAAATCCGCGCTGGCAGGCGGCGAAAAGGCAATGCTCGAAATCGTCATGGCTACCCACGCAGGCATGACCACCGAGGAGTTCGAGCAGATCGTGAAGGATTGGGTCGCCACGGCGCGACATCCCACGACAAAGCGGCCATACACCGAGATGGTGTTTCAGCCGATGCTTGAAGTGCTCGCCTACCTGCGCATGAACGGCTTCAAGACCTTCATCGTATCCGGCGGCGGCATCGAGTTCATGCGTCCCTGGACGGAAAAAGTCTATGGCATCCCACCCCAGCAGGTCATCGGCAGTAGCATCAAGACGCAGTTTGCAATGCGCGACGGCCAGCCCGTGCTCGTGCGCCTGCCGGAGTTGAACTTCATAGACGACAAGGACGGCAAACCGGTGGGTATCAACCTATTCATCGGCCGGCGCCCTATCGCCGCATTCGGCAACTCCGACGGCGACTTGCAGATGCTGCAATGGACAACTGCCGGACAGGGTCCGCGCCTGGCGCTCTTGGTCCGCCACACCGATGCCAAGCGCGAATGGGCCTATGATCGCAAGTCGAAAATTGGTCATCTGGATAAGGCGCTGGATGAAGCGCTCAACAGGGGGTGGACCGTGGTGGACATGCAGCAAGACTGGAAGGTTATTTACCCTTTTGAGCTCAAATAAAAGCACCATCAGAAAAATGTTGAGTGCCATTCATCCAAGCTTTTTCCCCTATTTGATCTTTGCTTTGTAAAGCCTGAGGGAATTAGTGACCACCGAAATACTGCTGAAGGCCATGGCCAGGGCGGCCAGAATGGGATGCAGCTGCCGTAGCATGGTTGGCAGGGATTCGAAGGGATAGAGGATACCGGCCGCAATCGGTATCAGGATGACATTGTATCCAAAGGCCCAGAAAAGATTTTGTTTAATGGTGTTCATCGTGGCCCGGCTGAGCCGGATTGCCCGGGGCACACCGATTAAGCTTCCGCTGGACAGAATGACGCCGGCCGTTTCCATGGCCACATCGGTCCCGGTTCCAATTGCCAGACCCACATCGGCCTGGGCCAGGGCCGGGGCATCATTAATCCCGTCACCCACCATGCCGACACGCTCGCCGTTTTGCTGCAGATCTTTAATTTTGGATGATTTTTCATCCGGCTTAACCTCGGCCAGGATATCGTCAATATTGACCTGGTCGCCAATGGCTTGGGCCGTTTGCAGATTATCTCCGGTCAGCATCACGACCTTGAGATGCTGATCGTGAAGCTTCTGGATGGCATCTTTAGACTCCGGCTTCAGAGTGTCGGAAACGGCTATCAGGCCGCAGACTGCGCGGTCCTTTGCAACCACCATAACGGTTTTGCCTTGGGACTGGAGGGCCTGGATCCGGTTAGTGGCAGATTCGATATCAATGCCCGATTCCTCGAACCATCCTGGTTTTCCGACCATGACCGGTTCATCGTCCACTCTGGCTTCAACGCCGAACCCGCCTGCAGCTTTAAAATCTCTGGGCTCAAAAAGCGCAATCTGCCGGGTCCTGGCTTCATTGACAACGGCTTTTCCAAGAGGGTGCTCAGAGCCTCTTTCAACCGAAGCGGCCAGCTGCAATAGATCTTCCTCTGTTTCGCAAACGGGTTTGAACGGTATGATATCTACGACAGCGGGTTTGCCCATGGTAATGGTTCCGGTCTTATCCAGCACAATCGTGTTCAGGTGTGTAGCCGTTTCCAGGGCTGCGCTGCTTTTAAACAGGATGCCTTTTTCCGCCCCCTTGCCGGTACCGGCCATAATCGCTGTCGGCGTGGCCAATCCCAGAGCGCACGGGCAGGCAATTACCAGAACCGCCACCAGGCGGATCATGGCCGGGACAAACTCACCGGTTAGACCCCACCACAGCAAAAAGACAAAAAATGCTATCCCAATGATAGCCGGTACAAATATAGCCGCAACCCTGTCGGCCAGGGCTTGGATGGGCGCTTTACTGCCCTGGGCTTCCTGAACCAGGCGGATGATCTGAGCCAGGGCGGTTTCCTTGCCGACGCGGGTGGCACTGAATCTTAAAAGCCCCTGACCATTAATTGTGCCGCCTACGACAGTATCCCCCGGCTGCTTGTCAACCGGCAGCGGTTCACCGCTGAGCATGGACTCATCCACGGCCGACTGTCCATCCAGCACCAGGCCGTCCACCGGAATCCGTTCCCCCGGACGCACGATCACCGTATCACCGACTTTAACCCGGGTTAAAGGGATCTCTTTTTCGGTGTCATTATCCAGGATCGTTGCGGTTTTGGGGCGCAGGCCAATCAGTTTGCGAATGGCTCCCCCGGTTCGGCCTTTGGTGCGGGATTCGAGCATTTTGCCCAGTTTGATCAGCGTGATTATAACCGCGGAGGTTTCGAAATATACATGACCCCCCAAGGCGGGGAAAAGGATGACGGCCAGCGAATAAAAATAGGCCACCGAGGATCCCATGGCCACCAGAACGTCCATGTTGGCACTTTTATTTTTGAGACTTTTCAACCCGCCTTGATAGTAATCCCAGCCGGTGTAAAATTGAACCGGTGTGGCCAGGGCCCAGAACATCCAGTTGACCCAGGGGGCATGGCTCCACGGCCCGATCAGGCCGAAATCACGCCCCATACTTAAGATAAAAAGCGGCAGGGCAAACAATACCCCGACGGCAAATTTGCGGGTTTGGTCTTTAATTTCGGTATCCCGCGCTTTTTGTTCGGCATCTTCTTCGTCAAAGCCTTCTGCCGGGGGAATGGCGCCGTACCCCGCCTTTTCGATCGCCGCCACAATGTCATCGAGATTTAAAGCGCCGGGGATATATTCCACCGCTACCCGCTCCGTGGCAAAGTTTACCGCAGCCGTTACCACACCGGCGGTTTTTTTGTTGAGGGCCCGTTCGATATTGGCAGCACAGTTGGCACAGGTCATGCCGGTGATGGGCATTTCAACTTTGGCCGTGGTCACCCCGTAACCCGAAGCCTGGATTTTTTCGACCACATCCTCTAACTTCAGCAACTTCGGGTCGATAGTGACGGCCGCGTTTTCAGCGGCAAAATTGACACTGGCATCAGCCACGCCCTTGAGTTTTTTGACACCGCGTTCTATGTTGGCGGCGCAATTGGCGCAGGTCATCCCGGTAATGGGTAATGTGAATTTTTCTTCCGTCATCAGTTACTATTGTTAACCTTTTTTGATATGGAAAACTAAAAATAAATAGCCTCTGCGCTCTGCTGTGAATATTTTAAATGGTTTATAGATCCTCCAGCGTATCGTCTAACCAGCTAAACAAGGCTATGCGGCCGGATAATTGATTTCTTTCAGGGTTTCTTTGATCTTAGCCTCGGTGATCGGGGCTTCCCATTCGACATCTATGCTTTTGGCCGCTGGATTGCCCTCCACCGATTTTACACCTTCCAGTTCGTTCAATTCATTTTTAATCGACATCACACAATGTCCGCAGGAAATATTCGGGATTGAAAAAGTCTTTTTTTCCATGTTTATCATTCTCCTTAGATGTAAACTGTTACAGGTTGGTGATCTAAATCCTTATTGCCTATTAATATAGTATGAAATCAAGGCATGTCAATTATGCTGAATTCTATAACAAAGAATTCAGCAAGTGTTTTGTATTTTGTGTTTAGTGTTTTGTTTAAAATATATGAAAATCAAAAATGAGGTGGCTTAGTCCTGAAAACGTCCGGCTATTCGATTAAAATCATCAGGCGTTAATATTTGACCGAATCTTTCACCATTTTTGCTGGTTTGTTTATAAAACTGCAGACACTCCTTGATAATCAAGACCACCTGAGCTTCGCTGTAAATTCCCGGCAGCTCTTTCGCAAGGCGGGGATGGCGGCCGAGTTTACCTCCCAGTTGTACCCGGAACCCTTTGTGGCCCTCCGTTATCGTGCCGGTGGGGCAGGCCTGCATGCATTTTCCGCAATACAGGCAGCAGTCCATGTCAATTTGCGGGGATTCAGCTGCGGTGTTTAAAGTGATTGCATTTTCTTTACAGGCCTCAACACAGGCTTCACACAGGGTGCAGGGTTCTGCGGTCAACCCGGGTGCGCAGGCGCCGATGATGCCGATGTCTTTTATCTGGGGCTGGGAGCAGGCATTGGGGCAGTCTGCCAGGGCGATTCTGAATTCATGGTGGAATTTAAGATCCCCTTTAACGCTGGCTTTGAGAAATCCGAGCAAGTCTTCCTCTTTAAGCACGGCTTCAATTTTTTGCAATAGCCCATCACTGATCACCGCCCGGTTCGGGCAACCATTCGGCCCGAAACAGGTATCCAATTGATAGCCTTTAACTTCAGAAGACATATTATTCAGATAGCGTGCCTGGGTGGCTTTAACATCCGCCAGAGAGATGACTTGCTTTCCGGCTTCCCGGGCTTCTTTTTCAACCCGCGCCCGGACTTTTTTGCGAACGAAAAATGGAACTTTTCTGATGGTGTCATCGGCTTCCTGGGTCCATTTCATATTTAAATCCCCTATCCTATAATTGGAGCGCTTCCTAACAAGGTCGCTTTTTAAGATGAACGTCGATCATCGAACGCAAAAAGGACGAACATCGAACGCCCAACTCGCCATAGGCTGGGCGGACTTGCTCGCCTTTGGCGAGTTCAACGTTGGTTTTTTTCATATTCACAACCCATCAGGTTCCCCTTTTACCATTGACAATGCTTCCCGGGCCAATTGGCCAACGGTATATTGATCAAACTTTCCATCTCGATAAAGTTTTATGCGGGAAGGATCGTCGGCAAGTTCTTTTAGCCGGGGAATTGTTTCGACACCATCAGCAGGGCCTACTGCCCAGGCGGCTAATCCGCGCAGGATGGGATCGTTGGATTCCATATAGGGAATCAGATACCCGCTGATTGTTCGGGTATACTGCGGATGGGAATGGGCCAGCCGCCCAATTCCCCAGAGCACCCCCCGCTGCAAACCTTCATGCTCGAGGTAATTGCCCTCGGGCTGGATATAAGAAATAAGGATGCACCCGTATTCCTCTGCCAGCCCCTTATTTTGCGCCATGACCTCGGCCATTGATTCCGGGCAACCCCAGCCGATGCCGCCGGATTCATCATTCAAATTCCAGATAAAGCGTCGCATAACGACTCTGGCAGATTCTAGGTCCAGCGCCGCCAGATCTGAAACAACTTTTCCGAGGGCCGTCACCGCTCTCCACTTTATTAGTTCATCGATGCTGCACAGAAAAGAGAAAAGCGGGCTGACGGTCGCTTTGAGAGGCAGGCGGCAAATTTCATCGAGTTCTTTGTCAAAGGGTTCATGCTGAAGATGCTGCAGGATCTTTTTTTTTATTTGACGGCTGCGTAACTTTTGATCTTTCATTTCAAAAGGGCAAATTTTTTCATAACAACCTCGTTACTTTACTCATCTATCCAGCTGATACAATCAGTAGGGCAATATTTAATTGCATCGTTAACCTCATCTTCGGGATAGGTGTCAAGTTCGATTATTTCAATGTACCCGGCATCGTTTAGCCTGAATACTTCAGGGCTGACTTCTGCACAAACACCGCATGCGATACAATCACTGAGTTCAACTAACGGCGTTTTCATATTTAACCTGTTACGGCCTTGCCGATCTTGCGGCCCAACTCGTAGCAGCTTTCAAGTGATTCTTTGTCCGGGACATATTGGACCCTCAGTCCCGGATCGATGATTTCAAAATTCATGGCCTCAAGCTCCTGGTTGATCATTTTGACGGCCTCACCGCTCCAGCCGTATGATCCAAATGCCGCCCCAATTTTATTCAACGGCTTAAGGCCTTTCATATACGTCAAAAAATCAGCCAGGGACGGGTACAATTGATTATTCAACGTCGGGGATCCCACGACGACTGCTTTGGCATCAAAGACATCCGTGATGATCTCGCTGCGATGGGTCTTTCTCAGGTGCAGGGGCTTGGCCGGGACACCTTCCCGGGATATGCCTGAAACGATGGCATGGGCCATCTGCTCGGTGCTGTGCCACATAGTGTCGTAAATAACCACGGCTTTTTTGTCAGGTTCCTGCCGGCACCATCGAATATAGGCCTCCACTATTTTACCCGGGTCTTTGCGCCAGATAATACCGTGATCCGGGCATATCATTTTGAATTCGAGACCGAGGCTTAATACTTTATCCAGAAGTTTTTGAATATGAGTCGAATACAGCAGCAGAATATTGGCAAAATATTTTTTGGCGTGATACATGACCGTGGGCTCATCGATCTGGTCATCAAATTTTTCAGGACCGGCATAGTGTTGACCAAATCCGTCGCTTGAAAATAAAATCTGGTTTTGATTCAGATAGGTAAACATGCTGTCCGGCCAATGGATCATTCGAGTCTCTAAAAACGTCAGCGTCCGGTTTCCCAGACTCAGCTCATCTCCGGTTGCCACGGGTTGGTAATTCCATTTTGGTGAGAAATGTTTGGGTAGATTTTTACTCCCCATTTTGGAGCAGTATATCGGCTTGTCTTCTCCAATTCGATGCATCACCCGGGCCAATCCCCCGGAGTGATCCATCTCGGTATGGTTGCTGATAACGTAATCAATTGATTTCGGATCGACAATCTGGCTGATGTTTTCCAGCAACTCACCAGCAAATCCCTTCCTGACCGTGTCAACAAGGGCGATTTTTTCATCAACGATTAAAAACGCATTATAGGTTGTTCCCAGATCCGTGGAATAGCCGTGAAAATCTCTGATATTCCAGTCGGTAACGCCGACACTGTAGACACCCTTGGATATTTCTATCGGTTCCATTTTGCTCCCTATCAATTTTTCTGGTTTGACGACTGAAAATAAACATGAATGGCCTGCAGGCAATATTCAATGCCTGCCCTGACGGTATCGCAGTTCCAAGCTCGACGGCTTCTCAGATAATGATGCCCTTTTTGGCCGCGAAGTGAGTCTTTGCCAGAAAAGGGCACCATAAAACCTGCAATGTTCAATGCTTCTGATAGTTTTTATTCTTTTTCGAAGTCATCCTTGGATGCGCCGCAAACCGGGCATTCCCAATCATCAGGAACATCTTCCCATTTGGTGCCGGCGGCCACACCGTTATCCGGGTCACCCTGTTTCGGATCGTAAACATATCCGCAAATTGTGCATACATACCTGTCCATTCGCTCCTCCTCTCATTGAGTTAGATTGTCTTTTTGATTAAGCCACTTATAACCATTGTGAAAACTAATCGATGTTTAATATCAAATGAAACGGGTTTTGCAAGTGCATTTCTATTGATCTTTAGCGGATCCCGGACCTGCCAGCGGCCTGAACATTTTTTTACCGGCACCGCACACCGGGCATATCCCTTCTTCCGGAAGGTCCCCAAAGCTGGTGCCCTTGGCAATCTTGGCTCTGCGATTGCCTCTATCCGGGTCATAGATGTATCCACAATTCGCCGTCTGGCACTGATACATTTCCTCAGGTTGGGCCATATATTCCACCGTTTAAACCACTTCTAATCATTATTTAACTTCGTTGATCAGGTTCACTACTTTTTCTTCAATTTTATCGCGGACGTCCCGCATATATTCTATCGATTTGCCGGCCGGATCCGGCAAATCCCAGTCTGTTATCTTGGCCCCCGGCACCAGCGGACACTGTTCCCCGCATCCCATGGTGATAATTAATTCAGGGGCGCTGTTGGAAATTGCTTCCTCAATCGACCGGGGACTTCTAAGCTCCATGTCGATCCCCTTTTCATGCATTACTTTAACCATGTCCGGATTGATTTTTTCGGCCGGCTCGCTGCCGCCATTGGAGACATCCAGTTTATCACCGGCCAGAAATTGAGCAAAGGCACTGGCCATCTGGCTGCGGCAGGCGTTTTCACGGCAGGCAAATAAAACTTTTTTTCTTCCCTGAAATGGTGCCAGCAGACGCTCGACAGCTTGTTCGACTTCTTCAATCACCTTGGGGTGCCGGGCCATGTCCTTGGGGCCTTCAATACCGCGATAGGTCAGGCTGTCTTCAAATTTGGCGTCGATGGCGTCAAAGAAATACTGGGTTGTCAGATTAAGACCCTCGAAGAGGTTTTTACCCTTGGTGGCCCCGACCGCGAGAAGAAAACCACGGCGCATATTGGCGCCGGGGTCTTTCAACTTGAGCCTGTATTTTCTGGCCCAGAACATTTGGCAGCGATCGACCACAGCCTTGAGCTGGGACGTCATGTTGTAAAAAAAGATTGGGGTCGCAACCACCACCAGTTCGGCCTCCCGCAGCAGCGGGTATATTTCATCTTTGACATCATCTTCAATCGGGCAGTATCCTTTTTTTTCACAAACCGTGTACTCCTTGCAAGGGATGATTTCTTTCTGGGTGACATCGATAACATGAGTTCGGGCACCGAATTTTTCGGCGGC
>Ga0075305_1000247_pt1 | contig 9922 bp, 9 predicted proteins | sample Joice_CattailNLB_2_FD_120071 | JGI IMG/M metagenome (GOLD analysis project Ga0075305, IMG submission 120071) | Natural and restored wetland microbial communities from the San Francisco Bay, California, USA, that impact long-term carbon... | ecosystem: Environmental > Terrestrial > Soil > Wetlands ...
GAAAGACTCAGTCGGCCACCCCACGACCACGCCGGGGCCATGGGGACCGACACAGGATAGACGAGCCGCACCCCCCTGCCTCGGAAGCGCCGGCCGCCTCACCGAGCGGCCTCGGGCAGGCATGGAAGATCCTGCATCAGCGCCGACGGGAACGCCGCCGTCATGACCGCATCGTCTTCCTGGCCCGGGTTCGGCACCACACCGCCCCCGGCCGTCTGGGCCTGCGTGAAGGTCATCATGAACCGCGCCACGTCATCGACCGTGTGACCGTTGGCCTCGAGCTCCTCCAGGTTCAGGAACGCCTGCGTGGGCTGCATCAGCTCGACGATCACCGGTCCGCCGGGGGTCCCGAACCGGTCGTTGATCATCTCCTGCATCGGTCCGGTGGAGATCTGGTACCCGCCGCTCACTGTGGGGTCGGGCATCGCCGCGTGATCGGCGGTGACCACCATCGCCCACTCGCCTCTGCCCACCTCGCGGTTGAGGAACGTGACGAGATCCTTCATCGCCCGGTCCTGCGCCGCGACGGCGTCGAGCATCTCGGGGGAGTTCATCGACCACACGTGGCTGACGTAGTCGATCGCCTTGAAGTTCAGGAAAAGCAGGTCGGGCACGTCGTCGGCCCCGAAGCCCTCACGCCGGATCACCTCTTCGACCACACGCTGCTGGTACGGGGTGCGGGCGGGGGTGTCGAAGCCCTGCAGCAGCTCGTCGATGTCGTTGTCGCGCCACTTGCCGTCGAGCTGTCCGTCCGCCTGATCGACGGCCTCCTTGTCCTGCTCGAACCCTCCGACGTCGTTCGCGTACCCGGCCAGCTCGTAGTAGGCGGCCTCGCGCTCGGGCAGGTTCCACTCGAACCCTTCGTCGGTGAGGGTCTCCCCGCCGATCACCGACCGGGTGAGCGCGATGTCACGGTCGCCGCCGGAGAAGAAGGAGCCGTGGCCCAGCATGCCGAAGTGGATGTCGACGGTGCCGACGATGCCGGCGAGCGGCTCGTTGGCCAGGGCACGGTCGTACACGTCGGCGAACGTCGGTTCGATGAAGAACGTCGGGCCCTGGTTCCACGGACCGGTGATGCGTCCGGCGACGAGCATGTTGTGCCCGACGATGCCGTGGTGGCGCGGATAGGCTCCCGTGCCGATCGTCGCGTGGATCTGGGCGGTGCTCGTCGGCGACGATCCGACGGTCGCGTCGGTGTACCAGGTGCCCTTCGGGATCAGCGACTTCGTGAAGGGCCACGCGCCGGGATGCTCCTCGAGCACGTTGATGCCGCCGGCGTCCCACACCATCGTGACGAGCAGCTTCGGGATCTCACGCTCGGCCTCGGGCAGCAACGCCTCGGTCATCGGCTGGCCGTCGGGCGCCCGGAAACCATCGAACTTCATGAGCTCCGCCGAGGTGGGCGCGATGCCCGCCACCGTCACGGGACGACCGACCTCGCCCTGCGCCCGCACGAAGCCGGGGCCGTACCAGAACATCGGCACCGTCTGGATGTAGTCCCATGGCCCGACGTGGGGCAGACCGGAACCGACGAAGTTCGGCTCCTTCGGCACGAAGGTGAGCTGCGCCCCACGGTCGGGTCGCCACCCCCGCCAGATGCGCAGCAGCTCATCGTGGGGCAGGGAACACGCGGCGGAGACGAGATCTCGCTGACCCGACTGGGCCGCCGCATGGATCGGGGGGCGCACCAGCACGAGTCCGACCAGCACGGCGGCGAGCGAGAGCGGAACGAGGGATCGGCGGGCGGGCATGTCGGCATAGGGAACACGACCCCGGCAGCGCACGACAACCCGCGGGCGTTGAGAGTCTGTGACGGCGCGAGATCGAGAAGGAGGCCCTGGTCGCAGGCGGTAGCGTGGGGGTGTGTGGATCGGCCGTCGCCTCTCGACCCTGCTGCTCGTGCTGGCGCTCGTGGGAGCCCCGGCGGTGGTCCTTCGCATCTTCTGTGTCGGGAGCAGCTGCGACGCGGGCGAGGCGCGAGCGCAGGCCACGGTTCCGTTCTGCCCCCTCCCAGAGCGACTCCGCCACGAGATCGCGGCCGGCTTCCGCGAGGGACGCTCCCCCGATGTGATGGCGGCGACCGCGGGGCTCGACACCGTCTCGACGCAGGTCCGGCGGGGCACTCGAGTGCCCTGGCCCGGTACGGGGGATCGCGATGGTGTTCCGGGCCTGCCCGACACCCGGGTGCCGATCGTGTTCTTCGGTTCGGGCGTGCGCCCGAGAGCGTTGCCGACGGGGACCGCGCTCGACGCGATCGCGCCGACGCTGGAGTCGATCACGGGGTTCCGGCGCGCCCATCCCGAGGTCCGGACCGGCGAGGCGGTCGAGGAGGCCACGATCGTGGGACACGACGCGCCCTCGCTCGTCGTGATGATCGCCTGGAAGGGCGTCGGCACTCCCGACCTCGAGCGGAGCCCGACGGCCTGGCCCTTCCTGCGGCGAGCGATGCGCTCCGGCGCGGGGACCCTCGCGGGCATCACCGGCTCCGTGCCGCTCGACCCCGCCGCCACGCTCACCACGATCGGCACCGGAGGGCGTCCGTCGAGCCACGGCATCACGGGGACCTCGGTGCGTCAGGACGACGGCGAGGTCGCGGTCGCCTGGTCGGCACCAGGAGCGGGCTCGGTGATCGCCACGCTCGCCGACGACCTGGACCACGACTCGGGCGGACGGGCCAGGGTGGCCGCGATCGTCGCCGACCCGGCCGATCAGGGCATCGTTGGCAACGGGTGGTACCTCGACGCGGTCGACGACGACACGACGATCCGCGCTGACGACCCGGCGCGCTCGGTGACGAAGGCCGCCGCGATCGTCGACTCCGAGGACCTCGGGGGCGACGAGGTCACCGATGTGCTGGGTGTCGTGCTCGACGGCGAGGTCGGGCGGCTCGACGAAGCGACGTCCTCGATCGTGTCCTCGATCCGGGATCTCGTGCCGACCACGACGTTCGTCGTGACCGCCACCGGAAGCCTCGCCGGCGGCGGCCGGGGCGAGGACGCTCTCGGCATCGCCGCGGACGTCGAATCGACCCTCGGCGCCCCGGTCGTCGCCCAGGTCGCCCCGGACGGCCTCTTCCTCGATCGAGACGTGCTCGTGGACCGCTCCCTCACGGCCCAGCAGGTCGCGGACGCGATGCGAGGCGCCGATGCAGGCGGCCGACCGCTCTTCGACGACGTGTACCCGTCGTTCGCCGTCGCCTTCTCGAGGTACTGCTGATGGCCGTCGAGCTCGAGCCTCGCGCACCGTCGTCCGATCCGCAGACCCGAGACCGCTCTCGGCCCCCGGTCGCGATCGTGATCGTGGGGCTCCTCGCCGTCGCCGTGCTCGTGCGCGTCGTCGATCCCTCGAGCCTGCCGTGGCTGCGGAACCTACTGATCGTCTTCGGCTCGCTGCTGGTCGAGGCGATGCCGTTCATCCTGCTCGGCGCAAGCGTCTCGGCCGCGATCGAGGTGCTCGTGCCTGCCTCGGCGTTCGCGCGCATCGCATTGCTCCCACGCGGCCTGCAGATGCCGGCCGCTGCCGCGGCCGGCGTGGCGTTCCCTGTCTGCGAGTGCGGCTCGGTGCCCGTGGCCCGGCGGCTCGCCGCGAAAGGCCTCGCACCGAGCGCGGCGATCACCTTCATGTTGGCGGCCCCGGTCGTGAACCCGGTCGTCGTGGCGTCCACGTTCGTGGCCTATCGCGGTCGCGACACCCTCTGGATCATGGTGCTCGGGCGTCTGGCCCTCGGCTTCATCGTGGCGATGACGGTCGGCTGGGTCATGGGGCGGGTGCGCTCGGGCGAGCTGCTGCGGGCGCGGGGGGACCAGGTCGAGGCCCACGAGGTCGACGAACAGGAGGCGCGGTGGCGCCGCTTCTTCGGGCACCTCACCGGCGACGTGGTGTTCATGGCGCGGTTCTTGATCGTGGGCGCCGCGCTCGCGGCCGCGATCCAGACGTTCGTGCCGCAGTCGATCGTGAACAGCGTGGCGAGTCTGCCCATCCTGAGCCTGATCGCGATGATGGCGCTCGCGTTCGTGATGTCGCTGTGCTCGGAGTCCGACGCCTTCGTCGCTGCCTCGTTCACGGCGTTCGGCCCCGCGTCCCAGCTCGCGTTCCTCGTCTTCGGCCCGATGGTCGACCTGAAGCTCGCGGCGCTGTACGTGGGCACATACCAGCGAGGGTTCCTGCGCACGGTCGTGATCGCGGTCGGCGCCACCACCCTCGTGGCCACACTGTGGATCCAGGTGATCTGGGGATGACGAGCATGCGGTCGCGCGAGGACGAACGCCTCCGGTTCAGCGGGCCGCGCGTGGCAGCCGGACTCGCGATCGGGGCCTGGGCGGCGCTCTTCTGGTTCCTGCTGCTCGCGGGACGCACCTCGCTGTACCTGTCCACACGCACCGCATGGCTCGTGCCGCTCGGCGCCACGCTGGCCACGATCGCGGCCGTGGGACGGCTCGCGTCCGCCAGGGTGCGCTCCCCGGAGCCGCTCGGCAACCGGGAGACGTGGATGTTCGGCGTGATCGTGCTCCCGGTCGTCCTGCTCCTCACGCTGCCGCCGGCGACGCTCGACTCGTATGCGGTGAACCGGCGATCGAACTCGACGGCGATCGGATCCAGCGCGCGGATCGTGAGCGGCCCGATCGACCTCGTCGACGTCGCGGCTGCCAGGGCGGTCGTCGATGCGGAGGCGGTGCTCAAGGCCCGTGCCGGCGAGCGGGTCACGATCGAGGGGTTCGTGACCGAGGAGCCCGGCGAGGCCGACCGCTTCCAGCTGACGCGGTTCGTGATCACGTGCTGCGTGGCCGACGCCACGATCAGCTACGTCACCGTCGTCGACGCGCCCCCCGGCAGCTTCGAGACCGACCAGTGGGTCCGTGTCGTGGGTCCGATCTACCCGCTCGGCAGCGACATCCTGGTACAGGCGGAGTCGGTCGAGCCGATCGATCCGCCGGACGAGCCCTACCTCACGCCCTGAGGCTCACGCGCACGCGCGACAGGTGCCGATCAGGTCGAGGCGGTGGCGCACCTTCGCGAACCCGCTCCGCCTGGCCAGCCGGTCGACGGCGCGATCCATCGTCGTCTCGAGGTCAGGCGGGATCGTGACGTCCTCCACCCTGCCGCAGTTCGAGCAGATCAAGTGGTGATGATGCTCGGTGAGATCCTCCGCCAGCTCGTACCGCGCGAACTCCCCCTCGGCGATCACCCGGCGCACCACCCCTGCGTGCTCCAGCACGGCGAGGTTGCGGTAGACGGAACTCTGCGGGCCCGTTCGTGACCGCACGATCTCGGCCGTGGACAGCGGGGTCCGCGTCCGCTCGAGGGCCGCGACCAGCGCTTCCCGCTGCGGCGTGTATCGCTGACCGACGCCGCGCAACCGCTCCGCGACGGTCGCATGCAGGTCTCGCGCCACGAGCCGCATCATACGTCGGCTCCAGGCGCGCTCCGGGCCCCGGCGAGGGCACGAGACGCGACGGCGACGACCACGAACACGCCCGCCGTGACCAGCACGATCGTGCCCCCCGTGGCGAGCCCACCGGGGAACACCCTCGACAACGCGAGCCCCGCGACCGATGCTCCGACGCCGATCACGACCGAGATCGCGAGAGCCCCCGAGAACGAGCGCGCGATCATCTGCGCGCACGCCACGGGCAACACCATCATCGCCGCGACGAGGAGGATGCCGACGATCTGCATCGCCGCGACCACGGCCACCGCGGTCAGTACGGCGAGCAAGGCATTCAGGAGGCCGACGGGGAGCCCGGCGACCCGCGACCACTCCTCGTCGGTGACCACCGAGAACATCGCGCGACGCAGCGCGAACACGGCGAGCACGATGCCGAGGCCGAGCAGGACGATCGCCCACACCTCGCTGCCGCTCACCGTGAGCGGTCCGCCGAACAGATACGTGAGCACGTTCGAGGAGAGCCCGTCCCCTGCCGAGATCAGCACCACACCGAGCGCGATCCCCGAGTAGAAGAGGATCGCGAGCGCGACGTCGCCCGACGTGCGTCGCCGGGCCCGGAACCACTCGATGCCGAGCGACCCCCCGACCGCGAACGCGAGCGCCGTCCACAGCGGCGCCCATGCCGCAAGCAGCCCCGCACCCACACCGGCGAACGCGACGTGCCCGATGCCGTCGCCGATCAGGGAGAGCCGCTTCTGCACGAGGAACACGCCGATCGTCGGCGCGAAGGCCCCCACCGCGATGCACGCGATCAGCGCGCGTTGCATGAAGGCGAGATCGAACGGGTACGGGAGCGCGATCTCGGCGATCACGAGAGCTGCTCCAGCCAGATCGGCAGGTCCTCGGCGTGCACGCCGAGGCTCCCAACCCCTCGCGCGGCCAGGGCGGCCGGCTCGCCGTCGAACAGGACCGTGCGTTTGAGCACGATCACGCGGTCGACATCGTCGGCGACCGCCGAGAGCTCGTGCGAGACGAGCAAGACGCCGGCGCCGTGATCACGGATCAGGTGCACGAGCGAGTCGCGGAAGAGTCGCTGCGACGCCGCGTCGACGCCCGCGATCGGTTCGTCGAGCACCAAGAGCGACGGCTCGCTCGCGAACGCTCTGGCGATGAACGCGCGCTGCTGCTGACCGCCGGAGAGCTCGTTCACCGGACTGGCGGTGAGGTCGGCGAGTCCGACCGACGCGATCGCGTGTTCCACCTGACGCCGATCGGCACGAGACACCGGCATCCACCAACGTCCATCGGTCAACCGGCCCGCCGACACGATCTCCCGCACGGTGGCGGGGAGCTCCGAGCTGAGACTGGGTCGTTGCGGCACGTATCCGAGCCGCCCGCGCCGACGCACCGCCCCCGGCGGATGACCGAAGAGGCGAGCCTCGCCGCCGTCGGGCTCGAGCGAGCCGAGCAGCAGCCGCAACAGCGTGGACTTGCCAGAACCGTTCGGCCCGACGAGCGCGACGAACTCGCCAGCCCGAACCTCGAGGTCGACGTGCTCCAGCACGGGCTCGCGGCCGTACGCGAACGTCAGCCCTCTGGCCGCCAGGAGCTCCTGACGCGCGTCGCCGTCGCCGGTCACGGGCGAGACGCTAGGTGCAGTCGAGGCCATCTCGCAACGTCTCCAGGTTGCGTCGCATCACGGACAGGTAGTCGTCGCCGGCCGCTTCCTGCTCCTCGGTGAGGCCTTCCAGCGGACTCAGGACCGCGGTGCGGATCCCGGCTTCGGCGGCCAGCGTCTCGGCGACATCGGGAGGCACCAGGTCCTCGGTGAAGATCGTGGTGACCCCTTCAGCCTTCGCCTCGGCGGCGAGCTCGGCGATCCGATCGGGATCGGGCTCGGACTCGGGTGCGAGCCCCGAGATCGCGCGTTGCTCGAGATCGTATGCAGCGGCCAGGTAGCCGAACGCCGCATGGCTCGTGATCATCACGCGCGTGCCGCACCGGGCGAGCCCCTCACGGAACTCGGCGTCGAGCTGCGAGAGCTCGACGCCGAAGTCCTCGGCGTCCACGCTGAAGCGATCGCCGTCCGCGCCACCTCGACCCTCGCCCAGCCCAGCGGCGATGCGGACGACGATGTCGGCGTAGAGCGCGGGGTCCAGCCACACGTGCGGGTCGACCGCCCCCTCCTCGGCGTATTCGCCGTCGGGCGGTGCGTCGCGAGGCTCGATCCCATCGAGCGCGTCGATGACGACGCCGGTCGCCTCGGCCTCGACGGCATCCTCGACGGCCGGCTGGAAACCGCCACCCAGGTACACCACGAGATCCGCCTCGGCGATCGCCTGGAGATCGTCCGGGGTGAGCTCGAGGTCGTGAGGCTCGACACCGGGGGGGGTGAGGTTCGTGACGGTTACCTGATCGCCGCCGATGCGCGCGGCTGCGAAGGCCAAGGGGTAGAAGCTCGCCACGACCTCGACCGCGCCGTCGGAGCCATCGCCCACCTCAGCCCCGCCGGCACACCCCACCGCGCCGAGCGAGAGGGCCGCGAGAAGAACGAGACTGAGAATCGCTCTCATAACCATCGACCCTACCCTCCCGACGGGGGGTCGTCAATGGCGCGCGTGATCCGCCCTCGGTGGTAGCGTCCGCGGGTGGCGGTGCGCATCGGCATCGGGCTGTTCACGGGTCAGATCCCGGCCGGATCGGAGCGTTCCTTCGCGCAGGAGTACCGGGACACGATCGAGCTCGTGCGGCTCGCGGAGTCCGTCGGGTTCGACTCCGCGTGGGTGAGCGAGCACCACGGCGCCTCCGACGGGTACCTCCCCTCGCTACTCGTGATGTGTGCCGCGCTCGCCGCGGCGACCTCGACGATCCGACTGGGCACCGGCGTGATCCTCACGCCGTTCCACGACCCCCTGCGCCTCGCGGAGGACGCGGCCGTGGTCGACCAGATCGCCGGTGGGCGCCTCACGCTCGGCCTCGGCATCGGGTGGCGGCCCGAGGAGTTCCGGATGTTCGGGGTGGCGATGAGCGAACGGCTCGCGCGTACGGTCGAGGCCGTGGCGATCCTGCGACTGGCGTGGACCGGGGAACGCTTCTCCCACCGTGGCGAGGTGTTCGACCTCGATCGTGTGCGTGTGACGCCTCCTCCCGCCCAACCGGGGGGACCACCGATCCTGCTCGGCGGCTACGTCGACGCGGCGCTGCGACGAGCCGGCGAGCTGGGCGACGGTCACATCACCGACGCCGACGATCTCGTCCATGTGCGCAAGGCGGTCTCCCTGATGGAGGAAGGCGCGCGGAGCGCGGGGCGGGATCCTGCCGCGATGCATCTCGCCCTGATGGCGAACGCGTTCGTCGCCGACGAGCATGCCTGGGAGATCGCCGCGCCGGGCGTGATGCATCAGCTGGGCGCCTACGAGGCGTGGGATGCGGGTCACGACACGCCCGATCACGACGCGCTCGACGCGGTGGTCACGGATGAGCACGCCGCGCGCCGCTCGACCGCGGCCGGCACGGCCGACGACGTCGCACACGCGCTCGAGCCGATCGTGCGATCGCTCGACGTGAGGGCCGAGGCCGATCTGATCGTGCGGCTCCACTACCCGGGCATGGCGTTCGACGACGCCGCCCGAGCCGTCTCGCTCTTCGGTGACCGGGTGATCCCCGCGCTGCGCGGCGTCGGCCGGCGCTAGCCGGGCAACGAGACCCGGCCGCGGTCGCGGCCTTCGAGGGCACCGGCCGAGGCGGTGACGACGCCGTCTCGATGCAGTCCGCGCACGGCATCGACCAGGCGCTCGGGAGACGTGCCGGTCGCACGGGAGAGACCGCCGAACGTGCGGGGCGAGCGCTCGCGCAGGGCCGCGAGCGTCGCCCCTCGGACCTGCCGCAGCGACCCCTCGAACCTGGGTTGGCGCCGGCTCGCCGGCCGGCCGACGCGCCCCGAGGCGGCGAACGCGCACCAGGCGCGTAGCGGACAGACGTCGCAGCGGGGCGTTGGCCGACACACCTCGCGGCCGAGATCCATCACCGCCTGGTTCCACGCCGACGGGCGGCGGCGATCCAGCCATGCCGAGGCGGCCTCGCCGAGGACGCGAGCCGATACCTCGTCGGCTTCCGCAGCGAGGTCGACCCGCGCCCACACGCGGCGGACGTTCGTGTCGATCGCGGCCACCGGCTCTCCGAACGCCAGGCTCGCAACCGCGGCCGCCGTGTAGTCACCGATCCCCGGCAGGGTGCGCAGCACGGAGGGATCGCGTGGCACCACGCCGTCATGCACCCGGACGATCTCGGCCGCGGCGCGGTGGAGCGAGACGGCACGCCGCGGATAGCCCAGTCGACCCCAGGCTCGCAGCACCTCGGCCCTCGACGCATCAGCCAGGGAGCCCACGCCGGGGAATCTCCGCATGAACGCCTCGAACACCGGCTCGACCCGGGCGACCTGGGTCTGCTGCAGCATGACCTCGCTCACGAGCACCGCGAACGGGTCGGGGAACCGCGCCCTCCGCCGGGCAGGCGCCCTCCAGGGATACTCGCGTC
>Ga0075305_1000248_pt1 | contig 9875 bp, 12 predicted proteins | sample Joice_CattailNLB_2_FD_120071 | JGI IMG/M metagenome (GOLD analysis project Ga0075305, IMG submission 120071) | Natural and restored wetland microbial communities from the San Francisco Bay, California, USA, that impact long-term carbon... | ecosystem: Environmental > Terrestrial > Soil > Wetlands...
CATTCTGCTCTACCACGCGACGCATGTGCCGGTCGGCGAGGACCAGAAGCAGCATCTGGAGCTCGCCCGAGACATCGCCCAGAAGTTCAACAACGACTTCGCCAAGTGGATCGCCCGCGAAGATTATCCGGACGGCTTCTTCCCGCTGCCCGAGCCGATCATCACCGGTCCCGCCACGCGCGTCATGAGCTTTCGCGACGGCACCAAGAAGATGTCGAAATCGGACCCGTCCGATCTGAGCCGCATCAATCTCACCGACGACGCCGACGCCATCGCCAAGAAGATCAGAAAGGCGAAGACCGATCCCGAGCCGTTGCCGTCGGAGGTGAAGGGCCTGGAAGCGCGGCCGGAGGCCGACAACCTGATCGGCATCTATGCGGCGCTCGCCGGCTCCGACAAAGAGGCGGTGTTGCGCGACTACGGCGATGCGCCGTTCTCCAAGTTCAAGGAGGCGCTGGCCGAGCTCGCCACGGAGAAGCTCACGCCGATCGGCGAGGAGATGCGGCGCCTGATGGCGGACCCGGTCGAGATCGACCGCATCCTAGCCGACGGCGCGCGGCGCGCGCACGGCATCGCCGATCCGATCCTCGCCAAGACCAAGGACATCGTCGGCTTTATCCGGAGCTGAGGAAAATTGTCATGCCCGCGAAAGCGGGCATCCAGTAACCACCGGTCTTCGTAGGTTTGGCGGCAGGGGTTACTGGATGGCCCGGTCAAGCCGGGCAATGACAGAAGTGGGGCGACGCCTCTTATGCGGTTACGCCGGTGCCGATGGGGCAGGTGACGCCGGTGCCGCCGAGACCGCAATAGCCCGCCGGGTTCTTGGCGAGATATTGCTGGTGATAGCCTTCGGCGAAGTAGAACTCCGGCGCCGGCATAATCTCGGTGGTAACCGCCTGCATGCACAATAACTATAGCGCGGTCTCATAAGCCGCCTTCGAGGCTTCCGCCGCGCGGCGTTGCTCGTCCGAGAAATAGTAGATGCCCGAGCGGTACTGGGTGCCGACATCGTTCCCCTGGCGCATGCCTTGGGTCGGGTCATGGCTCTCCCAGAAGGTCTTCAGGAGCTGCTCGTAGCTGACTTTTTTGGGGTCGAACACCACGAGCACGGCCTCGGTATGCCCGGTCATGCCGGAGCAGACTTCTTCATAGGTCGGGTTGGGGGTGGGGCCGCCCGCATAGCCCACCGCGGTCACGATGACGCCGGGCATCTCCCAGAACTTGCGCTCCGCGCCCCAGAAGCAGCCGAGGCCGAACAGGGCTTTCTCCGCGCCTGCCGGATACGGGCCCTTGAGGAGCGCACCGGTCACGAAATGCGTCTCTGCGGTGGGAAGAGCGCCGGGCCGGCCGGGCAAGGCCTCATCGGCGGTCGGAATGGAAAGGGGTTTGCGCTTGAAGCCGAACATGGAGATCTCCGTTTTGGTTCTCCCCCGAGAACGCCCCCGCTAGTTGATGTAAACCTCGACCTCTTTCCGCTTCTGGCCGAGCCAATAGAGGAATACGCCGAGAATGCCGAACACCACCCAGGTCGGCGCGCTCAAAATCCCCAGGATAAACGGGTCCCATAGCCATTTGCCGGCATTGGTCTCGATCCAGGCCTTGGAGACGTTAAGCGTTTCGGGCGCCAGTTCCCGCCATTGAACGCCCATGGGCGTGACGACCCAAGCGCCGCCCCCAGCCAAGCTTTTGGTGGCGTCGACGACGGCGGCGACCATGGCAAGCAGAAGCAGCCAGACACCGAGAATTCGAAGAACAAAACGCATGAGCGAGAGTGGCAATCGCGTGTTTCAGCTTACATAGGCTATTGCTCGATCACGTTCAAACGCTGGTTTTTCACATCCTGGCGAGCGGACCGTATGGGCACGGCTTGCTTGAACGGGCAGGGCGCTTCGTGATAGTGCGCGCCTTCGGAGCTTCAGGAGAGGTGGCCGAGTGGTCGAAGGCGCACGCTTGGAAAGCGTGTAGGCGGGTAACCGTCTCGAGGGTTCGAATCCCTCTCTCTCCGCCATCCGCCTTCGCCTGCGCTATGGCGCTTCGCAGGATTGGCACGACGTCTCGCGCTTTTCTAACAAGCGGCTCTGGCGAGCGAGCCCCGCCACGTTCCTGACATCAGTGGGCCGGACAATCTCTCGCCGCACGCGTCGCGATGGAACCAGGGCGCATCGATGATCACGCTCTACACTTTCGGCCCGGCCTTCGGGCTTCCCGACATGAGCCCGTTCGTCACCAAGGCCGAGATGCTGCTCAAGCTGGCCGGCCTCGGCTACCAGACTGACTCCACAGGTTTCAGCAAGGCGCCAAAGGGCAAGCTGCCCTACATCGTCGACGACGGCGAGACGATCGCCGACTCCACCTTCATCCGCTGGCACCTGGAAAAGAAGTACGGCATCGATTTCGACCGCGGCCTCGGCACGGAGCAGCGCGCCACAGCCTGGGCCTTCGAGAAGATGCTCGAAGACCATGCCTATTGGACCGTGCTGCACGCGCGCTGGGTGAACGACGACAATTTCGACAAAGGTCCGCGCGCCTATTTCGAAAGAGTGCCAATGCCGATGCGGCTCGTCGTTCAGCGTATGGCGCGCCGCCAGATGAAAGCCGAACTTCACGGACACGGCATGGGACGTCATTCGGAAGACGAGATCGTCGCCCTCGGTACCCGGTCCCTCGAAGCGGCATCCGACCTTCTCGCCGACAAGCCCTTCATGATGGGCAGCGAGCCGACCGGCCTGGACGCCACGGGCTTCGCCTTCATCGGCGGCGCGCTGTGTCCGTGTTTCGAGACACCGCTGCGCAGCGCGGTGGAGCGCCGCGACAATCTCAAACGCTATGTCGGCCGCATGGCCGAGCGGTTTTATCCGGAGCAGACCGAGATGGCCGGCTGGGCCGCTTGATCCGCGGCTACCAGAAATCCGGCACGAAGTTCTGGTCCTCCATTGGCGGACGCACATAGTCGCCGGCTTTGGGTCGCGGCGGCAACATCGGCGGCGACGGCGTCAGGTCCCCATACTCGACCATGCTCAAGAGATGCGTGATGCAGTTGAGCCGCGCCAACTTCTTGTTGTCGGCTTTCACCACGTACCAGGGCGCCTGCTTGATGTCGGTATGCGCGAACATGGTGTCCTTGGCGCGTGAGTACTCGACCCAGCGCGAGCGCGATTCCACGTCCATGGGGCTCAGCTTCCAGCTGCGCGTGCGATCGTTCATGCGCTTCTGGAAGCGCCGCTCCTGTTCCGCGTCGCTCACCGAGAACCAATACTTGATCAGAATGATGCCAGAGCGCACCAGCATGCGCTCAAATTCTGGGCAGCTGCGCAAGAACTCCTGATACTCGGCATCGCCGCAAAAGCCCATCACGCGTTCGACGCCCGCGCGGTTGTACCAACTGCGGTCGAACAGCACCATTTCGCCGGCCGCCGGCAGATGCGGCACGTAACGCTGAAAATACCAGGAGGTCTTCTCCCGTTCCGTCGGCGTGCCGAGCGCCACGACGCGGCACAGCCGCGGATTGAGGCTCTCTGTTATGCGTTTGATAACGCCGCCTTTTCCGGCCGCGTCGCGCCCTTCGAAGATCACCACGACGCGGAGCTTCTCGTGCTTGATCCACTCCTGCATCTTCACGAGCTCGACCTGGAGCCGGGCGAGTTCCTTCTCGTAGACTTGCGTCTTGATCTTCCGGGACGCGGCTTTGACGTCGCCGACTTGGAGGTCCGCCGCCTCCAACTCTTCGTCCGACAGGTGCTTAGGCGCTTTCCCGTTCTTTTTGTTTTTCTTGTGCTTTTTGCCCTTTTTGAACGCCATCTCCACGGCAACCCCCTTTCATTCCGGCGGGGAATGAAAACGCGGACACTCGCAGGGCCGGTCACTGAAAGATCCGCTATGACATCCGGCCGCGCAGCCGCGAAGGGGTGCGCGCCGCGCAAACCATCGGATTACGCTGCAACACATGTGCCATCGCTGGAACGGTCGAACCGTCCGGCGTTGGATCAGGATCTAGCGTTCGAGAAAGAAGTCCGGCGTCACGCCGCCTTGAGCTCGATCACCATATCGGTTGGCTCGGGCGGATGCGGCGCGAGGCTGGTGCGGCTTTCGTCGCTCCAACTCGCGAGCTTGATCACCACGCCCTGCTGCGAGCCAGAGTTGGCGGACTGGGCCGTCTCGACGATGTGCAGCCCATTGGGATCGAGGAAATAGGTGTGATCGCCGAAAATCTTGTTGAGTTGCTCGACGGCCGGATGATCGTCGGGCAGCGGGTCCGCCTCGAACTGCGTCAGCGTCTGCTCGATAGCGTCTGAGGACATCTTCATCGGGAATTCCTTTCGCTCGGCGCCGGCAAGGCCTTGTCGGCGCAGTTTGAAGGTTTCGCCCTTGGCTTACGTCTCCACCAAGCCGCCACTCTAAGGCGAATGGGGCGCACGGCCACATCTGGCGCATTCATGCGCTGTTTCCGGCACTCTCGTGAGAACCGTTCGCACGCCTTGTTGGACAACGGAGGCGGCCGCGAATAGTTGCATCGCGTGCGCTTATTCCGGGGCGTCCGCCTCGGTCGGGCAGTCCGGCCCGAGATATTTGCCATCGAGATTGACGCCCATATTGCGGATCGCGCCGAGCGGAGGATCGAAGGTCGTCTTGAGAATGGCGTGGTAGCGCGTCTCGAAATCGCCGGTGAACGTCGTGCTGATGGTCTGCTTGCCCTCCTTGGTGGTGCAGACCACATCGACGATGACCCCTTCGTTGAGCGGGGTCAGTTTCGGCTCGGTGCAGTCGCTGCCCTCGGGCCGTATGATGTCGTCGTCCTCGCCGATACAGACCTTGGTCTTGGTCATGCCGGACACCGGCGCCACGGTGGTGATCTCCCAATAGCCCGGCTTTCGTTGCGGCACGGCGTCGGTCGCCGCGTGAACGTTCGGCGCGGAGAGCACGGCGATCGAGACCGCCGCCGCCATCGCGGTCGCCAAGGAAACCTGTTTCATGCTGACCTCGCTAAAGCAGTAAGCCCACGCGCGGGGCGAGAGGTGTGCTGTGGCAGAGATGGGCGGGGCCTGCCAACAGCGAGGTCATGGGTCTCCTGGCAAAAGCGCGGCGGTGATTCTTCCTGTTGTCGGCCCGCAAAAATCCAGCGGCATCTAGCCCGCCCGCGAAAATCCGCCCTTGCCCTTGGACGCCGGTTTGGCCCAACTCTGGTTTGCGTGGAGCGCACCAAGGACCGATGACAGACGAACCCGAACTCTTCCTGTTGGAGAAACGTCTCGGACGCCGGTACGCCCGCCAGCGCCTCGGCATCGAGAAGGACCACGAGGCGCAGATTTTCGGTCAGGGCATCAACTTCTTCCACATCGAGAATCTGCCGATCGGCCAAGCCGCAATTCGCGCGGTCCTCATGGCGACGGGGCTCTACTGGCGGGGTCTGCGCAACGCCGCGAAAGTTCAAGTCCGTCGAAATCCCATCCACGTGCCGCAACTGCACAACGCCTTCGACGGCTTCACCATTCTTCAGATTTCGGATTTGCACGCCGACATGAGCGAAGCCGCCATGGCGCGTGTGGCCGAGCTCGTCCGGCACTTGCGCTACGACATGTGTGTGCTGACGGGCGACTATCGGGGACAGACTTGGGGACCCTACAAACCGTCACTGGATCTCATGGAGCCCGTGTGCGCAGCCCTGACCGGCCCGGTCTATGGCGTGCTCGGCAATCACGACACGGTCCTCATGGTGCCGCGCCTGGAGTCGATGGGCGTGACGATGCTGCTCAACGAGGCCGCGATCGTCGAGCGCGATGGGCAGCGCATCCATCTCGCCGGCATCGACGACGCGCACTTCTATCGCGTCGACAATATCGAAAAGGCCGCTGAAAGCATTCCCAACGAGGAGTTCTCGATTCTCGTCACCCATACGCCGGAGATCTACCGACAGGCGGCGCACGCCGATTTCGATCTTCTGCTCAGCGGCCATACCCACGGCGGGCAAATCTGCCTCCCGGGCGGGCATCCCATAACTTTGAGCGCCGTGCTGCCCCGGAAGTTCGGCGCCGGGCCGTGGCGCCATCACAACATGATCGGCTACACCGCAGTCGGCGCGGGCAGCTCCGTCGTGCCGGTCCGGTTCAACTGCCCGCCTGAGATCACCCTTCACGAACTTCGGCGTTCGAATGAGGATCAATAAGGCCGGTCGCGCAGATTGAGCCTGAAGAGAATGCGGGACACGACGAGCTCGGCGATGGCGAAAATTACCGTGCCCACCGCCACGTCGAGCCAGCTGAGCGGCACGAGACAGCGCGCGGCGATCAGCGGAAAAAGCGATTCCGGAATCTGATCGAGCCCGAGCGCCTGACTGCTTGGCGCAAGTCCAAGCCGGCGTTTGAGAAAGCTCGACAACAGGTCTCCGGCCATGGCGCTGGCGGCCACCAAGAAACCGAGCTGCCAGCCGAGACCCAGCAGAACGGCCACGACAGGTGTTCCAAGGAGCGCGATCAGGACGCCCCGAAGGGTCTTGGAACGGCCGAACAGCGGGCTGCCGTCACGGAGTGTGATGCTCCCGTCGAGGGGCCAATCCCCAGCAGTCCCCATGAGCTTTTTGGTAATCACGGGCAAGGCATTGGCGACGCCGACCAAGACGAGGAGTTCGGTCATGAGAACTGGATGCATGCCACCTCAGTTGTTCGCGAGGGCACACTTTAGGACATCGCCGGCGACTGCGGCATCGCGGGGCGGGTGCGAAATGTCCCCTTGCCCTCCGATGCCCATTTGTCCCAAGTCTCCGGCTCAACGCGAGATGAGGCCCCCCGGAATGGCGAGCAAGACGGACAGCAATGCGCCGCAAGGGACGGCCCCGAAGACCGCGGTCGTCGTGCTCGTGGCCATCAGCATCTGTCACCTGCTGAACGATGTGATTCAGTCGCTGATTCTGGCGATCTACCCCATGCTCAAGACGAGCCTCGCGCTCGACTTCGCCCAGATCGGGTTCATCACCTTCACCTTCCAGGCCACCGCCTCGGTGCTGCAGCCGCTGGTCGGCTATCTCACCGACCGCTACCCCACGCCATACTCGCTCGTCGTCGGCATGGGCTCATCGCTGCTCGGCCTGATTCTGATCGCCTTTGCCTCGACCTATGTGGAGGTGCTCGCGGGCGCCGCGCTGATCGGCATGGGCTCGTCGGTGTTCCACCCGGAGTCCTCGCGTGTCGCCCGTCTTGCGTCGGGCGGACGGCACAGCACGGCGCAGGCGGTGTTCCAGGTCGGCGGCAATTTCGGCACCGCGCTCGGGCCGCTGCTCGCGGCCTTCATCGTAATTCCTTACGGCCAGACCTCGATCGCCTGGTTCTCGGTGGTGGCGCTGCTCGGCATGGTCCTGCTCACCGGGGTCGGAGGCTGGTACGGCAAGGCGCTCGAATTGCCAAGCGTGTCGCACGATGAGCGCACAGCCATCGCCGAACTGAGCCGGCGCGAGGTGGCGAAATCGATTGCGCTGCTGGTCACGCTGACCTTCTCCAAGCACTTTTACTTGGTCTCGATCACGAGCTTCTACATCTTCTATTTGATCCACACCTTCGACCTGCCGGTGCAGACCGCGCAGCTCTATCTGTTCTTGTTCTTGGGCTCGGTCGCGGCCGGCACCGTCATCGGCGGACCGATCGGCGACCGCATCGGCACGCGACGCGTGATCTGGTGGTCGATTCTCGGTGTGTTGCCTTTCACCCTGGCGTTGCCCTATGTGGGCCTCTTGGGAACGGCGATCCTGAGCGTGATCATCGGCCTGATCCTGGCCTCGGCGCATCCCGCCATCATCGTCTATGCGCAGAGCCTGCTGCCGGGCCGGGTCGGCATGGTCGCCGGTCTGTTCTTCGGCCTCGCCTTCGGCATCGCCGGCATTGGCGCCTGGCTGCTCGGCCGGCTGGCCGACGCGACCAGCATCACCTTCGTCTACCACGTCTGTGCTTTTCTCCCGGCCATCGGCCTGCTCGCGGCCTTCCTGCCAGAGATGACTAAGCCAAAGCCGCGCCGGCCCCAGAAGAAGCCGCGATAGCGCCCGCCTAGCTCCAAAAATTTGACAAGTTGATGCCGCTTGTTCGGGAGCGTGGAGCGTCTTTGTTCCAAAAGCGTCTTGGTGTTGTCTTGGAAGTTTGCTCCCTGACCGCCCACACGCAGGGTGGCGTCGCGGCGATTGCTCCAGGAAACCGCGCGACTCGGCAAAGGCGAGACTCCGCAGAAGGTTAGGGCTAAGATGAGGTCAGTGGCGCCGATGCTGAGGCTGTGTCCGGCGCTTTTCCGTAACAGTTCTGCGTACTTGCCGGGCGGCGGTCGGCGGGCGTTGCGCGCCTGCGGAAACCCCCTTTCCGGCTGTGTCATCTGTTGAGGTCAGTGATTTAGGGGGCATTCGATGCGTGATATTCGCGGGGATTTACAAGACCGTGCCAGCTTCCTCGAGGAGCAGATCAGCGCGGCGCAAGCGCAATTCGAGAAACGCTTAGAGCTGTTGAAGCGGGAGCATCAGGCGAGGATCGAGGATCTTCAGTCCGAGCTCGAAGCCGTGACGACGCTTATCGAGGGCGAATACCGGCGGCTGACGAGCGCCCCGGTGCAAGACGAGCGCCGCCGCCCGGCGCCTCAAGCCGAAGTCGAGCCGCAAGCTCGGCCCGTGGCACAGGAGCCGGAGCAGCACCGCCGACAGGCGCCCGAGGCCGAGCCGCAGCGCAGACAAGCTGCGGAGCCGGAGCACTATCACCGTCAGCCGGCGGCCGAGGTTGAGCCGCAGCGCCGACAAGCCCCGGAGCCGGAGCACTATCGCCGTCCTCCGGCCGCCGAAGTCGAGCCGCAAGCGCGGCCCCTGGCACAGGAGCCGGAGCATCATCGCCGTCCGGCGCCGGAGCCCGAGTATCAGCGTCGCCCGGTGCCTCAGCAGCAGCCGGAGCCCTATCGCCACCCCGTGGCGGAAGCCGAGGCCCCACGCCGCCCGATGCCCGTGCGCGAGCCCGAGCCCGAGCACAGGCCTGCAGCGCCGCAGGTCTATCGCCGGGCACCGGCCGCCGCAGCACCGGAGCCGGAGCAGCGCCGGCCGGTGGCCATGGCCGCCCAGCAGCCGCAACAGCCGCCGCTGGCCGACTTCCTTATCCGCAAGTTGAGCGAGATCGGCGTCATGACGATCGACGATCTCTGCCATCTCTCGGTGCAGGAGGGCTATTTCGCGGACGGCGAGAACGTCGATCGCGTGGTTCACGGCACGCTCATGAACGTCGCCAAGGCGGGCTTCATCCGGCAATTGCCGAATGGTGCCTTCGCGCCGGCGACGGTCATGGACACGATCAGGCTGCGCCGCGCCATCTAGCCGGTCCGTTGCGTGGGCCGTCCGCGTAGCATCTCGACGACGTCGCTTCTGACTTTCTCTTCCGCATAGCGCGCAAGCGCTTTGCGGTCGGGAAAGTCGTCGAGCGGCACGGGCGGCCCGATGCGGATATTGGCGTCAAGCGGACCGAGGCCCAGCAGCTTCCAGGCATGGCTCGCCATGTCCATGTCGCCGTACCAGGCGACTTGCGGGCGGCCGCGCCGTCCCAAGGGAAGGCCGTAGAGCTTCGTATAGCTCAGCGCCAGCGTCTGCACCGAGACCTTCGATCCCATGGGCCGGCCTTCGAGTGGCTTCGCCGCGGCGAACAGAGCGGTCCGGAACGGCACCACCGTATTGCCGTCGCTGGAGGTGCCTTCGGCGAACAGCACCACGTGGTCTCCGTCCTCCAACCGGTTCAGAATCTCATTCGCCTTGCTGCCGACTTCGCTGCGCCGCTCGCGGTCGACGAACACCGAGCGTTGCAGCTTGGCGAGCCATTTCACGAAGGGCCAGGTCGAGACCTCCTGCTTGGCGACGAAGGAGACCGGCGCCACCGCCG
>Ga0075305_1000249_pt1 | contig 9874 bp, 10 predicted proteins | sample Joice_CattailNLB_2_FD_120071 | JGI IMG/M metagenome (GOLD analysis project Ga0075305, IMG submission 120071) | Natural and restored wetland microbial communities from the San Francisco Bay, California, USA, that impact long-term carbon... | ecosystem: Environmental > Terrestrial > Soil > Wetlands...
TGCAGTTTTTCACTACGCCCGGTAATGAAATAACACCACGGTCAAACATAATCGGAAAATATTTCCAGGGTGGCAGTTTCGGTCATAATTTAGCTCCGTATAATTTTTAAATCATGTTGTTTTAAATTGGTTTTCCACAGCAGGGAATAATATGAAAGGATCTCCCCTTCCAACACTCCATCTACCCTAATGCGTTTACATAATGGCTGTGTTTGGAATATCACACTTAGAGGAAGGAACCAATAGATTCAACTAAAATGGGGCGGTTCATGGGGAATGAACCACCCCGGATAGAGGAAAGTGTTAAGGGTTAGTTTGAAAAGTTAACCGTTTAACATCTCCGCAGCATCAGCTGCTAGGTTAAAGGATAATACCACCCAGTGTCATGTCAAGCTAAAAAATGAGATGATTTGATAGCTCCTTCAGAGGTGACAATTTATTTTTTTGATTTTATAAATTTTACACCAAAGCCACGCAAATTGGTTCTGGTAACCTGGCCGGTTAATCGGGCAATTCTACCTTTTTTCTTCAGGGGTATCCATAGTTTGACAATCTGGTCGGTGGACAATGACAATGGGAAATCAGATCTGATAAAAGCACCGCTACTGCTCACATTCTCGGTAACTCCATCGTATTTTTCGTTATCAAATTCATACGTTACCCGTATCGCGGCATCTTTGCGCGGATGTTCTCTGGTTCCATCATATGGATGCGGTTCGGCACTTTTGGGGGATTCTTCGACGATCTCAACGCCATAGCCGTAATAATAGGAAGACCGTTTAAGTTTTTTGCGCCATTTAACGATGGCTCGATAGCGTTCGTATTTATCCGGTACAGGAGCAAAAGGGGAATCGCTGATACCAACGAAGATTTCTGCTCCGGGCTGCAATCTATAGTCGGACTCGAAATAGATACCAAAGTCGCTGAAATTAAACATTCGGGCGTCACGCCTGAAACCTATCTCGGTGCTCTCCAATGTAACTTTCGACTCATGCGCAAAGCGTGTTTTATTTCGGTTTTCGGGATTTGAACTCATTTAATTTCACGACTTATTGTCATCATTTAGCAAACAAAAATTAAGGCATCTTGGGGTTTGAAATCAGTTACACGGCTATTCGTTCTAAGGTACGGAATTTCTCTCATATTTTTTGAGAAGATCCTGGATAGCCTCTTCCAGCAGATCATTTTGACGCTTTTCCAGCTGTGCCGCAAGTATCTTAATTTGTCTAATTAAATCAGCATCTAATGTCGTATTGTACATTTTTCTATTATTCATTTCAACCATTACCAGATAGAATTTTATAAATCAATAACATGCTCATTCGTCACAGCGGTAGGCAGAGCCGGACGATCCGGTCGCATAATTAAAGAGCCATACCAGATGCGTGGCCCCCATATTGTCTGCACGCTCCAGAACTTTCAATTCTCCATCATAATATTTATAGTACTTATAGTTAGTTACGGATGTTCCCGGATCAGATGTTTCAGAAATCGTGTCCAGATAGTCGCAGGTAGTAACCATGCCCTCTTCAGCTATCACTAAATTCGGAAATCGATTCTGGGTACAGGCAACAAAAACTGGAATGGCGAGTAAAATTATCCACTTTGCAAAACCACTTCTCAACATCGTATTTTTGCCCTTTTCAAATGGTGCTCGAGAATTCAACGCTAATTTTTGGCTTTATGTATTTATTTTAATAAAAATAATCGATTATGTCAAAAAATTGGACCAAAAATCGCCTATTCCATATAAGCGAGGCTGGCTTTTTGAATGAATCATGTGAATGCTGGAATCGATGGCAGGTGTCGATAGAAATGGAAAATTGAGTCGAACTGGAGATAGGTTCTAAAATCGTTTGATGAACTCACCGATGGTTTTATGGACTCTTTGAGAGCCATCGCCCAGGAGAATTCCATGGCGATCAAAGTTAAAAAGAAAATATTCTTTATCATGAGTACCGAGAAGCTCGAAAATCTTGCGAGACCCTTTTGGATCGACCACCGGGTCGCGGCGCGACTGAACAATCAGTGCCGGCATCTGCAAATCCGGCAGCTTGGGTTCGAGGTCATCCATAAGCCTTTCAATTTCTCTGACACCTGAGATGGGGTTGCGCAGGTAATTAATGTGCGGGTTTTCCGGTTTATTTTCGACAAACTCCAATTTCGGACCGGCGCCATAAGCCTTGTTCATAATCCGATTCCACACATCCATGGCCGGGGCGAACTTTGATGAAAAATCTTTCAGCGTCATGGGAGCAGCCACCGCAAATACCCCTGCGACTTTGTCGACCCTGGCTGCCAGGTCGAGGGCCAATCCGGCTCCGGTAGAAAACCCACCCACTACGACCCTTTTGCAAATACTGCTGATAATGGCATATCCGCGATCAATTGATGTCATCCAATCCTGGTATGACCGCGTGGCAAGATCATTGGGGGAGGTTCCATGCCCTCTTAAGCGCGGAACATACACCCAGAATCCAATGCTTCCCAAATAGCGGGCCAGATTTTCCACCTCCCGGGGAGCGGCCATATATCCGTGGGAAAGCAACACCCCGACATTTTTGGATTTACCTTTTACGAGGATCGGCATCCCGACATCAATGGGTTTGGATTCCCCTCGCATATAAAATAGGTGATAGTCATTTTTGTATTCCTCAACAGCCTGGTTAATAAGGTAATCGGCTGTTTTTTTTCTAATCCAGAACCCGGGCAGGATGGCCAAACGGCGCACGGTTCGCTGCAACCCTTTGAGGGGTTCGACCGTATTGGCAATCACATCTATGGGATTGTCAATACGGGCCCGATGAAATTCATAGGGAGCCGTGAAAGTTGACTTGTCAACAAACAAGGCCCCGTTTATTTTCTTCAAATTACCCTTTTCTACGGCGACTTTGAAAAAATTGTCTACTTTGCCGAAGCGATCATCGGTCAGCAGGTGAACCTGATCTTGCTCAAAGCTGCGGTTGTGATACAATCCGGGAATGTGCTCGATCTGCGAAGCAGCCAGAAACACCCTCCGGCATACATCAAGCTTGTCAATTTTTTTATATCGCAGAAAGCGAAGCATCGCAGAAAAAATATGATCGATGTTGACGGTGGTCAGACTGTAAATGGCAGTCATATAGCGCTGCATGAGCTTGAGCGCTTGCTTGCGCATGGCGCTTCTGGATGCAATTTGATCATCGAAATTAAATCTTCTGGTCGTTTCAATATCGTTTTCAATGGCCGCGGTCTGCAAATACTCGTGGATTAAAATCGGGTCTCCAAAACGCACATCGATGTCCACACCGGACAGCAGCATGGAGCCTTCGGTCATGAGTTCTTCAATAATCCGCTCCGGCAGGCCATCTACCAGACGCTGGGCCAGTTTGCTTAAAATGTTTTCCCTGGCCCTGATGGGGTAATAAGTTAAATTGACCGGTACGATATAGGTTTTGCGGTTTAATACCGGTTCGAGAGATTCAAGCTGAAACTGATCCATCAGGTACCGGGCCTCATCCGGCTTTTCCGTTGAAAGATGTCGCAAACGCCGGCGATAGAATTCCGTCCGAATGGCAAGAGTGCCGGCACCGGTATGTGGCGGATGCTTCCCACCGGCCCAGGAAATCATAAACTGTCCTTTTTCAACTATTTTTTTATTTTTAACCATGCGGCCTTCGGGAAATATAATCCAATTGGCCTCTCCGGTGAGCAATGTTTTGACGATAAGACGATCCCGGTCCGGACTTTTAGTTGAAAGGGCACCGACCTTTTCCAGATAACTGCCAAAGGCGCCTTGAAAAAGCTCATAGTCCGCCAGGGACCAGACAGGCACTTTGGTTAAGGTGAAAATCTGGTAAGGCATCAAAAATGTTTCCAGCCTGGTAAAATGATTAATTACGAAAATGATGGATCCATCCGGAATGTTTTCCGGACCATGCAAAACCATATTGGCTTTTGAAAGATTGGAGATGGCATTTATGGCAAATCCCGTAGTGCGGTAGGCAAAGCGGTTCATTTTTTAAAATCCCTTTTGCAATCTCTCTGCAATCCAAATTTTAATAATTGATTGGCGGGGCACACCAAGACGCTTGGCTTCCTTGTCTAAACTGTGAATCATCCAGACCGGAAAATCCACGTTGACTCTCTTTTGCTCCTGGCCTGGTCTTTTTGATTTCGACAAATCGAGAAATTCGGAAATATCTTCACCAGCATCAAATTTTTTATCTAAATCTTTAGCTTTCATAAATATCGATCTCCTCTTCACGGGATCGGTGCACTGAAATAATCCTTACTTTTTCCCTGCAGCAGGTAAAAATGCAGGACCAGAATTTTCCAGAAATTTTTCCGACCATGAGATATCTCTGCTCGTCAATAGTTTTTGCTGGAATTTCAATCCGATCAGGATCATTCCGTAAATCCTGCGCTCCAATAAAGTCAATCCCGTGTTTTTCCAAGTTTCTTTCGCTTTTGCGTGGATCGAATTCGTATTCCATAATGGTATAATTTATATACTAATTTTATATCAAATGTCAATCAATATTATAGATTTTGCTTCAAAGGTAATTTCACCTATAAATTTTTTCCAACTAAAGTCTACCGGCGGTTGAAAGTGCATGGATTTTCCTGTCCTGATTGACAGGTAAAAGCGCACTTTATATTGACAGTCCAGATATTTGCCATTAAGTTTATGCTTTTCGTTAAGAAATTATCGTTCACTTTGGAGGTCCGGCGTGTATTCAAAGATACTCATTCTTCGCTTTCCGAAATCTGAAGTTCACAAACCGATTGTTTATCATTTGACCAAAGACTACGACCTGGTTTTCAATATTCTCAATGCAGCCGTTCTGCCGCGCAAAGAAGGCATAATGGCGCTTGAACTTTCCGGCACCAAAAAGAATCTTAACGAAGGTATCCAATTTCTCAAGGCCCAGGGCGTGAAAGTCAAAAAAGCCTCCCAGGAAATCAAGCGTAACAATAAAAAATGCACGGATTGCGGGGCCTGCACGGCTGTGTGCCCCACCGGTGCCCTGGCGGTTCAACGCCCGGATATGAAAGTGACCTTTGATCAGGAAAAATGCAGCTTATGTGAGTTATGCGTACCGGCTTGCCCGCCCAGGGCCATGGAGGTGCGTCCGACCCACCAGACTTTTTTTGAATGAAGCAAAGAACAGCAGTTGCCATAAGCGGTGGCGTTGACTCATTAATGACCGCCTGTTTACTCAAAGAACAGGGACATCAGGTATTTGGAATCCATTTTATCACCGGGTTCGAATCTGATTCATGCTTTGCAACAGACCTGCAGGCACACAAACAGCATCCCATCCTTGATATTGGAAAGCAACTGGGAATACCGGTCGAAATCGTTGATATCCGAAGTGAATTTCAGGAAAAAATCGTCGACTATTTTACCCGAACCTATCAGCGCGGCCAGACCCCGAATCCGTGCATGCGATGTAATCCCACCATTAAGTTTGGCATCATCCTGTCGTTGGCCCTTGAATGGGGAGCTCAAAAATTAGCCACCGGGCATTATGCGATTATTAAAAAGGATCAGACCGGCATCTATCGCCTGTTCAAAGGCTTCGACCGGCAAAAGGACCAGTCCTATTTTCTGGCCCGGCTTACCGGGGATCAGCTCGCAAGCGCTCTGTTTCCCCTGGGGACCATGCAAAAAACAGACGTAAAAAAAATGGCCGTCCAGAGGGGCTTGCAGCCGGTTACCAGAAGCGAAAGCCAGGATGTTTGTTTTATCAAGGACAACTCTTACGGGGAATTTCTGGGCTCCCAAAAGGGATTCAAGCCTCAACCCGGTATAATCGAGGATATGAGCGGACAGGTTGTCGGCCAACACAACGGATTGCACCTTTTTACCGTCGGCCAACGCCGCGGGATCGATTGCCCGGCTGCTAGGCCTTACTACGTAATCCGGCTGGATATCAAGCGCAACCGTTTGGTGGTCGGAACCCGGAACGATTTGTTTTCATTAGAATGTAAGGTAGATGAAATCAACTGGATAGGGGATGCACCCGCATCGGCGCTGGAACTGCACACCCGGATACGCTACCGAAGTCAAGAAGTACCGGCAACAGTCGTTCCCGGGGACCGGAATACGGCTGTTGTTCGGTTTAAAGAGCCGCAAGCGGCCATAACTCCCGGCCAGGCTGCGGTCTTTTATCGGGGCGATGAGATACTGGGTGGGGGTTGGATCAGTGGCCCTCGGTCCTAAATGGTTATTTTTCCGCTGTACGGCGTTCTCCGCGGGCTTCAAGCGGCATAGGGCATGGCGCATAGCGCATAGCGTCAAAACAATTTACCTATATCTCATCGTGCAACGCCATGCGCTCTGCGCTTTGCCTGATGAAATAGATTTGAATATATGCCTAAATTTTCAATAACTACGTTGGGTTGCAAGGTCAATCAGGCAGAGTCGGATTCCGTGGCCCAGGATTTGTTGTCTTCTGACTGGTCGGCAGCCACGGACTGCGACATGGCCGAGGTCTGTATTATAAACACCTGCACGGTGACGCAAAAAGCTTCCATGCAGTCAAGACAGGCGATACGCAAAGCCATCCGCACCAATCCAAATGCTCGTATTATTGTAACGGGGTGCTATGCCCAGACGGCACCGCAGGAAATTAATAGAATTGATGGCGTTGATTACGTCGTCGGTCATGACAAAAAGCTGTCCATCAGCCGGTTGATCCGTACAAAGGGTGATGAGGATTCCGGGCATCCGGTTTCACCCTTCAATGATATCCGCAAAAAACGCCAATTCCAACTGATGCCGGTTGCAACTTCAGTTCCCCGAACACGGCCGTTTTTAAAGATTCAGGATGGCTGTGACGCCTTTTGCACCTACTGCATTGTCCCCTATGCCAGAGGCCGCAGCCGCAGCATGCCGCCGGATAAGGTCCTGCAAAGCATCGCCCAGCTGGCCCGGGCCGGCTATCACGAAACGGTGCTGACGGGAATCCATCTCGGCGCCTATGGTCATGATCTGGCTCCCGCCTGCAGCCTATCGGATCTGTTGGAACGTATCGAAGATCGAAAGTCAATCACCAGGGTCCGCGTCAGCTCCATTGAACCTTTCGAGCTTAGCAATGAAGTTATTCGGCGGGTGGCGGAATCCGACACATTTTGCAAACATTTTCACATTCCCCTGCAAAGCGGAGATGATGGCATTTTGGAAAAAATGGGGCGGCCCTATTCCCGACAGAACTTCTATGAACTCATTGGCAGCATTCATCGACTGATGCCGGATGCCGCCATCGGTGTGGATACGCTGATTGGATTTCCAGGAGAAAGTGAAGCGGCCTTTGACAGCACGTATGAGTTGATAGCCGATTTACCCGTCAGCTATCTGCATGTCTTTCCGTTTTCTTCACGAGCGGGAACCGCGGCCGACAAATTGCCGAACAAACTCGATCCCCCGGTTATCAGGGCAAGATGCGAACACATGCGCAAATTGGGCCATCAGAAGCGCCTGGAATTCTATCGCAGGTTTACAGGGAAATCCCTGCCGATTCTTATTGAAACCAGAAGAGATGGCTCTACCGGTTTGCTGAAAGGGATTTCTTCAAACTATTTGCCGGTGTTGGTTGATGGCAATGATGACCTTCAAAACAAAATCGTAGAAGTTAAAATTGAAAAACTGAAAGGAGATAGATTATTCGGAGCTTTGTGTAACTAGATGAATGGATTCTATTTTTAGAAAAATATATTAGAGTAGAGTAGAGGATCAGATGACAATGTTTAGGCTTCAGCCTACATCAGTTTCAGGGTTTCCCCGTCGTGGCTCATTAGCCGCATGCCATGCATTGCGAACTGATCCCCCCTCGTCAAACCCAGCGTGCGGGTTTCCCGCACTGGGCTTACCCGAAAACTCTCACCTTGGGCATTTGCAGGGAGTTGCGCGGTTCAAACGATCACAAGTTCACCAGCCCCAGATACTTGAGGTGCTCGTGTACCGTCTTGCCTTTCGGTGTTCGAAAGGGTCGCTGGCTCCGTCGCTTGAGATGTGCTATCAAGCGAAGTTCAAGAAAACTGTTGACCTTACGAAATGCCTTGCGTGGATAGCCATAATTGAAATAGTTGCCCCAGCCTGTCAACTGGCGGTTCACCTCCCCAATCATGCGTGGAATCGGCATGCCGCTTTTCCGCCTGGCCGTCAGTTCACGCAACTTTTCGCGCTCACGGGCAGCAGACTTTTGCGACACAAACACATTGAGGTATCGCTTCTTCCAATTCTTATACAAGCTGCGGTCAAAGCGAAACGTGAACCCCAGAAAATCAAGGCTCTGGCCTACTTGTCTCAGGTTCACCACCTGGGTCTTCTCTCGATTGATCTCCAAGCCCATCCACAACTCCAGCTTGGCCTCGATCCAGCCGCTGAGCCTGTCACTCTGGTAACGCGCCAGGACCACAAAGTCGTCAGCGTATCTCACCAGACGTGCATCGGCCCACGTTGCCGGACCATCCGGTTTATGAAACACCTTATCAAACCAGTGCAGGTAAAGGTTGGCCAGCAGGGGCGATATCACCCCACCTTGAGGACAGCCCTTGCGAGGGTAACTCTTCCTTCCTTGCCCGGGCTTACCACGATCTTTGCGCCTTTTACCCCCGCCCTTACTTTCAGGCGGTTCCAACACCGGCGCCTTCAACCACATACGGATCAGCTTCAACACCGAACGGTCCGCTATCCGCATCTGAAGGCAGGCCATCAATTTGTCATGGGGAATCGTATCAAAGTACCCTTTCAGGTCGGCATCATAGACCTCCACCAAGCCCTGTCTCAGGGCCTCCCGAATACGGTCAAGCGCCTGATGCGCGGAGCGTCCCGGACGAAATCCGAAAGAGCAGTCTTCAAAGTCCGCCTCAAATATCGGCTCCAAAATCAGAAGCGTGGCCATTTGCACAACTCGGTCGCGCACCGTTGGAATACCAAGCGGGCGCAGCTTTCCGTTGGCCTTGGGAATGTAAACCCTTCGCACAGCTTTGGGACGGTAAGTCTTGGCACGCAGCGACTCCTGAATCTCAGCCAAAAACGCCTCGGCTCCGCCCTCACGTTCAACAACATCCTCAATGGATACCCTGTCTACTCCGGCAGAACCTTTATTCGCACGCACCAGTTTCCATGCCGTCAACAGCACATCTTGCCGAAATATCCGATCATACAGAGCGTAAAATCGAAACTTCGGTTCCTGCTTGGCCTTTTGGCCCAGTTTCTGTCTCAGTTCAGAGAGTTTCTCTGGCAGCTTAACACCCTTTCCCAATCGGGACGTGGGGCTTTTGGCTGCCAGTTCTTCCGTAGTGAAACTTTCGTTCAAGCGGATCTCCTTTCTTATCGACAAAAACATGTTTCCGGTCAGGTCCCTTGGCTCCACGGGCATTACCCCGCTTCCAAGCTACTATGGGCCTGTCCGACTCCCGACCAGGGCCGCCGAAGGGTTATGTCTTTCCCATCGGCGCTGTGGCTGGGGCCACTGCCTGCCGGGCCTCCCAGGTTCCTCGATCAATCTGTCAGCACGCGCCGTCCCCTATCACCCCGGGGAGCCCGACAGCTGCTTATGCCCGTTACTTCACTGCCGGCACTGGGCTTCACCTATCCTGGACGGATGGCCACTCCCAAAAAGTTTAACGAGGCCGAAACAGGTTCGCTTGCGCTACGGCTCGCGCTTTTGCCTCACGAGGCTTCGCCGGATCGGGTTACCCCGTCCCACGCTCGATCGGCTACTTGTCAAACGGACAATTTACAAGGTGAACTCCTTTCAGTTCACAAGATTGACCAGGCTTTGCCTGGCGCACCAGGATTTACAGGATAACTAGGATTTCCGGTTTCTTCAGGAAACCGGAAATAAAAAAATCCTAATAATCCTGTAAATCCTGTTTAAAA
>Ga0075305_1000261_pt1 | contig 9585 bp, 15 predicted proteins | sample Joice_CattailNLB_2_FD_120071 | JGI IMG/M metagenome (GOLD analysis project Ga0075305, IMG submission 120071) | Natural and restored wetland microbial communities from the San Francisco Bay, California, USA, that impact long-term carbon... | ecosystem: Environmental > Terrestrial > Soil > Wetlands...
CGCCGATGTTCCAGACCGTCGTGCCCTTGACCGCGTTGCCGGCGTCGTCGGTCCAGGTGAATGCCGCGCCGCCCCAGGATTGCACGTCGATGCCGAGGTGCTTCTGGTACCAGGCGCGGAGCGCCACCGGGTCCTTCGCCTTGAAGAAGATGCCGCCGATGCCGGTGACCCTTTTCATGTGAACCACCTCCTGTGTCAGCATTGGACTTCAGCGTCACGGTGCTTGTCCAGAAGGAGTACGCCATGCACACCGGGTCCTGTCTCTGCGGCGCCGTGAAGTTCGAGGTGGAGGGCGAGCTGAATCCGCCGGATGCCTGCCATTGCACGCAATGCCGTAAGACCTCCGGTCACTACTGGGTGTCCACCGACATCCCGCGCAAGGCGTTGAAGGTCGACGGCGAGTTCAACGTGGCCTGGTTCCGCTCGTCGGAGAAGGCGCAGCGCGGCTTCTGCTCGACCTGCGGCGCCTCGCTGTTCTGGGACCGGATCGGCGGTGACTCGATCAGCGTCGCCATGGGCGCCTTCGAAGCGCCGACCGGCACGCACGTGGCGAAGCACATCTTCGTCGCCGACAAGGGCGACTACTACGAGATCAAGGACGGGTTGCCGCAGAATCCGCAGTAAGTCAGGGGCGCGCGGCGATGCACTCCACCTCGACGCGCGCGCCGAGGGCAAGACCGTTTGCGCCGAGCGCGCTGCGGGCCGGGTAGGGCGGCGAGAAGAAGCTCCGGTAGACGTCGTTGAACGCCGCCCACTCGCCGATGTCCGCGAGCATCACCGTGCATTTCACGACGTCGCGCAGCGTGTAGCCGTGGGTCTCGAGCGTCGTGCGGATGTTCTCCAGGGTCTGCCTGGATTCCCCCTGGATGCCGCCAGCCGCGAGCTCGAGCGTGCCGGGCTTGATCCCGATCTGGCCGGAAAGATAGAGCGTGTCGCCGACGCGCACGGCCTCGGAGAAGGGCAGCGTGGTCGGCGTGACCTTGCCGGAGTTCAGGAACTCGATCGCGGGCGCCTCGCCCGCGCGCGCGGGCAGGGCGGCGACGAGCAGGACCGTTGCAACGGTCGTCGTCAGGTAGCGGGTCATGTACTTCTCCTTCAGGAGGCCACCGCGAGCAGGAACAGGATGAAAGCCGGGAAGATGGCAGTGATCCAGAAGATGCGCACCGCGAGCTGCAGCGCCGGCCGGTCCGGCTGCGAGCGCACCTGGCTCCAGTTCAGGATCGCCGTCACCGGCAGCGCCACGAGACCGAGCAGCATCGCGGCCAGGCCAACGAATGAACCCGTGCCGTTGGTCGCCGCGATGATCGCGGCGACGAACAGGAGCTGGAAGATCAGCGGCAGCAGGACGCCCAGCACGCGGCGGCTCACCGGCGGCCATCCGTGGCCGTGATGCGCGTCGCCCGCATCGCGAGGTGCACTTCGCGCAGGAAACAGGCGAGCCCGATGACGAGCGCCAGCATGGCAGCCGTGAACAGGCCGCCGACCAGCCACTTGAGCGGCGCATCGAGCATGACCTCGACGAACAGCGTGGCAATGACGATGCAGATCAGCAGCGCGGCCACCGTGCAGGACGTGATCGCGATGCCGCTGAAATGCCGCCGCAGCTCCAGGACCCGCCGTGCGGGATCGACCGCGTCGCCGCTGAGCTGCCGCACGCGATCGACGATCCGGGCGAGCCGGCCCGTCATCACGTTGAGCAGGCCGGCGATGCCCGTGAGCAGGAAGACCGGCGCGAGCGCGAGCTGGATGGCGCGCGCCATGTCCGAGTAGCCTTCAGGTGACGGGCTGATGTCCACTTCGGTTCAGGGCTTCTCGCGGTCGTAATAGTCGACCGTGTCCTCGGCGCGAAACATCCCGCGCAGCCCGCCGTCGCCGCGTTTGCCGCTGACGACCAGCACCTTCCCGGAGTCCGGATACTCGCAGGCTTCCACCTCGACCAGCGTCGACAGCGCCAGGTAACGCATTGTCGTCGTGCCCGTGTTGATGATCTGGTGGGCAACTTCCGGTCCGCCGGGCGGGCAGGCGATGACGTCGTGCCTGCGGATCGGGTAGCGCGCCTCGCCGAACCGCAGTTCACCCTCGCCCTCGAGGATCAGGAACATCTCTTCCTCGCCGTGGTGGTTGTGGAAGGGGCACTGGACCTTGCCGGGCGGCAGGACGGTCAGGTTGTAGCCGAGGTTCTTCGCGCCGATGTGGTCGCTGAACCGGGCGCGGCTCGAGGTATAGCGGCCGTTTTCCTCGACGTCGTCGAATACGGCCTCGTCGAGATTCATGATGGGCTTGGTCACGGGGCGCTCCCGACTTCGATGGCGGCACGCCGCCAGGTCAGCACGCGCCGCCGCGGCACGCCGTCCACTTCGGCGTTCAGGCTGATGTACAGCCGGTCTCCTTCGATGCGGATCTCGCGCCGGTACTCCACGCCCACTTCTCCCGGGCGCAGGCTGGTCTCGACGAAATGCGTGATCGAATCGCCGGCGGCGGACACCTCGTAGCGCCCGAAGTACGCGTAATAACCGCGCAGCAGGTCACGCAGGGCATCGGCGTCGAGCGCGGCAAACGGATCGGCGCCCGCCAGCCTCACGCGATCCGGCGCCTGGGCCGCGGCGTCGGGCGGGAGCGGGCGCGGATCGCGCATGAACTGCACGCTCATGTGCCCGGAAGCGGAGTAGATGATCGCGCCGGTCGGGCGCTCGCCCATCCAGTGCGTCAGCGTGCCGTCCTCCAGCATGTCGACGATGCTCTCGAGCAGCCAGGTTCCGACGATGGCGGGGGGCGGGCCGGCCTGTTGGCTCCAGGCCAGCGGAGTCGTGAGCAGGAGGGTCGCGGCGATGATCGAAGACAGGCATCGGGACAGCATGCTTCACCTTCCGAGGCGACAGACGGCGCCCGACATCATACCGACCTGGCCTGCTGCAGCAGCACGATCAGCCGATTCAGCCTGGGCCGCTCATTCCTCGAATGGGTGCGGGCGCCGCGTCGAATCGCTGGAAGGCGGCAGGATCGGCAGCAGGAAGCTCGGCTGGTCGCCGGTCAGGGTCTTCAGGAAGGCGACGATCCGCGCGTTCTCCTCCGGCATGAACTTCCGGCCGAGCTGCAGGCGACCCATGATGTCGACCGCTTCGGAGAGCGTGTGGGCAGCGCCGTCGTGGAAATAGGGATACGTCAGCTCGACGTTGCGCAGGGTCGGGACCTTGAAGCTGAAGCGGTCGATCTCCTGGCCGGTGACGGCGCTGCGTCCCTCCGCCGGGCTTTCGGCCTCGTAGGGTTCGACGATGCCCATCTTCTGGAACGAGCTGCCGCCGACGGCCGGCCCGTTGTGGCAGGCGATGCAGCCGCTGGTCTTGAACAGCCCGTAGCCGGCATGTTCATCGGCGGTCAGCGCATCCGTCTTGCCGAGTAGCCACTGGTCGAAACGCGAGTTCGGCGTCACCAGCGTCTTCTCGAACTCGGCGATCGCCGCCGTCACTTCGCTGATGGTGATTTCGCTGGTGCCGAAGACCTGCCGGAATTCGCGCACGTAGCCCGGGATGGAATCGAGCAGCGCGACCGCCAGGGTATGGCTGAAGGCCATCTCGCCCGGGTTGGCGATCGGGCCGCCGGCCTGCTCCTTGAGGTCCGCCGCGCGGCCGTCCCAGAACTGGGCGACGTTGAGGCTCGAGTTCAGCACGGTCGGCGCGTTGATCGGGCCCTGCTGCCACTTGTCGCCGATCGAGGTCGGGATGTTGTCGGTGCCGCCCATGGACAGGTTGTGGCAGGAATTGCAGGAGATGAAGCCCGACTTCGACAGGCGCGGGTCGAAGTAGAGCTTCTTGCCGAGCTCGGCCATGCCGATGTTGATCTGCTGCGGCGGCACGATCGGCTGGATCGGCTCGTCGGCCCGGGCGGCGTATGCAGCCGCGCCCGCAATCAGCAGGAAAAAGGCGGCGGGGAGCGAATGCGGCTTCATGGAGGACACCTCCCTCTGACGATGGGGTTCCGGCCAGTACCCAGACTACTTGGCCCGGATCCATCGGTTCTTGATGGAAATCAAGAACGGATGCGGGTGCCCTGCTTCCGCGCTCCACAACAACCGCGCAGGAACCTCGCCGTCTTCTCCGACAGGCCGACAATCTTGTTGGTGGCTTGCCGATAAAACTTGAAGTTCAGCTCGGTCTGCGGCTTTCCGTCCTGCCAGTCCGAGTACGGCTTCAATTCGCGGCGTCCGAGCCTGCGGCTGACGCGGGCGGTGCGCCGCACGACGATGCTGACGCGCGGGGTTTGACGCTCGAGGCCGGGCTTGCGCGGGACTGCGGCCGCGGCGGTGACCCGGCCCACGGCGATGAGGCCGGCGCCTCCTTCGTTCTCGCTTGCGAAGATGAAGATGTCGTCGCCTGCGGCAATCTTCCTGCCGCCGTACATGGTCTTCTGCCTTCGGAAGGTGAATGTCCTGGCGTTCGGGTCAGCGATTTCGGCCTTGATGGCGAACATCAGGTTAAGCACTCGCTTCCAACGAGTCCGTCAGCCCAGGACCTGCGGATTGAGTTGCCACACGGCGTAGTTGAGCACAGCGGCAAAGCTGACCCAGAGGAGATACGGAACGAGCAACGCTCCTGCCAATCGGCTGATTCTCCAGAAGGCCACCAGGGTTGCAGCGATGAGCAGCCACAGCAACAGGATGTCGACGAAGGCCAGGCCACCGCGATGCCAGCCGAAGAACAGCCAGCTCCAGAGCGCGTTGAGCGCCAGCTGCACGATGAACAAGGTGAGTGCAGTCCTGGCTGCGCGAAAGCCGCCAACTCGCCAGACCAGCCACGCAGCGATACCCATCAGGGCATACAAAGCCGTCCAAACAGGCCCGAAGACGGACGATGGCGGCGCCCACTCAGGTCGGACGAGCTGGTTGTAGAACGGACCAGCCTCGATGGATGCCGCACCGCCAATGCCTGCGGCAATGAAGCTGCCAATGAGCCATGCCGCGAGACCCGACAGCTGGGCGAGCCACGACTTGCCTTGCGCATTCAATGGACTCAACGGAATGTCCTTCCAGGTCCCGTCACGCTGACGCACCGACTTGAACGGAGATCCGTGGACGTGCACTTCCGTGCCCGGCGCATGGTTCACGAACTCGAGCATGTGCGGCGCGAACCAGTAGCTCACGTTGAGCGTGTCGAAATGGACGTTGAATGCGTAGTCCGAGGTCAGCTTGCCAATGACGGCGACCCTGGATTCGGATGGCGTGGTCTCCCCGTAGACATTGCCGATCATCTCCGCGATGCCCAGGCGCTCCGTTTCAGCCGTGCGGAGGATCCGGACGTTGTCGCCGAATGAGATGTCGTTGGACGGGGACATCGTGGCCGCTGAAGGCTGCTCCTAACCGTGGGTCTCGATCCCGCGATAGATCTCCGCCAGCGTAGCCGACTTCGATCCGGCGGAGAATACGCGCGCGACGATCGCCGCAGCGTCGTTCGGGCGGCCGACATGGAGCGTCGCCAGGAAGCGAGTCGCTTCCTCGCGGGACAGGCCCCGCGTACGCACCACGGCGAAGGCGCGGCCCGGACGAATCAGGGCTTCGTCGATGTCGCCGATGTTGTGCAGGTTGGTCGTGAAGACAATCTTCCTGCCGAGGGCCTGGACCACGCCGTCGGCAACCGTCAGGAACCGGTGCAGGTCGCGATTGCCGTTGGAGCGGGCGCCGAGCAGGTGATCGGCATCCTCGACGACCAGGGCGTCGTGCGATCCGGTGAGGAACTCGACGTAGATCGCATCATTCTCGATCGCGCGGCGATCCGCCGTGTACAGGATCTTCGCGCTGTCGCGTTTGCGCTTCGACATGGCCGCGAGAATCGCGCGCACGAGCCGCGTCTTGCCGGTGCCGGGCGGCCCCTGCAGGACCAGGATCGTGTCGCGCGCCGCGAGGTAGCGCTCGATGAACGCGGCCACGCCGCCCTCGATCGAGGGATAGGCCTCGTCGATGAGGGCCGGGTCGGCCAGTTCGTCGAACGAGACGTTCGTGAGTCCGCCGTGTCCAGCGTGGAAGTGCCAGTCGATCGTGAACTGCTCCTCGCGGACCAGCTGGTCGCCGATCGCGCGCAGGATGTCCGCCTCGACTTCGCGAAGCCGGACGAGGTCCCGCGCCCATACGCGGACGGATCCGCTCGAGTAGTCCGTCTTGCGGCGGCCCGTGGCGGACGCAAGGAATCCGTCGCCCTCGATCACGACGGCGCCCTCTTCGAGCCGCTGCGCCCGCGGTGCGGCGTGCAGCGCGAGATCGTCGAATACCTCTTCGAGCGGCCGGCGAACTGCAAACCGGAGCACCCGGTGGACGGGAAACAGCGACGGATCGTTGTCCAGAGCCTGGATCGCGCGCATGCCGAGCATCGAGTCGGCAAGCGAATCGAGGTCAGCCTGCAGGGTCAGGCGCGGCAGGTCGAGGGCGAGGCGTCGCTCCTCGAGCCGGAAAAGGGAACCATGCGTTGTGCGGTGCATAAAGACAAAGGGCCTCGGGTTTCGCACCCAGAGGCCATTCATCGGCTGCGCCGACGCGCGATCCAGGGCGAAACGTCAGTTGCTTTGGAACTTCCGTGAAATTCGAACGCTATCCGATGTACACGCCATGGCGACGCTCCAGAAATCGAGCCGCGTAGATTACGCCTGCGAGCGCGGCTGTCAATGGGGGTGGTTGAACGCCGCCGCAGCTTTCAGCTTTCGGAAGACTTCGTCCGCGGGCAGAAGCTCGGCCTGACCGGTGTCGATCTCATGGCCGCGTCTGTGCGCTTCCTCAAGCCACGCCGCTTCGACGTCCGCGATCAGCGGCGACGACCGCTGCATCGCATAGTTAGACCGCGTTCCGCTCATCGAATCAGCAAATCTAACTGGCCCGCATCTAGACCGGCTTTGCGGTAATACGTGCGGCATAACTCAAGAAGGCTAAATCCGTCTTCATATGCAGCAAGGCTACCGTTGACCGGTTTGTCCAAGTAGATCAGTCCGCCCTCGACCATGAACACAATGAGAGCTGGCTCAGGTGAGTCGTCCGCGATGACCAGAGTGTGGGCTTCGCCGGCGGGCTCGTAGATGAACGTCCCTGGCGTTGCAACCCAGTCATGCTCCAGGTATCGCCAGTGCCCAGCCAGGGTATAGCCGCGCACAGTCCCGACGTGGTAGTGAACACCGAGCTTGGCGCCGGGCAATCCCTTTAGAACGACGCTGAATCCACCAGACGTAACGTTGAAGCAGCAAGGCTGGAACCAGACACCATCCGCATATGGAACCCATCGGCGTTGGTCTTGGACGTCGATGTTGGCAGTGAAATGCTCGCGACTTCGTTGATTCGCATCGAGGCCGTCGGTGACGCTGCTGAATGTTGTGATCGGCATAGCGTTTTCCCTTACTGTTGTTCCAACGGTCTGAAGTGTCAGCCATCGAGCAAAGACTTCAGGTGCAGGTCCCAATTAGCGGTCCAACCTCCTCGTTGAGCGGGCCGCGCGAGACGCGGACTGGACTTCCCCCGATTTTCCTGACACCGAGGTTAGGTGGGATGATGATCTCGGAGGTGTCAGATGGGAAGGCGGAAGTTCACGCCCGAGTTCAAGCTCGAGGCGATCAAGCTGGTACGCGAGCGCGGGGTGAGCCAGGCGCAGGCGGCGCGTGATCTGGGGGTCCACTACAACGTTCTGAGGAAGTGGGTCAGCGACGCCAAGCGGGGCGCAGCGCGGGCATCGACTGCGCACGGCAAGCTGCGGGTGGACGATGCGGAAGTGGCGCGGCTGCGGCGCGAGCTGGCGCAGACCAAGGCCGAGCGGGACATTTTAAAAAAAGCCATCGCCTTCTTCGCCAAGGAACCGCGGTGAGGTTCGCGTTCATCGCCAGGCATCGCGGCGTGTGGCAGACGCGGCGCCTGTGTAAGGCGCTCGGTGTGTCGCGTGGCGGGTTCTACGAGTGGATGAGTCGGCCGGAGAGTGCTCGCGCCCAGCGCAACCGCGAGCTCACGCAGCAGATCCGCACCAGCTTCGAGCAGAGCGATCGGACCTATGGCAGTCCGCGGGTGTGGCGTGACCTGCGCGCCTGGGGCTATGCCTGCGGCGAGCATCGAGTGGCGCGTCTGATGCGGGCTGCGGGCCTGCAGGCGCGTGGCAAGCGCCGCCGGATGCCGTTCGATGTCGGCCCACGGCCCGAGCACTCGATCGCGCCGAACCTGCTGGATCGGCAGTTCCAGGCGGCGGCGCCGAACCAACGCTGGGTCGCCGACTTCACCTACGTCTGGACCGAGGAAGGCTGGCTGTACTTTGCCGCGGTTCTGGATCTCTACTCCCGCCGTATCGTCGGCTGGTCGATGAGCGCCGAGATGACGGCAGAGCTGGTGATCGACGCGCTGGTAATGGCGATCTGGCGGCGCGGACGGCCGCAGCAGCTGCTGCATCACTCGGATCAGGGCAGCCAGTACACCAGCGAGGACTTCCAACGCCTGCTCGCCCAGCATGGCATCACCTGCAGCATGAGTCGCCGTGGCGATTGCTGGGACAACTCAGCGATTGAAAGCTTCTTCTCGACCTTGAAGAAGGAGCGCGTCAATCGCCGCAACTATCGAACGCGTGATGAAGCGAGGGCTGACCTGTTCGACTACGTGGAACGCTTCTACAATCCACGGCGTCAGCACTCGACAATCGGTTACCTGAGCCCCGTGGAGTATGAAAACGTCACGAGCTCACGTTAGGACGGTGTCAGGGGAAATGGGGGAAGTCCAAATCTGTCCTCGCGCGGTTGAACGGCACCATCTGGCTTGTGGCTTCAATGCTCTACGGTACCGGCATGCGTATCAACGAGTGCCTCCAACTGCGCATCAAGGACGTCGATCTCAACCGCTGCGAAATCGTGATTCGTCATGCCAAGGGCCAGAAGGACCGCTTGACCGTGCTACCGGAATCGCTGGTGCCACATCTGCGTGAGCATCTCGCGAAAGTCTGGAACCTCCACGAAACGGACCGTGCAGCCGGCAAGCCGGGCGTGTCGCTGCCATTTGCACTCCTGAAGAAGTATCCGAGAGCTCCCACCGCTTGGCCGTGGCAGTGGCTCTTTCCTGCAAAGACATTCTGCCGTGACCCGTACTCGGGCGAGTACTGCCGTTTCCACCTGCATCCGCAGAACATTCAGCGCGCCGTCCGGAACGCCATCTATGCAGCCGGCATCGAGAAGCCCGCGAGTTGCCACACTTTCCGCCACTGCTTCGCCACCCACCTGCTGGAGGACGGCTACGACATCCGAACGGTGCAGGAGCTCCTCGGCCACTCGGACGTGAAGACGACGATGATCTACACGCACGTCCTCAACCGTGGCGGGCGCGGTGTGCGCAGCCCCTTGGACGCGCGCCGCGGTTCAGGCGAGTAGGGCCGCGACGGCGTCGGCGAAGCGGTTCTCGCCCCTGAACATCGCCATCAGAGGCCGTTGAGTGAGCAGGATGAAGACCATGAACGCAGCCGCCCAGAACGCTGATAGCCCCGGCGAGAGCCGGTCGACCATGAGCGCCCAGACCAACACCACGACCGGCAGCAGGAAGTGCAGTCCCGAGCGGATCGTCGGTCCGGGCAGCGGCAGATGCGTCACCGGCGC
>Ga0075305_1000265_pt1 | contig 9462 bp, 7 predicted proteins | sample Joice_CattailNLB_2_FD_120071 | JGI IMG/M metagenome (GOLD analysis project Ga0075305, IMG submission 120071) | Natural and restored wetland microbial communities from the San Francisco Bay, California, USA, that impact long-term carbon... | ecosystem: Environmental > Terrestrial > Soil > Wetlands ...
GCAGTAGACCGCCGTGCGCCTCGCACCCAGCCCGGCTTCGCGGCTTCCGGGCACCGCTCGCTCCCGCGCGGCCGCTATCGCGGTCACGTTGCTCACGGTGCCGCCGCTCGTGAACGCGCCGGCAGACATCGGGAAACCGACGAACTCCGAGACCCACCGCACTGCCTGGTCCTCGATCTGCGTCGCGGCCCGGGCGTCGACCGCGAGGTTGATGTCGTAGGAATGCGCGAGGAGGTCGCCGAGGGTGCCGATCTCGAGCCCGCTCGAGCCGATGAACGCGAAGTAGCGCGGCCGCGCCTGGGCGATCGACTCGTCGAGGATGCGCGCGGCGTCGTCGAGCGCGTCGTGGACGGGCGAGGCCTCATCGGGGAGGGCGCGCTCCAGCAGCCGGCGCACGCGTTCGTCGAGCGCCGGCTCCTCGGGCCGGAAGCTGTCGAAGCTGCGCCAGGCCTCGGCGACCAGGCGCGCCGCGTGCTCGAGCGCCTCCTCGCGAGGCGCATCGAGCCGCAGCGGGCGTTCCGATGCGATCACGAACACGATGGTATGCGGCGCGCTCTCCGTCGGCACGGAAGACGTTAGCTTGCGCCCATCGCACGGCTGTGCGTAGCATCCGGTACCGCGCGGCCGCACGATCGAGGTCGTCGTCAGCATCCACGCTCCAGGAGGTACGGGCATCGCGAAGGAACTCCGTCGACTGAGGTGCCCGAACCGGGTAGGTCGAGCACCGACCACGACCGGAGGCTCGACGGGAGACATCTCCCGGATGGGCCTGTCCAATCGCGCGACCGCGGCCCGCCTCCGCCCCGTTCATCGACCAGGCCTAGGAGGTCCGAGGTGAGGGTAACGAGGTCGTTCGTCGTCGTGTCCGTGGCGGTGCTCGCACTGATTGCCGCCGCATGTAGCAGCTCCGAGGAAACCGGTGAACCGACGGACGGGGCAGCCGACGCGCCGGCGACCGGGGGGCAGTTCGATGTCGACGCGGTGCTGGCCGCCGACCTCGATGCCTGCGAGCCGACACCTGAGGGTGACCCGCTGATCATCGGATACGCGGCCGACCTCTCAGAGGTCGGTGCGTTCGCCGACAAGCCGGGCTCCGACGCGGCAGCTCACTACATCGATCTGATCAACTGCTCGGGTGGGGTCGACGGCACTCCGGTGGAGCTCGTCGTCGAGGACGTCCAGGGCGACCCGGAGATCGCGAAGCGTGCCACGACCGACCTGATCGACGCGGGTGCGCACGTCATCCTGGGCCCGCCCTTCGCCGACACCGGGACACCGATCCTCCAGACGGTGAACACCTCCCGCGCGGTCCTGTTCGTGTCATCGACGGAGCCGGTGCTCCCCGACCCCAGCATCTTCAGCTTCCTCTCGACGTTCGACGACACCAGGCAGGCCGAGGCGGCCGCGCAGTTCGCGATCGACCAGGGCTTCACTCGGGCGATCACCTTCTCCGCCGAAGGCCCCTACTTCGGCTACAACCCCGAGACGTTCGCCGCGAAGTTCGAGGAGCTCGGCGGCGAGGTCGTGCTCGACCAGAGCTACGTGCCGTTCGAGCAAGTCGACTTCGCGGCCCAAGCCAACGAGGTGGCCAGCGTGGCCGATGGCAGCGAGGTTCTGTACGCGGCGATGGTTGCGCCACAGCTCGATGCGATGCGCGCCGCCATCCAGGAGCGGGACGTGGAACTCACGTACCTGGAGGCCGACGCGTTCGGCACCAGCGGCGCCGCCGACATCAAGAACAACGAGGGCGTCTACTGGACGGGCCACGGGTTCGCAGAGCCCGGGAACCGTTTCCAGGCGCTCCTGGACTCCCTCGAAGCTGCAGGCACTCCGAGCGACGCTCCGGAGTTCTCCGCACTCGCGGCCGACGCCGTCACCGTGGCAGTCCGCGGGTACCTCGCTGCGGGTTCCGCTGACCCTGCCGCGATCGCTGAGGCGATCTCGGGTCTCTCCGGCGTGGACGCGATCACGGGCACGATCGGGTACGCGGGCACCGAGGGGGTTCCGGACAAGCCTGTCTACATCCTCCAGATGGTCGACGACGAGGTGACCCTCGTGGTGGAGCAGGAGTAGCGGTCCCGTCTGGGTGCCCTGAAGTGCTGCAGATCAACAATCTGACCACCCGGTACGGGGCGATCGCAGCGCTTCGTGGTGTGAGCCTGTCCGTCGAGGCCGAGGAGATCGTCGGCCTCATCGGCCCCAACGGAGCAGGCAAGACCACCCTCCTCAACTCGGTTGCTGGTCTCCTCCGACCTGCCGAAGGTGACATCTATCTGAACGGGGAGCGCGTCGCTGGATCGAGCCCCGACGCGATGCTGCGTCTGGGGCTCGCGCTCGTCCCGGAGCACCGGCGATTGTTCTCGCAGATGTCGGTCGCCGAGAACCTGAAGATCGGCGGAGTCTCGGTCGGGGCCAAGGAACGAGCGCAACTGATGGACGAGTGTGTCGACCTCTTCCCGGTTCTGGGACGGAAGTGGGAGACGAGGGCGGGGTTCCTGTCGGGTGGCGAGGCCCAACAGCTCGCGGTCGCTCGGGCACTGATGAGCAACCCCAGGATCATCTTGATGGACGAGCCGTCCCTCGGCCTGGCTCCGATGCTCGTCGATCTCATCTTCGACCTGGTGGACCGCCTGCGGCGGGAGGGGAAGACCCTCTTGGTCGTCGAGCAGAACGCGACTCGGCTCCTCCAGGTCGCAGACCGCGCGTACGTCCTTCGGACCCACGAGATCGTCGCCCAGGGCCGAGCGAGCGATCTGCTTCAGCGCGACGACCTGTTCGATGTCTTCGTTGGCCGACCGAGGGGCGAAGGCGATGACTGACCTCGTTCAGACCCTCATCGACGGGCTGGGCCGAGGCTCGATCTACGCCCTGCTTGCGCTCGGGATCGCTCTCATCTTCGGCGTGATGCACCTCTTGAACTTCGCCCATGGCGAGACCGTCACGGTCGGCGCCTACATCGCGTATGCGTCCCTCGTGGAGATGGAGTTGAGCTGGTGGGTCACGGCGATCCTCATCTTCTTCGGCGCGATCGCCATCTCCGTGGTGATCGAGTTCGTGGCGTTTCGATGGGTCCGTGGCGCCGAGGACTTCACGATGCTCCTCACCTCGTTCGGCGTGGTCTTCGTCGTGCAAGCGTTCTTCGTGATGTACGCGGGGGCGACGGTTCGGAGCTTCCCGCGACCGGAGTGGGCCGATCGCGTCTGGCAGGTGGGGGACCTCAACGTCGGCGTCATCGATGTGGTCACGATCGGCGCGACGGCGATCTCCCTCGCCGTGACGGCCTACGTGCTCCGGCGAACGATGTTCGGGACCTCGCTGCGTGCGGCGGCCGAGGACTTCGACGCCGCTCGACTGATGGGAGTGAGGAGCAACCGAGTGATCCGCCAGGCCTTCATCGTGGCGGGGGCCCTCGCCGGCGTGGCCGCGGTGTTCTACCTCATGCGCACCGGACAGGCTCGCCCCGTGGTCGGTCTGGCTCCGATGCTCAAGGGCATCCTCGCCGCGATCGTCGGTGGTCTGGGCAGCCTGTCGGGCGCTGTGCTCGGCGGCTTCGTCCTGGGTATCACCGAGGTCGTTCTCAGGGCATGGCTGCCTGAATATCTCGTCGGACTCACCGACGCCGTCGTCTTCGCCTTCATCGGCCTGTTCTTCGTCTTCCGCCCCCAGGGTTTGATCCCGGTCGAGGCCGGCGAACGAGTCTGATGCGGTCCCTCCTCGCCGGCCGCGTCGGCTCACAGGTCGTGGGTTCGCTCGCGCTCTTCCTCATCCTGGTGCTCGGCGGACTGCTCTATGCATCCGTCGGTTCCGTCACCCGCGACATCTTGGTCACCCAGATGCTGATCAACGCGATGATGGTGGTCGGGATCCAGCTCTTCATCGGGAACACCGGGATCCTGTCGTTCGGCCACATCGGGTTCGCCGGGATCGCCGGCTACACCTTCGTCCTGCTCGCCATGTCGACCGAGTGGAAGGAGCGAGTGCTCCCGAACGCTCCGCTGGGCCTGGTCGACATCTCGCTCCACCCGTTCGGAGCGACCGCCGTCGCCATGATCGTCACGCTTCTCGTCGCGGTCCTGCTCGGATTCGGGCTCGTGCGCTCGGGGGCGAGATCGGGGGCGGTGGCGGCCACGGTCATCACCCTCGCTCTGCTGTTCGTGGTCCACGAGGTTGGGACGGTCTACGCAGACCTCACGGGCGGTCGCAACGGGATCTCCTTGTCGATCGGTGTCTTGCTCGAAGGACGCACCTGGGTCTGCGTGGCGCTGTTCGCCTCGATCCTCGGTTCGCGGCTGTTCAAGAGCAGTCGCGTCGGTCGCCTCGCACAGGCTGCTCGCGACGAAGACCTGGCAGCCCGATCCGTTGGAATCGATCCGGCTCCCGGCCAGATGATCGCACTGCTCCTATCCGTCGCCATCGTCTCGGTCGCAGCGTGCCTCCGTGTCTTCGAGCTCGGAACCGTGGCACCTTCGACGTTCTTCTTCGACTACACGCTCCTCACCCTGGTCATGATCATCGTCGGGGGCCGCAAGAGCATCACCGGCTCGCTGCTGGGCGTCGTGGTGTTCACGGCCGTCAACGAGCTGACCCGGTCCCTCGCCGGGAGCGGTTCCGGCGCCGGCCCGCTCGACCTCGTGCTTCGCGAAGGCCTCACCGATATCGTCCTCGGCGCGGCGATGGTCGGGTTCATGATCTTCCGGCCCAACGGCCTGATCGAGGATCGGGAGCTAGATGATTGGCTCCGGACCCGACTGCGAAGACAGGAGCCGAGGCCCGCCGCCCCCGGCCCGGCGCCGGCACCGGCGCTGGCCACGCTCCGCGCCACCGACGTGGTGGTCGACTTCGGAGGCTTCCGTGCCCTCGACCGCGCGGACCTGGAAGCCTCGAACCAACACATCGTGGGGATCATCGGCCCGAACGGCGCCGGTAAGACCACGCTCCTCAACGTCGTCACGGGTCTGATCCGACCCGACGAAGGCTCCGTCACGCTCAAGGATCGATCCATCGCCGGTGTGGAGCCCTTCTCCATCGCTCGCGCGGGCCTGGCCAGGACGTTTCAGACGATGCGGCTCTTCCCCTCGTTGACCGTTCGCGAGAACGTGGCGGTCGCTTCTCTCTCCGTGCGAGCGCACCGCGAGGATGGAGGGGGTCCCAGTGTCGATGAACTCATCGCTCACGCCGGGCTCTGGGAACTGCGCGACCGCCGCGCACGTGAGCTCGACTACGGGAACGCCCGCCGGCTCGAGCTGGCACGAGCCGCTGCGCTGACGCCCGTCTTCATGCTGCTCGACGAGCCGACGAGCGGGATGAGCGACACCGAGTCGCTCGCCATGATCGACGAGGTGAGGAGGATGGCCGAGTGCGTCGGTGCGGGTGTCGTCGTGATCGATCACGATCTCGGCTTCATCACAGGGATCTGTGACACGATCCACTGCTTCGACCAAGGGACCGTGATCTCGACCGGAACCCCGGCGGAGATCCAGGCCGACCCCGCCGTCCAGGCCGCCTATCTCGGTGTGACAGCCGAGGCCTGAGGCGACACCGCCCCGCCGGCCTAGGCCCCCGAACCGGTCCAGCCGTCGGCCGGACGCTCGAACCAGACGTGCACCTGGCCTGTGCCGACGGAGGCTTCGTACTCGCTGAACAGCTCGCCCGGCGCCTGGCAGCGCGCGCCGCCGAGGGCCGAGGCCATCATCAGGTAGTGGCCGAAGTGCCCCTCGGGCGCGGCCTTGCGGTACTCCGGCATCCAGTCGATCACGCCGGCGTGGTCGCCCTTGGCGAACATCGACAGCACGTGCTGGTCGGCCTCGTAGCTCTCGAGATGCAGGATGTTCTCGGGCGCCTTCGAGCTCTCGTGCTGCCGCAGCTCCCGGAACGGGTAGAACCGGTGGGTCATGCCGCCCGACGCGAGCAGCACCACGCGGCGGTCGCTCTGGGCGATCGCGTCGCCGATCAGATTCCCGACCAGCAGGAAGTCCTCGGTTGTGCAGGTCTGGTTGATCGCGACGCTGATCCAGCGGGTGGCAGGATCGCCGAGGAACGTCCAGATGTTGACCGTGCCGTAGAAGATCGGCAGGTACGGATCGTCGCAGGCCAGGATCCAGCAGTCGTCGCGCCCCTCGGCCTGCGCCGCGATGCCCTTCGCGAGATCGGGGTCCCCCGGCATGTCGTAAGGGATGCCCGCCATGCCTCGGGGAAGCTCGTGGCTCGTGAACTTCCCTTCCCGGCGTTCGTGCGCCGTGACGATGTGCTCGAACGTCGACTCCCAGTGCGTGTCGAACACGACCACCGTGTCGGGCTGTAGACGATCGAGGCATTCGGTCTTCATGCGCCGCAGCCCGGGCACGAGGGTGATCTCGTTGCCGTCGTTGATCTCCCGACGGGTCTCCTCGGGAAGCATGATCGTGGGGACGTGGGCCAACAGGGCCGCGCCGACGACTTCACCCATCTGCGTCCTCCTCCTGATCGGTTGGTGCCTCGTTCCACGGTGCGGTGCAGACGTTCTTGACGTCCGCGTAGAAGTCGAAGCTCCATGGACCGCCCTCGCGGCCGATGCCGGATCTCCTCGCGCCCCCGAACGGCGCCGCGAGGTCGCGCACGAAGAAGCAATTGACCCAGACGGTGCCGGCCACGAGCCACGAGCCGACGCGCTCCGCCTTGGCCTCGTCGCCGGTGTACACGATGGCCGCCAGGCCGTACTCGGTCGAGTTCGCGAGCGCGACGGCCTCCTCCTCGCTCTCGAACGTCTGCAGGGTCAGCACGGGGCCGAAGACCTCCCGGGTGAGGATCTCCGAGTCCTCGGGGACGTCGGTGAACAGCGTCGGCCGGTAGTAGAGGCCGCCGAGGTGCTCGTTCGGGTCGCCGCCGAAGACGACCGCGGCGCCGTCAGCCTTCGCGCGCTGCACGAACCCGTCGACCCGCTTGAAGTGCTCGCGCGAGATCTGCGGCCCGATATCCGTCGCTTCGTCTCGCGGGTCGCCCTGCACGATGGCACCCGCCGCCTCGACGAACCGCTCGAGGAACGCCTCCCGCATCGATCGCTCGACGATGAGACGGGTGCCGGCGAGGCAGACCTGTCCGGCGTTGTCGAACTGGTTCACCGCCTGCTTCACGACCGCATCGAGATCGGCGTCGGCGAACGCCACGAACGGCGACTTGCCGCCCAGCTCGAGCGAGACCGGCGTGAGGTTGGCCCCGGCCGCTTGAGCGACGAGCTTCCCCGTCGGCACGCTGCCGGTGAACGCGATCCGGTCCACGCCGTCGTGCGCGGTGAGGGCGGCGCCGGCCTCCTCGCCGGTGCCCTGCACCACGTTGAACGCGCCGTCGGGCAGGCCCGCCTCGTGCGCGATGTCGGCGAGCATCGACGCCGTCAGCGGCGCCCACTCAGGCGGCTTCAGCACGACGGCGTTCCCGGCGGCGAGGGCGGGCGCGACGCGCCAGGTCGCGAGCATCAGCGGGGCGTTCCAGGGGGTGATCACCACCGTCACGCCGCTCGGATCCCACGCCACCCGCTCGGCGAACCCCTCGTAGTCCTTCGTGCCGGTCTCGAGCGCGAGCAGCTGGTCGGCGAAGAACCGGAAGTTGCGGGCCACCCTCGGCATCACCGAGTTCCGCATCGAACGGAGCAGCGACCCGTTGTCGCGCGTCTCGACCGCCGCGAGCTCGGGCACCCGCGCCTCCACCCCATCGGCGACGCGGTGCAGGACTTCGGCGCGCTCCTTGGTCGGCATCGAACCCCAGGTCGCGCTCGCCGCACGGGCGGCGGCGACGGCTCGGTCGGCGTCGTTGGCGTCTCCGCGCGCGACCTCGGCGATCGGCCGCTCATCGATCGGCGAGACGTCGGTGAAGGTGCGGTCCGAGGGCACGCGACGGCCACCGATCCAGTGCTCGGTCGAGACCTCGATGCCTTCGACGACGGCGCGACTCGTCGTGCTCGCCTCCCCCGTGTCAGAGGAACCCCGGAAGGTCGTTCGTGTCCGAACGGTATGGGGGGCAGGGGAAGCTGTCAAGCCGACGTTCTTTCGCGTCTGGCGACGACCACCCCCGGATCGGGAACCGTCGGGGACCCTCCGGTCGTCGGAGTCGCCTCCACACGGAAGGGGCTCGTCATGTCAGGGAAGCGGCACCGTCTACGTCGATCCGCGATCGTGGCCCTCTCGACGGCGGTCCTCGTGGCCGGTCCGGTCGGCGCAGCCTGGGCGTGCGGCGGACTGGTCACGCCGAACGGCACGATCAACCTCGTGCGCACCACGACCCTCGCCGCGTACCACCGAGGGATCGAGCACTACGTCACGTCGTTCGAGTTCGCCGGCGAAGGCCAGGAGATCGGCTCCATCATCCCCCTCCCGGGCGTGCCGACGAAGGTCGTGAAGGGCGGCGACTGGACGCTGCAGCGGCTCGTGATCGAGACGCAGCCGCCCGCGCCGGAGTCGGCGCTCTTCGCGGCGGCCGCCGACGGGGCCGCCGAGGTGCTGCTCGAGACCGAGATCGACTCCCTCGACATCACCGTCCTCAAGGGCGGCGCCCTCGCGGTCGGCACGTGGGCGCGCGACCACGGGTACTTCCTGCCGCCGGACGCCCCCGAGGTGCTGGAGTTCTACGCCGAGCGCAGCCCGATCTTCCTCGCCGCTCGGTTCAACGCCGGGCGGGCGGCCGAACAGGGAGTACAGCGTGGCGAGGGCACCCCGATCCACGTCGTGATCCCGACACCCGATCCGTGGGTCCCCCTGCGGATCCTGGCGCTCGGACGCCAGCCCTCGGAGATCGTGCAGGCCGACGTCTTCCTGCTGACCGACGTGGCGCCGGCGATGCTTCCTCAGGCGATCGAGCCGAACGGCGACGAGGACCAGCGCGGCCTGATCTTGCGGACGAGCGAGCAGGCCTCGGACTCCCTGATGAACGACCTGCGCTCGGATGCGCGCATGGGCTGGCTCCCGGAGCAGGACATGTGGCTCACCCAGGTGCAGATCAACGAACGAGCCGACCTGCTGAGCCACGACCTCGCGATCGACGCGAGCGGCTTCGGACATCCCGACCCCGTCGCGGCGGGACTCGCGCGCCCGATGCGTACAGCCTCGGCCGACACGGTTCCGTGGATCGCCGTCGGGGGGACCACGATCGTTGCGGCGCTCGCCGCGCTCGTGGGGCTCGCACTGATCGCGTGGCGGCGTCGCGGCACCGAGCGGCCGGCGTGATCGCTCGGCGGGGGCCGATCGCCGGACTCACGATCGCGGCCGCGGCCACGCTCGGCCTCGGCGCGGTGGCGATGGGTGCCGGCGCCTCGCGGGGCGGCGACGGAGCGCGGGAGGTGCGGATCGTCATCCACCATTCCCGGTTCGAGCTCCCCAGCGTCGATGTCGCTCCCGGCGAGAGCGTGCGGTTCGTGCTCGAGAACGCCGACCCGATCGACCACGAGTTCATCGTGGGCGACGCGCAGGTGCAGCTCGCCCACGAACGCGGGACAGA
>Ga0075305_1000271_pt1 | contig 9399 bp, 13 predicted proteins | sample Joice_CattailNLB_2_FD_120071 | JGI IMG/M metagenome (GOLD analysis project Ga0075305, IMG submission 120071) | Natural and restored wetland microbial communities from the San Francisco Bay, California, USA, that impact long-term carbon... | ecosystem: Environmental > Terrestrial > Soil > Wetlands...
CGCCTGGCTGCCCCAGGATCCGTCCTGGGGATTGGGCCGAGAATTTGCCGCCGTGCTGGGACCGGTCTGGCGCATCGTCATCGCCAGCATTGTTGCCGAAGTCATCAGCGAACTGATCGACACCGAAATCTACCATCTCTGGCAGACCCGCATCACCGAGAAATACCAGTGGATGCGCGTGCTGTCCAGCAACGCCCTCAGCATCCCCGTCGACAGCCTGATTTTTTGCTGGGGCGCCTTTGGGTTTTTGCTGCCCCATGATGTGGTCTGGTCTATTTTTTATGCGAATGTCATTGTAAAGGGCGCTGTGACAATTATCAGTCTACCCTCTATCTATCTGGTAAAAGAAAAAAATTAAAGGTTCAGGGTTCAAAGGTTAAGGCAATTGAACTTCATCGAACTATTACTCGTTTGCCCGTCCTGCTCCTCCTGCTGATTCTTTTTATAATTTATGTGAAGAAAATAGTGAATATTGCCACCTGGCAACTTAGATCTGCGAACCCTGAACTCCTAACCCCTGAAGTCTGAACCCTGAACCTTTCGCAGAATACTTTGCGGAACCAGATTATTATGCTATAAATATGCTCGCTCTTACGACCGCTTTAACCATCCTAACCTTTTGCCAAAGGAGGTTTCAGATGTCAATTAAAGTCACATGGTACAGCCACGCCAGTTTTCTAATTGAAACCGGCAAAGCCAAACTGCTGGTAGACCCCTTCATTACCGGTAACCCCCTGTCGCCGGTCAACGCCGATGACGTTCAGGCCGACTACATTCTGGTATCCCATGGCCATGGCGACCACGTCGGCGACAGTGTGCCGATAGCCAAGCGAACCGGAGCGACGGTGATATCAAACCATGAAATCCAAATCTGGATGTCAGGCCAGGGAGTGGAAAACGTCCACTCCCAGCATATCGGCGGGGGCTTTGACTATCCCTGGGGCCGGGTTAAATTGACCATGGCCCAGCACGGCTCGATGCTGCCCGACGGCTCCTATGGCGGCAACCCCTGCGGATTTTTGTTCTACATCGATGGCAAAAAAAATTATCACGCCTGCGATACCGGTCTGTTCTACGACATGAAGCTCATCGGCGAAGAAGGTATCGATCTGGCCATCCTGCCGATCGGCGATAATTTTACCATGGGACCCGATGACGCCCTGCGGGCCGTCAAACTCATCGAGCCCCGGCGGGTTGTGCCCATCCATTACAACACCTTTGAAGTCATCAACCAGGATCCGCATGCCTGGGCGGCCAGAGTGGAAAAAGAAACGCAAGCAAGGGTAACCGTTATGAAGCCGGGAGACAGTATTGAACTATAGCAACCTCCTGATGGTTTCTTCAGGCCTGTCAATGATCTGCCTTTCCATTTGGGCTTTCATAAGGTTAATCCTTTAGGTCGGAGCAAGTCTAAAAGCTATCTGATTTTTTAGATTTCAGTCGCGATTCGAACAGTAGGCGAATTTGCGGGGGTCTTTTTTGGTATAGTGATAGGATCGCACGAGTTTCTTTATAAATTGAATATTTTCTGAGGATGTTCCCTGAAGACTGATCCCGCTCTCAAATTTACCGGATTGCTTTTGCCTGCAATAAACAACCCTGCCTTTGATTTCCACCAGTTTTTTTTCTAGATCGACAAAGGAAATTAGGGCTAATTCTGAATCAATGGCATCATAGGTTTCAATCTTGATCCCGTTTTGGCTGGCATCTTGAACGGCGCCTAAATTCTGCCCTAAATAGTTGCCCTCTGAATCGATAGATATATAAGAAATTGGATCGCAGATGGGAACCCTCGGGTATTTTCTCCTTTCGCTGGTTGCCATATCCCCATTATCGGCAATTCAACCCAAACCTTTATAGCGCTTTAAAAAAAAACCTTCCGTTGCTCGAAGGCTTTTTTTCTACAAACATATTGGGGCCCTTAACCTAAGGGCGCTTTATATCCCTCACCCGGAGGGCTTGCAGGACGGTGCCGCAAACCCGCCTGATCCGGAGGCTATCCCCTGGGCCCTGACACAGCCCGCCGACATCAATTTTACCACATCTTTACAATTGCACTCCGGACAGCTGGGCGCCGGGTCGTTGGCGGACATCATCAGTTCTTCAAAACAGTGGCAACAGGCCTTGCACTGGTATTCATAGATCGGCATCGGACACTCCTTTAAAAAAATTTCCTATATAATAACCTCTATCCCGGCCAAGTCAAGATTCACCCATCGGATCCAACTATTACATTTTTTACCCAACATAAGAATCAAATCTCCTAATATCCTGAATTTTTTTTCTTAGCCAACGGACATTCCAGTTATAACAAACTGAAATTTATGTTAATTTTTAAAAACCAGCTTTTTGGCATGTATTTTGTAGAGTCTTTCCGGTTGGAGCACAAAATGGTAGATATTCGACCGCAACCCAATGGGAATTGAATTCTGCCGCTTTATTACTTTGGAATTTATGTTTGGTGTTTTTATCCTTATATGGCGTACCACAGGTTTAAACTAAATCTGCGCCCGAGCCCGCCAGGTCTATAATTGCGGCTTGGGCGCATTTTTTTTAGCGCTTTTCAAAAATAAGTTCCGAAATACGCATGGCTGGTATAAGGGGTTGTAGAAACCGCATTGCATCTTTGCCGCTAAAGGCTTCAAAAGGAAAGTAGTGGGCTCAACGACAGAAAGAAGAAAGCATAAGCGCCACCGATATGAGGCCTTTATTTCTCATGATATTTTGTCACCGGAGGTGAAGCCGGCTGGAAAAATATTCAATTTCAGCAAGCAGGGCCTGTATTTTGAATCGAATCACAACTTCTTGCCGTTGGAAGAAATTTTTGTCGAAATCATCGATCCCACCGGATCACCGGACACAGAGCAGGAGCTTATTTTTGATGTCGAAATCATCTGGCGCAAAAAATTGTCCGATCCAGCATTCCGCTATGGCTATGGCGCCAAATTCAAATTTTCCAACGCGACCATTGAACATAAAATTAAAAGTGCAAGTTTCCAAAAGCCGCCTTTGCCGCAACCAAAGTTAGCTTTACCCCAGCTAAAGTTAGAAGATGAAACCGAAGCCAGGGAATCTCCCAGAAAGCGCTGTAACCAACTGATCGAATTTAATCATGGCAATCAGGCTTACAAAGGATGGGTTACCAGCATCAGTCGGGGGGGTGCATTTATTAAAACCCGCAGCAAATTTCCCCTGGGCCGCAAAATCAGAATTGTTATCAGCCGGGGTAAAACAAACATCGATTGGCAGCGCCTGGGCTGGATTGTGCGCGTGAACTCAGAGGGATTTGGCGTCAGCTTTGATCGAAGATCAGGCTCGGAGCGCAGGTACGATTTAGACCGTCGATTCGGTAAAGACCGCCGAAAAAGAACTAGACCTGCGGGCCCGGTCAGAAAAGGCCGCTAAGAAATCATTTTGGTTGGCCGCAACCGGGATTTCCAATTCCATTCCTGCTTTACTTGAATCCATTCTTTTCCATTTTTTATCAAGTTTTCAGAATACTTGCCGATATTTTAATATATTCGACCCTAAACACGCCTGATCAACCCGGGGCCGTCAGCGGGTATCTTGCCGCTAGTTTTGAATTTACACAAAATTTAGAATTACCGGTTGGTAGCAACGACCGGATGTAATCAGATGGGATTTGCGCATTAATACATGGGCAGTAAGAGGACTAAGGACAATGTTAAAAGATGCGATAGTGAAGGCTCGCAAGGCCTTGCAAGAAGCTCAGCAAAAGTTCCCCGTCGAGTCGGCCGCCGCCATTGAACAGGTATACGCCGACATAAAAAATCTCAATACTTTTATTAACAAAGAAATCGATATTATTGAATCTGACAGGAATCTTAATGAGCGGGCTAAAAGTAATGAGAGGCGCAAGGTGCTGGAGCAGGCCGGAAGAAAGCTCGAACTTTTAAAAGAAAAAAGAATGAAATCGGCTTTGATAGAAGATTTGGAAACAAAGTTGGCAGATGAATCCGGAGCTGAGGATGAGTCAACACTGAAATTTTTGCGTGAGCGAGAGGTTCGCGACAGACTTTACGGCATGCCGGAAGCCCAGATTTTATCTCATTTTGGCAAGTCACTTTTCGACGGCAGCAACCGGCTTTTGCTGGATGCCATCCTCAATGCACCGGCCGGTTTCGAAATGCTTCCCGAAGAAACCCTCCTGAGACTAAGGGAGGTTAGAACTCAAATAATGAAGCCGGAGATCGCAACCGAACTCGAAACGACCCGCAGGCTGAATACGTCGCTAGAGCAAATTTTCTGGCTTGTTAAAAAAGAGCTCGACATCAAACGACGCCAAGAGCTTCCCGCATCATTGATTACCAAAAAATAAGATTTGAGGACCATGGTGAACGTTAAATCCGAGCAGAGAGAAAAAAAGCGCCATAAATATGAAGCGACGATCTGGCATGACAATTTGTTTCCGGAAATTTTTTACGAAACAAAAATGCGGAACTTAAGCCAGGGCGGGATCTACTTTGAATCGGATCAAACCCTGTATGCCGGAGAAAAAATCTACGTCGCCATCAAAGATCCCGCTGCATCTGACAATGATTATAAAGATTGCGTTCAGGTCGAGATTAAATGGCGCAAAATTTTAACTGATTCGACATTCCAATACGGCTACGGCGCCCAATTTATAGATTCCCGCAATGCCTTATTGGCATCAATCGACCCAGCCGGTCTTGCCGCAGACAGCCTGCCGCACAACGGCTATCAATACAAAAATGACTCCCGGCTCAACCCACGCTCCCCTTACCGCAAGGTAACCTTCTTCACCACCCAAGACCGAAACTACAAGGGTTTTATTACCAATATCAGCCGCTCAGGCGCCTTTATTGTATCCAAATATAAATTTACCATCGGGCAGCAGATCACGCTGGTTATCCCGGGAACCAAAAAGCACAGCGCTATTAAGTTAAAAGGCTCGGTGGTCCGCCTAAGCCCCAAAGGCGCCGGCGTAAAATTTGACCGCAGAACCGGCCTGGAACGTCGAAAAGGCGGTGACCGCAGAGAAAATAAGCGGCGCGCCATCAAGGAAAAAGCCTAGGCGACTAAAAGGTCCAAAAGCAGGGCTTGTGCGATGGTAAAACGGTCGCCCGGCAGAAGCCGCTGGCCAACCTCGCTGACGAATCGGCGATTGGCTGCTGCAAGGGAGTTGTTCAGATGTGCCAGGTCAATGATGTCCTCTTCGGGGATGGGGGAAAGATGCTGGAAGTTTTTTTCACAAAAGCCGACCGCGCGGTGGCCTCTGTATTCGGTGAGCATGGGCAGGCCGTGGGTGCGGCAAATGACGGCGCGGGCATGGTAAATGAGGCAGGCGCCCCCTTCCAGCAAGGGGCAGGGGCCAAAGGTATTGGCATGCCGGGCATTGTGCTGAATACGATGCCGCATTTCCGGCGCCAGCTTTTGCAGCGACAGAGCCAGTGAAACGGCTTCAACGGGATAGATCGAAATATGAATCCGGCAGCAATTGCCGGCGCACCCCTTGGTACAGGCAATGTGGTTTTGGTGCCTAGTCCGGATCCGGCGGCAGCGCCGATCCACTTCGGCGATCAATTTTTGATAGTCTTTGAGCGCTTGCATTGTCACCCGGTTTAATTTATTGTAACGATTAGATTTGAAACCAAGCGCGGTTGAAAGCTGTTCCCGCACAATTATTGCCCATGCCTTTTGTCTTCGCATAATAAACGCAAAACCAAGGGGCGGCTTCCCGAGTGAACCGGATATTGAGCCAGCCACATGATCATTATAACCGACGCCCACGTTAGCAAAGCCAAGGGGAATCATGCAACCTTTTTTAAGATGCTTGAATCTTTTGAAGGCAGTCATCAGGATTTGATTTTTCTGGGTGATATTTTTGATTTGTGGGTTGCGCTTCTGCGTTACGAAAGTGACATTCATCATGACTTTATCGAGTGGTGCCGTGAGCAGAAAAAGCATCGCACCATCGGTTTTATGGAGGGCAACCATGAGTATTATCTGGCCACAGAAAGAGCCCAGGCCTTTTCATGGTGCTCGACCGATGCCTGGTACCGGAATGATGCCGGCACCCTTTTTGTACACGGGGATCAGATTGACCGCCGGGATAGAAACTACTTAGCCTTCCGAAAACTGCTTAAAAACCGGATGGCAAAATTCATCGTAAATCGCCTGCCTTTTGGACCGAGATATGTGGAATCGTTCAAACAGCGTCTAAAGCAAACAAACACCGAATTCCGGCTGCATTTGCCACGGGAGGAAATAGAAGTTTTCGCAGAATCCAGATTTGCCGAGGGTGTTGATTCAATTTTTGTGGGCCATTTTCACCAGGAATACATCTACCGCAATCCGGATTCTAAAGCGCTCTATATTCTGCCGGACTGGTTCAGCACCCAGAAGGTGGCGGTCTTTGATCAAAAATCGAAAAAAACAACTGTCCGTCACTGGAAGCAGATCAGCGGACAGCAAAGAGCAGAAAAAGCTCCCAGAAAATAACGGTGGAGAAGGCAAAGATCACGCAGGTAAAAAGAGACCGGGTGTACAAATTTATTTTGTTGATAAACACATTTTTAAAAACCAGCAAAATGACGACGCCAAAGCTGGTCAACAGGTACTTTGTAATTATAAATGGCAAGGGGCCGTATTCAAGGAAATAGGCCATCACGGGATTTAGCTCGGATGACCCCCGCTTTATCAGAATCAGCGTCAACAACGCATCAACGATACTGAGCATCAAGATCGCAGTGATGGCGGCAAATATTCTCTGGTTGTAGCGGTCGAAAAAAAATAGCCTGGTTTGGTCTTTTTCACGACGGGCCGTTTCTCTGCGGCCGTTGGCCAGAAAATATCTGAGCTGGGCTAAACTATTGCCCCTGCGATCCTTTCCGCAGCGCCTCTCATGGTTCGGCCAATCACAGGAATCCACCGGCACAGTGTCTTTGCTTTTGTTTGTAGTTTCCATATGTTAGATGGCGTAATCACAAGCTGCGACAGCATCCTGGCTGGATGCACCAGGAGCTGGCGTGACATTGATGTCTTCCAAGCAGAAAATCCGGCGATAGTCGATCCGGTTGGGTTTGTTCATGGCAGCCAGTTTGGCGGCCACTTTTGCAAGGGTGTCCTGTTTAAAGGATTTGGGCAGGCTTTTAATTCTTTCAAAGGTTTTTTTTAATCGCTCGAGCTGTCTTAGCAGTGTTTTTGTCAGGTAATCGGCGGTAACCACCGAACTGGTATCACATACCGATTCCGGGGGTCTAAGTACGTTGGCTCCCGGAGAAACAATAACGTAGGATGCTATTTTGGGTTTGAGAGAAATTCCCAGCCTTTTGGGAAGGATTCTATTTTCGACCAGGAGGTCTGCCAGAACCTGGGCCCGTCTTTTATTTTCTTCAAGAGGTGAGTCTATGGATTGATAACAATACCCGTCGAACACCAAAAATTCCCCGTCAGCTGTAATTTTAATGCTATCATTGTAATTGCGGGATTCGAAAAGATGGAAATCCAAAAATTTGTTGATCAAGATATGGTCAATGTGGGCGGCAAAGCCGTTGCTTTCAATTTTCAAATCGTGAATAATCGCCCAGTCAGGACAGTCTGCACAGTAAAAATTGATGAAATGGGAAGCCGTCCGGGCGACGTTTCCTGTCGGATTCAGCCTTTTTAATTCTCTTTCAATCAGAAACTTTTTGGTGGAACTTAAGGGCAAGGAAAGCAAGTCCGTTAACTGCGCAACGGCCTTTTCAGCGGGGTCTCTATCCTTGATTAACATGTCGCACTCCGATAAAAATAAATTCGCTACAACACGAACTAATAAAGCTGGCTGCCAATTTTATATCGGCATAATAAACTGTGACTTTAGGATTTTTTACCATATTAACTGTAATACCCATAATTTGAAAACCAGATGAAAATGTGATAGCTTGATGGTGCGCAGCCGCTGCGGACAGAATAAAAAAAGACGAATGGAGCGACCTTGGGGAGTTATCCAGCCCAACAAATTGCCCTATGCTAATTTGGAAATTTCGATCAGAAAGAAGATATAACCCGCGATTTAGAGTGAATGGCGACGCCATCGTTGTGTTGAAGTCTCAGCCGCCCACAATGGGAAAACTTATTGATATCAGCATGGATGGCCTCTCATTTCGGTATATCCATGACCTGGAACGACTGAATCAAACCGATATGCTGGACATTTTCCAGTCTACAGGTGGTTTTTATCTGGGACGCGCCGAATTTAATGCCGTCTCCAACGAAAAGATATCGGACTTCGTACGAAGGTTCAGCGTGCAATTCAGGGATTTGAGCCGCAGGCAGAAGTCCCGGCTGAAAAAATTTATTGAAGACTGCACCATCGACGGTGTCTAAAGACAGGCAATTAGCCAGATGAATTTATTCAGCGGTATAAAATATAATTTACGCGGTCTGGGGATGGGGTTAAAAAGCCCAAAATTGCTCATGCTGGGACTCATTCGTTTTTTCATCGTGATCCTCATCACCATTTTTACCGCCGGCCTGATTCTTGTTTATCATCAAGAAATATTGAGTTTTATGTGGAGCAAGCCTGAAAGCCTGTGGGTGACATGGTTATGGTATCTGCTTTCCTGGCTGCTTTCAGCTGTATTGGTCGGCTTGTCGGCGGTTATATCTTTTCTGGTTTCACAAATTCTTTTCAGCGTATTACTTATGGACCTGATGTCCCGGATTACCGAATCAATGGTGACGGGCACTATCCAGGAACAGAAAAAGATCCCGGGGTGGCAGCAATTTTTGTTCCTGGTAAAACAGGAAATCCCGCGCGCGACGGTTCCGGTACTATTGTCATTACTGCTGATTATACTGGGCTGGCTGACACCTTTGGGTCCGATTATAGCCCTATTATCCTCGGCGGTTGCCGTTATTTTTCTGGCCTGGGATAACACGGACCTGCTGCCTGCCCGGCAGCTGGTTCCGTTCAAGGAAAGATTTCAAAGCTTAATGCGGTCACTTCTTTTCCATTTAGGCTTCGGCATTCTTTTCCTTATCCCGGTTCTCAATATTTTGTTCCTCTCATTTGCTCCCGTAGGGGCCACTCTCTACCATATCGATAAAAGAAAAACGTAACCGTGGAAATTAAAAAAGCAGATAAACTGACTGAACTGAAGTGGTTGAACATGTTTGAGGTCGCCTACAGGGATAAAAACGGCCGCAACAAATCATGGCAAGTCGCCACCCGTGCCCGGCAGCCTAAATGTGTCAGCGGTCGATTTGCAGATCCTGATGCCGTGGTGATCGTGCCGTTTCACACCTCAGAAAATAAAATCGTCATTACCCGGGAATACAGGGTGCCCCTGGCCGATTATGAATATGGTTTTCCGGCCGGCCTCATCGATGAAGGGGAGCGTGTTGAGCAGACTGTCCGGCGCGAGTTGAAAG
>Ga0075305_1000273_pt1 | contig 9395 bp, 9 predicted proteins | sample Joice_CattailNLB_2_FD_120071 | JGI IMG/M metagenome (GOLD analysis project Ga0075305, IMG submission 120071) | Natural and restored wetland microbial communities from the San Francisco Bay, California, USA, that impact long-term carbon... | ecosystem: Environmental > Terrestrial > Soil > Wetlands ...
CTCGAACCAGCCTTTGCCGTGGCCCGCTTCCGCCTCCACATGGGGGCTGCGCGCCGGTCCCTGACGCGGCGCGATCCGGACGCCGACAGGCGAATAGACCGAACTCGCCGCCTCGAAACGCGACAAGAATTTCAGGACCTTGTCGCGGTTCGCTTTCAACGTGTTGACCCTGAGATCGACCGGCGCGCGGGCCGCCAAGGCCGCGCCCTCGTCCACGGTGCGGTCGCCGAAAACATGCGCGAACGCCGCATCGTGCCATTCGGGATAGTCGCCGCGCACATGCGCCGGCGCGCCGACGGGAAGCGCGCGCTTGAGACCTTCGAGCTCTTTCTCGCTCACAGGGGCTGGCGCAAAACGGCCGCCGTCGCACAAGCCCGCCACCTCCTCGGGCGTCATGCCCCATTCGGTGGCAAGCGTGCGCAACACGAGCGCGCGCGGGCTGTCCTCGCCCATGGCGGAAGCGGCCGATGCGCGCTTGCGCAGACAGTCGAACACGAGATTGCCGATCGCCGCACGATCGCCGGACCCCGCGAAGCGGTGGCCCACGCCCCAATCCTTCAGCGCCTCGGACGCCGGCCGCTTGCGCTCCGCCATATCGGCAAGCACCTCGATGGCGGCGCTCGCGCGGCCCCCTGGCGTCATGAGAGCGACTGGAAGGCGATGATGCGGCCGCAAATGATGATCCAGATCAGCGCCAGCGCGATGGCCCCAATCAGGAACATCGGCGTGCGGTGTCTGAGATTGTTGCTCGTCACATGGATCGTGGCATGCACGATGCGCGACAGCACGAACATCCACATCAACACATAAACGGTGACGTCGAGCGTCTTGGTGATGAGCGCGAGCAGCACCGCCACGTAGAACAGGACGGGCATCTCCATGGCGTTGTGAAAGGCGTTGCTCACCTGCAGCACGCGCGGCGGCCAGTGGGGCTCGCGCAGCGCGATCTTGTCCCGGCTCGCCTCCCCGCGCCGCACGGCCCGGAGCCTCAGGATGATCATCCAGAACAGCAGCACGAAGGTCAGCGCGACCTGCACGAACATCGGCAGCAGAATGGCTTCTAACGACATGGAGCCCCCTTCGCTTGTCGGATTTCGCGGACGGCGACAGCCGTGCGCCGAGCCCTTATACTCGGTGTGCGGCCTTCTGTAGAGCCGGGGCAACGGAAGATATGTCCACCGCAGAACGACGGCCGCTCTCCACGTACCTGCTCGCCGCTTTATTGGGCCTTATTGGGGCGGTGCTCGGCTACATCCTGACGGGCTTCGTTGCCGACACGCTGCTCGCAATGAGCGGCATGCCGGACCGCGAAGGCTATCGTGCGATGATCGCCTTCTTTACCTTCGCGCCGTTTGGCGGACTGATGGGTCTCCTTGGCGGGATAGCGCTCGTCTTGCGCCGGCGGGGGCGCCACCGGGGCCTTGCGCTTGCCGGGCGGACCGCGCTGACGGCCGCCGCCCTTGCCGCCGTCACGAGCCTCTGCGTCTGGGCCTATGTTGTGGCCGGGGACGATATCCTCGCCAAGAACGGCCCCCCGCCCCAACTCCATTTCGAGATCGCCATGCCGAAAGGCGCCGAGCCGCCGGCAGACGGCGTCGCGGTCGATCTCAACACCGACAAGAACACCATGCCGTCGACCTTTGCCGTGACCACGACCGACGGGCGGCCCGTGATCAAAGGCCAAGTGGACCTCTATTTCCGCACATCGCGCCGCATCCTCGTTCTGCGCGTCCCGGGCGAGCCCGACCGCCTGTTCATCCTCGGGCTTGCGGCGAATCCGAGCGGGACGGAGGATTTCAGCGCCTGGCGGCGGGTCGACGAGGTCGCCGACGGGCCTGGCGGCGCTCTACGAAAGGGCAAGGAGACCGACGACTATAGGATCCGCTACCGGGTCGAGCGCTCCATGTGATTGCCAAAATGCCCTTTAAACATGGATGGATGTTCAATTGACGCACCCCCGGGAGCCCTTCTAAACCTACCCCAACAGCAAAGTTCCCCGAGTTCCCAAGGAGGTTTTCCATGCGCTTGCGCGCTTTCCCCCCAATTTCCGCCGGCCTGCTGGCCGCCGCGCTGGCCTTCGCCAGCCTGCCGGCCGCGGCCGAAGACAAGCCGATGGATCCCTGCTTCGACGGCACGCTGACCGTGAAGGAGGTGCTCGACGCCTGCGAGGCGTTCATCGCGAAGGGCAACGACGACAAGAAGCTCTTGATCCGCGCCCATAGCGTGCGTGCGCTTGGCTTCTCGGCCACCGGCCAGCTCGACGCGGCGCTCGATGAGATGAGCGCGGCCGTCGCCATCGATCCCAAGCGGGCCAACAGCTATTTCATGCGCGCGGCCGGCTACGACGCGAGCAAAGACTACGACAAGGCCATCGCGGATCTCGACACGGCCATCGGGCTCAATGACGGGGACGCCGACTATTATCTCCTGCGCGGCATCGTCTACGGCAACAAGGCCGACTACGACAAAGCGCTCACCGACTTGAACAAAAAGATCGAGCTCGATCCAAAGGCTATGAACGGCTACTCGAGCCGCGCGGAGCTCTATCGCAAGCGCAAGGAATACGACCTGTCGATCGCCGACTACACCAAAGTCATCGAGTTCGATCCCGAAACCGCCAAGGGCTATGTGGATCGCGGCTGGGTCTATGTGCTGAACGACGATCTCGACAAGGCCGGCTCCGACTTCGACACGGCCCTCAAGATCCAGAACACCAACGCGCTCGCGCTTGTCGGCCGAGGCGTCGTGAAGAGCCGCACGGGCGAGCCCACCGACGGCAGCGCCGATCTCCGCATGGCCGAGCGGCTCGAGCCCGGCATCTTCGATGAGGTCCGCAAGCTCGGCGTGAAGTAGTCCATCACGCATTCACTAGTGTCATGCCCGCGTAGGCGGGCAATGACGCGGCTTGAATTGCACGGCGCTACGCTTCGCGCGGATAGTTGGGCGATTCCCGGGTGATGGTCACGTCGTGCACGTGGCTTTCGCGGAAGGCGGCGGTCGAGATGCGAATGAACTTCGCGCGTTCCTGGAAGTCGGGAATGGTGCGGGAGCCGGTATAGCCCATGGAGGCGCGCAAGCCCCCAATGAGCTGGTGAAGCACGCTGCCGGCCGGGCCCTTGTAGGGCACCTGCCCCTCGATGCCTTCCGGCACGAGCTTGAGCGTATCCTTGATCTCCTGCTGGAAGTAGCGGTCGGCGGAGCCGCGCGCCATGGCGCTGATCGAACCCATGCCGCGATAGGCCTTATAAGAGCGGCCTTGGTACAGAAACACCTCGCCCGGGCTCTCGTCGGTGCCCGCCAGCAGCGAGCCCAGCATCACGCAGTCGGCGCCTGCCGCGAGGGCCTTGGCCAGATCGCCCGAATAGCGGATGCCGCCGTCGGAGATCACCGGCACGTCCGCTTTCTTCGCCACATCGACGGATTCGAGCAGCGCACTGAACTGCGGCACGCCCACGCCCGCCACGATGCGCGTCGTGCAGATGGAGCCCGGACCGATGCCGACCTTGATGGCATCGGCGCCCGCATCGATCAGCGCGCGCGTCCCTTCGGCCGTGGCGACGTTGCCCGCGACCACCTGCACCGCGTTCGAATGACGCTTGATGCGACCGACCTGGTCGAGCACGAGCTGCGAGTGACCATGCGCCGTATCGACCACGATCAGGTCCACGCCGGCGTCGATCAAATGCTCCGCCCGCGAGAAGCCTGCATCGCCGACGCTCGTTGCCGCCGCCACGCGCAGGCGCCCCTGCTCGTCCTTGCAGGCATCCGGATGGGCGCGCGCCTTCTCGATGTCCTTCACCGTGATCAGGCCGACGCAGCGATAGCCGTCGTCCACCACGAGCAGCTTCTCGATGCGGTGCTGATGGAGCAGCCGCTTGGCCTCCTCCATATCCACCGTATCCGTGACCGTGATCAGATTTTCCTTGGTCATCAGCTCGGCCACCCGCTGACCAGGATTGGTGGCGAAACGGACGTCACGGTTGGTGAGAATGCCCACCAGCTTGCCGCCCGCCGCGGACTCCACGACCGGGATGCCGGAGATCCGGTAGTCGGCCATCAATTGCAGCGCGTCGGCCAGGGTGGCGTCCGGATCGATGGTGACCGGGTTCACCACCATCCCGGACTCGAATTTCTTCACCTGGGCCACCTGGGCGGCCTGGGCTTCGGCATCCATGTTGCGGTGGACCACGCCGATGCCGCCGGCCTGGGCCATGGCGATGGCGAGACCCGCCTCGGTGACCGTGTCCATGGCCGACGACAGGATCGGGATATTGATGGCGATCGACCGGGTGACGCGTGAGGCGACCTTGACCTCGTTGGGCAGCACTTCGGACGGTCCCGGACGGATCAGGACATCGTCGAAGGTCAGCGCCATGGCGCGGTCGGGAAAGCGGGAATGGTCTTGCGAAGACTGCCCGTCGGGCATCGGCCAACCTCTTATGAATGGGGGCCGCCCGCGATTGGTGCGGTGCAAGACGCGGGGACCGGTTGGCGGCTTCCTTTAGCAGCTTGAACCGAGCTTGGGAAGCTGGTGGGGCGCTTTGTCCTCAGTCTCCGCGATGTCCCTCAAAGCCCTGCGCAAGCGGGGCACCGCGAGCGCCACGAAGCTCTGCACCTTGGCCTGCGGCAGCCGGTCCTCCCGATGGATGAGACTAACGGGGAGGCGCTCTGGCTCGAACGCCTCGAGGACCATCCGGAGAGACCCGTCCTTGAAGCCCTCCACGGCTTGGTAAGAGAGGACGCGCACGATGCCGAGTCCCGCCTTGGCCGCGTCGATTGCGGCTTCGGCCGTATTGACGATGAGACGCGGGACCACTGTCACCGTTTGCGGTTTCGTCCCATAGAACGACCAACGACCCGGTTGCGCGAACGTGGCGAAGCTGATGCAGCGATGGCCCGCGAGCGCCTGCGGCGTCTCCGGCACGCCGGCGTCATCAAGATAGGCCGGACTTGCGCAACAGACGTAGCGCACGCTGCCGAGCGCCGTCGCGCGCATGGCGGAATCGGGCAAGTGGCCGATCCTGATGCCGAGATCCAACTCCTCCTCCACGAGATCGACGATCCGGTCCGCCAGAAACATGCGGGCTGACACGCGGGGATAGGCATCGAGATAAGCATGCACCACAGGCTGTACATGGGACCGTCCAAACAGGATCGGCGCAGTGAGCGCCAACACGCCTTGCGGTTCGGCCTGCTCGCCCGCAAGACGCCGCTCCGCCGCATCGAGATCGGCGAGCACGCGCCGGCAAGTCTCCAGATAGGCCCGGCCCGGCTCCGTCAGCGTGAGCCGCCTTGTGGTCCTGGTGATGAGCCGCACGTCGAGATCGTCCTCGAGCGCCTTCAAATGCCGGCTTACGGTCGTGAGCGGCATGCGGAGCCGCCGCCCCGCAGCGGATAGGCCTCCGGCGTCGGCGACAGCGACGAAGACACGTATGGCAGCGAGCCGGTCCACCTATTATTCCATTTTCCTGGAGTATCTATTGGGAAATTACCCCATACAGCCGCCATTCGGAATGCCCATATTCGTCACGTCGACGAACACAAGGAGGGAGACAGGATGGGCACCCGCAAGCTGTACGACCTGGAACTGTCGGGGAATTGCTACAAGGTGCGCCTGTTCTGCGCCTTGCTCGGTCTCGAACTCGAAATCGAGCCGATCGACTTCATGGCTGGAGCTCACAAAGCGAGCCCCCTCATCGATTTGAACCCTTTCGGCGAGATTCCCGTCTTGGAAGACGGCGAAATCGTCTTGCGGAACTCCCAAGCGATTCTCGTCTACCTCGCCCGTAAATATGGCGGTGAGAGCTGGCTACCCGCTGACCCGGTCGAGATGGCGCGTGTCGTGAGCTGGCTCATGGTGGCCGAAAACGAAATCGCACGCGGACCGAACGACGCGCGCCTCCACGATAAGTTCGGCTTTCCCCTCGACATCGACAAAGCGCGCGAGAAAGCGGCCCGCATTCTCGACCTCTTGGAAGCGCATTTGAGCAAGAACGATTGGCTCGCGCTCGACCGCGCGAGCATCGCCGATATCGCGTGCATGCCCTATGTCGCGCTCGGCCCCGAAGGCGGCGTGTCGCTTGAGCCCTACCCCGCCATTCGGGCCTGGATCGACCGCATCAAGGCGCTCCCCGGCTTCATCGCCATGCCCGGACTTGAGAGAACCGCATGACCACCTGGATGGACCTTGCCTTTTCGCCCGCCGTGAAGGCCGCGCAGACCCGCCGCGGCTCGCGGCAGAACTATGCGCGGCTGGAGGAGAAAGGCTCGGCGCGAACGTCGATCGATGCCGGCCTCGCCGCATTCATCGCCGAGCAGCGGTCTTTCTATTTGGCCACCGCGAGCCGGGACGGCCAACCCTACATCCAGCACCGAGGCGGACCGCCGGGCATCTTGCATGTGCTCAATGAAAGCACGCTCGCCTTCGCAGACTTTTCCGGCAACCGGCAATATATCTCGACCGGCAATCTCGAGGAAAACCCGCGCGCGATGCTCTTTCTCATGGATTTCCGCAATCGCCGCCGGGTGAAGATCTGGGGCCGCGCGCGCATCGTGGAGAACGACCCGGCGCTGATCGAAAGCCTCATGCCGGAGAACTATCCGGCACGCGGCGAGGCCGCAGTCCTGTTCACTGTCGAAGCCTGGGACGTGAATTGTCCGCAACACATTCCGCAGATGGTGTTCGCCGATGATGTCGCCGCGCTCGAAGACCGCATCGCGGCGCTCGAGAACGAGAACAAGCGCTTGCGCGAGGCCGTCGCCGCCGGGCCGTAACGGACATCACTCGGCTGCCGTGCCCGGCCTGAACAGCCAGCCGAGCACCGCCGCAGCCACGAGCGCGCCCGCGATCTCGGCTACGAGGAAGCCGGGGACGTCGGCCGGCGCGATGCCGGAAAACGTATCGCTCAGGGCCCGCGCGATGGTCACCGCCGGGTTGGCGAAAGAGGTGGACGAGGTGAACCAATAGGCGCTCGTGATGTAGAGACCGACGGCCGGCGCGATGGCCGCCATGTTGAAGCGCACGCAGCCGAGAATGGTGGCGATCAGGCCGAACGTGGCGATGAACTCGCCGGCCCACTGCCCGAGCCCCGTGCGGGCGGTCTGCGAAAGTTGCAGCGGCTCAAGGTCGAACATGAGATGGGCCACGATCGCACCGAGGCAGCCGCCGACGATCTGCACCCCGATGTAAGCGAGCGTGTCGGTGCGCGACAGCGCCCCGCGCAGCCACATCACGAGACTCACCGCCGGATTGAAATGGGCGCCGGAGACCGAGACGAAGATGGTGATGATGACGAACAACACCGCGCCCGTGGGCAGCGTGTTGCAGAGAAGCGCCAGCGCGTCGTTTCCGCCGGCGAGCTTTTGCGCCATGATGCCGGAGCCCACGACCGCCATCACCAAGAAGAACGTGCCGAGCGCCTCGGCCGCGAGCCGGCGCGTCAGATCGAAGTGCATTTCCCCTCCCCCGACTCTCTGGCTCAGCAGCAGCTCGACTTGGTCTCGCCACCTTGCGCCGGCGCCGTCTTGTTGAAGGGCAGCGACGTGCCGCAGCCGGCGAAAATGCCGTAATGGGTCGAGAAATCGCCGACGAAATCGAAATAGGAATGAAACCGCGTGTCGGCGAGCATGCGCCAGGTGTTGCCGCACACCGGAAACACTTTGCCGCGCTCGATGACATGATGGCCGTCGAGCTCGAAGGCCTGGTCCTGCTCGGGCACGCCGCCGCGATAGACGACCGCCTGGCCGTAATCCTCGCACGCGCTTTCCAGCCCATCGAGCTTGAACAGCCGGTAAGTCGCCGAGAAGAACCGCGCCTGGCCGAGCTTCCGGCGCATGGCTTCGTTCTCGATCGCGATGGGCCGCGAGGTGACGAGACGCGGATCGAGAAAGCCCGCTTGCTTCGCCATGGGAAGAAAGTCGTTCCAATAAAGCGCGCCGCCGAGGCATTCGCCGTAGAGCAGCGGATCGGCGCGCACCGCGTCCGGCAGGCGGCGGTCGCAATAGACGTCGGCGAAATAGATCTCGCCCCCCGGCTTCAGGAGACGGTGAGCGCCGCGCAGCACCGCGAGCTTGTCGACACAGAGATTGATGACGCAGTTCGACACCACAACGTCGAAGGTGCCGGGTTCGAGATCGAGTTCGTCAAGCTTCTCCAGATAGCCCTTGAGGAAACGCACATTCGGCTTGGCGTAGCCGAACTGCCGCATGTGCCAGTCCTTGTGGGTCTCGGCGGTAGCGAGCTGCTCGTCGGTCATGTCGACGCCGACCACGCTTCCCTCCGCGCCGACCAGCTGGGAGATCAGATAGACGTCGCGCCCCGAACCGGAGCCGAGGTCGAGCACGTTGCAGCCCTCGAGCGCGGGAGGAATGACGATGCCGCAGCCGTAATATTTGGACCGCACCTCCTCGTGCACCTTGGCGATGGCGGCTTCGAGATAGCCCGGCACGCCACCGCCGTCGCAGCAGGCCGAGGTCTGCAAGTCCTTCGAGCCTTTGAGGACCTTGCCGTAATACTCCTTCACCACCTCGATATTCATGGCGCCGCTCCCTGTCCGCCTTCACCCAAAACGCACGTGCACATTAGCAAGTCCTATGGCGCTTCGGCAGCACATCGAACCACAGTCTTGTGAACTTGGCGTGCCAGCGGCTCAACAGCTCCGTGCCCCTTTCAGAGGCAGGGAAAGAAGCTGCGGCTCGTTTCACGCATCCCGCCCGCGGAACCCGGTCGCGAGCACATAGACTTCCGCCGAGTCCTGCCGGCTCGCCTTGGGCTTGATGTGTTGGACCTTGGCGAAGCCTTGCTTGAGCCGCGTGACCAAGTCCTGGCCGGCGCCCCCTTGCAGCACTTTGGCGAGAAAGACGCCGCCGGGCTTGAGCGTATCCTCGGCGATGTCGAGGGCGGCTTCGGCTAGCGCGATGACCCGCAAATGATCGGTCTGACGGTGCCCGGTCGAGGATGCGGCCATGTCCGACAGCACCAGGTCGGCCTGCGCGCCCGCCAACGCCTCGCGGAGCATGCCGGGCGCCTCCGCATCGGTGATGTCGACGTGCAGGAAGGTGACGCCGGGCACGGGCTCGATGTCGGTGAGGTCGGCGGCGACGACCCTGCCCTTCCCGTCCACGGCCTTCACGCGATCGGCCGCCACCTGGCCCCATCCCCCGGGCGCGGCCCCCAAATCGATCACCACGGCGCCGGGCTTCATGAGGCCATGCTTGTCGTCGATCTCGATGAGCTTGAAGGCGGCGCGGCTGCGGTACCCCTGGCGCTTCGCCTCCTCCACGTAAGGATCGTTCAATTGGCGTTGAAGCCAGCGTGTGGACGCAAGCTTCCGCCCCTTCGCGGTCTTCACCCGCACGGTCAGCCCGCGCCGGCCAGAAGGCTTGCGGGGCCCGTC
>Ga0075305_1000274_pt1 | contig 9386 bp, 7 predicted proteins | sample Joice_CattailNLB_2_FD_120071 | JGI IMG/M metagenome (GOLD analysis project Ga0075305, IMG submission 120071) | Natural and restored wetland microbial communities from the San Francisco Bay, California, USA, that impact long-term carbon... | ecosystem: Environmental > Terrestrial > Soil > Wetlands ...
CCGCAGCGAATCCTCGAGCTCTTGCTCCAGCCGCGCGCGGGTGGAGTTGCGCACGATCGAGCCGCCGGTCCAATCGAGGCCGGCCTTGGTCGCGATCAGGACTTTATCGCGCCGGCCTTCGAGCGCCTTGCCCACGATCTCCTCCGACTGGCCGAAGCCGTAGACGGGCGCTGTGTCGATGAGATTCACGCCGAGATCGAGCGCGTGATGGATCGTGGCGATGGCGTCCTTCTCTTCGGTGCCGCCCCACATCCAGCCGCCGATGGCCCAGGTGCCGAGCGCGATGCGCGAAGCTTCGAACGGCAGGCCCGCAACCTTGATGTGTTCCATGTCTTGGCCCTTTCGCGTCTTAGCCCTTTCGCGCGTGAAGTTCTGGTCGATGAACTCTTCAGGTGGGAAGGGGTGCCCTTGCGCGACAGGAGGTGGGACAAACCGCCCCGTGCTTTTGCGTCTCTAAGACAGAAACTCACGGAAATAGTTATCGAGGAAGCGGCCTTGCGGATCGGCCTCCTTGCGGCGCGCGGCGAATTGCTGGAGCCGCGTGCCGAAGGCCCGGCGCACCATTTCCCGGGTCAGGAACGGCGTTTGGTTGAACAGCGGCGTACCCCCGCGCTCGGCACAGAAGTCATTGTAAGCATGGAGGAATTCTTCCCATTCGGGGCCGCCGGTGGAGGCCGGGTCGATGCTCATGCCGGGCCCCTCCCAGGTATAGGAGAACAGCGCCTCGACGTCGCGGCAGATGGCATAGCCGACGCTCGGCAGATTGCAGCGGAAGCCGGTATGGGCCTCGTAGGCGATGCAGAAATCGCAATACTCATCAAGAATGTCGAAAAAGCCGTTCTCCCGGAACGACCACATGCTGAACAGGTACTTGGTCTCGCCGGGATTGCGCGGGTAGTTGATGATCTGCGCATGCGGCCAACTGCGCTCGGACCGCACGAACCAGACCATGGCCTGGCGCAGCAGATAGAAGAACGCGTCCTGCGCCCGGTCGTGCCATTTCTGATTCTTGATGTTCTTGTCGATCCATATCACCACGGCCGGGGCGTATTTGCGCCAGAAGCGATTGCGATAGGCCCAGCGGTATTTCGACTTGGGCGCCGCTTCCGGATTGTCCTTGCGCAGCTCGACCACGACGCGCTTGGCGTAGGGGAAGATGTAGTACATCACCGCGTAGCCGCGCGCCTTGTAGACGGGGAAGAACTTGCGGAAGTTCTCGAGGCTCAGCGAGTAGTGGCGCACCGACAAGGCCGTGGTGGGCCGGACCTTGAGGGTCACCTGAAAGATGATGCCCAACAGCCCGTAGCTGGAGCGGAAGATCTGCATCTCCTTCGGGTTGTCGGCCTCGGTGAGTTCGCGAATCTCGCCTTGCGGCGTAACGAAGCGGACGGCCGTCACGTAGGAGCTGATCTGTCCGAAGCCGCCGGGAAAAGACGAGTCCTTGGTGGCCGCACACGCCATGGCGGCGAGCGTCGTGTTGCCGATCTCGGTGGTGACGTGGGGTTGGAGCCCGCGCTCGCGCAGGGCCTGGGCAAGCTGAATATACGACACGCCGGCTTCCACCGTGACCGTGTCGTCGGTGAAGTGCAGGATGCGGTTCATGGCCTTCATGTCGACCATGGTGCCGCCTTGGTCGTCGCCGTTCATGCGCGCGGTCGAATGCATGGAGCCCGCGGGCCGCACGGGCGTGGGAAAGCGGACCGTGTCGGTCACGATCTCGATGATGTCCTCGACGCTTTCCGGCGTCACCTTCACCCGCGGGTGATAGGTCCAGGTGCCGTCCCAGCTTTTAATGGTGACGTCCTGTTGGATGTCCATGAACTTCCCTCACTCCTCGCGGCGCAAGACCATAACGGAATGAGCCCGCGAATCCAGGCTCCTGGAAAAACAGCCTCACGGGCCCATTGAGAGCGGCAAGGACACCTCCGGACTTGACCCAGATCAAGGAGGTGCGGGCGCCATCCTATGGGTTGAAGGGGCGCGGAGGGAATGCTTAGGTCTGCCGCAATTTGCAGCTATTTCGCGGGTTTGAATTCTGCATCGGAGGGTCGTGACGGACGTGAAGCGGTTCTGCATCATCGGGGCGGGCGCCTGCGGGCTGGCCGTGGTCAAAACCTTCGCCGAGCGGGGAATTCCCTTCGATTGCTTCGAGGCGGAAGGCGATATCGGAGGCATCTGGAACCCCGGCAGCCCCCACGCGGTCTATGGCTCCACGCACCTGAATTCGTCGAAGAAGCTGTCCCGCTACCCGGACTTCAAGTTCCCCGACGAGATGCCGTATTATGTCAGCGCGGCGCAGGCGCACGAATATTTGCGCGCTTATGCCGCGGAGTACGGGATCTACGACCGCATCACCTTCAACACCCGCGTTTCCGCCATCGAGCGGGCCGACGAAGGCTGGCGGGTGACGCTGGAAGGGGAGAGCGAGCCGCGGGCCTATGACGGGGTCGTCGTCGCCAATGGGCATCATTGGCACCCTTACACGCCCGACTATCCCGGCACGTTCGCAGGCGAGATGCTCCACTCCCACGACGTGAAGTCGAAGGGGCAGCTCAAGGACAAGCGCGTGCTTGTGGTCGGCGCCGGCAACTCGGCGGTCGATATTCTGGGCGACGCGGCCCAAGACGGCACGGCCATCCACTCGATGCGCCGCACCTATTACTTCTTCCCGAAGATGCTGTTCGGCAAGCCGACCGACGCGGTCATCGACCGTCTCAGTCATTTGCCGCTGCCGCGCCACTTTATGTATTCGCTCTACAAGCTCGGCATGTGGGTCTTGATCGGCTCCCATGAGCGCTATGGCCTGCCGAAGCCGGACCACGACCTGTTCGAGGCGCACCCCACCGCCTGCACCACCTATCTCGACCACATCGTGCATGGGCGCATCGTGCCGAAGCCGGGCATCACGCGCTTCGAGGGCAAGCGTGTCTATTTCGACGACGAGGAGGAAACCTCCGAGGAAGTGGACCTTCTCGTTTGGGCCACGGGCTACCGCGTCCACTTCCCGTTCATGGACGACTCCTACGTGCTCGACGAGAAGGGCTGGCCGAAGCTCTTCATCCACACTTTCCATCGCAAGTGGGACGACTTCTTCGTCTGCGGGTTGTTCGAGCCGGCCGAGGGCGGCGTGTGGCAGATCGCCGACTATCAGGCGCGGCTGATCGCGGCCTTCATCACGGCCCAGGAAGAGGATCCGAAGCGGGCGGCGTGGTTCCGCGAGCTCAAGCGTCACGCCAATCCCGATATCGGCCACGGACTCAAGCACCAGGACACGCCCTGGCACCGTTTCGAGATCCAGCATTTGCGCTTCCGCCGCTACATGAAGCGCCTGCTCAAGAAGTTCGGGCCGTGTGCTCCGCCAGAGCAGGAGATGCGCACCATGGGCGAGACCGCCGAGGAGCGGGAAGCGGAAAAGCTCAAGCTCGCCTCTTGAGCGTCCGATATTCGACGCAGATACAAAAAGACCCGGACGCGATGTCCGGGTCTTTGGTTCAGTCCTGAAGGACGACGCTTACGCGGTCGGCGTGGTCGTCTTCTGCACGGCCTTCTCGACGGGCTTGTAAGCCTCGCGCGCGACGGACGCATACATCTCGCTGATCTTCGAGGCCTCGGAGACCCAGCTCTCATAGGCCTTCTTGGCGGCCTGAGACTGGATCTCGATGGCCTGCTCGAGCGACTTGGCGCCGACGAGCTTCTCGAAGGTGCTGGTCGCGTCGGTGAAAGCCTGCTTCGAATAGCCGGTCACGCGCGCGCCGATGTCCTGGAAGCCGCGGTTCAGCTCGCCATAGGAGCGAAGCATCGCGTCGTAATTGTCCTTGCTGATTTTCTGGAAGTCTTTGGTGGCCTTTTCAAAGGGCTCAAACATGTCAGTTCCTCTCTCCATAAGCGTTTCTTGCCTATGGCCGGGAGATATTGCACCGCACCATAAATTTCAAGAGGAAATTGGTGCACTGCACCAAATTTTTTATGGCGGATTTCGGCCGTTTTCTCGCGAGCATTGCCTGCGGGTCGAGGAGGATCCGCCTCGAATGCCTCAAAAGCAGGCGCTGCGGCGGGTGGATGACGATGCTGACGTGCCCTCGGTTGCCGGCACTATCGCGGCGCGAGAGGCCGGCATGCTTGAGCCGACTCGGTTGCGTCTTTAAACCCCTTTGATGGCCCTGAGACGTGTGAAGCTTCTGGCGACCGCCAGACGCTGGACCATTCCCAATCTCAAGCAATTCCGCGAGAGCCGGCAGCCGACGGTATGGCTGTTGGCGCCGCTGATCGGCCTAGCCACGGGCGTCGCCGCCATTGGCTTTCGCTTGGCCATTGGCGCCTTCCAGTGGCCCTGGCTTCAGGACATGTCCGAGAACGTGGCGATGGCCGCGCGCGAGCAGCCCTGGTGGGTGATCGTGCTGGCGCCGGCCGCGGGCGGGCTGCTCGTCGGGCTGATGCTGCGCTATTTGCTGACCGCCAAGCGCACGGGCGCCGTGCCGGACGTCATGGAGGCCCGGGTCAATGCCGGCCGGGGGCTCGACCTGAAACAGGGGCTGCTCAGCGCGCTGGCCAGCGCGCTGTCGCTGGGCGCGGGGGCGAGCGCCGGACGCGAAGGCCCGATCGTGCATCTCGGCGCCACCATCGCGGCCGCGGCCTCGAACCGTCTCAGCCTGCCCAATGCCGCGCGGCGCACGCTGCTGGCATCGGGCGCGGCCGGCGCCGTCGCCGCCTCGTTCAATGCGCCGATCGCCGGCGTCCTCTTCGCGCAAGAAGTCATCCTCGGCCATTTCTCGATCAGCACCTTCGTGCCGCTGGTCTTGTCCGCTGTGGTGGCGACGATCCTGTCGCAAGCCTGGTTCGGCGACGTGGCCGCGTTCGTCGTGCCGAGCTACCGCATCGTGTCCTATCTCGAAGTGCCGGCCTTCGTGCTGCTCGGCATCGTCGCCGCGGGGGTCGCGGTTGTGTTCCAGCTCACGGTGCTGTCGGTGGATTGGTTTGCGCGCAATCTCAAAATGCCGCTGGTGGCGCGCCCGGCGGTCGGCGGGCTTCTGATCGGCATCATCGCCGTCTGGTTTCCGGAAGTGCTGGGCGTCGGCTACGACACCACCGACGCGGCGCTGAAGGATCAGCTCGCGATCCACATCATGATCATCCTCATCGTGCTGAAGACGATCGCGACGGCGATCGCGCTCGGCTCCCGCTTCGGAGGCGGCGTGTTCTCGCCAGCGCTTTATCTGGGGGCCATGACCGGCGGCGCGTTCGGCCTGATCGCCGCCAGCGCCTTTCCCGAGGCGGGCTCGAGCGAGGGGCTGTACGCCATTCTCGGCATGGGGGCGGTGACCGCCGCTGTGCTCGGCGCGCCGATCTCGACCACGGTGATGGTGTTCGAACTTACCGGCGGTTTCGAGCTAAGCCTTGCGCTGTTGCTCACAGTGGCCATCGCCAACGGCATCAATCAGATGATCCTCGGCCGCTCCTTCTTTCAGGCGCAGCTCGAATCCCGCGGCATCGTCTTGCATGAAGGGCCCCATCGCACGGTGATGCGGGACATCCGCGTGTCCGACATCATGCGGCCGCTGCAAGACGGCGATTCCGCCGTGCTGCCCGAAGGGGAGCGCGAGCGGGCGCTGCAAGCCGACGAGACACTGGAGACGGCATTGCGCGCCTTCGACACCATGGGCGCGGAGCGGCTGCCCGTGGTGGAGACGCACGACCGCAGCAAGATCGTTGGCTGGGCCAGCCAGTCCCGGGCGCTCTCCGCCTTCAACAAGGCGCTGATTGCCGCGAGCGTCGAGGAGCACCGCTAGACGTCGCGTTGCGGGCGCGGTGGGCGGTGGCGGCAGCGGCTAGTCCGAAGCCGCCCGCGCTTTCTTAGAGGCTTTGCGGAGCTGGCTGGCGACCGTCTTGGGGAACAGCGCGTTCAGTACGAACAGCGCGCGATAGGCGGCAGGTTTCACCACGAAGAGTTTTTTCTGCGCCACGCCCTCGAAGATGGCATCGGCGGCTTGTTTGGGCGTGAGCGTCGGCATCAGCCGCGGATCGGCGTGGGGCACGTTCTTCAGGCTATCGGGGTTGTGCTCCCAATAGGGCGTGTCGACGTTGCCAAGGACGACGAGGGTGACGGCGACGCCGGTTCCCTTCAATTCGCTTTGTAAGGCTTCGGCGAAGCCGGCCAGGGCGCGGCGCGCGGCGATATAGGCCGACGCGTTCGGCCAGGCGAGATAGGAGGCGGGCGAGGTCACGAAGACGAGGCCGCCTGCGCCCCGCGCGATCATGGCCGGCGTGAAAGCGCGGGTGAGGTTGAACGCCGCGAGATAAGGCACGTCGATCATGGTCCTGGCCTCTTCCGGGCTCGTCTCGGTGAGCGGCAGCCAGCGTCCGGCGCCCGCATTGTTGATGAGGAGGTCCGGGATGCCGATCTCGGCCTCGATGCGCGCCGCGGTGTCCCTGGTGGCTTCGGACCCCTGAAGATCGAGGGGGAAGGCGGTGGCGGTGCCGCCGCCCGCGCGAATGGCGTGGGCCACGCCGTAAAGCCGCTCGGCGTTGCGGGCGAGCAGCAGGACATGGGCGCCTGCGGCGCCGTAGCGCAGGGCCGTGGCCTCGCCGATGCCGCTGGAGGCGCCTGTCACCAGCACCAGTTTTGCAGCCATTCCCGCTCCTCGAGCCCCAGCTGGCCCCAATTCCTGGCCGCCTGGACGACCCTGCGTCGCATTACCGTCGCACTGTGGCACAATGGTAACAGGATTCGGGGAACGCGTTGCCGGGTGTTCAAGACGCTGGAATCGGCGCGCGCCGCCCGCGATAATCGCGCAATTCTAGACAGGTTGAGGGAGGCTTCGATGAGGTCGTATTTGCGTGGCTTAGCGCTGGCATTGACGGCGGTTGGACTTTGCCTGGCTCAAGGCAGCGCGGCGCAGGCCGGTTGCGTTGGCTTGAACGGCACCGCCGACGGTGTGAACAAGGCAACGGCTGTCGCCCGTTCTCAAAATGCTCTCGCGACGGCGATCCAAGATTACAAGGCGGCGAAGCGCATCAGTTCCGTAAGCGTCAGCGCCATGCGTCCAAACCCGCAGCCTTATTGGCGCACCACCGTATCGCCCGACCTCTACCAGAAGCCGGACGTGGTGACGCGGCAGTCCTATACGCTGTGCTGGTCGGGCGTGATCTCGCCGACCGTGTGCTCGTCGGGCGCCCGGGTCTGCTGGTAGCCTGACCTTCGCTTGAGACCGCAAGCCTTCGCTTGAGACCGCAAGATGTTTCGCCCGGAGGCTTCGTCTCCGGGGCGTCTCTGCACGCGTGCTAGTGCGCCGGGATCAGCGCCACCTTTTTCGGCTTCGACATGAAGAACAGCACCGGCAGGATCGCCAGCGTGCAGATGCCGATGAACCAGAAGATGTCGTTGAAGGCGAGCATTTGAGCCTGGCGCGCGAGCTCGTGTCCGATCACGGGCCCCGCTTCCGGCGAGAACGGCGACAGTCCCTTGTCGGCCAGATAGGGCAAGAGATCCTGATTGTAGGGCGTGACGTGGTTGGTGAGCTCGGCGAAGTGGATATGGGTCTGACGCACGAACAGCCAACTCACCACGGCGATGCCGGCGGAGCCGCCAATGCCGCGCATCAGCGAATAGACGCCCGAGGCCTCGTCGTATTTTGACGAGGCGATACTGGCGAAGGCGACCGCCGTGAGCGGCACGAAGAAGAGACCGGTGCCGACACCTGAGACCATGCCGGGCGTGGCGATGCTCCAATAATCGACCTGAAGGTTGAAGTGCGCCATCATCAGCGTGCCCGCCGCGGTGAGCACGAGCCCTGCGCCCACCAGCCAGCGCGGATCGAAGAAGCGGATGAGGATGCCGCCGGTGATCGCCAGCGTGATGGCGCTGACGATGCCGCGCGGGATGAATAGCGTTCCGGCGACGTCCGCCGGGTAACCGAGTAGACGTTGGCTGAACAGCGGCATGATCGCCATCCAGCCGAACAGGCTGATGCCGAAGAGTGTGATCGCAAGCGTGCCGGCGACGAAGTTGCGGTCCTTCAGCAGCGACAGATCGATGATGTTGTCGGGCTTGTTCCAGCCGCGCAGGAAGAATGCGGCGGTGGTGAAGATGGCGATGATGGTGCCGGCGACGATGAGCTTCGAGTTGAACCAGTCGCGCATCTGACCTTGGTCCAGTACGAATTGCAGGGCGCCCACGGCGACGATGAGAAGCGCCAAGCCAACCCAGTCGGTTCGCATTTCTCTGATGGCCCGTTGCGGCAGGTAGCCGACGGCGAGCAGCAGCGCCAAAATGCCGATGGGGATGTTGATGTAGAACACCATCCGCCAGGAATATGCCTCGGTCAGATAGCCGCCGAGTGCTGGGCCGATCACCGGCGCCACCATGATGCCGAGGCCGAAAATGGCGAGCGCCTGGCCGTGCTTTTCGCGCGGGAAGGCATCGAGCAGGATGGCTTGGCTCAAGGGAACCAGCGGCGCGCCGAACACGCCTTGCGCCAGGCGGAAGACGACCATGCTCTCCAGGTTCCAGGACAGGCCGCAGAGCACCGATGAGATGGTGAAGCCGGAGATCGAGAGCAGGAGGAGGCGGCGGCGGCCGAGCCAGGTGGAGAGATAGCCCGTGAGCGGCATGACCACGGCGGCCGCGACGATATACGAGGTGAGAATCCAGGTGATCTGATCGGGCGTCGCCGAGAAGGCGCCGAGCATATGCGGGATCGCCACGTTGACGATGGTGATGTCGAGGACTTCGAGCACCGCGGTCAGCACCACGGCGATGACCAGCGGGATCGGCGGGCGATCGAATTCCGGTTTCGGCGGCGGAGGAGGGGGCGGCGGTGGCCGCTTCCGTGGCGGCTTCGCGCCGCGGCCTTTGCTTCCCTTGCCGCCCGCGCGCTGCTCAGCGCTCATTGCGTGCCTTCGGTCGAATCTTTCGTCGTGTCGACCGTTACGGTCGCGCTGGCGCCGACGCGCAAGGGCCGGTCGGCGTCAGGCTCGCTCGTGATCTTGACCCGCACGGGAAAGCGCTGCGTGACTTTCACCCAGTTGCCGGTGGCGTTCTCCGGCGGCAGCACCGAGAAGAGAGCTCCGGATCCGGGGCTGATGCTCTCCACCGCGCCGTCGATGGTGTAGCCGGGATACATGTCGAGGCTGATGGTCGCCGGCTGGCCAGGCTTGATGCGGGCGAGGTCCGTCTCCTTGAAATTGGCGGCCACCCACCAATCGCTGTTCTCGACGAGGGCGAAAGCGGGGGTGCCGGTCGCCACCACCGCGCCCGGCCGCAAGCGCACATTGGAGACCCAGCCGTCGCCCGGCGACAGCACATGGGTTTTCACCCGGTCCTCGGTGGCCTTGTCGAGCTGGGCGGCGGCGCCGCGAAGCTTCACCGTGGGTGTCGTCACCACGAGGTC
>Ga0075305_1000275_pt1 | contig 9341 bp, 7 predicted proteins | sample Joice_CattailNLB_2_FD_120071 | JGI IMG/M metagenome (GOLD analysis project Ga0075305, IMG submission 120071) | Natural and restored wetland microbial communities from the San Francisco Bay, California, USA, that impact long-term carbon... | ecosystem: Environmental > Terrestrial > Soil > Wetlands ...
AGGACGTCGCCCGCCAACGGCCCCGCCCACAGCGCGGCGAGACTCACGACGACCGCGCCGGCGACGTCGCGAGGCGCCACGTCGCCCGGATCCACGCTGTGCGCTCCGTCCGGTCGTCCCGCCGGTTCTCCGTCCGGTCGTCGGGCTGGTTCTCCGTCCGGTCGTCGGGCCGGTTCTTCGTCCGGTTCTCCCTCGGGTCCCCCGTCGACGCGTGTGGCCACGGCGGGTCGCGGGTCGTCGACCTCACCGATCGCCGCGCACGGCAGTCCGATCATCGCCGCTCGCTCGACGAGCTCGCCGACTGCTCGGCGGCGGGCGATTCGATGGACGGCGTCCCACGGGTGCCCCTCGGCGCCGACGTCGTGCTCGAGCCATGCCGGGAGGAGGTCGACGTCGGCGTCCCGGGCGAGCGAGAGCGCCAGCCATCCGTCGTCACACTCGACCATCTGCGACGAGCCGCCGGCACTGGTCGAACCGCTCGGCGGCAGGCCCATCACGGCGGCGCGCTCGGCGAGCAGCCCAACGCCGCGGGCGGCGACGAGACCGCCCAGTCCCGCCCCACGTCGATCGAGCTGATCGACCAACCCGACCACCCGCCGGACCAGGCGTCCGGGTACACCGATCGCCGGATCGGTCAACCATTGCGCACCCGATGCCGACCACCGCTCGATCACCTCGCGATCGTCGAGCGGCGCATCGTGCACGCCGAGCACCAGCATGCGCTCCATCCTGGCGCAACGCCGGCCCGTAGGCTCGTCCCCATCGCTGCGCTGCACCTCGACGCCGACGGGTACGTGAGCCTTCTGGCCGACCCGTTCCTCGGTGAACGTCTCCTCGGCGACGGGATCGATCTGGTCGTCGTGCACGACGACTCCGGAGCGGACCTGCCGTCGCCCGGATCGTCGCCAATGGTCGTCGCCGTCATCGGTGAGCGGCTGGGCGGCGACGGCCCCGCCCACGCCGACGTCGTCGTCGACGAGCCTGGCCTCGAGCACCTGTCGACCGCGGTCGCCAGGGCGCCGGTGGCGGCGACGAGTCTCGCGGTGCTGCTCCGGTACGTCGGGCATCTCGACGTCGCCGCCGGGCTCGCCGCCGAATCGGCGGTCTACTCGGCCCTGCAGGCGGGTGCCGAGTACGCCACCTGGCGGGGCGCCACCGTCGCAGAGCAAGGCGACCAGCGTGAGCCGGCCGTGCTCGTCGATCGAGACGGCGACCGTCTGACGGTGACCCTCAACCGCCCGCGCCGCCACAATGCGATCACGCGCCAGATGCGCGACGAGCTGTGCGCTGCGCTCGGTGTGGCCGTCGCCGATGACACGATCGCCGAGGTGCGGCTGCTCGGCCGAGGGCCGTCGTTCTGCAGCGGTGGTGACCTCGCCGAGTTCGGCCTGCGACCGGATCCAGCGATCGGTCATCGAACCCGGTTGGCGCAGAGCCCCGCCCGGCTGCTCCACCGGCTCGGTGAGCGCACGACGGTGTCGATCCACGGCTCGACGCTCGGCGGCGGCATCGAGATGGCCGCCTTCGCCCATCGGGTGGTCGCCCACCCCGACACCTTCATCGGCCTCCCGGAGGTCGGGCTCGGGCTGATCCCCGGCGCCGGCGGCACGGTCAGCATCACGCGCCGTGCCGGTCGCCAGCGCTGTGCGGCGCTCGCCCTGGCGAGCACCTCGATCGACGCGTCGACGGCGTTGGAGTGGGGGCTGATCGACGCCGTGGATGCAGCGATCGCCGACGGCGCGAACGCACCCTGACGTCGTCCGTACGTCGTCCCTGCGCCGGCGCACGCAGACACCACGTGCTCTCGCTCGTCGCCAGTCCGCGTGAAGGTGTCGCCGACCGATGCTCAGGCCATCGCCGGGCGGTCGTGGTGGTTGAGGGTGTCGCCGACCGGTGCTCAGGCCACCGCCGGGCGTCGGTCGTTGAGGGTGCCGGTCCAATAGACCCGACCGTCGGGACGCGTCCAGGTGCCGGTGCGGTCGTGACCGAGTGCCAGCCCCCAGCCACCTTCGTGCACGAGGTGGTGATGCGGCTCGCACAGCGGGGCCAGGTCGTCGAGATCGGTGTGACCACCCGTCTGCCAGGGGCGGACGTGATGGATCCGGCAGTCGTCGACGGTGACCGTGCAGTCGGGATGCGCGCACGTGGCCTGCATGGCCGACAACGCCAGCCGCTGTTCGGGCGTGGCCAGGCGCTTGCCGCGTCCCTCGTCGAGCACCACCCCGTTCCCGTCGAACACGAGCGGGATGATCTCGGCCTCACATGCCATCCGTCGAACGGTGTCGACGGGCAGGGCGACGCCGGAGTCGGTTTCGCAGAGGCTGTGCGCATGCCGGCCGCCGGTGAGTGTGTCGAGATCGATGTGGACGGCGAGTTGGATGTTCGCCTCGCCGCTGCCCGAGTCACCGGAGACAGCGTCGACGAGCGCGTCGACAGTGAGGCGGTCGAAGCTCGGCCGCGGGCCGGTGGCGGTGCGCGCCTTCCGTTGCCGCCTGCGCCGGCACGTCTGGATGGCGGCCCAGAGCGTGCGGTCGGTGAGCGGGTCGGCCTCGATCAAGGTCTTGTGCATCCCGGTCACCTTGTCGACCCACCGGGTGATCTTGGACTGTGCGTGCTGGCGCTCGAGCTCGTCGACGTCGGACCGGGCGTTGTGGCGGGCCCGGATCGACGTCGCCAGATCGCGACATGCTCGGGCGAACGTGTCGACGGAGTGGGATTCGGCTCCGGTGAGCAACGAGTCGGCCTCGTCGACGAACTCGTCGCGCTCGGCATCGTCGAGGTGCTTGGTGGCGGCGGCGATCGCATCGACGTGACCGGCGGCGACGGCGCCTCGGGCCAGCGCGTCCTCGAAGCCGGGCATCGCCGAGCAGACCTTCTCACGGGCATCGGCGGCGGCCGCGTCCTTCGACGAGTGCCGCCCGTGGTTCGACAGGCCGTGGCGGGGTTCGCTGGCCCGGCCCTCGGCGGCCAGCGCGCGCTGGCGGCGTGTCGCGCGCACCTGACGGGCGTCGCACCACGCTCGCAACTCGGCGACCGATCGCACGTAGGCATCCAACTCCTCGGAGTCCAACGTGTCAGGGTCGGTGTCGCGCACCGAGCGGTACACCGCGTCCGGCGCGGTGTCGGGTGGGTGTCGCATCACTTCCTCCATTCCCGAGAGGGTTACGGAGGGGGAGTCGGTGCCCACGATGCTAACAAACACACGTTCGACGTACAACCCCGCCGACGAACAATCGGCCAGCGCACAACCGGTCGCGATGGACGACCGGCGCTCAGGGTGCGGTCGGCGCCGTCACGGTCGCCGCGTCGAGGTCGGTGTCGGCCGAGTCCAGCCGCTGCATGCCCCAGACCAGCATCCCGATGACCCACGCCATCCCGACCACGCCTCCGAGGTACACGTTCATCGCGCCGCCGGGAGCGATGAAGCCGGTGTCGCCGCCGAAGATCGTGATCGTCTCCAGTCCCTGCTCCACGAAGAAGAGCACGCTGATCCACGCCAGCCAGCGCGGAACGATCGGGGCGCGACCGAACCCGAGGGGGAACACCGCTGCCGCCATCGTGATCGTCGATCCGTTGATCAGCGGCCCCATGAACGCGGAGATGTCGAACAGCGTGCGCGCCGTCGCCGGATCGAGCCCTTCCGGGTTCAGCGCCAGGCCGGCCCAGAACCAGGCCTGGACCTGCCCTGCGATCACCCAGCCGAACACCCCGGCGAGGAGGAGGTACCGATGCGGTCTCGGCAGCAGCGACGCGATGATCGCCCCGAACGCGGCCAGGGCCAACGAACTGACCGCCCACGTCCACGCCCACGTGTCGGCTCTGGTCTTGTTGTTCGTGAACCAGTCGAGCACCTCCTGACCGGTCGACTCGACGGTCGGAACCGAGCTGCCGACGGCGACGAAGCCGGCGATGTACAGGACGATCCAACCGACCACCGAGACCAGCAGGACCAGCCGCGCCGGCCTCATCTCGCACCTCCCGACATCTCCACTCCTCGCGCGTCGTTTCGCAGGTCACCGTACGTCGCCCGTCTCGTCACGTGTTGCACGTACGTCCCAGGTTCGCCACCGGCGCGGCGGCGCATCGGGCCGACCGGCGTGCGTCCTACGAGGAGACGGCCCAGGCATGGAAGTCGAGCACCAGCTCGGCGACCTCCCTGGGCAGCGACCGAGGCTCCGGCTGGTCGTCGACGTGGGTCGACAGCGCAGAGGGCGGGAGCCCGAACTTGGCCTTGAACAGCCGGTTGAAGTGACTCGGGTTCTCGAAACCCCAGCGGGTGGCGACGTCGGAGACCCGTCGAGGACGGGTCGTCGGGCGGGTGAGCTGCTCGAAGCAGCGCAAGAGGCGTTGTTCGCGGATGTACGCGGCGACCCCGCCGTGCGCCTCGAACGCCCGGTACACCGACGAGCGCGAGCAGTGGAACGTGCGACCGAGCTGATCGACGCCGAGCGCCAGGTCGTCGAGGTTGGTCTTGACGTGATCGACCATCGCGACGGCGAGGTCCCGGTCGGTCGGCGTGAAGTCGGCGGGGTCGAGGACGGTGTTCACCGTCTCGGCGATCTCCGACGCGAGCACCGGCGCGTCGCCCGCCCGAGCGTCGGCGAGCCGTCGCCACAGGCCGGCCACGGCAGCGCTCAGCACCCGGCCGCGCACGGACCGCCTGTCCAGCGTCTGCGCCGGTGCCAGGCGGTCGGCGCGGACGACGCGGGAGCGCGGGAGGGCGATCCAGATCGCCACGCCGCCGCGGTTCCACGCCGTGAACGGGGCGGCCAGATCGACGATGCCGATCCGGCCGGGGTCGAAGCCGAGGCTGACGTCGCGCCCGGCCTCGCCGAGCAGCCCGCCTCGTTCGTAGAGCTGAACGGTGATCCAGTCGGTCGTGCCGTCGCGGAGGTGCTCGGAGGTGCGCCGCAGCATGTGGGGGCTGGTGTCGATTCGACTCACCAACACGTCGTCGACGAGGTAATCGGTGGCGGTCGACCGGAACTCCCCGGAGACCTCGAGCAGACCGGTGTCGAACAGGGGAGCGGTCGTGTCGCGGAACAGGTCGAACGCGTGCTCGATCGGCACGGTGTCGTCGGTGAACGTGAGCACCGGGATACCGGCCGCATCCGGGACCACGGTCCGACCCTACTCGCGCGGCGCGATCTGGGCTCTGGCCGGCATCCGCTGCGCACGGTCGGGTGGTGCCCGGCACGATCCTGGAGCGCCGATGCCCGCCGCCCGCGGATCGCGCGCTAGGACAAGGGTGTGGCCATGACGCCGACCCTCGATGCGCGCCGCTTGCGGTTCGACGACGCCGGGGAGGTGCAGGAGCACTTCCACTCCCGCGGCTGGACCGACGGTCTGCCGGTCGTGCCTCCCACCGCCGAGGCGGTGCAGGCCTGCCTCGACTGGGCGCTGTTGGCCCCCGACGAGCTGATCGGGGTGGAGCCCGTGCGCCGGCGGGCGATCACCGCCGAGAAGGTGGCGATCAACGCCGTCATGGCCGGCTGTCTCCCGATGCACTTCCCGGTCGTGGTCACGGCGGTGAACGCCATGCTGACCGAGCCGTTCCTCCTCCACGGGGCGACCGCCAGCACGGGAGGGTGCGCGGTGCTCGTCATCGTCAACGGCCCGATCCGCGGCGAGATCGGCATGTGCGCGACGTTCAACGCCGTGGGGCCGAGCGACCGAGCGAGCACCTGCATCGGACGGGCGGTCCGCCTCGTCCTCGGCAACCTGCTCGAGGCGCGACCCGGCGAGATCGATCGTTCGACGCTGGGCCATCCCGGCAAGATCAGCTACTGCATCGCCGAGGACGAGGAGCACACGCCGTGGCCGTCGGTGGCCGCCGAACGCCTGGGCGATCCCGAGGTGTCCGCGGTGACGGTGATGGCGGCGATGGCCCCGCGCCAGATCATGAACGAGTGGACCACCCGGCCGACCGAGATCCTCGACACCTTCGTCGGCGAGATCCGCGCCAACATGCGCCACTACTCGATCTGGGCCGGCAACTACGCCATCGTCGTGCCACCCCAGCTGCGGGCGCACTTCGACGCCGCCGGCTGGTCGAAGGCCGACATCCGGGCGTACGTGTTCGAACGGGCTCGCATCCTGCGCCGCGAGTGGGCCGACTGCGGCAAGGCCGACGCCGTCGGCGACAAGGGCGACCGCGAGTACGCCGCCTTGACCTGCCCCGACGACCTGCTCGTCGTGGCAGCCGGTGGCCCGGCCGGTGGCTTCGGCGCCGTCATCCCGCCGTGGCTGGGCGCGAAGTCGCGCGCCGTCACCGTCCCGATCGGCGCCTGCGTCGAATGCTGAGCAGAATGTCGGCAGGAGTCCGCTGATGCCCGCGACCATCGAGGTCCTCGACCCCACGTACGAAGAGACGGCGACCGAGTTGCGCGTGGCCGACCGGGCCGACACGCTGACGGGGCGCGTCGTCGGCATCGTCTCCAACGGCAAGCACGGCACCGGCCCGTTCTTCGACTCGTTCGCCGCCGAGATGCGCGACCGGTTCGGGGTGCGCGAGGTGGTCCGCGTGGTCAAGCCGAACTACAGCGCACCGGCCGGCGAGGAGATCCTCGATGCGGCGCGACGCTGGCACGCCCTCGTCGCCGGGATCGGCGATTGAGGGAGCTGCTCGTCGTGCAGTCTGCACGACGCCGTGTCCGGTGAGCGGCTGGGCATCCCGTCGGTCGGGATCATGACCGAACGCTTCGCGTCTGCCGCCGAGCTGATGAGTGCGGTCCTCGGTGCCGCCGGGTACCCGTTCGTGACGATCCCTCATCCGATCAGCAGCGCCACGCCCGACGAGCTCGCTGCCGCCGCTCGCCGGGCTGCTGCGGAGTGCGTCGACCTGTTGACCTCGACGGGAGATCGGAGTCGGCGCTGGTCATGAACGCGCCCCCCTCGATCGGCAGCGGCACGTTCGAGTTCCGCTACGACCGGTGGAGCGGCTGGATCCTCGGCGCGTTCGGCGCCGGTCGCCGTCACAGCCGTGTCGTCGTCACGGCCACCGATCTGCACGTGCAGCTCGGCGTGGCGTTCCGCGGTGTCGTCCCGCGCCGGTCGATCCGCGCCGCCCGGCGCTGGCAGGGCCGCGTGTGGGGTTGGGGAGCACACGGATGGCGCGGTCGCTGGCTGGTCAACGGGTCGTCGAAGGGGATCGTCGTCTTCGACATCGAACCGGCTGCGAGATGCCGGGTGATCGGGTTCCCGGTGACCGTCCGCCAGCTCGCGCTCAGCCTGCAGGATCCCGACGGCCTGTGCGCGGCACTCGGGCTGCCGGCGCCCTGAGTCGGCGATCGTAGACTCGGCCCGCATGCACCGGATCTTCACGACGAGCGTCGCATCGGTGTACCCGCACTACGTGACCAAGGTCGAGCGCAAGGGCCGGAGCAAGGCCGAGTTGGACGAGGTGATCGCGTGGCTCACCGGATACGACGAGGCGGCCCTGCAGGAGCACCTCGCGTCGGGTACCACGTTCGACGCGTTCTTCGCCGACGCGCAGCTCAACCCGAAGGCGTCGTCGATCACCGGCGTGGTGTGCGGCGTCCGGGTCGAGGACGTCGCCGACCCGCTGATGCAGAAGATCCGCTACCTCGACAAGCTCGTCGACGAGCTCGCCAAGGGCAAGCCGATGGAGAAGATCCTGCGCTGCTGAAGCGCTCGGCCACGCGCGGCCGCCGGCGCCGACCGTCAGCGCTGCGGGACGCCGCGACGGCGGAAGCCGACGAATCCCACGATCGTGAACACGGCGGCCAGGACGAGCATCACGACGATGCCGGTCGCGTCGACGTTGCCGTCGGGTGGGAAGCCGACGTGCGTGGTCGGCGCGAGGTCGAGGATCCACCGGTTCAGCGCGAGGCCGGGGCCGAGGAAGGCGATCGCGCTGCTCCCGGCGACGACCAGCCAGACGAGTCCGTAGAGGCGGGGCGCGGCGCCGAAGGCGGCGAGCGCGATGGCGCCGACGAGGAGCTCGGCGGGGAGGTAGGCGAAACCTGCCGTCAGGAGCTCACCGATACGACCCGGGTCGCCGAGCGAGGCGGCGGCGACGAGGCCGAACACCACGGTCGAGGCAGCCACGACCGTGATCAGCCCGGCGACGACGACGGCCATGTTGGCGGCGAGCCAGCGCGTCCGGTCGATCGGCCCGGCGAGGACTGCCTCGACGTGACCTGCCCGGTCCTCTCGGTTGAGGGTCGCGATCGCCTGGGCGACGAACACCGAGGCGAGGATCGCGATGTACAGCAACGTCATCGCCAGGAAGCCGTCCTCGGGGTGGCCGTGTGCGCCCAACGCGTCGGCGAGCGACGGGTTGTCGCGGATCGCCGAGATCGTCTCCTTCGCCAGCGCCCCGAACATCGCCGTGAAGGTGACCGCGCCGATCGTCCACCCGATGATCGACGATCGTTGCAGCCACGCTGCGGTGCCGAACGGCTTGCGGAGGGTCGGACCGGCATGGGCGGGTCCGGCGCCACCGGACCAGATCGAGCTGCCGACGTCGCGGCCCTCGGCGAGGTGGGCGGCGAGCACGGTCAGCATCGAGCCGACGGCGAGTGGGAGCAGCAGGGCCCACACCCGAACGGGACCGAACGCGGCGACCTTCTCCTGCCAGCCCAGCGGGGAGAGCCACACGAGCCAGCCGTCCGACACGTCGCCGACCCCGCGCAGCAGGTATGCCACGAGCAGCACGCCGAAGCCGATCATGTAGACGCCACGGCTGTGCAGCACGAGTTGCGCGGCGAGCACGGCGACGCCGGCGAACACGAACGAGAGCGCCGAGAGCGACAGCGCGTAGACGATGCCGCGCGCCGGCGGCACGCCGGCCACGATCATCGACAACGACATGCCGATGGCGGCGGCGCCGAGCGCCATCGACGTCGCCGCCATCGCGGCCAACGGAACCGAACGCCGGTGGACGCTGCGACTGCCCAGCAGCTCGAGCCGTCCGCTCTCCTCCTCGCCGCGGGTCAGCCGAGCGACCAGGGCGATCCCGACGAGTGGGCACAGCAGCGACGACACGAAGCCGAACTCGTCCTGGATCACCCCACCGAGGCTGTCGATGCCCTCGACCTTGCCGTTGATGGCGTAGAGCGAGCCACCGGCGACGGCGGCCGCGTAGTCGGCGATCTTCTGGGGTGTGTCGTAGAGACCGGCGACGGAGAGGGCGGTGACGAACAGGATCCCGACCGTGGCTGCGGTCCACGTGACGAAGGCGGCGCGATGGGTGCGCCATCCGACGCGCGCCATCGTCATCACCGACGACGGCAGCGTGACCCGGTCGTCGTGTCGCCCACGAGGGTCGGTACCGGCCGACGACACGTCGACGGGCGAGAACGGGATCGTGGTCATGA
>Ga0075305_1000276_pt1 | contig 9325 bp, 5 predicted proteins | sample Joice_CattailNLB_2_FD_120071 | JGI IMG/M metagenome (GOLD analysis project Ga0075305, IMG submission 120071) | Natural and restored wetland microbial communities from the San Francisco Bay, California, USA, that impact long-term carbon... | ecosystem: Environmental > Terrestrial > Soil > Wetlands ...
ATGGCCATCAGCTCGTGATAGGCGGGATGAAACGCCACCCGGTCGACGCGCTGCCCCTGGGCATCGAAGTTCTGCAGGTCCGGCGGATGGGCGTTGGCGCAGCGCCCGAGCTCGATCGTGGCGGCGCTGCCTGTGACGCCCCCGAAAACCTCGAGATCGGCGGCCGCCCATTCGGCCCCTTCGCGCGCCACCGCTTCCCGCAGCGTTTGGTCCGAGGTGAACAGGTTCACGTCGATAAAGGGCGGGCTCTGATTGAAGGCGGGATCGTCGCGGATCGGATCGGCCATGGTCTCACCGTGCCAAAGCGCCGTTACGGCGAGCTTACCTTAAATGCGCAGGGATGCTTGATGCCCGCGCAGACCGGGCTTATACAGTGCCCTTTAATGAGCATCGCGGCAGAAACGCTCCCAGCGCCGTTTCCACATCGCCATCTTCTCGGGATAGAAGGTCTTTCCAGCAGCGAGATTACGGCGCTGCTCGACCTGTCCGAGGAGGCCGCCAAGCGTGGCCGTCAGGTGGACAAAAAGCGCGACGACCTGCGCGGCCGTACCCTCATCAATCTCTTCTTCGAAGCCTCGACCCGCACCCAAAGCTCGTTCGAGCTGGCCGGCAAGCGCCTCGGCGCCGACGTGATGAACATGTCGATCCCGACCTCGTCCATCAAGAAGGGCGAGACCCTGATCGACACGGCGGTCACTCTGAACGCCATGCGCCCTGATCTCCTGGTCGTGCGCCACCACGCCGCCGGCGCGGTCGAGCTGCTCTCCCAGAAGGTCGACTGCTCGGTGATCAACGCGGGCGACGGGAGCCACGAGCACCCGACCCAGGCGCTGCTCGATGCCCTGACCATTCGCCGCCACAAGAACCGCATCGAAGGCCTGATCGTGGCGATCTGCGGCGACATTCTTCACTCGCGGTTCTCCCGCTCGAATATGCTTCTGCTCAACGCGCTCGGCGCCCGCGTCCGTGGCGTCGCGCCCTCGACCCTGCTCGGCGCCGCCGTCGACCGGCTCGGCGTGGAAGTCTACACCTCCATGCATGAAGGTCTGAAAGACGCCGATATCGTGATGATGCTCCGCCTGCAGCGCGAGCGCATGGTGTCGAGCCTGATCCCGAGCCAGCGGGAATATTTCCACTTCTACGGTCTGGACTACGACAAGCTGGCCCGCGCCAAGCCCGACGCGCTCATCATGCATCCCGGGCCCATGAACCGCGGGGTGGAGATCGACTCCAATGTGGCCGACGATGCCCGCAGCGTCATCCGCGAACAGGTGGAGATGGGAGTTGCCGTGCGCATCGCCGTGCTTCAGGCGCTCGCCCAACATCTCCCCAACCAATGACCGCCATGGACGCCCAACACGAGCAACACGACATCGACCGCCGCCGCCCGCACCTGCCGCTGGCGCTGGTCAATGCGCGCCTGGTCGACCCGGCGTCGGGGCTCGACGCGTTCGGCGGACTCCTCATCGAGAACGGCGTCATTGCCGATCTCGGCATGCACATTATGGAGGGGTCGGTCGAAGGCGCGGAGTCGCTCGATTGCGGCGGGCGCACGGTCGCACCAGGTCTCATCGACATGATGGTGTTTTGCGGCGAGCCCGGCCATGAGCACCGCGAGACCTTGGCGACCGCAAGCCGCGCCGCGGCGGCCGGCGGCGTCACCACTATTTGCTGCATGCCCAACACCGATCCGGTGATCGACGACGTGGCGCTCGTGGACTTCATCCTCCGCCGCGCCCGCGATACCGCCCTCGTCCATGTCCATCCCATGGCGGCGATGACCCGCGACTTGAAGGGCGAGGAGATGGCGGAGATCGGCCTGCTGCGCGACGCAGGCGCCGTGGCCTTCACCAACGGCAAGACGAGCGTGGCCTCCGCCCGCCTCATGCGCAACGTCCTATCCTACGCCAATGATTACGGCGCGCTGGTGGTTCATCACTTGGAGGACGACTCCCTCACCCAGGACGGCGTGATGAACGAGGGCGAGGTGGCGACACGGCTCGGCTTGCGCGGCATTCCGACCGCGGCCGAAACCATCATGCTCGAACGCGATATCCGTCTGGTCGAGCTCACTGGCGCCCGCTATCACGCGGGCCAGATTTCCTGCCGCGCTTCGCTCGAGGTGATCCGCGCCGCCAAAGCCCGGGGCCTCCCCGTCACCTGCGGTGTCTCCGTCAATCATCTCACGCTGAACGAGAACGACATCGGCTCCTATCGGACCTTCTTCAAGATGAAGCCGCCGCTGCGCACAGAGGACGACCGGCAGGCCATGGTCGAGGGCGTATCGCGCGGCGATATCGATGTGATCGTCTCCGCTCATGACCCGCGGGGCGCCGAAGGAAAGCGCCGGCCCTTCGCCGAGGCCAATGACGGCGCGGTCGGTCTCGAGACCCTGCTCAGCGCCGCGCTGCGCCTCTACCACAACGGCGAGGTCTCGCTCCATCGCCTGTTGGACGCGGTCTCGTCGCGGCCGGCCGAGCTCTTGGGCCTCAGCGGGGGGCGGCTCGCCAAGGGCGCGACGGCCGACCTCGTCCTGATCGATCTCGAAATGCCCTGGAAGGTCGAGCCCGAGCGGCTGCGCTCGAAGTCCAAGAATACCCCCTTCGACGAGGCGCGCTTCGAAGGCCGGGCGCTCGTGACATTCGTTGCCGGACGGCCCGTCTATCATTACGGTTGAACCGGCTCGCCGCATTCAAAGAGGATGATCGATGCCCCCTTCCGAGGACTGGAGCGCGGTTGTCCCGGTCATGCTCGGGCTTGTCTCCCTGAGCTTTGTCGCCGGCTATCTCCTCGGCTCGATTCCGTTCGGCCTCATCCTCACGAAACTTTCCGGCGGCGGTGACGTCCGCAAGATCGGCTCCGGCAATATCGGTGCGACCAACGTCTTGCGCACCGGCAACAAGCCTCTAGCCGCTCTCACCCTCCTTTTCGACGTGCTGAAAGGGACCGCGGCCGTTTGGTTAGGTTCGCATTTCGGACTCTACGCGGCCATGTTCGCCGGCCTCGGCGCCTTTCTCGGCCATCTCTATCCGGTCTGGCTCGGCTTTCGCGGCGGCAAAGGTGTCGCCACCTATATCGGCGTGGCGCTCGGTCTTTATTGGCCTGCGGCGGTCGCGTTTTGCATCGTCTGGCTCCTAGTCGCCGTCACGACGCGCTATTCTTCTCTCTCCGCGCTCGTGGCGAGCGCCGCCACTGTCGGAGCGCTTGCGCTCACGGGACAATCTCGGCTTGCGGTCCTCTTCGCTTTGCTTACCGCTCTTCTCTACGTCCGCCACGCCGCGAATATCCGCCGCCTCACGTGCGGCGAGGAGACGCGTATTGGCGAGAAACAAAAAGCCTGAGGCCGGCACACGCCTCAACGATGCCCAGCGTCTCGCCTGGCTGCGGCTGATCCGCAGCGGGAATGTCGGCCCCGCCACGTTCCGCGCCTTGGTCAACCAGTTCGGCGGCGCGCAAGCCGCGATCGAAGCGCTGCCGGACCTGTCGCGGCGCGGCGGGCGATCGCAAGAGATCCGCCTCGGCAGTCTCGCCGACGCCGAGGCCGAGATCGAGGCCGCGCGCGCGGTGGGCGCCCATCTCGTGGCGCTCGGTGAACGGGGCTATCCTCCTGCGCTCGCCCAAGTCGATGCGCCCCCGCCCCTCATCTACGTGAAAGGCCGGCTCGAACTTGCCGAGATCCCCATCGTCGCCATTGTCGGCGCGCGCAACGGCTCCGCCGTCGGTCAGAAATTTACCCGTCAGATCGCGAGTGCGCTGGGGCTCGAAGGGTTCGTCGTCGCCTCGGGACTTGCGCGCGGGATCGACACCGCCGCGCACACGGCAAGCCTCGAGCATGGAACCATCGCGGTCGTCGCCGGGGGGATCGACGTGGTCTACCCGCCGGAGAACACAAGCCTCCAGCAGGCGATCGGCGAGCGCGGGCTTCTCTTGAGCGAGCGCGCCCCGGGCTTCTCGCCCCGTGCCAAAGATTTTCCACGGCGCAATCGGCTGATCTCAGGAATCGCGTTGGGCGTGGTTGTGGTCGAGGCGGCCGAGCGCTCCGGATCTCTCATCACCGCGCGGCTTGCCGGCGAGCAAGGCCGCGAGGTCTTTGCCGTCCCCGGCAGCCCGCTCGACCCGCGCGCGGCCGGCACCAACAATCTCTTGAAGCAAGGCGCCACTTTGGTCACGGAGGCAAAGGACATCGTCGAAACGCTGGCGCCCATGCTGGGCCGCGGCCCCCGCCCGCCTAGCATAGAACTCGCGTCATGCGACGAGACGGACACGCCCCCGCCGCTCCCCGATATCGCTCAAAGCGACCGCGAGCGCGTCCTGGAGGCGCTCGGTCCTAGTCCCGTGGATATCGACGAGCTCATTCGGACCACGGGCCTGGAGACGCGGAAGGTCCACATCATCCTGCTTGAGCTCGACCTTGCGGGACGGCTTCAGCGCCACGGCGGCCAGCTGGTCTCGTTGAGTGAGCCCTAGAGAGGGCGTTAGTCGGCCTTGGCCTTCTCGGTTTTGGCCTCCTCCAGCGCCAAGGTGAGCAGATAGGCCAGGAACGGCATCTGGGTCTCCTGCGCCAGGGACTGTAAGCCCTCGAGCAAGGAGCCAATATATTCGGCGGCCTCCTTCCGGGAGGGCGCGGATTGACCCTTGATGGAATTTGCGCCTACTGGTGGCTCGGCGCGGGACCCTGCCATTCGAATTCCGCCTCGCATCGCGCCCATTGGTCACCACCACCGCCTCCACAAATGGCAAGATGCAGCGTCGGTTGCCGTACCAAGAACACCGTTTGGATTAGCGTCTTAGAGTTGTATTTAGTTATTATATACACCCTGAAGTTGTCAATCGTCCGCGCCCTGAATTTGACAGCGGCTGATCGAGACACCATTTTCGCCGGATGCCGGGGTCGATTCCGGTCCCATCGCCCTCAGCCAGACGCACTTTCGCGCGGCTAGGAACATCTCAATGAACATCGTAATCGTTGAATCGCCAGCCAAGGCAAAGACAGTCAACAAGTACCTCGGGTCAGAGTACCGGGTGCTGGCCTCCTATGGGCATGTGCGCGACCTACCCTCGAAGAACGGCTCGGTGCTGCCCGACAACGACTTCGAGATGCATTGGGATGTCGACCCCAAATCGGCCAAGCGTCTGAACGAGATCGCTCAAGCGGTCAAAGGCGCCGACAAGCTCATTCTGGCCACCGACCCCGACCGTGAGGGCGAGGCCATCTCCTGGCACTTGCTCCAGGTGCTCGACCGCAAGAAATTGCTCGGCAAGATTCCGGTCGAGCGCGTGGTGTTCAACGCCGTCACCAAAGAGGCGGTGCTGGAGGCCATGCGCCATCCGCGCCAAATCGACGAGCCGCTGGTGAACGCCTACCTCGCCCGCCGCGCGCTCGATTACCTCGTTGGCTTCACTCTCTCTCCGGTGCTCTGGCGGAAACTGCCGGGCGCACGCTCCGCCGGCCGCGTTCAGTCGGTCGCACTGCGGCTCGTCTGCGACCGGGAGCTCGAGATCGAGCGGTTCAAGGCGCAGGAATATTGGACGATCATCGCCGCTCTCGCCACGGACAAGAACGAGGCTTTCGAGGCACGGCTCGTCTCCGCCGAAGGCGAGAAGCTTGAGAAGTTCGACATTCCGGACGCCGAGAATGCCGAACGTCTGAAGGCCGCGCTCGAAGGCGGACGCTTCACCGTCGCCAAGATCGAGAGCAAGTCCCAGCGCCGTAACCCGGCCGCGCCCTTCACCACCTCCACGCTGCAGCAGGAAGCCTCGCGCAAGCTCGGCTTCTCGCCACGGCAAACCATGCAGCTCGCGCAGCGCCTCTACGAGGGCGTTGATCTTGGCGGCGAGACCGAAGGTCTCATTACTTATATGCGAACCGACGGCGTACAGATCGTGCCCGAAGCCGTGTCCGCAATCCGCAAGCTCGTGACCGGGGCCTACGGCGACCGCTACGTGCCGTCGTCGCCCCGTCAATACGAGACCAAGGCCAAGAACGCACAAGAGGCTCACGAAGCCATCCGCCCCACCGATTTCAGCAAGGCGCCCGACAAGATCGGCCGTTATCTCGATGCCGATGGGTTGAAGCTCTACAAGCTCATCTGGCAACGCACGCTCGCAAGCCAGGCTTCGAGCGCGGAGATCGAGCGCACGTCGGTGGACATCGACGTTGCCGGCACGGACGGCAAGCCCTATGGCGTGCGCGCCACGGGCTCGGTCATCCGCTTCGACGGCTTCCTCAAGATCTACGAGGAAGGCGTGGACGATGCCGTTGGCGAGGACGGCGCGCTGCCCGCGATGAACGAAGGCCAGGCCGTCGACCCGCGCGGCATCGAGGCGAAGCAGCATTTCACCGAGCCGCCACCGCGCTACAGCGAAGCCACCCTCATCAAGAAGCTGGAGGAGCTCGGCATCGGCCGCCCCTCCACCTACGCTTCAACCCTGAACGTGTTGCGCGAGCGCGACTATGTCCGCATCGACAAGAAGCGTCTCTACCCCGAGGACAAGGGACGGCTCGTCACCGCCTTCCTGGAAAGCTTCTTCAAGCGCTACGTGGAGTACGATTTCACGGCGGACCTGGAGGAAAAGCTCGACCTCATCTCGGCCGGCAAGCTCGAGTGGAAGGACGTGCTGCGCGATTTCTGGCGCGACTTCATCGGCGCGGTCGACGATATCGGCGATCTGCGCATCACGCAGGTGCTGGACGCCCTCAACGAACTGCTGGGCCCGCATGTCTTCCCCGACACAGGCGACGGCGGCGATCCGCGGGCCTGTCCGTCCTGCGGTGATGGCCAGCTCAGCCTGAAGGTCGGCAAGTTCGGCGCCTTCGTCGGCTGCTCCAACTATCCCGACTGCCGCTTCACCCGCCAGCTCGCCGAGACCGGCGACAAGGCCGCGTTGGCCGACGGTAAGGTGCTCGGCACCGATCCGGAGACGGGCTTCGAAGTGAGCGTGCGGACCGGCCGCTTCGGCCCCTATATCCAGCTCGGCGAAGCGGAAGGCGGCGAGAAGCCGAAACGCGCCTCGATCCCCAAGGGCACCGATCCGGAAGCCATCGAGCTTGATCGCGCGCTGGCGCTGTTGTCGCTGCCGCGCGAGATCGGCACTCACCCGGAGTCCGGCAAGCCGATCACCGCCGGCTATGGGCGCTACGGCCCTTACGTCCAGAGCGACGGGAAATATGCATCTCTCAGCACGCCCGAAGAGGTGTTCGAGGTCGGTGCAAACCGCGCCATCGCGCTTCTGGCCGAGAAGGCCGCGAACCGTAGCCCGCGCGGGTCGAGCGTTCTGAAAGATCTCGGCGAACATCCCGCGGAGGGCGGCAAGGTCCAGGTGCTGAACGGCCGCTACGGCCCTTACGTGAAGCACGCCAAGGTCAACGCCACGATCCCCAGGGACCGGGCGCCCGAGGAGGTCACGTTGGAAGAGGCCGTGGAACTGATCGCCGCGCGCGCCGCCAAGGGCCCCGCCAAGAAGAAAGCCCCGGCCAAGAAGGCCGCCGCGAAGAAGCCGGCGAAGAAATCCGCGCGCAAGAGCGCCAAATCGAAGGAGGCCGCCGAGGAGGCGGCAAGCTAAGCGGCGCAACGTGGCGAAAACCAAGAAGGCTGCCCCAAGAAAGAAGACGGCAACGGCCAAGAAGTCCGCGGCCAAGCTTCCCTCCAAGCAAGACATCGTCAATTTCCTGGAGACCGCGCCGGCGAAATCGGGCAAGCGGGAGATCGCGCGCGCCTTCGGCGTGAAAGGCTCAGACCGCATCACCCTGAAGGCGCTCCTCCGCGACATGGCCGACGAAGGTCTCATCGCCGGCTCGCGGCGCAAGCTGACGCGCCCCGGCGCCCTGCCCCCGGTCACCGTCGTGGAGATCACGGGCCGCGACGCCGACGGCGAGTTCATCGCCCGGCCGGCCACCTGGGACGACGAGCATGGAGCCGCCCCGCGCATCCTCATGGTCGAGAGCAAGCAGGATCAAGGGCCTGCCGCGGGCATCGGCGACCGCGTGCTGGCGCGCATCACCGCGCTCGACCCGGACGCCGACTATCCTTATCAGGCGCGCACCATCAAGCGCCTGCCGCGCACCACCTCGCGCAGCCTCCTCGGCATCTTCCGCGCGCTCAGGGACGGCCGCGGCGTCATCGATCCCATCGATAAGAAGCAGCTGAAGGAATGGACCGTGCCGCGTGGCGCCACGGGCGACGCCGAGAACGGCGAGCTGGTCCGCTTCGAGATCGCCCGCTCCGCCCGCTACGGCGTGCCGGCGGCGCGCATCGTCGAGCGGCTCGGAAACCCGGAAGCGCAACAGTCCATCAGCCTGATCGCGCTGCACGCCCATGGCATTCCCGATGTCTTTCCGCCGGCCGTCGTCGCCGAGGCCGACGCGGCTAAGGAAGTCACTCTCGGCCGCCGCGAGGATTTGCGCGACGTTCCGCTTATCACCATTGACCCGGCGGACGCACGCGACCACGACGATGCGGTCTGGGCCGAGGCCGACCCCGATGCCAGAAACCGCGGGGGCTGGGTCGTCATCGTCGCCATCGCCGACGTGGCGCATTACGTCACCCCCGGCAGCGCCCTCGACAAGGAAGCCCGCAAGCGCGGCAACTCGGTCTACTTCCCAGATCGCGTGGTGCCGATGCTGCCGGAGCGCATCTCGAACGATCTGTGCTCGCTGAAGGAAGACGTCCCCCGCCCCTGCCTCGCCGTGCGCATGGTTTTCGACAAAGGCGGGCGAAAGCTCGGTCATCGCTTCTTCCGCGCGCTGATGCGTTCGGCGGCAAGCTTGAGCTACGAGCAGGCCCAGGCCGCCATCGACGGCCGGACCGACGAGACCACGGGGCCGTTGCTCGACACGGTGCTGCGCCCGCTGTGGGGCGCCTATGCCAGCCTCGTCCTGTCGCGCACCGAGCGGGGGCCGCTCGACCTCGATCTGCCGGAGCGCAAGATCCTGCTCGACGACAAGGGACAGGTCCGCGCCGTCACGACGCCGCCCCGGCTCGACGCCCATCGCCTCATCGAAGAGTTCATGATCCAGGCGAACGTAGCCGCGGCGGAAGCGCTCGAAGCCAAACGCTCGCCGCTGATCTATCGCGTGCATGATGCCCCCTCGAAGGAGAAGCTCGTGGCGCTCGGCGAGTTCCTTTCGACCATCGGCATGAACTTGCCAAAGGCGGGCACGCTCAAGCCTGCCCAGTTCAATCGCATTCTCGCGGAGACCCGTGCCACGACCACTGCGGAGCTCGTCGGCGAAGTGGTCCTGCGCAGCCAATCCCAGGCCGAATACAGCCCGCAAAATCTCGGGCATTTCGGTCTGAACCTGCGCCGCTACGCCCATTTCACCTCG
>Ga0075305_1000279_pt1 | contig 9244 bp, 5 predicted proteins | sample Joice_CattailNLB_2_FD_120071 | JGI IMG/M metagenome (GOLD analysis project Ga0075305, IMG submission 120071) | Natural and restored wetland microbial communities from the San Francisco Bay, California, USA, that impact long-term carbon... | ecosystem: Environmental > Terrestrial > Soil > Wetlands ...
ACCCTGATAGTCGCGGGTGCGGCGGTCGCGCACACCGAGGTGCGACAGCAGACCGGCGAGCACGGCGCGATGCACGTCGTCGGGCCGGGCATCGCCCCGCACCGGCCGCAGCCCGAGGTCGCCGGCGACGCGCCGCAACTGGCTGTAGAGGTCGACCCACTCGCGCACGCGCAGGTAGTTGATGAACTCGGCCCGGCACAGGCGCCGGAACTGGTTGCCGGACATCGTCCGCTGCTGCTCGCGGAGATGGTTCCACAGGGCGACCAGCGAGAGCAGGTCCGAGCCGGCCACGTCGAAGCGCCGGTGCAGCTCGTCGGCCCGCTCGCGCCGGTCGGCCGGCCGCTCGCGCACGTCCTGCATCGACAACGCGGCGGCGATCACGAGCACCTCGCGCACGCATCCGAGTCGTCCCGACTCGAGGATCATCCGCCCGAGCCGCGGATCGACCGGCAACCGGGCCAGGCGACGCCCGACCGCCGTCAGCCGACGCCCGCCGCGATCGCCACGCCGATCACGCCGATCATCTGCCGGCTCGATCGCCGACAGCTCCTCGAGCAGGAGATACCCGTCGCGGATCGATGCCGCGTCCGGCGGCTCGACGAAGGGAAACCGCCCCACGTCGCCGAGCCCGATCGCCGTCATCTGGAGGATCACCGACGCCAGGTTCGTGCGCAGGATCTCGGGCTCGGTGAAGGCCGGGCGACCGGCGAAGTCCTCCTCCGAGTACAGGCGGACACAGATTCCCGGCGCCACGCGTCCGCAGCGACCGGCGCGCTGGTTCGCCGAGGCCTGCGAGATCGGCTCGATCGGAAGACGCTGGACCTTGAGCCGACGCGAGTAGCGCGAGATGCGCGCCGTGCCGGCGTCGACCACGTAGCGGATTCCGGGCACCGTGAGCGACGTCTCGGCGACGTTGGTCGCCAGTACGACGCGCGGTCGGCGGTGCGGTTGGAAGATCCGGTGCTGCTCGGGCGCCGAGAGCCGGGCGTACAGCGGCAACACCTCACGGGACGGTTCGGCCGAGCCCTCGGCCCCCCGGAGCGCGTCGGCGGCGTCGTGGATCTCCCGCTCGCCCGAGAGGAAGACGAGCACGTCGCCCGGGCCTTCGCGCTCGAGCTCCTCCACGGCGTCGACCACCGCCTGCACCTGGTCCCGCCGATCGTCGACGCCGAAGGGCCGGTACCGGACCTCGACCGGGAAGGTCCGCCCGGTGACCTCGACGACCGGAGCGGGCACGTCGGCGGCGGCGAAGTGCCGGGCGAAGCGCTCCGTGTCGATCGTCGCCGAGGTCACGATGAGCTTGAGGTCCGGCCGCCGCGGCAGGAGCTCCTTCAGGTAGCCCAGGATGAAGTCGATGTTCAGGCTCCGCTCGTGGGCCTCGTCGACGATCAACGTGTCGTACCGGCGCAGCATCCGATCGCGCTGGATCTCCGCCAGCAGGATGCCGTCGGTCATCACCTTGATCAGGGTGGCGTCGCCGACCGTGTCGGTGAAGCGGACGGTGTAGCCCACATCGGACCCGAGCGGTGAGCCCAGCTCGTCGGCGATGCGCTCGGCGATCGTGCGGGCGGCGACGCGACGGGGTTGGGTGTGCCCGATCATGCCGGCGATCCCCCGTCCCGCCTCGAGGCACAACTTGGGGAGCTGGGTGCTCTTGCCGGAACCGGTCTCGCCGGCGACGACCACGACCTGGTGCCGCTCGATCGCTGCCAACAGGTCGTCACGGCGGGCGGTGATCGGCAGCGCGTCGGGGTACGCGAGGCGCGCCGACCCGACGATCGCCCGATGCGCGTCGGCGCGCTGCGAGATCGCCGCGTGGGTGGTCACAGGCGGACCAGCATCGCAGTTTCGACCCGAGGCGCGTCCGTTCGATTGACGTAGCGTCGCCGCGGTGAAGCGCCCGATCGACGATCGCCGGCTCCCGCCGCGCCGGCCGCCGGCCGGGGGGTGAGCGCGATGCAGTACCGCTCCCAGGTCATGGTCGTCTACGTGATGGCGGTCTTCATGACCGTCATCGACGGCACGATGGTCAACGTCGCCCTGCCGTCGCTCGCCCGAGAGTTCGACGTGGCGAGCACCGACATCGAGTGGATCGCCGTCGGGTACCTGCTGAGCTTCGCCGCGATCATCCCCGCCGCCGGCTGGCTCGGCGACCGCTTCGGCACGCGACGCGTGTTCATCATCGCCCTCGTCGAGTTCGTCGGCGTGTCGGTGCTCTGCGGACTGGCCGGCTCGCTGGAACAGCTCGTCCTGCTGCGCATCGTGCAGGGCATGGGCGGCGGGCTGCTGACGCCGATCGGCAGTGCCATGCTCTACCGCGCCTTCCCGCTGGAGGACCGCGCCAAGGCGGCGATCGGCGTGCTCAGCGTGGCCGTCGTGGCGCCGGCCATCGGTCCGATGGTCGGCGGCCTCCTCGTCGATCAGGTCTCGTGGCGCTGGATCTTCCTGATCAACGGGCCGATCGGCGCGGTGGCCCTCGTGCTGTCGATCCGCTGGCTGCTCGAGGACACCCACGAGCGACCCGGCCGCTTCGACCTCGCCGGGTTCGTGCTGTCGGCGTGCTCCGTGACGATTCTGTTGTACGCGCTCTCGACCGCACCGGAGCGCGGATGGGGCTCCCCGGTGACGATCGGGCTGACGACGATCGGGCTCGCCGCCGGCGCCGCGCTCATCGTCATCGAGCTGCGGCTGCGCGAGCCGATGCTGGCCCTGCGCCTGTTCAAGGACCGCCTGTTCCGCACGGTCAACATCGCCGCCACCACGATGTACGCCGGGTTCTTCGGCATGATCTTCGTCCTCCCGCTGTACATGCAGACCTTGCGTGGGTACTCCGCCTTCCAGAGCGGTGTGGCCCAGGCACCGCAGGCGATCGGCGTGGCGCTCGTCGCCAACCTCTTCGGCCGGCGCCTCTACCGAGTCGTCGGACCGCGGCGGTTGATGACGGTCGGCGGCATCGCCACGGCGTTGGTGACATGCGCGTACGCGCTCGCCGGGCTCGACACGCCGATCGGCGCCATCGCGCTGCTCTCGCTGCTGCGCGGACTGTCGGTAGGACTCGTGTTCGTGGCGCTGCAGACCGCGGTGTACGCGACCACATCGAACGCCGACACCGGTCGGGCCACCTCCCTGTTCAACGCGCAACGCCAGCTGTCGTACGCCGTCGGCGTCGCCCTCGCCGCGACGGTCATCTCCGCCAAGCTCGATGCCGTCGGTGGCGACGCAGCTCCCGCCGCCGAGCGCCTCCAGGCATATCAGTGGGGATTCATCGCCTGCGGCGTGATCATGATCCCCGGAGCGCTGGTCAGCTGGTACATCCGCGACGACGACGTCGCCGCGACCCGCGGGCTGGTTCCGGCGGCAGCGGTCGCCGGCTGACGGTCAGCCAGCCGTCAGGTCGACGTGCACATGATCGTCCTGGACCAACGGAGGAACGCATGCAACGGAAGACCAAGATCATCGGGGCCGCCGGGCTCGGCGTGGCGCTGGCGGCGATGGCGATCGGCGGCGGGGTGGTGGCCACGACCGGCGGCGACGACGACGAGCGGCCGATCACGGGCGAGGCACTCGAACGGGCGTCGGCAGCGGCGCTCGCCCACCTCGGCCACGGTCGCGTCACCGAGACAGAGGAAGGCGACGAGGACAGCTACTACGAGGTCGAGGTGACCCTCGAGGACGGGAGCCAGGTCGACGTCCAACTCGACCGCAACTTCGACGTCGTGGGCGACGCACCCGACCGCGAACAGCCCGACGACGGAACCTGATCCGTCTCCCCCATCGCGTCAGCCGGTCGGGAGCACGACGACGAACCGTGCGCCCGACCGGTGATCAGGATCGACCCTGATCGTCCCGCCGTGGCGCTCGACGATGTCGCGGGCGATCGCCAGCCCGAGGCCGGTTCCGCCGGCGTCGCGCGTCCGTGCCTCGTCGAGTCGGGTGAAGCGATCGAAGACCGACTCGACGAGGTCGGGCGGGATCCCCTCCCCGTCGTCGGCGACCGTGAGCACGGCTTCGGCTCGGGCGTCGCCTCGACGCTCCCCGAGTGTCACCTCGACCCGCCGGCGGGCGTGGCGCACCGCATTGTCGCCGAGGTTGCGCACGACGCGTCGCAGCTCACCAGGATCGCCCAGCACGTTGGCCGCCGACACGCCGCGCACATCGATCGTCACGTCATCGCGCTCCCGGATCGTGGCCAGTTCCTGGAGGACGAGATCGTCGAGGTCGACCGACCGCCGCACCGGCGCGCGTTGCGCGGCGTCCGATCGGGCCAGGTGCAGCAAGTCGTCGACCAGTGCGCCCATCGAGTCGACCTCCTCGACCAGGCTCCGCCGGATCGCCGGATCGATCGGTGGGTCGCCGGTGGACCCGGCCGACGCGACGTCCAGCTCGGTACGCATCCTCGCCAACGGACTGCGCAACTCGTGCGACGCGTCGGCCACGAAGCGACGCTGCCGACCCGACGCGTCGTCGAGGCGGCTCAGCATGTCGTTCATCGTCGTGGCCAGCCGGTCGATCTCGTCGCCCGTGCCACGGACCGGTACCCGGTGATCGAGGTCGTCGAGCTCGAGCTCGGCGACCTCCCGCCGGATCGCCTCGACCGGGCGCAGCGTCCGGCCGACCAGCCACCACACGACGGCGACGAGCGCCAGCGTCGCCAGCGGCACGACGAGCAGCAGGCTGCGACGCAGGTCGCCGAGCGCGTCGCGGACGTCGTCGGTGCTCGCCGCGACGACGAGCACGGCGTCGCCGTCCGGGCGTTCGACGAGGCGCGTCAGCACGCGGAACTCGTCGTCGTCGATCGGAAGACCGTCGACCGTGCGCATCACGTCGTCGCCGCCGAACCCGGCCGGCCCGTCCACCAGCGTGCCCACCGCTGCGGCGTTGGTCGTGACCGCCAGCGGCTCGCCGTCGCGGGTCGTGAACCGTACGACGTAGTCGTCGTCGGCGAGGTTGGCGAGCACGACGGGCTCGCTGCCCGCTGCCGGTGCCAGCGCGACGATGGCGTCGGCGCGCTGGGCCAACGTGGCGTCGAGCTGATCGGTGAGCTGGCGCTCCTGCACCCTCAGCAGCAGCAGCCCGGCGGCGATCAGCACGACCAGGAACGCGCCGCCGGCGATCGCCGTGATGCGGAAGCGGACGCTGCTCGACAACACCGCTCACCCGCCGTCGGCGACGACTCGGTAGCCGGCGCCGCGCACGGTCTCGATGGCGTGCCGACCGAACGGCTCGTCGATGCGCGTGCGCAGGCGCCGGACGTACACCTCGACGATGTTCGGATCGCCGTCGAAGTCGTACGACCACACCCCACGCAGGATCTCGTCCTTGGTCAGCACCTGGCCCGCCCGCCGGACGAGGTACTCGAGCACGTCGAACTGGCGCGTGGTCAGGCGGACCTCCTCGTCACCGCGCCAGACGCGTCGCTGCGCCGTGTCGAGGCGCAGGTCGCCCACCGCGAGCGGGTGCCCGTCGCGGCCCGCCGAGCGACGCAGCAGTGCCCGCACCCGGGCGACCAGGCTGACGAAGGCGAACGGCTTGACGACGTAGTCGTCGGCCCCGGTGTCGAGCGCCTCGGCCTCGTCGAGCTCCCCACTCTTGGCGGTGAGCATCAGCACCGGCGTCCAGTTGCCGGCAGCGCGCAGGTCGCGGCAGATCTCGTAGCCGTTGCGCGAGGGCAACATGATGTCGAGGACGATCAGGTCGTAGGCGCCCTCGGTCGCCATCCACCAGCCGTCGTCGCCGTCGGTGGCCACCTCGACGGTGAAGCCCTCCGCTTCGAGGCCGCGCCGCACGCCGGCGGCGATCTTGAGGTCGTCCTCGACGATCAGGATCTTCACCCGGCCTCCTCCGCAGGCTGCTGCGCGGGCAAGTCTCGCACCGTCTCCTGACCGCTCGCTGAACGTGGCGCCGGCCCGATCGTCGAGCGAACGGCGTTCAGGTCGCCTGGCCGGCGAACTGCGCGTTGTAGAGGCGAGCGTAGGCGCCGTCGCGACGGAGCAGGTCGTCGTGGTCACCCTGCTCGACGATCCGGCCGTCCTCCATCACCAGGATGACGTCGGCGCCACGGATCGTCGAGAGGCGGTGGGCGATGACGAAGCTGGTGCGCTGGGCGCGCAGCGTGTTCATCGCTTCCTGGATGAGCACCTCGGTGCGGGTGTCGACCGAGCTCGTCGCCTCGTCGAGGATCAGGATCGAGGGATCGGCGAGGAAGGCGCGGGCGATCGTCATCAGCTGCTTCTCACCGGCCGAGATGTTGTCGCCCTCGTCGTTGATCACGGTGTCGTACCCGTCGGGCAGCGCGCCGACGAACCGATCGACGTAGGTGACCCGGGCCGCCTCGAGGATCTGCTCCTCGGTGGCGTTCGGGTTGCCGTAGGCCAGGTTGTCGTGGATCGTCCCGCCGAACAGCCACGTGTCCTGGAGCACCATCCCCACCTTCGAGCGCAGCTCCGCCCGGGGGAACGTCGAGATGTCCCGGCCGTCGAGGCTGATCGTGCCGCTGTCGATGTCGTAGAAGCGCATGATCAGGTTGACCAGGGTGGTCTTGCCGGCACCGGTCGGGCCGACGATGGCGACGGTCTGGCCGGGCTCGGCGACCACGCTGAGGCCCTCGATCAGCGGGTTGTCCGGGTCGTAGGAGAAGTGCACGTCGTCGAACACGACCCTGCCGCGCACCGCGGGCGGATCGGTCGTCGGTGGCTGCTCCGGGGACTGCTCCTCGGCGTCGAGCAACTCGAGCACCCGCTCCAGGGAGGCGATGCCGGACTGGAACGTGGCCGCCATCGACGCGAGATGGGTCAGCGGCTGGGCGAACTGGCGGGCGTACTGGATCAGCGCCTGCATGTCGCCGACGGTGATCGCCCCGCTGGAGATGCGCAGCCCGCCGACGACGGCGATCAAGATGTACTGCACGTTGCCCATGAACAGCGTCATCGGCTGGATGAGGTTGGCGGTGAACTGGGCGGCGAAGCTCGCCTCGTACAGCCGCTCGTTCTCGTCGTTGAACGTCTTCTCCACGTCGCGCTGGCGCCCGAAGCTCTTGACGACGGCGTGTCCCGTGAAGACCTCCTCGACCTGCGCGTTGAGCTCGCCGGTGTGCCGCCACTGGGCGATGAACCGCGGCCGCGCCCGCCCGGCGATGACCCGCATCAGGAACAGTGTCGGTGGCACGGTGAGCAGGGCGATCGTCGCCATGAACGGCGAGATCGTGTACATCATCACCATCACGCCGATGAGGGTGAGGATGGAGGTGAGGATCTGGCTCACCGTCTGCTGCAGGCTCTGGGCGAGGTTGTCGATGTCGTTGGTGACGCGGCTGAGCAGGTCGCCCCGGGCCTGGCCGTCGACGTAGCTCAGCGGGAGGTGGTTGAGCTTGCGCTCCACCGACTCCCGCAGCGCGTACATCGAGCGCTGCACGACGCCGGCCAGGATGTAGGCCTGCAGGTACCCGAGCAACCAGCTGGCGCCGTACAGGCCGGCGACCACGGCGAGCTTGCGGTGCAGCGCCCCGAAGTCGATCCCGCCCGGGCTCGTGAGCCCGCTGACGATGATGTCGGTGGCCTGCCCCAGCAATCGGGGTCCGAGCACGATCAGCACCACGCTGCCCACCGTGAGCACCAGGACGGCGACCAGCTTCAGCCGCTCCTTGCCGAGGATCTCCCCGAGCCGGCGGGCGACGGTGGTGAAGTTCTCGGAGCGCTCGATCGGCATGCCGATGCCGCCGCCCGGCCCGAAGCTGCCGCGCCGGTGGGCGGTGCCGGTGGTGGCGATGACGCGGCGCTCGTCGGCGCCGTTGTCGGGGCGCGCTGGTGCCGCTTTCACGCGACCATCCCCTCGCCGATCTGGGACTCGACGATCTCGGCGTAGGTCGGGCAGCTCGTGATCAGCTCGAGGTGCGTGCCGCGCCCGATGACCTCGCCGGCCTCGAGCACGAGGATCTCGTCGGCGTCGGCGATCGTCGAGACCCGCTGGGCGACGAGCAGCGTCGCCGCGTTGCGGGTGTGCGGTCGCAGGGCGCGACGCAGACGCGCGTCGGTCGCCAGGTCGAGCGCCGAGAACGAGTCGTCGAACACGAAGACCTCGGGCCGCGCCACGAGCGCCCGGGCGATCGCCAGGCGCTGGCGCTGACCACCCGACACGTTGCTGCCGCCCTGGGCGATCTCGCTGTGCAAGCCGTCGGGCATCGCCTGCACGAAGTCGGCGGCCTGGGCGATCTCGAGCGCCTCCCACAGGTCGCCGTCGGTCGCCTCCGGGCGCCCGAACCGGAGGTTGGTGGCGACCGTGCCGGAGAACAGGAACGCCTTCTGGGGCACGTAGCCGACGCGGCTCCAGAGCAGGTCGGGGTCGAGCTCGCGGACGTCGACGCCGTCGATGAGGACCGCTCCCTCGGTGACGTCGAACAGGCGCGAGACGAGGTTCACCAGGGTGGTCTTGCCGGCTCCGGTGCTCCCGATGATCGCCGTCGTCTCACCGGCGGTGACGCGGAACGAGACGTCGCTGAGCACCGAGTGGGCGGCGCCCGGATAGGCGAAACCGACCTCGCGGAACTCGAGCGTCGCCCGCTCGCGGAGCTCGGTCACCGGCGCCGACGGCGGCCGGACCGACGACTCGGTGGCGAGCACCTCCGAGATGCGCTCGCCGGCCACCGAGGCGCGCGGGATCATCGAGGCCATGAACGTCGACATCACGACGGCCATCAGGATCTGGATGAGGTAGCTGAGGTAGGCGACGAGCGAGCCGACCTGCATGCTCCCGGCGTTGATGCGGTTGGCGCCGATCCACAGCACGCCGATGCTCGACGCGTTGAGGATCAACGTGACGGTGGGGAAGATCGCCGCCATCAGCCGTCCGGCGCGCAGCGAGACGGCGGTCAGCTCCTCGTTGACGCCGGCGAACCGCTCGACCTCTTGCGGCTCACGCACGAAGGCGCGCACGACGCGCATGCCGGTGATCTGCTCGCGCAGCACGAGGTTGACACGGTCGATGCGCGCCTGCGTCGCCTGGAAGGCGGGCACCATGCGGTAGACGACCTGGCCGAGGATCAGCACGGCCGCCGGGATGGCGACGACCAGCACGATCGAGAGACCGGCGTCCTCGCGCACCGCCATGATGACGCCGATCACCATCGTGATCGGGGCGGCGATCATCATCGTCGAGCCGAGCACGACGAGCATCTGCACCTGCTGCACGTCGTTGGTGATGCGGGTGATCAGCGATGGCGACCCGAAGTGGCCGACCTCGCGGGCGGAGT
>Ga0075305_1000281_pt1 | contig 9222 bp, 9 predicted proteins | sample Joice_CattailNLB_2_FD_120071 | JGI IMG/M metagenome (GOLD analysis project Ga0075305, IMG submission 120071) | Natural and restored wetland microbial communities from the San Francisco Bay, California, USA, that impact long-term carbon... | ecosystem: Environmental > Terrestrial > Soil > Wetlands ...
GGAGCCTGTGCGATGAAGCTGCTCTTCGCCGAGAGCCCGGCGCCAAAACTCAATCTGAGCAAGAAACTCCTCCTTCTCAACTGGCCCTTCATTTTCCTGATCACGGCCATCGTTCTGGTCGGGGCGGCGTCGCTCTACTCGGTGGCGGGCGGCGCACTCGATCCTTGGGCGAGCCGCCACGTGGTTCGGTTCTGTTTCGGCCTGGCGCTGCTCTTCGCCGTGGCGTTCTCCGACATCCGCTTTTGGCTACGCGGCGCCTATCCGTTCTATCTCGCGGCGCTCATGCTGATGCTATTGGTGCCGTTCATCGGCGTCGAAAGCGGGGGCGCTCGGCGCTGGCTTGGCTATGGCGAGCTCAGCTTCCAACCCTCGGAGATGATGAAGATCACGCTCGTCCTGGCGCTCGCCCGATACTATCAGTGGCTGCCGCCCGAGAAGATCTGGCGTCCCGACGCGCTTCTGCCGCCGGTCCTGATGATCACTCTCCCGATCTTGCTCGCACTCGCCCAGCCCGATCTGGGCACCGCGGCCCTGTTCGCCATCATTGGCGGCGGGCTGCTGTTTCTGGCCGGGGTCAGCTGGTTCTATTTCGGCGCGGTCATCGTCGGCGTGGTCGTGGCGCTGCCCCATGCCTGGGAGAAGCTGCACGACTATCAGCGAGAGCGGGTGCTCACCTTCATCGACCCCGAGCGCGACCCGCTCGGCTCCGGCTACCATATCCTCCAGTCCAAGATCGCCATCGGCTCCGGGGGATTTGCAGGCAAAGGCTACATGCAAGGTACGCAAGCCCAGCTCAACTTCCTGCCCGAGAAGCATACCGATTTCATCTTCACCATGTTCGCCGAGGAGATGGGCTTTATCGGCGCCGTCGTGTTGCTCGCCCTTTACCTGCTGGCGCTGCTGTTCATCACCTATATGGCACTGCGCTGCCGGAGCATCTTCGCCAAGCTGCTCGCCGCAGGCGTCGGGCTGACGCTCTTTGCCTATGTGTTCATCAACGTCGCCATGGTCACCGGGTTGGTGCCGGTGGTCGGCGTGCCGCTGCCGCTCGTCTCCTATGGCGGCACCTCGATGCTGACCATGATCATCGGGCTCGGCTTTGTACTCAACGCCCATATCAATCGCGACGTCACCTTCCGCCGGTCGGAAGTGCGGGCTCTATGGTAAGGCGGCGGCTAGCCCATTTGGGGCAAAGGCAAACTGGACAGGTCAACCGGGGCAGTGCTAAGGGGAGCACCCTTGGAGCGCCAAACGCTCCAGACCAGATGGGCCTCCCTCGGGGAGGGTACTTCTGAGGGCGCATAGCTCAGTTGGTAGAGCAGCTGACTCTTAATCAGCGGGTCCACGGTTCGAGTCCGTGTGCGCCCACCAGACGTTTCAAAGACTTGACTGTCAATTGTGACAGTCGATTCGAGATCGCCTAGAGGCGGGACACCTTGGCTTCAGAACACCGCGTGATCTCCGCGTTCGGTCTCGACTTCGCCCTTGATTAGGCGCGCATAGAAGTCAAACAGCGTCTCGGATCCGACAGACGGCGTAGCGTCCGCGTCATAGCGGCCGGAGACGGGGTCCAAAACCAGCATGGACTCTGTGGCGTAGTACCGTCCGATGCGAGCGAGCTCAGCCTTCCCCGCGAGCGAGGGGACGACACGGCCGAGCCCGCCCAGCGTCCGCGCCACAACATCTAGCAGCGCTACCGGCACGTGCTTGAACTGCGGCGTACGCCCCAACAGAGCGAAGAGATGCTCGCCCTGCTGTCTCGGCGTGATGGCGTCTCCCGGGCCGCCGATGGGCAGGATGCGATTGTGGCGGCGCGTGTCGTCCAGACATTCGGCGAGGTAGTGGGCCAGATCGTCGTCGCCGATAGGCTTGCAGGCCGTGGCCGTGCCGTCGCCAAACACCACGAAGGGCTTGCCTTGTTTGAGCCGGCTGATCTGTCCCGACAGCGACTTGAAGAACGCGGTAGGACGGACGATGGAATAGGTGAGGCCAGACTGCATCAAGATGCTCTCGAAGGCGAGCTTGGCATGCTGAAAGGCGAGAAGCGGCTTCTGAACGCAGATCGCGGATAGCAGCACCATCTGCGAGACACCGCTATCCTTGGCGGCGGCGAGCGCGTTCACATGTGCCTGATGGTCGATGGCCCAGGCGTCCCTGGGTAAGCCGGTTCGTGAGGCGAGGCACGACACCAGGGCATCGAACCGCTGCCCTCGAAAACCTTCGCGTAGGGATCTCGGATCGGTCACGTCGCCAAATCGTACGGTCGCGCCCTTGAGCAGTTCGACGCTTTTATCTGGAGTAAGAGCGCCGCCCACGCCAGCGCGGGGCCTCACGAGGCACACCACCTGATGGCCGCGCCGGAGTAAAGCGCGCACCGTCGCGCGCCCGATCGTGCCGGTAGCGCCCAACACGAGCACACGCCGCGGATCTGGAGACCGGTATGACGGCGGCAGTTGGGCTATGTGGTCCATGAAGACGCTTTTGGATTGCGGGCCGCGACTTCGCCGGTGTGTCCTCTTGCGCGGCAGTCAGACAGATTGACGAGGACGGCCTCGGTCTTGGTCGCTCTGCCCACTGGTGTCTGAGCGTGTGTGAAAAGCAGCGTATATTCAGAAAAGGGGCACGAAGGTGAGCTTCATTATATCGGGGGAAAATTGGATCTCCAGGCAGGACTTGAATGCTGTGAGTTCAACCCCGATTTCGAGGGTAGCCGCAATCCGCATGTGAGAATGCTGGACAACTGCATCGAGGGCGGCCGCCGGTCACCAGCCGTTTGGAGACGTCAAATGCCGAGAGCTACGAAGATCATTGTCCTGACCGCCGCCATTCTACTCGGCTCCGGATCTATGGCGCCGGCCGAGGAGGCCGGGGAGGGCGAGTTTGGCGGCGAATGCGTCATGGGCCTCGCGCTCGGCAAGGACATTCAGACCGATTGCTCGGTGAGCACCGTCTATAAGGGCAAGACCTATTGCTTCGGCAATGAGACGGCGCGGACGCTGTTCCTCAAGCGTCCCGACGATTTCCTGCTGCAGGCGCACATCTACTATTCCAGCAAGCAGGACGCCGAACAGGAGTAGGAGGCCGTTTCTCTTACGAGCCCTTGGGCGGCGTGTGGGCTTCGACCACTTCACCCTTGGTATCGACGATCACCACGTCGAGATTGTTCTCCTCGCCCTTGGCGAAGGTGAAGCGGAAATTCGGGTTGGTCGAGATCGAGAATGTGGTGTCGAGAGTGAACACCAGCTCGCCGTCGCGCTTCACCGTGACCTCTTTCACGTAATGCGCCGGGATGAACTTCGCGGTGTTGATGTCGAGCTGCATGCCGTTGTGGTTCGGGTGCTTGATCATCACTTGCGCCGACCAGATCGGATTTGAATCCACGGCGGGTTCGAAGGTGCGAACGATCGTCTTCCCCATGTCCGCGGTGTCTGCCTCCGGGTCCTTCGCCTGCATCGCAGCGCAACCGCCGGCCGCGGCCAAGAACTTGGTGGCCATGTGCAAGCTGCCGTCCTCGGTCTCCAGGACCGCACGGACGTGGGAGAAGTTGTCGATCCGCACGCGGGTGGAGAAGCTGCGCTCTCCGACGCTACCGGCCGCCGGTCCGAAGTTCAGCGTGGCGACCTTCGGGTCCGGATTGTTGTCGATGAACAGCGTCAGCGACCTGGGCTGTCCTTTCACCCATGGGGGTACACGCACGGTCAAGGGAACCAGCGCCGCATCCTCGACCTTTTGCGGAGTCTCGAGAACCACCATGTCATCCTCTCGGATGTAGCGGTCGCCGAAGGCCTGCTCCTTGAGGATGGGCCACATCTTCTCCTCGGCGGAAGCGCCGGGAGCGGCCAGAACGACCAGCGAGAGACCAAGCGCCGCCGCGCCGCAGGCGCGTGCTAAGCTCTTGAAGGAATAGGGCATGTGCCGTGCTCCTGTGGATGAATTTGTAGGGAGTATATCATTCCCACTCCAGTTCCGCGAATGCCGCGGTGACGTTGCGGACATGATACTGGTCGAACAGCTTCCAGGCCTCTTTTTCCGAGAATCCGGCGGTTTTCGTCGCCTCGGCCAAGGTCTTGCCTTCTGCGATCTGGCGGCGCACGTCGGCCGCGATGGCGGCCAGATAGCGCTGCTCGGGCTCTAGCGCTTCCGGCAGCTCCATGGTCTTCGGCCCATGTCCGGGCACGACGCGGGCGGCCTTGCGGTTGCCGATCTCCTCGAGCAGGGCGAGCCAGCCCTTAATCGAGCCGTCGATAGTGGGCACGTGCACCGAGAACAGGAGATCGCCAAGAAACAATGTGTCGGTCTTGGTGTCGGTGACGATCAGATCGTTGTCGGTATGGGCCGTGGCCTGCGGTTCGAGCAGCAGCTCCCGGTCGCCGAGATCGAGCGTGGTCGGCTCTTTGATGCCAAGCGTCGGGAGGATGATTTCGCTGCCGGCGAAGGCCTCGTCTCCGAGCATCTGCTTGTTCGCGGTGAGATAGCTGTCCGCGCGGGTGCCGAGCGCTCTGGCAAGCTTGTAGTGCCCGACGAAAATGGGGTCGTCCTGCTTGAAGGCCGCATTCCCCAAAACGTGGTCGGGGTGCATATGCGTGTTGATCACATATTTGATTGGCTTGTTGGTCACGGCGCGAATGGCCTCGCGCAAATCCTCGCCCATCACCGCGCTGCCCGAAGTGTCGATCACGGCGACGGCCTCGCTTCCCACCACGAAGCTGGCATTGGCCATGTCCCCGCGATTTTCCGGCGACTGCACCTCGTAGCGGCCCTGGTGCACGAAGACGCCCGGCGCTACTTCCGTTACTTCGGCCGGCGCGGCATGCGCCGGCGCGTAACGGAGCAGGGGAGTGGCCGCGAGCGCCAGCCCCGCCCTGAGGACCGTCTGTCGCGATATGAGGCGTGGCGTGCACATGACTGTCAGCCTGACGTAATACTTGTAAGGCCATGAAAAAAGGCCAGGAAACTCATTTTTCCCTTCGGCGTTACTCCTTCAACCCGGCGGCCGTGAGGCTGGACGGGTAAGATCAGGAAGGACTGACAAATGCGTATCGTTCTGACCGCTGCCGTCATCGGCGTATCCGTCGCGCTTCGCGGCTGTTTCCATCACCATCAATCCTACGCGCTCGAGACCCTGCCGCCTCCCGCCCCGCCGCTGAAGTAGAAGAAAAGACGTGGACCGCAGAGGGCCGGCTCAAAGCCGGCCCTTCTTGTTTGGGTTGCGTTCGTATAGGTTACGCGAGCGCCAAAGGGAGGGAACCTGCATGCGACTTATTCTTATTCTTATCGTCATTCTTGCCATTTTCGCGGTGGTGCAGAGCAAGCGGCACAACTGTGAATTCGGCGATGATGGATGGTTCGACTGCGTCGTGGGCAAGACCGCTGACGAATTCTCTTCAAAGACGCCTGATACGTCGCCGGCAACCCCGGCGGCGGAGGCGCCTGCAACCGAGACCCCGGCCTCGGACACTTCTCAATAGGCCTCGTCGGACGCATGACGGCGATCGCCCTTGGCGAGCGGGTAACCTTGCGGTGATTTGGTTGGGCAGCGCCCATTTCCGGCGTTGATTCGGTGTATGATCCGCTGGCCATACGCGTTTATCTGGCCTTGCGCTTGTCGCGCGGCCCGGAGTGAACGCTCTAAAACGACGCCCTCAAGAGGATCGAGCGCGGGACGATGACCGCATCGAAGGACCATGCCGGCCGCGCCACCGCTGCCTTGGCGGACTTGTTGCGCCCCGGCGCCGATCTCGGCGCTGTCGCCGGCATCATCCAGCAAGCCATGGACGCCGCGAGCAAGACGGTTGCCGAGGAGCACGCCGCGCGGCTCCTCTCCGCCTCGCCGGCGGTCATCTACAGCTTCAAGGCGCGTGACGACTTTGCGCCGACCTTCGTCAGCGACAATCTCGAGCGCCTGTTTGGCTGCGCGCCCTCGGAATACCTGGGCAACCCCGATTTCTGGCGGGAGCACGTTCACCCCGACGATCTGGCTCGGGTCGAAGCCGAGATCGCGAATCTCTTCGATATCGGCCATCAGGCCCTCGAGTACCGTTTTCGCCGCAAGGACGGCTCTTATTGCTGGGTGAACGACGAGCAGCACGTTGTTCGGGACGCCGAAGGCGCGCCGCTCGAAATCGTGGGCTCGTGGAGCGACATCAGCGCACGCAAAGCCGCCGAGGAAGGCGAGGATGCCGCCCGCGCCCGGCTTGCCATGCTTCTGGAGACGGCGCCGTCGGTCATCTACAGCTTCAAGGCCCGCGACGATTACGCGCCGACTTTCATCAGCGAGAACATCAAGCGGCTGCTCGGTTACTGTCCGGAGAAATACCTGGAGCACGCCGATTTTTGGCGCTCGCACGTGCATCCAGAAGACCTCGCCGCCGTGGAGGCCCAGCAGGGCAACCTGTTCGAGAAGGGCCGGCACGTCACCGAGTACCGGTTCCGCAAGCGCAACGGCACCTATATCTGGGTCAGCGACGACCAGTATCTCCTGCGCGACGAGAAGGGGAATCCAGCCGAGATCGTCGGCTCTTGGAGCAATATCAGCGCGCGGAAAGAGGCCGAGCAGGCCGAAAGTCAAGCCCGGGCGCGCTTCGATCTGATGCTGCATAGCGCGCCAGCCGTGGTCTACAGCTTCGGTGCGACCGGCGACTTCACACCCAGCTTTGTCAGCGAGAATATCAAGCGCGTGCTGGGCTACACGCCCGACGATTATCTGACGCAGCCGGATTTCTGGCGCTCCCACGTTCACCCCGAAGATTTGGAAGAGGTGGAGGCCGGGCAAGCACAACTCTTCGAGACCGGTCACCGCGTGTCCGAATACCGCTTCCGCAAGGCGGATGGGATTTATTGCTGGGTCAGCGACGAGCAGACCCTGGTCAAGGATCAGCACGGCCAACCGCTCGAAGTGATCGGCACCTGGAGCGAGGTGACCGCGCGCAAGACCGCCGAGCAGGCCGTCCTTCAGCAGAGCGAGCAGCGGCTCACCGACGCGATCGAGACGATCTCGGAAGGGTTCTCGCTCTACGACGCCGAGGATCGCCTCGTTCTCGGCAACCAGAAATATGCCGAGCTGTTCGACGTGGGCGAGGGACCTCCGCCGCCAGGCTCCACCTATGAGGAGATCCTGCGCAAGGCGGTCACCTATGGGGTTATCGGCGATGCGCGCGGGCGTGAGGAAGGCTGGATCCGCCAGCGCCTCGAAGAGCACCGGAATCCTGGCGAGCCGGTCCTGCAACGCCGCGCCGACGGCCGTTGGATTCAGATCAGCGAGCGCCGCACCGAGACCGGCGGCACCGTCGCGGTGTATAGCGACCTCACCGAGGTGAAGGAAAGCGAACAGCGGGCGGCGGCCGCCAATCAGCTCATTTTGCAAAGCTTGCGCTACGCCAGCCGGATCCAATCCGCCGTGCTGCCCGCACGCCAGGAGCTGGAAGCCGTGGCCGCCGATCACTTCCTCATCTGGGAACCGCGCGACATCGTTGGCGGCGACTTCTTCTGGTTTCAGCCGATCCGCGACGGCTATGCGGTCATGGTCGGCGACTGTACCGGGCATGGCGTGCCTGGCGCCTTCATGACGCTCATCGCCTGGGGCCTGCTCGACCGGATGCTGCGCAGCGCGCCGAGCGACAAGCCGAGCGAGGTTCTGACCGGTCTGCACCAGGGCGTGCGGAGCTTGCTCGGCCAGGACGCCCAACAAGGCGAAACCGATGACGGACTCGAAGCCGGCATCTGCTTTATCAATCCCAAAGAACAGACCATGACCTTCGCCGGCGCGCGCTTCTCGCTGTGGCGGGCCAACCAGGAAGGCGTCATCGAGATCAAGGGCGATCGCAAGGGGCTGGGCTATCGGCGCTTCGCCCACAAGACACGATTCAGCGATTACACCTTTCCCTATGACGACCAGGATTCGTTCTATCTCACCACCGACGGGCTCATCGATCAGATCGGCGGACCGCGCGGCCGTTCGTTCGGCAAGCGCCGCTTTCAGGATCTCTTGCACAAACTTCGTGATGCGCCCATGAGGGAGCAGGAACTGTCGTTGCGCGAAGCCTTCGAGCAGTACCAGGGGGACGAACGCCGCCGTGACGATCTCACCGTCTTGGGCTTCATTCCGCATTCCTAGGAGGATCCGATGCTCGCCGGTCAACTGATGGATCTGCGGTCGATGCTGCATAAGCAGGGCGTGATCTTTGCCTATAGCGGCTATGTGACCGAACCCGTGCTCAGCGGCGTAGGCGAGGCGTTGAAGCAGAAGCTCACGATCGACGACGCCGACACCAAGACGTTGCGCAGTGTATTTGCCATTTTCGTCGAGCAAATGCAGAACATCATCCGCTACTCCGCCGAGATGCAGCTTGCACCGCCCCCGCCCGCGTCCGATGCAGGCGCACTCAAGGAGATCCGCTACGGAATCCTAACCATCGGCAGGGAAGGCGTGGATTACATCGTGTGTGCCGGCAATCTCGTACGCCAAACCGACGTCGAGCGCCTTCGCGAGCGGCTAAGCAGAATCAGAGACATGAACAAGGAAGAGCTCAAGGCTCTTTATAAAGAGAAGCTGAGAGCAGACCCCGAGGAAGGAAGCAAGGGCGCCGGTCTCGGTTTCATGGAAATCGCCCGGCGCGCGACCCAGCCCATCGAGTTCGATTTTGTCGAGGTCGATGCCGACTATACGTTCTTCGCGCTTAAAGCGACCATCTGAGGGCTGAGTGATGCGAGATAAACTGGAAATTGAGGCGACTTCGCGCACGCCGGCCGTGGTCTTCGATTTCGCCGGCAACCACCTGAAAATTTCCGGCGAGTCCTATCCCGAGGATGTGACCGAGTTCTACCGCCCAGTGTTCGAAGCGCTCGATGAGTATCTCGGCGGGCTCGGCCAGGGCAGCTGCCGCTTCGACTTCGAGCTCATCTATCTCAACAGCTCGAGCGCCAAGGCGGTGATGATGCTCATGGACAAGCTAGAAGCCGCGGCAGCGAACGGCGCCTCCGTCGACATCCACTGGCTCTACGACAAAGAAGACGACACCATGCAGGAACTCGGCGAGGAGTTTGGCGAGGATCTCGAATTCGCCAAGTTCCACCTCGAGAAGATGTCCGTCTAATGTCGTCCGACGACCTCTTCGGCGCCGAGGAGCGGGCGCTCGCGGCGGCGCAGGAGCTCATTGAGAGCGGCCGCTTCGCCGATCTTGCCGACGGCAAGCGCTATGAGGCTTTGGTCAAGGACTACCAGAA
>Ga0075305_1000283_pt1 | contig 9176 bp, 9 predicted proteins | sample Joice_CattailNLB_2_FD_120071 | JGI IMG/M metagenome (GOLD analysis project Ga0075305, IMG submission 120071) | Natural and restored wetland microbial communities from the San Francisco Bay, California, USA, that impact long-term carbon... | ecosystem: Environmental > Terrestrial > Soil > Wetlands ...
CGCCGGAACTCTTCACCTTCGCGGTGCTGTTCGTCGCGATCGGCGCCGCCTGGGCGACGCACGCCGTGGGGCTGTCCTTCGCGCTCGGGGCCTTTCTCGCCGGCATGATGCTGGCCGAAACCGAGTACCGCTACCAGGTCGAGGCCGGCATCCGCCCGTTCCGCGACACACTGCTCGGGCTCTTCTTCGTCACCATCGGCATGCAGCTGGACGTGCCGGCGCTGCTCACGCGCCTGCCCGTCGTCATCGCGATCCTGGTCGCGATGCTCCTCGTCAAGGCGGCGATCGTGACGCTGGCCGCGCGGCCCTTTGCCGGGCATTGGTTCAAGGCGCTGCGGTCGGGGATCGTGCTCTCGCCGGGCGGCGAGTTCGGCTTCGCACTGCTCGCGCTGCTGCTCGACAACCGCCTGATCGGCGCCACGTTCACGCAGCCGCTGCTCGCCGCCATCACGCTCAGCATGCTGATAGCGCCGCTGCTGATCCGGCACAACAAGTCGGTCGCGCGTTTCGTCCTGCGCCAGAGTGGCCCGCTGCAGACGGGGCTGGACCGGCTAGAGGCCGCAAACCAGGCCCTCGCGCGGCGCGAGCACGTGATCCTGTGCGGCTATGGCCGCGTGGGGCAGAACGTCGCGCGCGTGCTGGAGACGGAGGGCTTCGAATTCCTGGCCATGGACCTCGACCCGGTGCGGGTGCGCGCAGCGCTCGCCGCCGGCGATGCCGTGATCTACGGCGACGCCGCGGACGAAGGCGTGCTGAAGTCCGCGGGCCTCGACCGCGCCAATGCCGTGGTCGTGACTTTCTCGGACACCGGCCGGTCGCTCGCGATCGTGAGGGCCATCCGGCGCAACCGGGAGGAGCTGCCGATCCTGGTGCGGGCGGCGGACGACACGCACCTCGAGGAACTGCTGGCTGCCGGCGCGACCGAGGTCGTGCCGGAAACCCTCGAGGCGGCACTGACGCTCGTCTCGAACGCGCTGCACATGCTGCAGGTGCCGCCTTCGCGCGTGATCAGGGCCGTCGGCGAGATCCGCCGCCAGCGCTACAAGACGCTGCGCTCGGTGATCCGCCGCGACCCGGCCGGAACGGCCGACGAGTCGGAGACTTTCCGCGAGGAACTGCACACGGTGGTGCTCCCGCCGGGCGCCTGGTCGATCGGCCGCACGATCCACGAGATCCGCGCCCGCGGCGCGGAAGTGTCGTTCACCGCCGTGCGGCGCGACGGCATCGTCGGCCGCGATCCCGACCCGGACATGAAGCTGCGCGAGGGCGACATCGTCGTGCTGTTCGGCACGCCCGAGGCCCAGGAGCACGCGGAAGCAGTGCTGCTGGCGGGATAGCATGAAGGGGTCAGGCCCCTTGAAATGCGCGAAGGGATCCAACCCTTTCGCGCTTTTCAAGGGGCCTGACCCCTCCTACGGGAAGTGGAGGTCGACGTCGCCGGAGCCGGTGTCGATGACGCCGTGGTGCGTGCCGTCCCTCATGCGGACGGTCGTGACGTCGTTGGACTCGCGGATGCTGGCGCCGGGCGCGGTGACGTTCACGTCGCCGCTGCCGGTGTCGATGCGAAGCTCCAGCGAGGGCTGGGCCGCGGAGCGCAGGCTCACGCTCCCGGAACCGGTGTCGATCTCGACGCGCTCGAGCGCGGAAAGGTCGCCCTCGATGCTGGCGTCGCCGGAACCGGTGTCGATCTCGAGTCTCCGTACATCGGTGAGTCCACGCCCCTTCACGGAGCCCGAGCCCGTGTCGGCATAGAGCGCACCGGCGAAGCCCTCGACCTCGACGCGGCCCGAGCCGGTGTCGGCCGATACGCTGCCCTTGCCGCCCGTGATCTTGACCGAGCCGGAGCCGGTGTCGGCCGAGATCTCGCACTCGCAGTCCGTAATGTTGACCGAGCCGCTGCCCGTATCGGCGACCACGCGCCCGCGATGGCTGCTGACGATGACCCTGCCGCTGCCGTTGTCGAGCTCGACCTCGCCCTCGCCGCCCGTGGAGCTCAGCAGGCCGCTGCCGCCGTCGAGGCGCAGGGTCCCCGAGAAGCCCTGGGCGATCGCATCGCCGAAGGTGTTCTCGACGTCCAGCGTCACCCCGGCGGGCGCGCGGACCAGCAGGTCGATGCGCACGCCGGGCGCGTCGCCGGGATTCCTGACCAGGCGTATGCGCTCGCCCAGGTGCTCGACATAGCTGACCGACCACCAGCCTTCGGCGCCGCGTTCCGAATAGACCTTCGGGAAGTGCGCGCGCGGCAGGCGCACGTCCAGGCGCGAACCCGGGCCGACGTCCGAGGTGCGGAACTCGACCAGCGCGATGAGGCGGTCTGCCTCGGCCTGCGACGACGCCTCGATTGTCGTCGTCGCCGTGACGTGGATGCCGGGCGTCGTGCCGCGCTCCACGCGCACGGTGCCCATCAGATTGCGCACCGTCAGGCCCGCGTTCGACTCGGGCTTGAACTGCCAGGCGCGCGTCGCTGTCGCACTCGCAGCCAGGGCGGGGAGGCTCGCCGCGAGCAATGCGAGTGCGACGGCGGCGCGGGAAAACATCTGCATCGGCATATCTCCGTCAGGATTCGTCGGGACGCGGCTCAGCTCGTCTCGTCGCGATAGCGACGGACCCACATGGCGCCGGCGAGCAACAACGCGGCCGCAAGCACGCCGACCCACAGTTCGGGCGAGGCGTAGAAGTCGCGCAGGCTCCCGACCAGGTCCACGCTGCCGATCTTTTCGAGGTCGCCGCCGGGGACGTTTACCTCGTCGCCGGATTCCCGACCCAGCAGGCGGTAGAGGCCGAACAGCCGGTCGCTGATGAAATCGCCGACGTACTCCGAGCCGACTACGACTTGCTCGCCGACCCAGAGCCCGACCGGCGGCAGGACCGCCCAGAGGAAGGGCCCGCGCGGCGCCCAGGCCGAGGCCAGCATCAGGTAGCCGACGATCGGCGAGTACCAGAGCATCGCCGTCACGCACCACAGGAACGCGACCGCGAAGCCGCCGAACAGGGCCTCCGGCTGCCACATCAGGCTGCCCGGCATGCCGCCGAGCGAGAGCCGCACCGAGCCGCCCGCCGCGACCACGAGCTGCGCGACCAGCGAAGCGGCCAGCGCGACCAGCGGGATCACGAGGACCGCCACGGCGAATTTCGACAGGACGGTCTCGGCGTCGGAGAGCGGCAGCGACTTCCAGAACAGCACCGAGCGGTCACGCCGGTCGGCATACAGCGCGTCCAGCGAGTAGAAGAAGGCGACGATGCCCATGACCATGAACACGACGAGCGCGAGGCCCGCGTAGACAACCACCAGCAGCTTCATCTGGAGTTCGCGCGAGACCGAGCCGAACGCGGCATCGCCGTCGACCGCGCCGAGCGGGCCGAGGTGGACGTTGCCGGTCAGTATCAGGAGCAGGAGGCAGCCGATCACGATCGCCGGGGCGACCCAGATCGCCTTGTGCTCCCAGACCTCGCGGCGGACCAGCCACAGGAATCGATTCATGCGCGTGCTCCCTGGATCACGGCGACGAACAGGTCGGCAACCGACGGCACGCCGACCTCGCCGAGGCGCTCGAGCTCCGCGCGGTCCGCGCCGCGGAACAGCATGTGCGTGCGGCCGAGGCCCTGGCGCTCGGCGATCGGCTGATGGGTGCGCGCGACGGCGAGGTGTTCGGGCCGGACCGCCACCTGCGCGTACTGCTCCTGCACTTCGTCCATCGCCGCGTCGAGCACAATGCGCCCGCGATCGATGAACAGGAGGTCCGTCAGGATGTGCTCGACCTCCTCGACCTGGTGTGTCGTGACGAGGATGGTGCGCTGTTCGTCGAAATACTCGTTGAGCAGCGTCTCGTAGAACTGCTTGCGCATCAGGATGTCGAGGCCGAGCGTCGGCTCGTCGAGGACCAGCAGCTTCGCGTCGATCGCCATGACCAGCGCGAGGTGAAGCTGCGTCACCATGCCCTTCGACAGCTCCTTGACGCGGCTCGTCCTGCGCACGTCGCTGCGCGAGAGGAACTGCTCGCAGACCTCGCGCCGGAACCTCGGGTGCGTCGCCGCGACGAAGTCGATCAGCTGGCTGACGCGGATCCAGCGCGGCAGCACCGCGACGTCGGCGATGAAGCAGACGTCCTGCATCAGGCGGTGGCGCTGCAGGTAGGGGTTCAGGCCCAGCACCGAGAGTTCGCCCTCGATGCGGGTCAGGCCGAGCATCGCCTTGAGTGCCGTCGTCTTGCCGGCGCCGTTCGGCCCGATGAGGCCGACGATCCGCCCGGACTCGACGCGGAAATTGACGTCGTCCAGGGCCCGCGTCGAGCCGAAGGTCTTGCCGAGCCCGCGCGCCACGATCAGTTCACTCACGCCTGCTCTCCTCGTCATCGTCCGCATCGTCCGCGGCGGCATCGCGCACGGCCGTCAGCGACGTAGCCGGCGCGGGGGGAATCCGGTCGAGCTTGTCCAGCAGCTCCTTCGGCTCGAAGCCGAGTCGCTGGATGCGGCTCGCGATCTTCGGCCATTCTTCCTCGAGGAAGAGCTGGCGCTCGTCTTTCAGGAGGGCGCGCCGGGCGCCTTCGGTCACGAACATGCCGCGTCCGCGGCGCTTCTCGACGAGGTTCTCGTCGACCAGCTGCTGGTAACCCTTCAGGACCGTGAGGGGATTCAGCCGGTACTCGGCCGCCACGCTGCGCACCGAAGGCAGCGGGTCGCCGTCGTTCAGCACGCCCTCCAGGATCATCGCCACCACGCGGTCGCGCAGTTGGCGGTAGATCGGCAGGCTGTCGTTCCAGTTGGTGTCCATGGTTTTGCCGAAGTGAACTGGCCCGCTACCAGACTACTTTAGCAGAGCACCTGGGGAGCCCTTGCGGGCTCCTCAGAACCCCGCGTTGATGGACGGCGTGGGCAGCAGCGCCGCCTGGTCGTCCTTGGCCACCATCTGTGCAACGCGCTTGGCAACCACCACGATCTCCGGCAGCTGCGTGGCCGCGAACTGCGTGGCGACTTCGCGCTTCGCGACGACCGTCACTTCCGGCAGCTGGGCAAGAACGGTGGCGCCGTCGAGCGCCTTCAGTTCGCCGACTTCGACGGTGCCCTTGGGCGCCGCGGCCAGGTAGGCCTGGTCCATGACGAGGCCGCCGAACGAGACGATGGCAACCGCGGCCACCGCGCTGAAGGTCTTCCGGGTGTTCTGTGCAACCATCGTGAACATGACTTTCGCTCCTTTCCGTTTCAAACCGATGTACTGATGTGCTCTTCTGGTGTTGTAGTTGACTATAACACCGACTCGAATGCAAGCCCTTTTTGCGAAAAGAATTCGGGTCGTCGAACTTTCCTAAATAAATCAATAGCTTATTGGAAAGTAAATGCACTGCTGCGAGCCTGCAAGGGGCGATTTGCGTGTTCCGGGACCCTGATTCGCGCTGAAACCCGACCCTTTTCAGCATCCCGGAGCGTTGAGGAAACTGCCCGCCCCTTCCGGGTAGAGTGGCCAGCGATGGCAGGAGGCGACGCCGACGCGCAACTGATGCTGCGTTACGCCGCGGGCGACGCGCGGGCCTTCGATGAGCTGTACGCGGCCCATCGCCACGGCCTCTGGCGTTTCATCCGGCGCTCGGTCCAGAACGCGGCGGCGACCGACGATGTCTTCCAGGAATGCTGGTCGCGGGTCATCGCCCATCGCGGGAATTACCGCCCGGAAGCGCGCTTCGCGACCTGGCTGTACCGCATCGCCCACAACTGCTGCATGGATCACTGGCGCAGGAGCGGCCGCCGCGCGGCGCGCGAGGCAGCGGATGACGACGCGGTCGCCGCCGCGGCGGACGAGGCGAATCCGGGACCGCTCGCTGCCGCCCTCGAAGGGGAAGCCGGCGAGCGGCTTGCGGCGGCGATCGGGCGGCTGCCGGAGGAACAACGCGCCGCGTCCCTCCTGTACGTTGAGGGCGGGCTCAGCGTGGCGGAGATCGGCGAGACCACGGGCGTGAACCCGGAGACCGCCAAGAGCCGCCTGCGCTATGCCGTCGCGCGGCTCAGGCAGGCGCTCGGCAAAGACGCACCGGACTGAAGGACATGGAACGACCCGACGATCAGGCACCCTTCGAGCGCGAACCGTGGCGGCAGTTCCTCGAAGACTCCGCCGACAGCCCGCCCGAGACGACGGACGCGCGCATCCGCGCCAATGCGCGCCGCGACCTCGCGCCGCGGGGCCGGCGCTGGTGGCTGCCCGCCTCGCTTGCGGCGAGCTTCGTGCTCGCGGTCCTGATCGTGCAGTCCGAGTTCGGCACGATCCGCCGCGCGCCGATGACCGAGTCCGATCGCATCGGCGGCGAGGCGATGGAAGCCCGGATCATCGACCGCACCGAGGGCCCCGAGGCCCGCGACGCGGGCAAGTCGCCGGCCGCGGCGCCGGCGCGCCGCAAGGCGCCCGCGCGGCAGGAGGCAGCCAAGGAAGACTACGGCTACCTCGACGAGGAGACCGGCTCGGACGAAGCCGGAATCGGGCCGCGCGTCGGCGGACCCGAGCACGAGCTGCGGGCCGCCAGCGAGCTGTCGGACGAATCGGTGGCCGCAGGTCCGGCGGGTGATGCGCTCGCCGCCGCGCCGGCACCGCCGCCGACCCCAGAGGCCTGGTTCGCGGCCATACAGCAGCTGCGCGCCAAGGGGCGCCTCGAGGAAGCCGACCGGGAACTCGAGCGACTGCGCGCGGCTTTTCCGGGCTGGCTCGAACAGCGGGCCGGGAACCCGGATCAGGAGGAGCGGCGCTAGCGGCTCACTCCGACTCGAGCCGCTTTTTCCCTTCCTGCAGGTCGCGCTTCTGCGTGGCATCCACTGCCGGGTAGCGCGGATCGATGGACTCGAGCGTCTCGACCAGGACGCGCGCCACGGCCGCGCGCATGTAGTCCTTGTCGTCTGCCGGAATCGCATACCAGGGCGCGTACGCGCGCGAAGTGGCGCGCAACAGGTCTTCGTAGGCCGACAGGTAATCGTTCCAGCGCGCACGATCGTCAAGGTCGCCGAGCCGGAATTTCCAGTTCTTCTCAGGGTCCTCGATGCGCTCGAGCAGGCGCTTCTTCTGCTCCTTGCGCGAGACGTTCAGCCAGAACTTCACGACCACGGTGCCGTTGCGGGCCAGGTGCTGCTCGAATTCGCGGATCGACTCGAAACGCCCTTCCCAGAAGCCCTTGCCGCCGGCGTCCGGCAGGTTCTGCGCCGCGAGCGCGCCCGGGTGGACGCGCACTACCAGGACTTCCTCGTAGTGGCAGCGGTTGAAGACGCCGATCTTGCCGCGTTCCGGCAACCGGGTCGCGACGCGCTGCAGGAAGTCGTGCCGCAGCTCGAGCTCGCTCGGCCGCCCGAAGGCGTGCACGCGAAAGCCGGCCGGGTTCACGCCCGAGAACACCTTGCGGATAGTGCTGTCCTTGCCGGCGGCGTCCATCGCCTGGAACACCGCGAGCAGCGCATGGCGCTGGTCGGCGAAGAGCCGGCGCTGCAGCTCGTCGAGCCGCGCGACGCTCTCCTTCAACTCCGCCTCGAGCTTCGCCTCCGAACCGCTGCCCTTCGGCGGGTCCGCGTCGAAGTCCGTGATGCGGAAGTCGCCGTCGTATGGAACCCGATGCCGCTTCGGGAACTCGATCATGATTGCACGGGATCCGACGCCTTGAGGCGCACGAACAGCCACAGGCCCGCGCCGATGACGGCGAACACCGAGCCGCTGGCGATCGTCGGCAGCCAGCCGGCGCGGTCGATCATGAGCCCGATCAGCGGCGCCAGCAGGCTCGGCAGATTCCCGCCAAGATTGAGGACGCCGCAAGCGCTCGTGGTGTTCTCCGCGGTCGCATAGGTGATCGCCACCCAGTAGGTCGTGTCGGTAAACATGACGAATCCGAAGCAGAGCGAGAGCATCGCCACCGCCAGATAGGGGCTGGTTGCGAAGGCGCCGACCAGCATGAATACCGCAACGAGCAGCAACCCCGCCATCGCCGTGGCCCGGCAGCCGGTCAGCGCTCCGAACCGACGGCACAGGTGGTCGCAAGCCACGCCGCCGACCACGGTCAGCACCGCCCCGGTGATGAACGGAAGCGCGTACATGACACCGCCTTCGAGCATGGAAAAGCCGCGTTCCTCCACCAGGTAGACGAAGAGCCACTGCGAGAACATGAAGAACACGTAGTTCAGGAAGAAGTAGCTCACCGTCAGGATCAACACGTCGCGCTTGAGCAGCGCCTGGCGCCAGGATCCTTGTGCAACAGGCTGGACCGGCGCGCGTCCACGGATGATGAAAGTGACTTCCTTCCGGGTGATCGCCGGGTGTTGCGCGGGCTGGTCGCGGCCGTACCAGTACCACCAGACGCCCATTGCGACACCAAAGGGCGCAAGGACGTAGCAGGCGTCGCGCCAACCGTACGCGACAATCAGCGCGGTGACGATCGGACCAAGCGCGGCCTGGCCCAACAGGAGGCCCGTGTTGGTTACGGCGAGCGGCACCGCCCGGTGGCCGGGCGGGAACCAGGCCTCGACTACACCCGTTTGAACCGGAAAAATCGGCGCCTGGGTTGCACCGAGCAGCAGGCGTACCGCAACGAGCGCGACCATCGCGCCCGCCGCCGAGGCTGCCATGAGCCCGGGCGCGAAACCCGTCAGCCAGGTCAGCACACCCCAACAGACGGCCAGGAATCCAAGCGCGCGGCGCGCGCCAATGCGCTGCCCGAAAATGCCGCCGGGAACCTGCAGCAGCGTGTAGCTGAGGTTGAAGCTGCCGATAATCCAGCCAAGTTCAGCCGTGGTGAACCCGAACTCCGTGCGTATGTCCGGGATGGCGACCGAGAGCACGTTGCGCAGGGCGTAATTGACGAACCCCACCATGGAGAGCACGGCGAGCACGCGCCAGCGAACCGGGATCCTGCGCAGCATGTCGGTCAACTCCTCATGAACGCAGGCCGCGCCGCAGACGCCGGTCGCGCTTCAGGTCGGCGAGGATGCGGTGCGCCGCGTTGTGCCCGGGCGCTCCGGTCACGCCGCCGCCCGGATGCGTGCCGGCGCCGCAGAGATACAGCGCCGGCACCGGCGATGCGTAGCGCGCGAAGCCCGGCACCGGGCGCATGAAGAACAGCTGGTCGGGCCGCAGGTCGCCGTGGAAGATGTTGCCCTCGGTGATGGCGAAGGTGGCCGCGAGGTCGGCCGGCGTATAGAGACGCTGCGCGACCACGGAG
>Ga0075305_1000284_pt1 | contig 9167 bp, 6 predicted proteins | sample Joice_CattailNLB_2_FD_120071 | JGI IMG/M metagenome (GOLD analysis project Ga0075305, IMG submission 120071) | Natural and restored wetland microbial communities from the San Francisco Bay, California, USA, that impact long-term carbon... | ecosystem: Environmental > Terrestrial > Soil > Wetlands ...
GCCTGCCCAACGAGCACAGCCACGGGCCCGCGGCGTCCCAGTTGCCGATGTGAGGGAGCGCCACGATCGCGCCCTTCCCCCCGTCGAGGGCGCGCCACAGATGATCGGCATCGACGGCCTCGAACCGTGAGGCGACCTCGTCGGGCGGCGTCACGGCGAACCGGAACGAGTCGAACCAGTACCGGGCATAGGCGTCGAACGCCCTACGTGTCGCGGTTCGCACGATCGGGTCGGCGGGGGCGCGACCCAGCACCTGCGCTTGGTTGCGCGCCACCACCGCCCGCGATGCCGGCGCGAGCTCGAACGCCAGCCGGCCCCCGAGCCGGAACAGCCGCCGACCGGTGCCTTCGGGCAGCACGCGGGCGAGCCATGCCACCGAGCGGTAGACATGGAACGCGATCGTCTCGCGCCGGGTCTCGTCGCTCATCCGCGCTCCTCACGGGCGACCTGGGACGTGCGCACCACGACGGCGAGCGTCGAGACCGCCACGGCCACCCAGATCACCCACGTCAGGTCGAAGCCGAGACCCGCCACGATCAAGCCGTAGTGCAGGCCCCTCGTGAGATGGCTCTCTTCCACGCTGTAGTCGAGGGAGGCGCCGCGAGCGCGGACGTAGGCGGAGAGCGCGCTCACGCAGAGCGCCGCGAGGGCCGCGATCGCCAGGCTCGGATCCTGGGTCCTTGCCACCCACGCCATCGAGCCCAGGACCGCACCGTCCCACACCCGGTCGAGCAACTCGTCGAGCATACGGTCGGTGGGACCACCCGCTCCATGGTTCGCCCGGTGGCCACCGAGGAGGAACAGGATGCCCGATCCGAGCGCCGCGGCGGCGGCCTGTTCCGGTTCCCGGGCGACCACGAGCCACGCCGCCAGGGCGGCGAGCAGCGCACCCACCGACAGGGTCATGCGGGTGATCGCGGTACCCGGCGGTTGTCGTTCGAATCGCACCATGGGCGAGGACCGGGCGAGCGTAGCAACTCGTCACTTGGGTAGGATGCCCAGACCTCGCACGCCGTTGACCCGCTGAAGCTGAAGGAGTGCGCGTTGAAGACCTACGACGCGAAGGACATCCGCAACGTCCTGCTGGTCGGTCACGGGGGGTCGGGCAAGACCACCCTGCTCGAGGCCATGCTGTACACGGCTGGCGCGATCACGCGCATGGGCTTGGTGGAAGACGGAAACACGGTGAGCGACCACGATCCCGACGAGCAGCGCAAGGGCATCTCGGTCTCCCTCTCGATGGCGCCGATCGAGTGGAACGGCGTCAAGATCAACGTGCTCGATGCCCCCGGATACGCCGACTTCATCGGCGACGTGCGCACCGCGATCCGCGCGGCCGACGCGGTGATCGTGGTCGTCTCTGCGGTCGACGGCGTCGAGGTGCAGACCGAGGTGGCGTGGGAGCTCGCGGTCGAGGCGGGCCTGCCTCGGGCGATCTTCGTCAACAAGCTCGACCGGGAGCGTTCCGACTTCCAGTCGACCCTCGACCAATTGGTCTCGTCGTTCGGGAACCAGGTCGCGCCGTTCGAGCTGCCGATCGGTGCCGAGCACGAGTTCGAGGGCGTCGCCGACCTGCTCCACGAGAAGGCCGACCTCTATCCGTCGGGTCCCAAGGCCGAGGAGTCGGAGTGGCCCGACGAGATCCACGAGATGGCAGACCCGGCTCGCGAGAAGCTGATCGAGGCGGTCGCCGAGTCCGACGACGCCTTGATCGAGGAGTACCTCGAGGAGGGCACGCTCCCCGAGGAGCACATCGTGTCGGGCGCCAAGCTCGGGTTCACGAACGCCCGGCTCGCCCCGGTTATCGTGGGATCCGCGGCCAAGGCGATCGGCATCGACCGACTGCTCGACTTCATCATCGAGGAGTTCCCGTCCCCGCTCGATCGGGCTCCGGTCACCGTGATCGCCAAGGAAGGCGCGGAGTCGGAACGCCCGACCGACGCGTCCGGACCCGTCGCGGCGTTCGTGTTCAAGACCCTGTCGGACCCGTTCGTCGGCCACATCACGATGTTCCGCGTCTTCAGCGGGGCCGTGAGGCCCGACTCCTCACTGCACAACGCGACCCAGGGCATCGACGAGCGCGTCGGCCAGCTCTTCACCCTCGCCGGGAAGGAGCACGATCCCGTGCCGGAGGTCACGGCCGGCGACATCGGGGCGGTCGCGAAGCTCCAGCAGGCGCACACCGGTGACACGTTCGCGCCGAAGGATGCGCCGGTCCAGGTCCCCGCACTCGCCCTGCCCGAACCACTGCTCGCCTACGCGATCGCCCCGAAGACCAAGGGCGACGAGAACAAGCTCGCGACCGGCCTCGCGCGCCTGCGCGAGGAGGATCCCACCTTGCGTGTCACCCGCAACGAGGAGACGCACGAGACCGTGATGCACGGCATGGGGGAAGCCCACCTCGAGGTGATGATCGAACGCCTGAAGCGCAAGTTCGGCGTCGAGGTGACGACCGCCCCGGCGAAGATCGCGTACCGCGAGACGATCCGTGGCAGCGCCAAGGGCCTCGGGCGCCACGTGAAGCAGACGGGCGGTCACGGCCAATACGCCGTCTGCAACATCGAGATCGAACCGCTCGGACACGGCGAGGGGTTCGTGTACGAGGACAAGATCTTCGGCGGCGCGATCCCGCAGCAGTTCATCCCGTCGATCGAGAAGGGCATCGTGAAGACGATGGCCGAGGGCGTGCTCAGCGGGAATCCCATGGTCGACCTGAAGGTCACACTCGTCGACGGCAAGTTCCACCCCGTGGACTCGAGCGACATGGCGTTCCAGATCGCGGGCTCGATGGCGCTGAAGGATGCGGTCGAACAGGCGGGCGTCGCGCTGCTCGAGCCGATCGTCGACCTCGAGGTGGTCGTGCCGGAGGCGTACACCGGCGACATCATGGGCGACCTGAACTCGAAGCGAGGCAAGATCGCCGGTATGGACCAGGTCGGTGGTGGCAAGTCGCGCATCAACGCCCAGGTGCCGCAGGCGGAGGTCGCGCGTTACGTGATCGACCTGCGATCGATGACCGGCGGGCGCGGCGCCTACACGGCGACGTTCTCCCACTACGAGGAGATGCCGCAACACCTCGCGCAGAAGGTGATCGACGAGTATCAGGAAGCGAAGGAGAAGAAGTAGCTCAGAGGGCGTGCTCTTCGAGGAACGGCAGCACGACCTCGTCGAACGCCTCCGGGGCTCGAAGGTTCACCACGTGGTCGGCCTCGATCGTCACGAGCCTGCCGTCCAGCACCTCACGCGAGATCAGCTGGGAAGCGCGCCGCATGTCCGGCGGGTCGTAGGACGCATCGACGACCAGCGTCGGCACGTCGATCTCGGCCAGCCGCTGCGCGGCGGGCGGGTCGAGCAGCTCAGCAGCGGACTCGTCCATCGTCATCTCGTGGATGTTGTCTCGGGCGATCTGCTTGATGCGCGCTCCCGCCGGGTCATCGACCCCCATCGGTGCCCAGATCTCCAGCAGCAGATCCTGGGCGCGCTCGTACTCGCCGGCCTCGATCGCGGCGTCGATCGGGGGAGCCAGGTGGTCCCACCAGGCTTCCTCGTCCTCGGTCTCCTCGAACCCGCCGAGGCCGGGGGCGATCGGCACCAGCGCCCAGACGCGCTCGGGCACCGTCAGCGTGGCGTCGATCGCGAGCCCCCCGCCCATAGAGCAACCCACCAGCGCCGTGCGCTCGAGGCCCAGACGGTCCAGGAGCGCCACGAGGTCGCGCACGTGCGAGTATGGGGAGCCGTCGGGCCTCGACGACCGCCCGTACCCTCGCTGGTCGTATCGCATCACGCGGAAGCGCTCGGCCCAGGGTTCGAAATGCGGATCCCACGTCCGCGCGTCCCACAGCCCCGGATGCAGCAGGGTGACGGCGGGGCTCGCAGGGTCGCCTGCGATCTCGTAGTGGAGCCGCCCTCCGTGGGGCAGGTCGGCGAAGCCATCCTCGGCGTCACGCATCGGCGAACCTCGGGGCGAGGCGGCGAGCTGTGTCGGCGAGCAGCTCGGGGAGCACCCGGACCTCACCCACTACGGGCATGAAGTTCGTGTCGCCGTTCCACCGGGGCACGACGTGCCAGTGCAGGTGATCGGGGATACCGGCCCCCGAGGTCGACCCGAGGTTCATGCCGACGTTGAACCCATGGGGTTCCGATTCCTCGCGCAGCGCTCGGATCGACCGCTGCAGCAGCGACTGCAACTCGGCGTTCTCGTTCGAGGTGAGATCCTCCACATCGCCGGTGTGCCGGAGCGGCACGATCAGCAGGTGCCCCGGGTTGTACGGGAACTTGTTCAGCACGACGTACGCGAGCTCGCCTCGAGCGAGCACGCGCTCGGGCTCGCGCGTCGGCACCGCGCAGAAGACGCAGCCGCCGTCCTCCTCGATCTCGTCGCGGGCCGTGGCGATGTACTCCATGCGCCAGGGGCTCCACAGGTGGTCCACGCCGCTCCTCAGGCCGACCCGAAGTCGGTCTGCTTGAGCACACGGCCCGAGTCTTCCGCGACCAGGGCGTCGACGATCCGGTCGAAGGGCACCCCGCGGAACTCGGTGCCGGCGCGATCGCGCACCGTGTAGGCGTCGGCCTCGAGCTCTTGGTCGCCCACGACGAGCGTGTAGGGGGCCTTCGCGAGCTGCGCGGCGCGGATCTTCTTGCCGACGCTCTCTTTGGAATCGTCGACGAACGCGCGCAGGCCGGCGTGCTTCGCCCGGGCTGCGAGCGTCCGGCAGTGCTCGACGTGCCGGTCGGCGACGGGCACGAACCGCAGCTGCTCGGGCGAGAGCCACAGTGGGAACGCACCCGCGTAGTGCTCGGTGAGCACGCCGAAGAACCGCTCGACCGAGCCGAACAGCGCCCGATGGATCATGACCGGGCGGTGCCGGGCGTTGTCGTCGCCCGAGTACTCCATCTCGAACCGCTGCGGCAGCTGGAAGTCGACCTGGATCGTGGACATCTGCCACGTGCGTCCGATCGCATCGCGCGCCTGCACGCTGATCTTCGGACCGTAGAACGCTCCCCCGCCCGGATCCATCACGAGGGGAACGTCCATCGTCTCGGCGGCCTGCCGCAGCGTCTCGGTCGCCTCGTCCCACTCCTCCTCGCTGCCGACCGCCTTGCCCTCGGGACGGGTCGACAGCTCCATGTAGAAGTCGTCGAGCCCGTAGTCGCGCAGCAGGTCGAGCACGAACGTGAGCACCGACCCGAGCTCCTTTCCTACCTGCTCCCTCGTCGTGAAGATGTGGGCGTCGTCCATCGTGAGTCCGCGGACGCGCGTAAGCCCGTGCACGACTCCCGACAGCTCGTACCGATACACCGTGCCGAACTCGAAGAGGCGCATCGGCAGGTCGCGGTAGCTCCGGGTCCGGCTCTTGTAGATCAGGATGTGCATCGGGCAATTCATGGGCTTCAGGTAGTACTGGGTGCCACCGTCGAGCTCCATCGGCGGGAACATGCCGTCGGCGAACCACGACAGGTGGCCGCTGATCTCGAACAGGTCCGACTTCGTGATGTGCGGCGTGTAGACGAAGTCGTAGCCCGCTTCCTCGTGCCGGCGCCTGGAGTAGTCCTCCATCAGCCGGCGGACGAGCCCGCCCTTGGGGTGGAAGACCGCCAGACCCGAGCCGATCTCCTCGGGGAACGAGAACAGGTCGAGGTCGGCGCCGACCTTGCGATGATCGCGGCGCTCGGCCTCCTCGAGCCGGTGCAGGTAGGCGTCGAGATCGTCCTTCGTCGCCCACGCCGTGCCGTAGACACGCGTGAGCTGAGGGTTCTCCTCGTCGCCGCGCCAGTAGGCGCCGGCGACGTTCGTGAGCTTGAACGCGCCGAGCATGCCCGTGTGCGGCACGTGCGGGCCCATGCACAGATCGGTCCAGCCGTCGTTCGAGTACAGCGAGACGGTCTCCCCGGAGTTCACCTCGCCCCGCGTCTCGTCGGCGTCGCTGCCGATGCCCTCGATGATCTCGACCTTGAAGGGCTGGTCGTGCAACCGCTCGAGCGCCTCGTCGCGCGACACCTCCTCGCGAACGAACCGCTGGCTCCGCTTCACGATCTGGCGCATGCGCCGGTCGATCTTCGTGAGGTCGGCCGCGTGGATCGGTTCGGGGAGGTCGAAGTCGTAGTAGAAGCCGTCGGTGACCGCAGGGCCGATCGCGTACCTCGCGCCCGGATAGAGGTCGCACACCGCCTGCGCCAACACGTGGGCGGTGGAATGGCGCAGCACGTGCAGCCCCTCGTCGGAGTGCGGGGCGATCGGCTCCACCTGCGCGTCCGCGCCCGGCACGAACGAGAGATCGCGCAGCTCGCCGTCGACACGCGCCGCGATCGTCCCCTTCGGGAGCGCAGCACCGACCGGCTCACCCTCGGGGAGCTCGACGTGCACGCCCTCGGGAAGGGTCAGGGTCGGCATGCGGGCATGATAGCGACCACGCCCACCGCTACTCGTACGAGATCGCTTCGAGCACGTTCAGCTTGGCCGCCCGGCGCGCGGGCCAGATCGCCGCGAGCACGCCCGCGAGTCCCGCCAGCACCAGGTAGACGACGAGCTGGCCCGCCGGCACGACGAACTCAGTGACGCCCTCGTTGCGCAGCGCCTGCTGCAACGCCCACCCGAAGAGCACGCCGATCGCGACCCCCAGCACGGCACCGAAGACGGCGATGATGATCGCCTCCCATCGGATCATGCGCTTGACCTGTCGCCGGCTCATCCCGACCGCCCTGAGCAGTCCGAGCTCGTGGGTCCGCTCGTAGATCGAGAGTCCGAGCGTGTTCACGATGCCGAAGAGCGCGATCAGGATCGCCATCGCGAGCAGTGCCGTGACCAGGCCGAGCAGCTGGTCGATGAACCCCGCCTGCTGCTCCCGGAACGCGGCCTGATCCTGCACCTGCACGTTGGGGAACTCGGCGACCGCCTCCTGGATCGCAGCGTCGACCTCGTCGAGCGGCACCCCCTCGGCGGCTTTCACCAACACGAAGGAGTCGAGCTGTTCGCTGTAGAGCCCCTCGTACGACTCGAGCGAGATGACGTAGTCGCCCACCAGTCGGTTCTCGTCGAAGATCCCGACGATCGTGAGCGGCACGTCGCCGGAGGAGCCGAACTCGGCTGGAAGATCGTCACCGAGCACCCATCCGTTGTCCTCCGTGAGGTCGCGATGCACGAGCACGGTCTCGGTGGAATCGGACAACGACGCGACCGAGCCCTCCGAGATATCGAGCGTGGCCACCTCCTCCACGGTCGCGGGGTCGACCGCGGTCACGAACGACGTGGCCCCGTCGACCCGGAACCCGTTCTGCCGAAAGACCGACGCGGCGCCGACCTCCGACAGGGCCGCCACACGGGCGGCGACCTCCGGACTGAACGGTGTGAACGAGCTCGTCGACAGCGTGTAGTCCGCCTTCAGCGTCTCTGTCAGGGCGGCGTCGAACGACGCCTTGAGCGACGAGGCCAGGATCGCCACCATCGACACCAGGCCGAGACCGATCATGAGGGCGGTCGCCGTCGAGGCGGTCCGTCTCGGGCTGCGCATCGCGTTCTCACGCCCGAGACGCGCCTGGATCGACAGGCGCTTGATCGGGGCCCCCAAGGCGCCGGCGATCGGCCTGGCGGCCAGCGGGGAGAGCATCGCGACGCCGATGAACGTGATCGCGGCTCCCGCACCCACCACGGATGCGCCGTTGGTCTCGGCCCCGAAGAGTCCATAGGCGAGGATGCCGGCCCCGAGCGCGGTCACGGCCACGGCGATCGCGAGGCGGCGCCCGACCAGGCCCCGAGGAGGCGGCGCGTCGGCGGCCTCGCGTAGCGCCTGGATCGGCGCCACCGACCCCGCCCTGCGGGCGGGCAGCACCGAGGCGACCACGGTCACGACCACCCCCAGCACGAGGGAGACGATGATCGTGCGTGGCAGCAACTGGATCGCGGTGCTCGGCAGGTCGATGTTGAAGACGCCCAGCAGACCCTGGAGCCCGATCGCGATGCCGATGCCCGCGAGGATGCCCACCACGGAGGCGACGAGCCCGACCGCGAACGCCTCGACCACGACCGAGACCACGACCTGTCGCCTCGACGCCCCGAGCGCCCTGAGCAAGGCCAGCTCACGCGTGCGCTGCGCCACGATGATCGAGAACGTGTTGAAGATGATGAACGACCCCACGAACAGCGCCACGGCCGCGAACACGAGCAGGGCCGTGCGGAAGAAGCCGAGCCCCTCTTGCAGGATCTGCGACGCCTCGTCGGCGACGGTGGTCGACGTGACGGCCTCGGCTCCCGCGGGCAGCACCGCGGCGACCGAGGCGCGCAACTCCGACGCCGCGACGCCCTCGGTACCGACCACGCTGATCGCATCGAAGACGTCTCGCTTGCCGAGCACGTCCTGGGCGGTCTCGGTGTCGAACACCGCGAGCGTGGCGCCGCCCAGGTTGTCGGCCTCACCGAATCCCGCGATGCCCACGATCGAGAACTCCTGCGGCGGGCCCTGGAATAGGATGCTGATGCGATCGCCGATCTCCAGCCCCGCGTTGCGGGCGGTCGCGGCGTCGATCACCACCTCGTCCGGCCCGGCCGGCGGCACGCTCTCTCCGCGCAACGACAAGATCTCGCCGGCGAGCTCGTTCCAGTTCGTTCCGATCGTGGGCGGACCCACCCCGCCGATCACCTCGTCGGTCGCCGGATCGACCATCTGGGCGTAGCCCTGCACGTCGCCGACCGCGACCGCCACGCCGGGCACCGCAGCCACGTCGTCGAGCACGCTCTCGGGCAGCGGCTCGCGGTCGTCGCTGCCGCTGCCGCCTCCGGGGCCGGCGGCCGTGGAGTCGAAGGCGGAGGCGGACCGCACGACGACGTCGGACGCACCCGACGTCTGAGCGAAGAGCTCCTCGAACGCTGCGTTCATCGTGTCGGTGAGCACGTACGTCCCCGAGACGAACCCGATGCCGAGCACGACGGAGACCGCCGTGAGCACCAACCGGAGCTTCTTGGCCAGCAGGCTCTTGAAGGTCGCTCGCCACACGCGCTACGACTCCAGCGACTTCAGGCGGTCGAGCACGCTCGCCGCGGTCGGCTCCCGCATCTCGTCGACCACGAGCCCGTCGGCCAAGAACACGACACGGTCGGCGTAGCTCGCGGCGTTCGCGTCGTGCGTGACCATCACGGTCGTCTGACCGTACGTCGTGACCGCCTCGCGGAAGAA
>Ga0075305_1000285_pt1 | contig 9107 bp, 12 predicted proteins | sample Joice_CattailNLB_2_FD_120071 | JGI IMG/M metagenome (GOLD analysis project Ga0075305, IMG submission 120071) | Natural and restored wetland microbial communities from the San Francisco Bay, California, USA, that impact long-term carbon... | ecosystem: Environmental > Terrestrial > Soil > Wetlands...
ACCATCCAAGTCGATGCGGCTGCGTCTTTCAGCGAAGATCGTGACAAAGGTGGAGGAGAGGCATCGCCACATGTCCACTGGGTAGCAGCCTGACAGGCCGGAGGGCGATGCTGATGGCGACCAAAGAACTCGCTGTGGAGGACACGCAGCGACATCAAAAGAGGTGTAGCCATGAAGGGGTCAACCATGCTCGCGCGTGTTGTTATGATCACACCGCGGTCACGATCACTTCGCATGCAGCTGTTCTAGCCAAGGATGCACCGGTCGACGCCCTCGACTCTCTCGACTCTCTTCCGACGATTGGTTAGCCTAATGGTTGGAGCCTTCAGCGTTACCCAGCCTTGGGGCTCCCCATTGAAACCGGAGGGGGCGTTGGCACGCATGGGTCAGCGCCCCCTTTTTCGCCGGGCAAGCATCTAGCATCCCGCGCGGGAGTTGCTCATATCTCAGCGCGTTCGCTTTGGTGCTAGGAGGCTACAAATGCGCCGGTGTCTGCGGGTGGCTTTTCTCATTTCCGCCGTTGCTCCGACTCCGGCATTAGCCACCGAATTCTATGCGGCAATCAATTCAAGGACTAAGAGCTGTCACGTCGTGCTGGCAAAGCCCGATGAACAAGTGATGCAATCCCTTGGCGGACCCTATGCCTCATACGACGAGGCCGTGAGTGCGATGAACCAGCGGCGGGAGTGCGGGGGAAAGGGAAGTTAATTGACATGCTTTCACCCTTCGTCGTTGCCGTCGGCGAGGTCGTTCTCGAAGCTCTTAATGTCTTGGGCGACGTCGGCCATCACTTCCGAAATCCTGCTCCATCCAAACAGCAGAATGACAATCGCCGACGCGTCCTGCCGTGGGGTCGATGATTACGCCAATATCGACGGATCGTTAGGCCCAGGAACGTGCCAGCGGCGATCGCCGGTGACCTAGTGGACTCTGGAAAGTCGGTCGATTGGCATCGTCAGGCCGGTGATGGAGGCTTATCCATGGGGCTGGAGTTCTTCGTACCTTTCATATTCGTCACCCGCTGCCGTGCAGTTCCGGGGAGCACGCCTTTCCCTTTGCGCATTTTTATAAGGAGGCCGATCGTTGACGAACTGATCTGGAGGTTTCGCTCACACCGCTCGTTTCGGCACACCGAGGTGCAACCAGCCCCAGATGTGGAAAGGAATCCTCGGATGGAGCGATGTCGGCGGCACCGTGAGCGTCAACATCTAGCTCCGGGTGGCTGGCGCCTGGGCCGCACGGCCTTGCCCGAGGTGATCGGAGAGCACGAAGTCCGGTCCGAGCCCGCGGGCGGCGAAGCGACTTCTGACCGGCAAGGGAGGGCAGTGCCGAAGACGGGAAGTCGAAAGATCAGTCTTTGCAACAAACCCCGGGAGCTGACTCCAACCGGAGCAACCGCGCGGATCCGGTGAACCCTGCTTGGCGTCGAGTCTGACCCAAAGGAGGCGCACCAGTAGGCGGAGGCGCGCAGATGCTGCGGTGCGAGATAGGTGACTGGCTGTTGAGCCAGTAAAGGTGCAGCCTTAAGCATCATCGGCACGGGGGGATCCCGCAGGCGCCGGTGGCTGGAGAGACCAAGATCAGCGCTCCCGCCTGTTGACAGGAAGGAGAAGCTATCATGGGTTCTTGCCATTACAAGCAGCTATTCACGCCAGAGGATTTGAAAAATCTCGACCTCGCCCTTGAGGGCGCGTTGGCCACGGCGAGGGAACTCGGCTTACCGCGTGGAGGCCTGGAAGGAGTGCTTCGCCGCAGACTGTTTGTTGTTGCTAGTATGGGCATCAACGACCCGGAGGCATTGCGGAATGAAGCTCTAAAGGAGATGGACACCGCTAGTTATTAGAGGTCGAGGCCGTCACAACGAGGTGGGGTTAGACTGCTCGTGTTGGCGCTTGTGCCTATCACGCGCTCTGCTGCGCCATAAGGCGTCACCCCTGCCGCGATACCCGACAGCTGGCGAACCAATCTAGCTGGGCTGCCTCGCGTTCTATGATAGATAGCCCCTGAGCTCGAGTGCACTCCCGGCAAGAGCGGGCATTAGGTTCTTTGTCGGTGCGACCTCAGCCGGGGTCAAATGGATCTTTTGATGCAGACCGTCCAGCCTCGGGGTCAGTCTCCCGCTCGGAACTCACCTCAGTTTCCTCTCTCGCATCCCGCAGCACCTCCAGGGGCTCCGCCAGTTGAGGAAATCATCACAAATGGGTCGCGCGTCGGGTGGTCCACCGGTGGGGCTCCTGATGGAAGGCTTTAGCAGGCTACGCCTCAGGCGGTGAAAGTCGCGCTAAAGGATTGAGCCCGGTTATCGCCTAGCGCAAATTTGCGAACCAAGAGCGAAGGTGTCACGTTTAGGAAACTGATGCTGGGCTAACATTCTGCGCCCGAGGCTCGACCCCAGGTTGCCTTCCGGGTAGCTGATACCAAGGAGATGAGCGTGTGCGACTTGCCGCTTTAATACTTCTAATCACCGGCGCTCTCTTCACAGGTCAAGTGCGCGCCGAGGATGCCAACCCTCAGCCCCTAACGCGAGCCGGCTGCGATAGGGCAGAGATGGTGTGGGATGAGAACGCCAATGTGTGCGGGTCGCCTCAGGTAGAGAGACCGGCCAAGCCGGAAGCGTCGGTTAGCCTAAGTCAGCCCCTAACGAGAGGCGACTGCGAACGGGCCGGCATGACGTGGAGCGACCAAACTCATGTATGCGGCGAGTGGGGGGACGCTCAGACCGCGACGAGCAAAGCAACAGCGGTCTCAACCATCCTCATCACTATCGACAAGACCAGACAGCGGATGACGGTTTTGGTGGATGGATCTGAACATCATGACTGGCCGGTCTCGACCGGCCTCCCGGGATACGCAACGCCGTCGGGATCCTACAACGCCACGTCCATGAACGAGATGTGGTACAGCAGGGAGTGGGACGACGCACCGATGCCGCACGCTGTGTTCTTCACCAAGAGGGGTCACGCAATTCACGGCACCAACGAAGTGAAGCGACTTGGCAAGCCTGCCTCACATGGTTGCGTGCGCCTTGAGCCGGAGAATGCCGCCACGCTCTTCGACCTCGTCAAACAAAACGGCTTAGAAAATACCGACGTCGTGCTCGTGGGGCTCACGCCAGGCGGCGAGGGCAAAGTGGCCCGTCCGTCGAAACCCAAATCTCAAAGTCGTCGTGAAGCGCGGGGTGGCGAAGCTCATGGATCGCAAGGCGTGACCGGCGGTGACGACCGGCCGCGCCTGGGCATTTTCAAACGCCTATTCGGGCGTCGCTAGCGCTGCTTGCCTTAAGAGGTCACCGACGCCGTTACCAGAAGGTATGTGGTACGAAGTTTCGCCGCCCCGCCTGCGTTGGGCTTTCCCAAGGCATGTGTGTCTGTCGGCGCGGCTTTGTGAGTTTGGCCTCTGACTTTGCTTCGGGTTTTTCAGCCGCGGGACTTAGTACCGCTGGTGATGTTTCTGCCGTTCCCGCATCTGCTTGTGACGCAGCCGCTATCGTTTGATCAACGCGCGGAGGTCTTGCTCGATCCATAGCCGCAGGCGTAACGTTACGGCTCTTTGCTCCCTCCGCTGCTGCCGGCGTTTGGTGTGCCCCATCGCATTCTGGACAATAGAACGTATGCTTACCGATCGGCTGTCCGTCGCCGTCCGCCCACGACGGCAAAGAACCTCCCCGCCTCTCTCGAACGATGGTTGGATTGAGGAAGTGTGTCGCGCCAGCCGTCGGATCCGGGATGTCTCCGGCCAGCACAGCGTCTGCAAGCTCCGCAGCCTCCAGGTAGCGCGGGTCAGTCCGAGAAAGCCCCTCTATCTCATTCTTGCGAGTCATCCATGGCTCAAACTGCCAGGGCGATGTGACGATGTCCGCTATTTTGCGGCCCCATCTACCACTCCTCTTCCGGTTAAGAATCACGTGGGCAACTGCGGCCTTGCCAATCTCGGTTTCGCCTGATGCTTCAAAAACTAACGTCCGAATCAGGTAATCACGTCCATCGGGACCGGGACTCGAAGCGATCATGATTAACTGGGCAATGTCCTCGGGGAACTCTGGCAGAGCCTGCGGCAAACCAATGTAGGGGAGTACGGCTAAGCCTGGTGCGGACGGCAAAGGAACTGCCAATGACAGCAGACCCGACACATCTCCGGCAAACGAAGGCAATGGCTCACGGAACGCCCCCGGTAGTATGTTGAAGCCTCGGGCGGGATGAAGCGACGCCTCGGACACCATAGGATCGGCCGGCTGGTCGCCGCTTTTGTGCACATTGACTACAAGCGATAACGCGTCAGGATGTGGATTTAACGGTCCAGCGCGGACAAACGACGAAATCGCTAGAGCGGTAGCCAGCACTCCAATAACTACATTAGCGAGGTAGTCAAAACGTTGTGTCCAGCCTATCAAAGACGAAAATTTGTTTGGCAAGCCTTCGAGGGCCGCCGTTTCTTCAACTAGGTGCCCTCGATTTCGATTGAGCGAACGCTCCTGCTTGCGAAGTTTTCCACTTTCCTCGTGTTGCAGGCAAGCCTGGGCCGGCTGCCTTCGAAGCCGACTGCGTTGACGTTCTGGGATTTTTACAGAGTTGGCAGTCCCGATGCGCTCCTCGGTCTGTTCGGTGCGTCTAGGATGAACATGTAGACTCCGAACGGCTTTATGAGAAGGCGTGGTAAAGGTGTCGGGATTTGGATTTCGAAGAAGTTCTCGGAGCCGGGCGCGTCTCTGTGCCGACGTGACCTTTCGCGGCGTCGCGGGACGAGAAGACAACTCGCGCTTGAACAAGTCGGGCGAAGCGCGACTATCGGCGGAGCCTGAATGATCTTCGAGATCGTGACGTGCGGCGGCGATGACGTCTGTCGAACGCCTCACGATCCCCATTATTCGTGTATGGTCCGCGTCGTCGATCCAGCTCAGACTGTCCGACATTCCTCACGCTCCGCATCCTGACGCGTGTACTTGAAGCAGCAAGCGGTCGCAGAATGACTTCGAACCCTCTTTGAATCGTAAACAAAAGCATTTGATGTCTCGATGCAGCAAGGCCTACAAGCGCGGCTATGGTTAATAGCGCCTACTCTTAGTGGGCCGTGCCTGTTGCGGGGTTGATGCGCCCTCCTGTATTGACTACGCGCGTATCGTGCCAGGCGCGGATACGCGTGAGTGTCGGCTGTTGTAGCTCTCTAATGGCCTCGCGGTATCGCCACCAGATCATTTTGGCACGCCGATAACGAGCGTAGACGCCCTTACTGAATCGGAAGGTGTCTCAACGGCCAACGGCTTTATCCCGTCGCCCCTCGGCGTTCCGGCGGTCACGATTCCGGCGTGGTGTGTGTCATTCTTGCTACAGCCCCAGGGCTCGAGCCGTCATAGAGTTGGTCGGCCCTGTCAGGGCAGGCTTGTCACGGGGGTGAAATCTCAAGCCTGAGGGAAATCCCTGGCAGCCGGCTTCTATTACTACCTCGCAAAGTGGGCCCCGCGCAGCGCCTGTCGCGGGGCCTTCCTTATTCGAGGTGACTACGGCCGAAGCCGGGTCTCCAATCAGAAGTGTCTGATAAAATATCGCTCGGTCTCAGGCACGAGGCGCCTGGCGGCGCCGAGGAGGTGCTGCGAACATGATTTGCAAAGCCAGTGCCGCGATAGCGACTGCGAGCTTCCTGTCTTAGAGCGTACCCTATTCCGTCAAATACCGGTGGAAAGAGCTTGCGTGTCATCTAGGCTAAGCGAGCGGATATGCCGACTTGGCTGTCCGCTAGGCGTTCCGCCATTCGCCGACGTTCGTCTGTCCCCTCATGGGGGAAAGAACAACGTTGAGCGTGGGATGCTAGAAGGGCTTACATAAAGATAAGTATGACGATTCCGGGGTTTTGCTAATTTCGCTTGCGGCTACGTCATCTATCGGGTTGTCGGATGGCTTGGGGGCTCAAGAGCCCCTAGTTGGTCTGAGGCCAACAACTCTTCAGGTAAAAATGTACGCTTTAACACTGAGGGGCGTTGGATTCGGTCGACAGCGCTCTTTTTTGTCGGGCGGCAGCGGAGGTTATCAAGAGTGGAATGATGGCTTGTCTCGCCTCCGGCGAGAGATGATCCGTCAAGGAGGGGTGGCCTTCGGCCGTCCCGTCCCCTGCCCTCAGCAAGCTTTGAATTGTGGCCGAGCCTCCACCGCTGACTAACAAAAAAGAAGCCCGGCTACGATCACCGGGCTTCTGAAGGCTCAGCTAACTTCGTGGACGCGCTAGGATGACGCCTCACGTATCGTGTGTCTAAGCCATTGATGGTCACCCCTCAAGAACAGCGCTCAAAAGGAGTAAGCGCTTTGCTAATGAACACACGTCGCCGTTCCCACCACCTCGGACGAGCAGAGTGCGCCTCGCTGTCGCTGCCACCGCCTCGACGACGGGGTTTTCCCAAGCGTGGCGCGCCAGTCGAGAATGCTGCGCCGCCACGTGAATGCTTGTGCGCTGCATGAAGACGACACTGTCGTTAAAGGCTAGGGTCGGGCAAGACATCTGACAGTTCGGTTGTGGGGGGAAACTATGACCGGGAGCGCTTGGCTTTCGGTGATGTGGAGTACTAACCCATGCCTTTTCATCGCTATTCGTCGTATTTTGAGCCACAAGAGCTAAGCAAACTCGCTGCTGCCTATGAGGCTGCGTGGCAAGAGCTATTGCCCGAAACCTCCAGCCTCACGCCCGATGCGATTTTTCTGCTCAAGAAGAAGCTGGCACAGATCATCCTGGCTTCAGCCTGTACTGGGAAGCGGGACGTCGATCAGCTGAAACAAATTGCGGTCCGGGGGATGTCCGGGCGGATTCCTACCCCAGACAGCCCCGAGCATTTAGCTCAGCAAGGCCCGACTGCCTGGCGGCATGCACTAGCTCACCGCTTTCACCGTCGCGTGTCGCAGGGGGCGGGTCTCCGCCCTCACCCATCGCGCCGCGCGGAAGCCGCGCTCTGAGTGCACTAGGCGGCTACGTCTCGGGGCACGTCAACGAAGTCGCCAAACTCGCTGGCCTGCTGGGAGAGAGTTCTTCCTCAGCGCGCTTTAGCAACGAGGCAGCTTCTTCCAGCTTGGCAACAGACTCGCCCAACAATTTGTCATGTTCTGACCTGGTCATGTTGAACTCTTACGTTGCGCGAGTCCGAGGGTGCACGCCGGCGGATCAAGGGACGAGTCCGTGCAGGATTCCGCTTCCGGGACAGCGCCCCTCCAAAGCCTCCGAGCAGATGTTTAGCGCCGTAACGTGAAGCGGCACTCGCCGCCGTTGGTTGACCCGACAGTTACCCCTCTAGCGCGAGCCAGACCAGCACGATGATGCTCAGCCCTATTACCGTTCCAAGGGTCCAAGCAGTGGTAGCTGTGAAGGTAGGTGGCTCGTAGTGAGGCACCCTCTCCCCCACATGATCGCCGCGAAGGCCGTACTTCGATCGTTGGGCCATATGGTTCCTCCCGCATTCAGAGGGAACACTCTAACGCTGCGATATGGGAAGGACCACCCTGGCTTTCACACAATTCACCGGATCAATTGCGGGCGGAGGGCGGCGTGAATGGCGACAGGCTTCATCGTTATTCGATCGCCTTACGCGACCGGAAAACCATGCACGTAGCGATGTTAGCCAGTGCGATGAGTTGGACCGAACCCCTTCGACCTCTGGCCGGGTGGCGAAGAAATTACCAGCGGAATGAGATTTGGCGATCGGTCCATGCAGCACGGCGTGGATGCCGCGCGCTCCCTTGCTGGTGGCTCCTCGAAGTTCAGCCATAGCGCCTTGTAGCCATCGTCGTAGTTCGTAGCCGGACAGCGTACCTCGCAATTGTAGGCCAGCACCGCTTGCCAACTCTGCCGTCCTCGACGTTGAAACCACCGAAGTCGCCCATGGCGGCAAAGTCACTTAACGATGCCTCGACTTCCGGCACTCGCGGTGGGCTCAGGGGCAAACTCGGTTCAGGAGCAAGGAGACTCGAAACTTGCAAGAGGCTCTGAAGTCGCCAAAATGCCGTCAAAGCGAGCTGTGGAAACAGTGGATAAAACACGTTTGCCACACCCGCCGGCGCATCCTCAGGCCTGACGATCAACTTTATCCGGCAATCAGAGTGGGGCGTATGCCGGTTCGGGTAGACGTTAAATGGCCCACTCGAGCCTTAAGGTACTCGGCCGAACCATTAGAGTGGCCATGCGCCGTACCTGTTTCGAGGCAACGGACAGGAAACAAGAAGCGCTCTGGCTTGCGCGGAACGACTACGGGCCCAAGGATCCAGACGCCACCGTCAGCTTTTCTGAGTTTCGAGACCAGACCGCCGATCACAGGACGCGACAACTGGGGCGGGTCAGAAGGTCCGCGGATTTACATACGACAGCAGAATGCGTCCCTCTGCGTGTGCAGCAGAAGCATTGCAACTTTGAGCGGGAAGAAATCACTTTCGTAACGCCGCTAAACCCAGCCGTGAAAACGCAAGTTCGACACGCGTAGCCATGGGTCAGCCCAATCGTATATCCCCGGCGAAGGTTTTGCCCTTCCCGCGCGGCCGGGTCACAGAGGCCGATACAAGCCAAGCACGAGCGTCGCGAGCCGAAGAGCATCACGCAGGTGGCATAGAAGGCCCAGCCCGGCTCGCACCGCAGCGACACGGGATCTTCGAGGGCTATTCGCTCATTCTGCACCGCGACGACAAGCGCGCAACCCTTGATGGCCTAAAAAGACCGTACATCGTTTCTTCGTCGGATCTTCGCTTTCTGATGATCGCTCTAATCCTTCTCGCGGTACTTCCCAGCATGACTGCGACGATCTTCTGGCTCAGGCAGACTGACATTGCTCCATCAATGGATGCATCCTCAAATCGTGGCGCCGTAGCGGAGTTAGTAATCGCTCTTTCCTCTATCTCCGTGCCCACGATGCTCAAAGCGACACCCGGTCAGAATACGCCATTCCCGATCGCCATAGACGGGACCGATCCGGTCACGGGCGGCGGGACGATCACCATAAGTCGGCTGCCAGTGGGCAGTACTTTCTCTGCCGGCGTCCCACACGACGAAACAACGTGGAAAGTAGCACCAGGAGAAATCGCCAATTTGCACCTAGTGCTTCCCGAAACCGCGCCTAATGAAGCAGCCCTGTTAATTCAACTCCT
>Ga0075305_1000291_pt1 | contig 9011 bp, 8 predicted proteins | sample Joice_CattailNLB_2_FD_120071 | JGI IMG/M metagenome (GOLD analysis project Ga0075305, IMG submission 120071) | Natural and restored wetland microbial communities from the San Francisco Bay, California, USA, that impact long-term carbon... | ecosystem: Environmental > Terrestrial > Soil > Wetlands ...
CCGCCGGAATTGCCGTATTTCAGCGCGTTCTGCACGAGATTTTGAAGGACTTGCAGGAGCTCGTCACGGTCGCCGCGCACGATCGCCGCTTTGGGGAAGCGTTCGACCGACAACGTCATGTGGCTGTCGGTCGCGAGCGGCTCCAGGGTGTCGCGCGCATGCCCGAGCACGTCGTTGAGGTCGACGAGATCGCTCGGCGGCACGTGGGCATTCATCTCGACCCGACTCAAGGACAGCAGCGCATCGATCAGACGGGTCATGCGCGAGGCCTGCTCCGCCATGATGGGCAAGAATCGTTCGCGTGCCCCCGGGTCTTCCTTAGCCGTGCCTTGCAGCGTCTCGATGAAACCACGCAGGGAGGCCAGCGGCGTGCGGAGCTCATGGCTCGCATTGGCGATGAAGTCCGCCCGCATCTGATTGATGCGCTCGCCCTCGGTAAGATCGCGCAGGAGAACAAGAATATTGCCGTCGCGCTCGGCCCCCCGCGTGAGCGGGGCCACGGTCACCTCCATGCGCCGGCCCACCGGAACGCGCTCGGCATAGGTGACGGTCACGGCGCGCCTGCTCTTGGGTGCGGCGCTGACGGCGTCGAGGAACTCCGGCGTGCGTATGACGGAGGAGATGTGGCTGCCTTCGCGTAGGGAGGCGAAGAGCCCCCGGGCCGGCGCATTGCAGGAAAGCACCTGGCCGGTGCGATTGAGCAGAATGACGGGATCGGGCAGCGCCTCGGCCATGACATGCATGGCAGAGCGCGAGCGGCCCGGGACCGGGGACGGCCTGAATTCCGCTTCGAGCACCGGATCTACGTCCTGGCGCGGAAGTAGGGCGACGGAGGCCACGAAGCTGGCGAAAGCGGTCAAAGCGAGCCCCACCGGGAGGTCGCCCAAGGCCACCAGCGCGGCCATGATCACGGCCATAATCACGACCTGCCACAGCGACGACCAAAGCCGCGCGGCAAGCTCCCGCAGGCCGCGCCTAACCGCGAGGCGGGCGCGCCAGAGAAAACCAGACGGCAACGCAGGCGCGCTGTGATCTACCTGGTTTGTCAAAGCCTTCTCCCGAACTCCACTACGAATCGCCGCGCCGGCGGCATAGCCCTATTTGCGCTTGAATTATCACGTTTTTGCAACACTCTACTGCTCGCCGTGCGACATCTTCATGAAGCCCCACATGGACTGTCATGAAGACGCTATATTCGGCACCGCTTAAAATCGTCGATCGGCGGATTTACCCAATCGCCGACACCTCAGAGGGTTCATATATGGGGCGTCAATTGCTGCGTGTCGCGTCTCTAGCCGCTTTTGCGATGGTGCCGTTCGTTTCGGCCCACGCCGCCGATGTCCATCGCTGCCCGGCGTCCAGCACCCAGACCATTCCATCGCCCAGCGATCCGGGGATTATCCTGGCGGACGGGCTGGAACTAGTTCCCGTCGAGGTCACGGGCCCGTTTCGCGCGCCGTGGTCATTCGGCTTTCTGCCGGATGGATCGTTTCTTGTAACGGAGCGGTCGGGCCATCTGCAGCATGCCCGGCCCGGCGCCGGCCATAAAGAGGTCTCCGGCATTCCGCCCGTGCTCTACGAGCTCCATGGCGGCCTCCTCGATGTGGCGATCGATCCTGAGTTCTCCACCAACGGCCTCATCTATTTTTCCTATCTGCAAGGCAGCACCGAAGCATCGACCATGCGGGTGATGCGCGCCCGCTATGACGAGACAACCGAGGAGCTGTCCGACCAACGGGTCATCTTCGAGAGCACGCCCGGCAACAAAACCGACCAGATCGGCGGCCGCATCGCGCTTTCCGGTGACGGCTATCTGTTCCTCACGCTCGGCGACCTATGGCAGCAAGAGCGGGCTCAGAATCTGGCCGACCACAGGGGATCGGTCATTCGCATCAGAACCGACGGCACGGTCCCGGACGACAATCCGTTCATCGATAAGCCGGGCGCCCTTGCGGAGATATGGAGCTACGGCCATCGCAATCCGCAAGGACTCGCCATCGACCGCACGACCGGGGCGGTGTGGGAGACCGAGCACGGACCGCAAGGCGGCGATGAGCTCAATCTCGTGCTGCGTGGGCGGAACTACGGCTGGCCTCTCGCCACCTACGGCACCGACTACATGGGCAAGTCCATCGCGAACAGCCAGTACGCCGGCACTGAGCAGCCCATCCACTTCTGGGTGCCGATCTCGATAGCGCCAAGCGGACTTGCGGTGGCGACGGAAGGCTCGCAGACCACCGTGTGGCTGGGGACGCTCGGGACCCAGATGGTCGTCAAGCTGACGTTGGAGGACAACTGCGTCGTCGGGCAAAAATACTACTTGAAGAACAAGCTCGGCCGCGTCCGGGACATCCGTATCGACGCCGCCGGGAACGTATATGCCCTGGCGGAGGGCGGCGCCATCTATCGCCTGGAGCCGTCGGTCGATGCGGCGTCTCCCAGCAAGCAAGCTCTATAGGCGAGCGACCTCGCGCGCGAGCAGACAAAGTTCATCGGCCGGAACGGCACGCAAGTCGCGCTTCCGTCAGGAGAAGCAAAATTAGCGCGTGAGTCGCTTGGCGGCCAACTCGTCGAGATAGCTTTGGAAGCGTGCGTCCTGGTTCTCGCCGAGGTCGCGCAGATAATCCCAGACATACAGCCCTGTGTCGTGGCCGTCATCGAAGGTGATGCGTATCGCGTAATTTCCGACCGGCGTAAGCTGTGTGATGCGGACATTCTTTTTGCCCGGCACGGTCACGCGCTGCTCCGGGCTATGGCCTTGGACCTCCGCGCTCGGACTTAGGACTCGCAGCATCTCCGCAGGCAGCGCAAAGCTCTTGCCGTCATCGTAGCTCACCGTGAGGGTGCGCTTCTCGGCGTCGAGCTTGAGCTCCGTGGGCCAGGCTTGCGTCATATCCCTGCTCCCCGGGCGTCAGCCGAGGTCGATCTCGCCCTCGACCTCGTGGTCGAGCGGTGCGACTTCGGCCGTGAGTACCGCCTTGATCTTGAGCTTGCCCTTGCCGCCGAGCCCCTCCTCGCGGACCACGCGTTCAATGGCTTGCTGCGAGGTCACGCCGACCTCCTTCAAGAACTTCCGCATCGACATATTGAAGCGTTCTTCATCCATTGCGGCCTCCCTTTGACGTTCCATGCCGTGATATGACAAGCAAAAGACTATATATTAGAGACGATACCAGAGACGAAATCCTATGGCGGTTACCTCACAAGGCAAAGGCAGCGCCAGGCAGAAGACGCGAGCCGACACGATGAAGCAAAAAAGCACGGTCAAACGGCGGAGCGCGCCCGCCGCGGCGTTGGCGGACCCCCGCTATCACGCCCGGGTGGTTAAGAGCAGCAAGGCCTACAACCGCAGCAAGGCCAAGGCCGTCGAGGACGAAGACGCGTAAATGAGTGCTCCCACCACCCGCCTGGTCGACCGGTTCGGCCGCGCCATCACCTATTTGCGCGTATCGGTCACCGACCGCTGCGACTTCCGCTGCACCTATTGTATGGCGGAGGACATGACCTTTGTGCCCCGCAAGGAGCTCCTCAGCCTTGAGGAGATCGACCGGCTCGCGAGCGCTTTCATCGCACGTGGCGTGCGCAAACTGCGGCTTACCGGCGGCGAGCCGCTGGTACGACGGAACATCCTCTGGCTCATCGAGGCCCTGTCGCGTCATCTCGGAGACGGGCTGGACGAGCTGACGCTCACCACCAATGGCAGCCAGCTCTATCGCTACGCGGACGCGCTCGCAGGCCTCGGCATTAAGCGCATCAATGTTTCGCTGGACACGCTCGATGCAGCCAAGTTCCGCGTGCTCACCCGCTGGGGTGATTTTAGCCAAGTGATGCGGGGCATCGATGCCGCTGCGCGCGCCGGACTGAAAATCAAGATCAATACCGTGGCGCTGCGGGACATGAACGAGGATGAGATCGAGGATCTCCTGCGCTGGACACACGGCCGGGGGTTCGATTTGACTCTGATCGAGACGATGCCCTTGGGGGAGATCGACGCGGATCGCACGGATCAGTATCTGCCGCTATCGCTCGTGCGGGCGCGGCTCTCCCAGCACTTCACACTCGGCGATATTCCCGACAAGACCGGGGGTCCGGCGCGCTATGTGCGCGTGGCTGAGACCGGCGGCCGGCTCGGCTTCATCACACCGATGAGCCACAATTTCTGCGAGGCCTGCAACCGTGTCCGGGTCACATGCACCGGCACGCTGTATATGTGCCTTGGTCAAGACGACGCCGCCGACCTCCGGACGCCAATGCGCGCAAGCGCTTCGGACACCCAGCTTCACGCCGCGATCGACGAGGCCATTGCGCGCAAGCCCAAAGGCCATGACTTCATCATCGACCGCGACTCGGCGCCCGCCCTTTCGCGCCACATGTCCGCCACGGGCGGCTAAGTTCGCTCACGGTTAAGAAATTCCTCCGGTAGCGAAGATGCCGATATTTCCCGGTCATTCTGGGGATCCGGACGGGTATCTCTCCGTCTGAAGGCACTATGTCCACACCGATCTCGCCCTTACGGCGCTTTTTTAACCCGCGGCATGGTAGTTTTACCCAGGGATCGGTGGCCTTAGCGGCCATGCTCGTTCGCTGCGGTAATTCATGTTGCTCAAGGACTCGCTGCAAAAATATTGGCACTGGCTGGGCTTGGCACTGTTGTCGGCGCTGATCGGCGTGACTGCATTCCTTGCGCCGAGCCGGGTAAGCCATTTGGAGCTTGAGCGCGAAGCGCTCGTGGCCGAGGAGCGGATTCATACCCGTCTCTCCGAAGACCCGCAGGTCGTTCTGGATGCGCTCACGGTTCCCGGGGCGGCACCGCAGCTCAGCGAGATCTTCGAGGAAGCCGGATACGCCACGCGCGTCCTACGCTACGAACTCTACGACGCCCAAGGGCGGCTCGTGTTCACCAGCGGCCAGGCCGGTCTCGACCTCAGCGACGTCGTCGACGTGATGCAGAGCCCGGTTCAGGACGGGCCGGCCGTCGGACTTTACAGTGGCCATGCGGATGACGGTCCGGCGCATTTCGCCCTGCTTCGCCTGCCCATCGATCTCAGCGCGAACGCGCGCGGGACGCTTGACGTCTATTTGGACCAGAGCGATCAGGCGAATGTCCTGTCAGGCTATTTCGGCCTCATCGCGATCGTGACTCTCGTTCTTCTGGGCATCGGCGTCACGACGCCGGTCGCCTTTGCCTGGATGCGCAGCCAAGAGCGGTTGCAGGCCCAAGAGCAGGTTCGCTATCTGCAGAGCCATGATGCGCTGACCGGGCTCGCCAACCGCAGGGGGTTCGCGGACAGCCTCGGCGAGGCCATCACTCGCATGAAGAGAGAGAACACGCACATCGCCGTGATTTGTCTCGACATCGACAAGTTCAAGGAAATCAACGACTCCTCCGACCACGGCGGTGGCGACCAAGTGCTGCGGGAAATGGGAAGCCGGATCAAGGCAACGCTGCGCGGGCGCGACGTCATCGCACGGCTCGGCGCAGACGAGTTCGCCATCGCGCTCGTGGATATCACCAATCTCGGCGACGTCATGGCCTTTATGAACCGCCTGGTGACGGCATTGCGGTTGCCTTTCGAGGTGAACGGCAAGGAGATGCTGCTGACGACCAGCGTGGGCATCGCCTTGGCCCCGGCAGATGGCGACACAGCCGCAACCGTCCTGCGCCACGCCACCATCGCCCTCTCCCGGGCCAAAGGCGACGGCGGCCAGCGCATGTGCTTTTTCGAGGAGAGCATGGACAAGGCGCTACAGCGCCGCCGCACGGTCGAGCACGAGCTTCGCTTGGCGCTTGGGCGCGAAGAGTTCGAGGTCGTCTATCAGCCGCAATACAACCTCGCGAGCGAGGAGCAATGCGGCTCCGAAGCGCTCATCCGCTGGCATCACCCCGTCCACGGCAAGATTGCGCCGGGTCACTTCATTTCGGTGGCCGAGGAGACCGGGCTGATCGTGCCGATCGGCGAATGGGTGCTGCGGCGCGCCTGTTTCGATGCGGTGACGTGGCCAGAGCACCTCACCGTCGCGGTGAATCTGTCGCCGGCGCAGTTCCGCGACAGCGACATCGCCGAGACGGTCGCCGACATCCTCCATGAGACCGGGCTGCCCGCGCAGCGTCTGGAACTCGAGATCACCGAGAACCTCCTCATCAATGACACCGAGGAGGTGTTGAGCAAGTTGAACCGCTTGCGCGAACTCGGCGTGAAGATCGCCATGGACGACTTCGGCACCGGCTATTCGAGCTTGAGCTATCTGGCGCGCTTCCCCTTCTCGAAGATCAAGATCGACCGCCAGTTCATTCGCAACATGACGCGCGACCCAGCGATGCGCGCCATCGTCAAGACCATCATCGCCCTCGGCAAATCGCTCGACGTGACCATCACGGCCGAAGGTGTGGAGACTCCGGAGCAAGCTCAAATGCTGCGGAAGTTCGGCTGCTCACAGGTCCAAGGCTTCCTCTACGGTCATCCCGAGGCAGCCGAGAAGCACGCCAAGCAAAAGCCTGCTTCAGGCGGCAAGATCACGCCGATCCGGGGCCGGCGCTCCAGCGCCGCATAGACCTCAGATGTAAAATCAGCGTCCGGCCCGGAACGGAAACTCTTCCATAGGCGTGGCCCTGGTACCGCCGAGGAAACCCTTGAAGGGTTTCGGCGCAGGGCGTGCGGCTGTGGCGCGAGCACGGACGGGCGCGGCGACGCGCTGTCGCGGTTCTGGGGCCGGCTCGACTTTGCGCTCCTCGACAACGACGAGCTTAGGCTTGCGCGATGGGCGCGGCACGATATCCGGCATGAAGTCCAGCTCGTCCGTCTCGATGCTCGCGACGGTACTGAGCTCCACCTCCTCCTCGATGGCGGACGCCGGCGCGTCTTCCACGAGAGCGGCTTCCGGGGCGGGCACCGGCGCGGCCGCTTCCAGCGGCAGCGCAGCCTCGACCGGATCCGACAAGGCCGCTTGCTCCATCAGCGGCGCTTCTTCGACCACCGCGGTGCGTTCCGGGATCTCCGGCAAGGCGCCCGTGATCTCCTCGGTCTCGGGCATGGCCCAGCCCGCTTCATCGATGTCCCCTTCGCCTTCGACGGTGGCGGACTGAGGCAGCATGGCGGCTTGGACGAAAGGCGGAGGCGTAGATCGCACGATGACCTGGATGGCGACCGTGCCTTGAGCGGTGTCGTCCGGCGCCGGCAGTGTGATCATGACCGGCAGGATAAGCGCCAGGACCGCGGCATGGGCCGCGCCGGCGCCGAAGGCGCAGACGGGCAGACTGGGCTTGTCGATATGAGTCACGGACGGTGGAGCGCAAAAAGTTTCGCCGAACGCTCAATACTCACGCCCGTTCTGAGTTAGCTGAGTCGGCCCCCGGGCCGCAACCCTTTAGTTTTCCATGACAATTTTCGGCGCTTGGCGCTCGGTGCCGGACACGCGCTCCAGCTCCGCCCAAGCCGTCGCGGCGATGTGGCGGTAGGCGCCTGCCACGGGGCTGTCCGGATCGGTGGCCACCACGGGCTTGCCCTCGTCGGAGGTCTCACGGACAGCCATGGTGAGCGGCACTTCGCCCAGGAAGGGCACGCCAAGCCTCCCCGCTTCCTTCCTGGCGCCGCCATGGCCGAAAATGTCGGACCGCTCGCCGCAATGAGGGCAGAGGAAAGTCGACATATTTTCGACAATGCCGAGCACGGGCACGTTCACCTTCTTGAACATGTTTAGACCCTTGCGGGCGTCGATTAGCGCGAGATCCTGCGGCGTGGACACGATCACCGCGCCCGCGAGCGGCACTTGCTGCGCCATGGTGAGCTGGGCGTCGCCCGTACCCGGCGGCATGTCCACGACCAGCACGTCGAGATCGCCCCAGGCTACGTCCTTGAGCATCTGGGACAGGGCCGACATGACCATCGGTCCGCGCCAGATCATCGGCGTCTCCTCGTCCACGAGGAAACCCATGGACATTACCTTGAGACCATAGCTGCGCATGGGATCGAGCTTGTTGCCCGCGAGTTGCTGCGGCTGGCCGTGAATGCCCAGGAGCCGTGGCATTGAGGGGCCGTAAATGTCGGCATCGAGCACGCCCACCTTGAGGCCCTGATCTTTCAGCGCCAGGGCGAAATTGACCGCGGTGGTGGATTTGCCGACGCCGCCCTTCCCCGAGGCCACGGCGATGATGTGCTTGACGCCCGGCACGCCGCCGGGACGGTGGCGGGCATCGCGGGCCGCGCCCGGCGCAGTGACCCCTGGACCTTGCGAGGCATGACTCTGAGGGGCTTGCGGCGGATGGCTCTGCGGCTGGGGCACCTGCCGCGCGTGGCCATTGCCGCCGGCAACGGGACCCGCCCCGCCTGAAGGGCCGGCGCTGCCCGGTTCGCGGTCGGCGGTGAGCGTTACGGCGACACCCTCCACGCCGGGCAACCCCTTCACGATGGTCTCGGCCGCCTGGCGCAACCCCTCGAACTCGCGCGCCCGCGCCGGATCCACGGAGATGGCGAAATAGACCTTGCCTTTGTGGATCACGACCTCGGAGACGAGGCCAAGCGAGACGATATCTTCGCTGAGGTCGGGACCCTTCACGCCCTTCAGGGCGGCCAGAATTTGGTCTTTGGTCAGTGTCTCGGTCATGGCCGGAATGTAGTGAGGAAGAGACCGCAAAGCAAAATAGGAAACGGAAGCCGGTGGGCCCAAGAAAAAGCCCGGCATTGCACCGGGCTTTTGGGTTGGGGAAAGCCAACAGACCGGACGCGGGCTGGGGGGATGGGGTAGGTTGGGTGCGCGCCGCGCCGGTCCGAGATGCAAACGCCCCACTCAATGATCGGTTCCAATTATTTTCCTCTTTGGCTAGAGGACCGTTCTTCGGCGATTGCCGGGCCCTTCCCAGTCGTCCGGGATCAAAATCGCCGGCCAGATCGTTGTCCCAAGACACTGCCGGAAGACTGTCAGCCGCTATGGAGGCCCCAATGTCAGACACCACGATCAAGAAAGTCGAAGCCGACACGTCCCCAAAGGGCGATATGGGCCAGCGCTATTTGGCA